>Ga0102851_10000070_pt1 | contig 39271 bp, 57 predicted proteins | sample Mud3Dept3metaG_FD_79558 | JGI IMG/M metagenome (GOLD analysis project Ga0102851, IMG submission 79558) | Freshwater wetland microbial communities from Ohio, USA, analyzing the effect of biotic and abiotic controls - Mud 3 Core 4 Depth 3... | ecosystem: Environmental > Aquatic > Freshwater >... | reverse complement strand
TTCCACTTCCTCCGGTTCCTCCGGTTCCTCCGGTTCCTCCGGTTCCACGGCCTGGGCTGCCGCTTCCGCGCCTGCCGCCGATGCTTCGGCCGCCGCCAGGCGGGCCTGCTGTTCAGCTTCCCGCCCGGTCACCAGGTCTTCCAGGAACACGGGCCCGGCGGGCGTCACCAGGAAGGGCGGCACGTCGAAAGGATAGGGGTCCAGGCCGTGCAGCTTCCGTTCTTCGTTCACGGTTTTGACGCCACCGTGGACCTGCTGGATGCCCCGCTGATAGGTCACCGTGGGGTCTTCCGTCTTGTCCACGGGGTAGACCAGTTCCACGTCCGGGCACCCGGCGCACAGGTTCAGAACCCGTGTCCCCACGGACGCCAGGAACAGGGTCACCGGGCGGACCCCGGATTCCGTGGTGGACTGTTCCTGGACTTCCGAAGTGGAACGGTTCATCTGTTTGGCGATGGGCATAGGGCTGACCCCGAAGCCCCAGGCAATCACGCGGGACAGCCACTCCACCTGTTCGTAGGACCAGGCGCGGTCCTTCGTGGCGTGGTACGTGCCGGGGGGCACGAACCGCAGGCCGGACCGCATGGCAGTGTTCCCGGACAGCAGGTCATTCCACAGCCGCTGGAATTCTGCTATCTGGGGGGGTGTCCAGGATTCCGGCACGCCATACAGGCCGCCGTCCGGCAGGTTGCCATCCGTAAAATAGGCCAGGTCCGCGGCCGTTTGACGCAGGGCCAGGTTCACGGTCCAGATTACGGATTCCACTTTGGAACGGCCATACGGGCTATCCGGCCGCCGGGTGGACGGCAGGTACAGCAGTTCCCCTATCTGGAATTCAGTCTCTGGGACGCCCAGCACCACCTGCTGATAGGCGGCCCGCGGGGGCAGCGGGGGGCGGCCCCGTTCGTCCACCAGGCAGACGATAGTGGACCCGTCCACCTGTTCCGTCCCGATAAACTCCCCGCCCCGGGTGTACCGCGGCAGCAGGGTTAGGGCATCGGTCACCAGGATTTCTTCCAGGACCTGGCTGCACCAGTCGCGCCAGCCCAGCCCGGCCAGGGGGTCAGGCCAGGCCAGCCACCGCTGGGCCGTGGCCATCTGTTCTTCAATCCCGGGGGCTTTTTCGTGGCCCTGTTTCGTGACCACTTCCGGGGTCATCCCCAGAATCTGGCCCTTCACGTCTTCAATTACCACCCGCACCAGGTCAAAGGCGGCCAGGGCCTTCAGCGTGTCAAAGGCCGTCAGGTCCCCGCCCGTGTTCGTGCGGGGGCTGGGCACCAGGTTGGCCCCCATGGCGGCCACGAAGCTGCGGGGGTCCGTCCCCTGGGGCGTGGACGCATCCAGGGGCGGGGGCTGCATCTGAAGGCGGCCGCTGGTATCGGCCTGGGGCATCACGCCCCCCAGCAGGGCCCGCACCATATCGCCCAGGGACTGGACGGACTGGACCCCGGCTGGACGCTTGGCCATTCTCTAGCCCCCCGTGCTGCTACGTGCCAGGATGCGGCTGCTGGGCCAGCAGGCCCGCCAGGTGCTGCGTCCACAGGTCGCCTGGCGTCCGGTGGTGGCGCCCATAGACGGCCAGGGCCAGTGCAGCCACGCAGTCATCATGTTTTCCGTCTGGGGCAGTATAGCGGAACCGCCCAGTGGCTGAAATGTCATAGTGGTATGTTTCAAGCTCCCCCGTCAATATGTCATCCGCTGGGAAGGCAATGGCGCCCCGTTCGAGGGCCAGGGCCAGGCGCATCACCAGCACGTCTTTGGATGCTGAAGACCAGACCACCGGAACGCACGGGACCCCCTTTTCCACCAGGTGGTCATACACGGCGTCCCCCACTCCCGTGCTGTCCAGGAAGACGGTGCCCCGGTTCCAGGTCAGGTGGAATGTCCGGATGCGTTCCTCTACCAGCGGCCAGGGGCAGTGCTGGAAGCGGTCCACGCCGTGGACTTCGCCTGTGTCCACGTCCAGGGCATACATCACGGTCCAGTCCTGATGCTTGGCCACGTCACAGCCGATGATGTAGCGGCGGCCCAGCCCAGGCGGCGCCTGGTGATACCCCGCCAGGCTGGAACAGGCCACGATGTTGCGGAAGACGCCACCCTCCCCAGGTATGAATTCCGCCAGGACTTCCTGCCGGAACAGGTGATCCGGCATGGTTTCCCTGGCCACCCGTATGAAGTCCCGGACCTGGGGCATGGGGTTTTGGGTGCTGGGCCCGTGGATGCAGGCGTAATCCGGGTGTCCGTCCCGGGCCTTCCTGTACCAGTCATGGGTCCAGTGGGACTGACCCCGGGGGGTGGTGATGGCCACCAGCTTGCCCTTCCGGTCGGCGGCCGTCATCAGCAGTTCTTCGTAAACCTGCGTCCCCTTCACCCGGGCCGCTTCCTCTATCACGGACACGTGGAACCCGCGGCCCAGGCTGCCCCCCTCCCGGTCGAAAGACCGCCACAGGACGGACCCCCCGGACAGCATCCGATCCCGCGGCCGTTCGTTTTCGGACTTCCGTATCAGGCGCCCGTACCATTCTTGAAATAGTTCACGGGCTATGAAGGAAAGGTCATAGGTGGGCGCCCCCCAGAACACGGTCCCCCGTTCCACCCGGTCCTGGCCGCCCAGGCGGAACCGGCCGCCGATGGTCAGGTCCCCGGCAATGCGGGTCAGGCCGGTGGTCTTCCCGGCCCGGCGGCCCACGGCCACCAGAATGAACGTGGCCGAAGACTCACTGACCAGGCGGCGGAATTCCTGCTGCCACGGGAACAGCCCAGGCAGGACCAGTTCCACCCTGCGGGCGGGCTTCACCTAGTCCCCCGTGCCCTCCCCATCCGCGGGCGTGTCCACCCAGGGCCGCTCCGTCACCGTGACTTCCACCGGCCGGTTCGGGTCCCCTTCCAGGGTCACCCGGTCCCGCCAGTCTTCCGGCATCCGGTTCGTCAGCCACAGGCGGATGGCCGGATAGCTGGGGGCCTGGGGTTCGTCCACCAGAATGACAGTGCCCAGCTTCGTGACGTGGGGCACGTCCTGGACCACCACCTGACCCGTGGCCAGCTTGAAAAGCGTGTCCTGCACCCGGTGGTCCGCCCGCGCCTTGGCCGCGGACAGGTGTTCTTCCAGGTCAGGGTCATCCTTCCGCCAGGTGTGCAGCGTCTTCCGGCAGATGCCTGCCAAGGTGGCCGCTTCGTCATCCGTGGCACCGTGGGCCAGGGCGCCATACAGGATGCCGTCCAGTTCTGGGGTCCGCTTCGTGGGGCGGCCTGGGCCCGACCGTTTCGGCTGGTCCGCCTTCCCCTTACGCTTCGCCCTGGTCTTCCTGGCCTTCATTCCCATGGCTGGATTCTACTCCCCCGTGCCGCCTGGTGTCTGGCCGCCATGCCAGCAGGCTGCCCGCCAGCAGGACGAACAGCACGCCGAAGACCACCCCCACCAGCAGCGGCATGGCACTTCCCCCAGGGAAGCCCTTGACCCGGGGCCACTATAGCCCTAGTCTTCCGCCAGGTTAGGCGTGTCCCTTCCCGTGGGGTGGTGGGGCTGGGGGCGGGGGTCCCCAGCCCCGGTCTTTTTACGGACGTTCAGCAGCCAGACGGACAGTGGGGGTCATCCAGGTTGTCCGGTCCCACGCACCCCTGGCACGCGCAACTCATAGGGTTCGCCGTACACACCGGGCAAAAGTCCGGGATGGGCTGGGCCTGGCATTCCGTTTCCATCTGGTGATAGGGCGGGTCCAGCGGCCAGCAGTCCGCTTCCACTTCGATAGTGCGTGTCTGATGGTTTACGTTCTCATATTTACAGGTGGCCTTGCAGTCGCCCGTCGTGGACGGCCTTGCAGAGTAGTACGCGACGGACGCCGAAGTGGTCTGGTCATAGGGCCGGTGCAAGCTGCACTGAAGCTCCACCCACGTTTCGCAGGCGTCATCATCCGGAAGGCACTGTCCGTCATAGTTCACGATGGCAGCGTTCCAGTCCATCAGGAACTGGTCGTGGGGATCCCGGTAGAACGGCACCGTGACCTTCAGCAGATACGTGACCCCGCCGTCCAGCACGTCCAGGATGGTTTCATAGCTGGGGTATTCGTTGATCGTGTAAATGCTCATGCCGTCCCAGTCCGGGCCTTCGATAAAATCAGAGTAGACCTGGCCAGGCGCGGGCTGGGGAAGCATGACTTCCTCCGCTGCCACAGGAAGCGCGGCCACCAGCAGAATCAGGGCACACAGGATTTTCTTTCCAGCCATCATCGCTCCTTTAGCCCCGCTCCGGGGGCGTTCTATCGGGCCCAGGTGTTCGGGATGGGCTTGGCCGAATAGGACACGTAACGCTTTAGGCCGTACTTCCCGGCCAGCAGGTCCAGGCGGCAGTTGTATCGGTCAGCCAGGACAGTGGCCATGGGTTCCCGGCCGCCATCCGGGCCCGTGTACGCCACCAGGTCCCCCACCTTGACAGCGGGACAGGTCACCCGCTCCGTGGGCACAGGCTCCGTGCCCACCACCTGGTCCGAACCGGAACAGCCGGACAGGCACACTGCCAGCAGCATCAGCACCAGGGTCAGCTTCGTGGTCATGGTTCGTTCCTCCCGTGGGGCAGGTGGCCCCGGCATACATGCGGGGTCACGCCGTCCAGTTCCAGCTTGCCAACCATCGCCCGGGCCTGGGGCGGCCCGTCTTCGAATTCCGGAAGGTAGTGGGCCAGGCAGGTGCCACAGCGGGGAAGGCTTCCCAGGTCTAACCCGCCGTCCCGCCGCCTTGCGGTTGAAGGCTCCCGCCTGGCCACTACATCAGTCCGTCAGGGCCAGCAGGTGCCGCGGCCACCACTGCCGCACGGCCACCCGCTGGGCGTTCTTGTAGACCACCAGGGCCTGGGGTTCGTCGTGGCTGGTCAGCATCAGCCCTTCCACCACGCCGCGTTCTTCCGATGGGATGATTACCACCAGGGCCCCCAGCACCAGAGGCGGGTCACCCGGCAGGGCCACGGCAGGCGCCGCAGCAGCCGCTGGGGCCTGGCCGCCCAGCAGGCCGCCCAGCAGGACGGCGATGGGCACGGCCAGCAGCATGGCAACGCACAGCAGGCCCACCAGGGCCAGGGCTTCCACCAGGTCCACGTTCAGCCAGTTGCGGAGTCTCATAGCCCGGCCTGCGGCTTCGGCTTCGGAAGGGGCGGCGGGGGCTTCGGTTCCAGGCATTCGACCCTTACGGGCGTGGAATCCTCGCATTCCCCGTGACATTTTTCGTCGCTGGTTTTGTCAAAATAGACACGCTTCGTCCCGGTCCCGTGGGACTTGCCTTTGTCGTCCAAAATGCACCAGGACCGCAGCGCCGTGGCGCAGTCCACGGAGTCATCACAGGCCCCCATCAGGGATGCTTCCGACCAGGGCACCACGATAGGATCCGGCACGCGCCCAGGCCGCGGGTCCGGGCCCTGGTCAGGGTCCGGCACAGTCACCCTGATGTTGGGCACGGGCCCAGGCGGGCCTGCCAGCAGGCGGTCCGCCACGGCCAGGCCCGGCATGGCGAACAGCACCAGCAGCACGGTCAGGGCCGCCATGGCCACCTGGCAGAACCGCAGCACCTTCAGCATGGAACCCTCCCGGGGCGTCCGCCCCTTACGTGTCACGGCGTGTAACATACGCCCATGCCTGTCAGTTGTCCACTGGCGTGGTGGGCTTTCTATCCTTCGGGCGCATGGCCCGCTTGCCCAGCTTGTAATTCATGACCCTGGGGCTGATGCCCAGGTCTTCAGCCGCGGCCTGCTGGCAGCCCCGGGCGGTCCACAGGGCTTCCTCTAGCAGCGTCCGTTCCGCGGCATGTAGTCTGGATTCCCCAGGATGCCGCAGGGCATCAATCAGGTGGGCTATGAAAACCACTGGCTGGGGAACACGGGTCGGCCGCATCACGGCTTCCCCTCGCGTGGCGGGGCGGGCTGGGCCTCCACGGCGGAGGCGAGGGCGCGCAGCTTGCTAGCTATCGTCCGCGACTCGCCTTCCGCTTCATGGACTGCTATGCGCCACTCGTCGGGGCTGATCCGCCGCGCCGCCTCCACGATGGCCTGCTCACCCCCGGCGCGGGCGTTGAGGCAAGCAAGGATCTCCTTCCACTGGACGATGATCCCGTCTGCATCGCGGATCACTTCGGCGTCACAGTCGAAGGTGTATGGCCCCTTCCCGGCGCGGGCGGCGCGGGCCTGCCAGCCCAGCCAGTACGATTCCCACTCAGGGCGGAAGGCAATGGGGATGTTCCCCCACTCCACCCGTGCGGCCCGTTCCTCCGCGCCAGTCATGGCTGGCCCCCTTCCGCCTGGCGTTCCACGTGGAACATGCCCTGGACACGCTTCCAGGCCCGCCAGGCCAAAGCCACCGGACGTTCCACGCCCCATTCCAGGGGCTGAAATAGGGCCCAGCCCAGCCAGTCCGTCCACCTGCTGCCCCAGCCCACCCGGACGGCGTTCTGGTCCATCATGGTCCTGCCAGGATGGTATTCCGTCCGGACCAGGCAGCGAACGTGGGGCTTTGCGCCCAGCAGCACCCGCACCCGGTCCAGCCCATCCACTGCCAGGTTGAAGTCTAGGGCCACCCCGTCCAGGAACCTGGATGCCGGGTCCGGTTCCCGGTTCCGGTCCAGCTTCCCTGTGGCTTCCAACATCCGCTGCCGCTTCCGCCGCACAGGTCACCCCCTCCGTCTGGCCGTCACGCCCAGCACGAAGCCCACCACGGTCAGCCCCATGGTCCAGGGCCAGGCCAGGCAGACGGCAGACCAGAGTAGAACCCAGCTTCCGCTGGGCGTTTCACCGCTGCTGGACTTGAAGGCCACCCCGGCCACGTAGAACAGCCCGGCCGCCGCCAGCCAGACGGTCAGCCACCACCATGCCCCCGGCATCCTTCACCCCCCGTTCTGGTGTGTAGTTTTTGACGTTTTGAAACTCGCCAGGGCCCTGGTCAGCAGGTCCAGTTCAGCATGGGCCAGGCAGTCCTGGCCGTGCTGCGTCAGGGTCCACTGGCCGCTGGCGGCATTCTTCCTGGCCAGGTGGGCTGCCCGCAGCTTGCCCAGGTAGGCTCCGGCAGACAGCACCCACGCCCGCCGCGCCTGGGAACCGGCCGCGCCTGGCTTCCCCCACAGCCGGAAGGCCAGCCAGGATGCTGTCAGGGGCCCTTCATCCCGCAGCAGCCGCAGGGCAGCCAGCCGGGCGGGTGTCATGGATCCGTCCGGTCCACGGCCAGGGGCGTATAGTGGCCCAGCACGTCCTGGGACAGCAGGGGCCGGGTGGCATTGTCGCCGTTCCAGTTCCCGCAGTCCGTCAGGTAGTCCGCCAGGGCCCGATAGTCCGCGGGCGCCGCCCCCACTTCCACCATGGTTTCCAGCAGGGCCCCGGCCAGCTTGCAGGCGGCCTGGGCGTTGTCTTTGACCCGGCCTGGCCACAGTTGCCGGTCATACCGCTGGGCAGACGCACGGTCCCGGGCGGCCTGGGCATCGGGATGGTGCTGGTAACACCACCCATCCACGAATGCGGCCCGCTGGCATCGGGCGTACTGTCCGAAAAGGCCCCTCACCTGCACTTCCGCCCTGCACTTGTCCTGTTCCTGGCCGTTTTCGCCTGGGTTCATTGTGTCCCCCTTCATGGGCTAACGTATGACGGCGTGCCACCGTCTGTCAAGGCTGTTTCCGCGGGGTGGACAGCCAGGCGTCCATTTTCAGCCAGGCGTCCATTTCCAGGGCCAGGTGGTCTGCCAGTGCCTGGGCCACGTCCGGCGGCAGCTTGGCCGAAGCCCGGGCCGTCCGGGTGGTCAGGCCGTCCACCATCACCACCACGCGCCTGGTGGTTTCCGTGCGGTGGCCCTTCAGGAACCTGGCCCCCTGTTTCTTCGTCAGCCGTATTTCCCTGGTCATGGTCTGCCCCCGTCCATCAGCAGTCCCCCTGAACTTCGATATAGACCGGAACGGTCCGATGTTCCCCGACGTGTCCGAAAACCCTGGGAACGTCCTGTTCCGGGTCCTGTAGGAACGCTGGCAGCACCAGGTCCCGGCCCTGCACCCAGCAGTCAGCGTTCACCAGCCGCTGGCGCCCGTCCAGCAGGATGGCCAACACCTGGACCTGGCCCCTACGCTTCTTTGCGCCCACGTTCCCAGGCTTCCATGGCTGCCTGGATCAAAGCATCCGGATGGTGCCCTGGCTTGAAGTCCTGGCCGTTCTTCCTGGCCGCTTCCAGGACCAGCAGACAAGCCATGGCCCCCTGGCCTTCCCGCTTCAGGTCCAGCCCATGTTTCTTGAGAACGGCCCGGGTCAGGTCTGCCAGCAGGAAGCCCAGCCGGGCCATCCGCCAGGCGTCCGCTTCCTGTTCAGGGGTCCGCTGGGGTGGCGCGGCTGCCTGGACTTCCCGGGGCAGCGGTGCCTTCCAGCGGTCCTGATTTAGCATGGTGGTGACAAGCGGGATGTTTTGGTCCACCACCCACTGGTGGCATTGCCCCATCCCCCGAGCCCAGGTCACCAGGCGGTCCGCTTCCTGGTCCAGCCCCTTAGCCTTCCAGATACGCCATGCCCCGTCTTGGTTCACCTTCCGCGGGTTCGCTGGGATGGCATCCCAGAACGCCAGGAATTCCTGGCTATACGGCCGGGCCGGGGCCGTCCGCTTCCGCTTCCCGGTCGGGCCCGATACGAACCCCCCCACAGGGGGGGGTAAGGGGGGGATTCCTGTTCCTGTTCCTGTTCCTGTTCCTGTTCCTGATTTCGAAACGGTTGGCGGAACCGTTCCCGAAGGGTTCCGATAGTGTTCCTGCATGGCGGCATCTTCCGCTGGGTCCTGGGGGAAGGCCGCATGGAAGGCTTCCAGCATCCCGTCTTTGCCGTGTTCCGCCAGCCAGGACCGCAGCGTCCCCAGCAGCCGCAGCTTCAATCCGCACTCCGGCAGCAGGGACAGGGGCCGGGCCCAGCCCTTCACCTGGTTGACATTCTGGGGCTGATTGTAGTGAATGAAACGCGGCAGCAGGAACATCCGGGCCGCCGGGTCATGCAGGGCCATCCCCGCCGCCAGCACGGCATGGAAGGGTTCCGCCGTGGGCCATCCCAGTTCCGCGGACAGCCCGGGCAGGGTGGCCATGAACGCCCCCACGGCCGTCTGGTTGGGGTGCGTCAGCAGGTAAAGCCAGGCCAGCTTGGAAGCATCGGGAAGCCCCAGAAACCGCTGGTCCCCCCAGATGCGGCAGTCCACTGTCCGATACTGGGCCACAGTGTCCCCCTGAAACGTGTGCGGAATGGCCCCCGACGTTTGCCGGGGGCCGGGCAGTTTACCGCTTCCGGGAACCCTTCGTGATGGGTTCCTGGACCGTTCCGGTCACGTTAGACGGACAATCCGGATCCGGGCAAAGGGATGCCCCATCGGTCAGCTTCGCCCCGCATCCGGGGCAGTCCACCGTAGTGGGCCCGCCTTGCGCGCCTGTGGGCGCCTGCGGGGCGTTCGTGACCGGGGCTGGCTGGGTGGCAGGGTTCGGTTCCGCGTTCGGCAGGGACGCAGCTAGAGCGTCCAGGGGGTCAGTGGGCCTGGCGGCCTGCGGTGAGCCCTCCCGCTGGGTGGGCGGGAACACTTCGTCCCGGGTCACCTGGCCTTCCGCGATGGCCTGGCCCACCCCCTTTAGGTCCGCCATCTGTTCCGCCGTCGCCTGGTCCAGCGGGCGGCCCAGATAGGCGTCCACCTGGTCCGGGGTCACCCCCAGGTCCATCAGGGCGGACAGCAGCAGGCGGCGGGCCCGGGCCGGGTCAGACTTCAGGTGTCCGGCTTCCGCGTCCACCAGCGTCTTCCGTACCTGGGTCATGGCGTCATCCACAATGTCCCGGGGGATCACTTGCAGGATGGCGTTCCGCTGGGCAGTCGCCCCGTGCCGGTTGACCAGTTCCCGTTCGTCCCGTTCGTCCGGCTTCACCCACTCCGTCTGCCGCGTCTGTTTGTTCTTCCGCTGGACCCGCCGGGCAAAGGTGGCGGAAGACGTGGCCCAGGTGTTCGTTTCCAGGTCCACGGCCCAGCCTTCCACGGTCACCCGGTCCGGGGTCCACTCCGTCACCGTGAAACCGTGCCGGACGTTCCCCCAGCGGATGGCCATTTCCCTGGCCAGGACGATACTGGGCCCTTCCACCGTGGACCCGCCCCGGGGGAAGCTGTAGCGGGCCCGCTCCGCGAACCCCGCCCGGCGGCAGGTGTTCAGGATGCTGGCCGCGGCCCGGGTTTCGTCCCGGGGGAACCGCTTTGCGATCACCAGCCCAGCTTGAATGCCGGACTGTTCCCGGCCCAGGGTGGCCAGGCTGCCGTCCGGTCCCTGCTGCTGTTCCAGGAACCCCGTAGACTGCGGGACCAGTCCGCTTCCGTTCTGTTCTGCCACGTCTCACCCCACTATGCGGCATCCGCCGCGGGTTGAAGGTCAGTCGTCTAACAGGCGGGACAGCAGGTTGCACAGGGCTTCCGCCTGGGGCCCGGCCACCAGGGTGGTGTAGGCTGTCCAGCCCGCCATGAACAGGTCCGGGGGCTGGTCCACGTCGGCCATGCCCAGGTCCCCACGGACCAGCATCCAGGCTTCTTGTACGGTGGGAACGCCCATCACTCCACCCCGTGCAGGCCCAGTTCCCGGGCCAGGGCCACCAGGGCCGCATCCAGGACTTCGGCCGTGGGCGCGGCCGTCCAGTGTTTCAGCATCCCCAGGTTCCGGGCCGCCCGGTCCGTCAGGTCCACCCGTTCCTGGAACCCGCCGACCGTCACCAGCCGCACGTCCTGGCCGGGCGCGGGCACCGGGGCCGGGTCCAGCTTCTTGACCTTCCCCTTCCAGGGGTCCTGGAATGGCAGACTGTTTGCCTGCCCCAGTTCAGGTCCGCCGCCACGGGCCTTCCGCTTCCTGGCGCCCCTGGCCTTGACAAAGGCGTCCACGTCCCGGGCCCTTACCATCCAGTCCAGGTGGCCGCCTGGAATCCGGGTGGCTGGCAGGCCCCCCAGCTTGGCTGCACGGTTCAGGGTGGCTTTGGACAGTCCCGACCGGGCGGCCGCTTCGGCCAAGGTCAGGACCCGCGTTCCGGTTCTTTTCATCTTCGTGTCCCCCAGCCCTAATGTAACACCACGTGGCACGTGGCGTCAATCTGTTTCTCCCGGGCCGTCCGGCGGCACGGCCTGCCAGACCGTCTGCCTGGACTTCTTGCCAGGCATCCGCCGCTTCGTCCCGCTGTTCTCCACCAGCCCCTTATGCCGCAGTTCAGCCATGCGGGGGCTGATGCTGTCCCTGGGGTAGTCATGGGCCAGGGCGATTTCACCGCAGGTGGCCGGGCCCTGCGTCCGCAGGTGGACCAGCACCATAGCCCGCAGGGCGCCCGCCACAGGTTCCACCATGGCCCAGGCTTCGTGGCTGGTGTCCAGGTCCGTGTTCCGCACGGCCGGGTGGTCCTGTTCGGCCACTTCGTCCCACAGGGTGTTCCGTTCCACTGGGCCGGGCCCAGTCGCCATGGCTGGCTGGGTGCGGTTGGCTGGGATGCAGCCCACCCCTCCCCGCCCTACCACGTGCAGGAACCCGGGGCTGGGCCCTTCGTGGTCCGCCCAGGGCCGTCCCATCGGACACGTCCAGCCGTCCGGGGGCTTCACAGCACCACCCCGTCCCCGGCCAGCTTCCGCAGGTAGTGGTCCAGGCCGGACCGCAGGCCGCTGGGCAGGTTCACCCGTTCCTGGAAATTCAGGACCTTGAATTCCCGCACCACGGCCCGGGCATAGGCCAGTTCCTCTACCATGGCCACCCGCTGTTCCCGCTGCATTGCCAGCCAGTCCGCCGTGACGGACGCAGGCGACCAGGCCAGTTCTTCGTCCTTGAGAAACCGCATGGTCAGGCCCCCTTCCGGGCCCGCACCGTGGGCCAGCGGAAGCCCCGCTCCGCTTTCGGTTCCACCGTGTAGCCCTGCCTGGTCCCGTTCTTCAGGTTCCAGGTGCAGACCAGGCCGCCAGGGAACGCGCCCCGCTCCGCATCACCCATCACGGCCTGGACTTCCAGGGCCAGCTTGTCTTTGGCTTCCCGCAGCGGCTTCAGTTCCGCTTCGTGGGCCCAGATACGTGCATCCAGGTCCTGCCACCGTGCCAGCAGGTCTTCGGACAGGTCCACCTGACTGCCAGGCCGTTCCTCCGGAAAGGCCAGGGCCAGGTTGTCCCCAGGCGCGAAGTCATCCGGCACCTGCCCTGTGACCACCCGTTCCCAGAACAGGTCCGCCTGGGCTTCCAGCTTGGCCCCCAGGTCCGGCCGGTAGGGGTCCGCATAGACCAGGAAGCGGTTGCCGCCCACCAGGGTGGGGAAGTGGACCACGCTGGGCGGGGCCGGGGTATCCGGATCCGCGGCCGCCTTTGCGTGCCACAGGTGCAGATACCACTGGCCTTGAATGCGGTAGTGGCTGGGGGCCCGGACTTCGCCGTCCGGCTGTTCCCACTGGTTGGCGAACACCCGTTCGGAAACGGTCTTCCCTTCCAGCAGGGTCAGCGTGTCCGCCAGGCCCAGGCCGTCTGTGTGCCCGCCCAGGTAGGGCTTCGTGGGGTGCCGCAGGAACGGGCCCGGATAGGCCAGCACTTCCCCGCCCGTCCGCCGGGCCCATTCTTCCATCAGCATGGCTTCGTGGCGCGTGCCCCAGTAGACCGCTTCCTGGTCCCCTACGTCGTCCGTGACCAGCCCACGCTTCAGACACCAGACGTGGTAGGGCGACTTGTAGGGGTTCAGCCCCAGGATGGCGGCCATATCGCTGCCGCCGATGTAGGTTCTCCGCTCCGCTTCCATGTTCTCCCCCATCAGTTCACGGCCCAGGCGGCCAGCAGTGCGATGGCCACGCCCAGTTCCACAATCAGCACGCAGTAAAGGGCCACCAGCTTCAGGTCCGGCCCCAGGTGTTCGGGGTGGTCCTGGTAGTGCCGCCGCACGTCTTCCGGCAGGCGGGACGCGAATTTCTCCCCCAGCACCTTGCCCAGCAGGGTGACGTTGACCCGGGCCCGGCTGGACGTGTCCCCCCGTCCCACCATCACACCCGCCCGGTGGACCGCTTCCGGGCCTGATAGGCGCGGTCCGCGGCCCGTTTCTGCATCCGGGCCCGATGCTGGGCCAGCCCCAGGTCCAGCAGATAGCGGACCGTATAGCTGCGGTCCCGCGCCACGTCCGCCTGGACCCGCTCCACTTCCTTCAGCTTGGCATCATCCACGCGCAGTGGCAGGTGGCTGCCAAAAACCACCGGCCTGGTCCCCATCTTCCCCATGGCATTCCTCCCATCCAGGGCCCGCAGCGGGCCCGTGTCACGCCGTTATACTTCCAGCCCCGTGGCACGTCAAGACGATACGGTGGTCAGGTCGTGATAGAACCGGCGGCCCGCCGTGGTCAGCAGCACCCGCCGGTCAGGACACCTGGGCATATCCGGGTCCATCACCTGGGCATAGCCCGCGTCCAGCAGGGCCACCATGGCCGGGGCCAGATGGCCTGACAGCTTGCCAGCCAGCCACAGCTTCCCGCCCAGGCCCACCCAGGCCAGGCGGCCACGGGCCAGGTGGTCCAGCAGGTTCAGGGCTGCATCCGGCAGGGCCGTGGTGTGCTGGTGGGCTTCCGCCACTAGGGCCCCGTCCGGGGTCAGGGCTACGGCCCGCTGGCCGTCCAGCAGGCCCCCCACGGCCACCAGGCCCCGCTGGGACAGCTTGTAGGGGTACGTGCCGGACAGGCCGTAGCGCACCCCTGACGGGTGGTACACGCCCAGGCCGTGGCCGGGCGTCATCACAGCCCGGCCCCCATCCAGCAGGTGCCGCAGGAACCGAAGATCCGCGGCCGACAGCTTGCCGTCACGCATGGTCTGCCCCCTCCGCGAACAGTCCTGGCCCTTCCGCGGGCACCGGGACCACCCTCACGGGCGTGATGCCGCGGGCCACCAGGCGTTCCAGGGCTTCGTCCGTGTCCTGGTCCCGGACCACGTATTCAATCCTGGCAGGCTGGAAGGCGTGGAAGATGCCGGGCAGCCAGGTGGACCCCACGGCCTTGCAGGGTTCACAGTCCACCGGGCCGTTCACGTCCAGCACCCGGCCCAGGCCGTGGCAGGCCGGACAGGTTGTCCGGATGGCCTTCCGATGGGCCAGCAGCACCCAGGTCTGGCCCAGCTTGAAGTCTTTGGGCACCTGGTGGATGCGGCGGGACACGCCCATGCGGGCAGCTTCCACGTTGAATTCCGTGGGCGTCCGGTAGAACTGTTCCCCCACCCAGATGATGCCCGCCCGTTCCCCCAGGCCGTCCGCCCTGGACAGCGGACACCCGCCGCAGGCCGCCGGGCTGTTCACGCAGGGGGGCGCCATCTGGATGATGGGCCGCGGGTCCACCCAGGACCAGCCGCGGGCCGGGCGGATGCCCTGGCCACAGGTGGGACAGCAGACCAGCGGAAGGGGCAGACGGCCACAGGGCTGGCCCAGACCGTCCGTCACCAGGTACAGGCCGCCCGGCTTCCGGTGCCCGCATCCCCGCGGGCCTTCATGTTTCACTGTCACGTTCATGGTGTCCCCCAGGGGGGCCCGGGCAGCCGGGCCCCCTGTTCGTTCGTTCAGCGGGCCTTCCGCACCAGCGGCGTCACGGTCACGTCCAGCACGTCCACCGTGGGGTCCGGAGCGTGACCCGTGCCCATCGGCCGGGGGCCCGTCAGCAGCATCCGGACCTGATTGATGGCCGTGCTGGCCTGTTCCACGTGGACTTCACAGTCCACGGTCACCACCGGGTCATTCCCGCAGCGAAGGTCACCGCCCACCACCCGCCGGGCCCGCAGGTTCAGCAGCCTCACGTGGGACTGGGCGGCACGAATGGCCAGGTAGTCCATGTGCAGGTCCTGCTGGACTTGCCCGGCCCCGTGGCCGTTCAGGCGGTCCGCCAGAATGCTGGCCGCGGCCATGGGGGCCAGCGGCCCCGTCCCCATCACCCTGACTTCCATCTGCACCCTATTCATTGTGTCCCCCTGTTCCGTCTGGCCGTCCATCGGCCTGACACTGCTAATGTAGCACGGCGTGACACGGTAGTCAAGGGCTATTCTTCGGGTCCACAGTGAACGTGGCCGCGGCGGCCCGGCCCTTACGTGCTGCCCGGCGGCAGGTAGCCCGCTGCCTGGTCTTCCAGGCTTCCAGGTCCGTCCCCCGGCGGGGCACCTTCCGGGCCCGCAGTTCCGCCGCCAGGGCCTTCCTGGCCGGGGCCCCCATGAACAGCCGGACCAGTTCCAGGTAAGCGTTCACGAAGTCCCGGCCGTGGGACGGCCAGGTGTCCGCACACCCGTGGGCCAGTTCATGCAGCAGCACCCAGGAAACCCGCCCGGCTTTCGATACCTGGATGGTCCCGCCCCAGTACGAACCCATGCGCCTGCTGGACCTGCTGGCCTTCACCATGATGGCCTTGACGTGGGGGAAGGCCGCCTGGAAGCGGCGGTCTTCCACGCAGCGGTCTATGTATTCCTGGCAGGCGGCAATGCTGGGGTATCGGGCCGTACAGTCCCGGAAGGCGGCCCGCTCCGCGCCATAGACGGCCAGCCGCTTCCGGTCCCGGGTGGCGGACCGGGGGACGGATTCTATGCCCGCCAGCAGCAGGTCCAGGCGGCCCATGTTCCCGCTGTCCCGGGCCCGTGCCAGGGCCCTCCGCACGTCCCCGGACACCCAGCCCCGCATCACAGCACCCCGCGGCGGACGCGGCGGGCCCTGGGCTTCCGCTCCGCGGCCGCGGCCCTGGCTTCCGCCTTCAGCACGGCCTGGACCAGCACCCCGGCCACCCAGTCCACGGTCATGGTGTAAACCCGCCGGGCCCGCAGGGGCCGCACGGTCACCAGGCCGGTGGCCCGGTCCAGGGTCATGGTGCCCCGCTGGGGGGTGCAGCGGTCCAGCGGGGCGTGAATGGCCAGGTGGACCTTCCCGGCGGCCATCAGGCCAGCCCGTCCGCGCCACAGGTCATGCAGCGGCTGTCATCTCCCCAGACGTGGGCATGCGTCTGAAGGCCCACCAGGTCCGCTTCCACGGCCTTCAGGGTCATGCGGACCAGCCGGGTGGCCGCCAGGGCGCGGCGGTACGCCAGCCCGCGGTCCATGCCGCCCAGGTCCATCCCTTCGGCCGTGCGCGCCGTGGCCATGGGAAGGTCCCGCAGCGTGGCCACGGCCATCAGAATGTCCCGCTCTATCTGTGTCTGGTTTCGCATTGTGTCCCCCTGCGTTCCGTGCTGGACCAGCCCAGCACTGCTAATGTATCACACCGTGACACCGTTGTCAAGTCCCCCCCTGAAAACGCGAAGGGCCCGGCCGAAGCCAGGCCCCCCGCGTCCCAGGGCCAGGGGGACTAGCCCCGGGTGACTTCCACCACCAGCGGCGGCCTGGTGAACGTCCGGGCAAAGGCATCCGCCGCCTTCCTGGTCTGGGACCACCGCTCCACGTGCAGGCTGCCGTCCGTGTAGCGGGCCACCACGGCGTGGGTGTACGTGCGGGGGGACCGCCGAATGGCCAGCACCTGGCCGTCCACCACCACCTGATGCTTCACCACGCCGCTGCTGCCCTTCGGCCGGGGGGCCCGCGCCCAGGTGACTTCCACCTGTCCGCTCTTACCGCGGGCTTCCACTCTGACCACCAGCCCCTGGGCCTTCAGGTTCTCCCGGATGGCCTGGGCCATATCGCGGACGGCCAGGTGGCTGCTGTCCCGGATGCCGGACCAGTCCCAGCCCTGGGCGGGGGTGAAGCCCTTGACCCCGTATCCGTCCTGCTGGGCCCAGATGGCCGCATCCAGGGCCGCCAGGTCCACCCCGTAGCGCACCGCGGAATTGCACGCCCGGAACCGGCCCCTGGTCGCCCCGAAGGTGACCACCACGTGCCAGGCCAGGGACGTTTCCCCGTCCATGTTCCCGCTGGCCGCTTCCAGGTCCGCCACGGCCTGGTCCGCTTCCGCCTTCGTGGGGAACCTGGTGGCCTGCGGGTCCCAGAACCCGCCTTCCGCCATGTTGTCCCGCACGGTCCAGACCTGTTCACGTTCGGGCCAGGTCAGTTCTTCCCTTACCACCCATCTCCGGTACGTGCTGGCGTCCATTGTGTCCCCCTGCGTTTTGTCCTGGCCACCTTGGCCTGACGGAATGAATGTACCACCGCGTGACACGGGAGTCAAGGGGTTCCGCAAAGAAAAAGGGCCCGGCGGACCGGGCCCCTTCCACTGGCCGCTGGGGGATCTACTGCCAGGGGGCCACGGCGTCCCGCAGGGCCTGGGCCTGGTCCAGTGCCACCCCGATGGTCACCAGGCCGTCCGTATCGTGCCGGGTCCACCACTTCGGAAGCCTGGCCGCCACCAGGGCCGCATTCACGGCCACGGCGTCCCGCTGCCGGACCCGTTCCACGTGGAAGGCCGCCCGCACGTCCACCAGGGTGACCTTCGTTCCGGGCTGGCAGAAACTGTCAACCTGGATGGCCGTGGCTTGCAGGTCATCCGCCAGCCGGAACGTCATCCCGTGGCCCAGGTCCTGGCCGCCCCCGTTCAGCAGGCCGTGGCTGGCGTGCAGGTACAGGGAACCCCGGTAGGAACTGGGCTTGCCTGCGTTCTGGGTGCGGTCGTAATCCTGGCCCATGGGCATCCCGCCCCACAGACTGCGGAAATAGTCCGCCACCACCGTGCCCGGAAGGCCGAAAAACACCAGGTCTTTTACCTTGCCCTGGGCGTCCACTTCCCCCTGGACGGGGTAGCTGCCCGCGGCCACGTTCACGTCTTCCCACCAGGCGGCCGTTTCGTAGCCCTGGAAATGCAGCACCACGTCCTGGGCCACTTCAATGGTGCCAATGGTCCGCTTCATGACAGCACCCCTTCCACTTCCAGCAGGTAGGCTTCCGCGCGGTCCACCAGGCGGCCATAGGCGTGGTCCGGGTCCGTGGCCACGTGGTCCGGCACCACCTGGTCCGCCACCCGCAGCAGGTCCCCCAGCAGGGTGTGAAGGCTCCGGGCTATCACTTCCACCTGGGCCAGCCGCTCCGTCGTGTTCGTGTCCATCGTGTCCCCCTGTCAGACCAGCAGGAACAGGGCCCACCAGCCGCACCATACGGCCGCCAGCACCCACAGCCTCACACAGATGCCGCGTTCCAGGTCAGCCATCCCGTTCAGGGCCGCCGCCAGTTCCCGCATCTGTTTCAGACGTTCCTGTGTCATGCCCCTAATGTAGCACGCCGTGACACGGCAGTCAAGAGTGGACAGCGATTTTTTTTCGGGGCAGAATGACGGCGGAACGTGTCCCCCACAGTTCCAGCGGGGGGCCCGTCCGGTGGGGCTAAATAGCTGATTCCTGCCGGGCGGGCCTTTCGTGTTTCTCCCCGCTTTCGCCCGTAGCACGGCAGCCGCGCCCTGGCGTATCCTGCCCGGCATCTGGCCCCGTGGTCTAGCGGTTAGGACCCCAGCCCTTCAAGCTGGAAACGCGGGTTCGATCCCCGCCGGGGCCACCAGGAACTAGCGGCGGCCCAGGCGGACGGCCAGGCCCGCGGACCCGCGGTTGTCCCAGGTCCCGCCATCCAGGCGGACCCGTTCCAGGCCCACGGTCCAGCCCAGGCGGCCGCGCCCGTACACGGACACCCCGGCAGCCAGTCCGGGGTCCGGAAAGCTGGCCATCAGCCGGGCTTCCGCGGCCCACCGCTTCGGCAGTTCCCGCTTCGCCACCTGCAAGGTCACCTGGTCCCGGTCCGCCAGCACGGGCCCCCGGCACAGGTCTTCCCCGCCAGGCAGCTTCAGGCATCCGGTCCACCAGGCTTCCGCCCCCACAATGCCGTCCCCCCTGGCCAGGTTCACCGTGCAGGCCCCGTGCAGGTCTTCCGGGGTGGGCCAGGCTACCGCCGGGCCCTGGGGCTGGCCGCCCCCGGACGGCGCCAGCACAGCCCCCCAGGGCATCACCAGGGGCACGTCCAGGCCGATGGGCTGCCGGGCAGGTAGAACCGTGGCCCGGACCGTGGCCAGTCCCTGGCCGGGCAGGTCCGGCAAGGGTTCCGCCACGAAAGATCCGGGCGTGTATCCGGGCGGCAGGGGCAGGTTCCCGGCCGGGCCGGGCCCTGGCCCCCGTCCCCACAGCATCCAGCCCTGGACGGCCACCACGGCCAGCAGGGCCGCTTCCAGGGCCAGACGCCAGGGGACCTTCACGGCTTGGATTCCGTGCCCAGCATGTTCAGCCTGGTGCCCCCAGCGGCCGCGAACGTGGCCACCAGGCCGAAGACCGCGGACACCATGTAGTCCAGGGGGTCATTCGCTGGGCTGTCCAGGAACCCGGCCACGTGGGCCACCACGCCCAGGACGGGCCCGACCACCCAGGCCAGCCGCTTGGCCGTCGCGGGTGTCTTCCCCAGCCCCTTCAGGAAGGCCCACAGCAGGGCGGCAATGGCGGCCAGGGTGGCCATGTACGTGGTCAGTTCCATCTGCTACCCCCTTCCAGTTAGGGCCGGTGGCCCCAGTCCGGTGGCAAGGCAATGCCCTCCCGGGTGGCCATGATGGCCAGCACCAGCTTCATCTCTGCCTGGGACCGCGCCACAGCGTCCACCGTGCGGGTCAGGTCCGCCACCTGTCCGGTTCGGTCCAGCAATAGCTGGCGGTCCATCACGTAGGGGGACTGTTCCGCTATCATCCGGGCAACCTGTTCCCGCGTCACACGGTCCCGGCCTTCCAGCAGCCAGAACCCGCACCCAGTCAGACAGGCCGTGGCCAGAATCATGGCCATATTCTTCCAAAGGTCAGTCCGGGGTGTTTGCACGGCCGTGCAGTCCTCCGCTCCGGGGCAGCCTTCGGGCCGCGGGATCATTTTCATGCTACCTGCCCACGGTCCTGTCCGAATGACAGCGCCATGGCCCGCAGCGTGGACCTGTCCAGCCCGGCCGAATGGGACCAGTGAACGTATTCTCTGAAGCGTTCCCAGCGGCCAGCCCAGCCGATGCCCAGGCGGTCCGCTTCCTCGGCCATCACCATCCAGTGCCGTTCGTCCGGGGTCCCGTCCCGGTCCAGGTCCGCATAGGACCAGTCCGGCTTTCCGCCCAGCAGCGGAACCGCGTCCCAGGCCATGCGGTACTGGTGTTCGGATTCCCATGGCTGTGCCATGGTGACATAGAACCCGCGGCCAAAACCGGACCGTCCGCGGGCATCCTTGCCCGGCTGGGTTCTCCCGATGGCATACAGGGCCGCCTGGGCCACGGCGGACCGCCAGGTGCAATAGGTCAGGACCTGCACGCCGCGGGCCTGGCACGCCTGCACCCAGGACGCATGGATCACCTGCACGTCTGGCAGCAGGTCTTCAGGGTCACGACTCCACCCCGGCTGACCGCTTGGCATCTGGTCCCCCTTTGGTCCGCCCATATAGTACCCCCTTCGGCGCCTGGTTCAACGCCTGGGGGTGACTATCTGCCAGCCACCGGGTCCCCTACATAACACTGGCTTTCCGCGATACTGCCGCACCAGTACGGCGCCGCCACGTAGACCACCCCAGGTTCCGTCCATGGACCGCACTGGGGTTCCCCGGTCGTCCCGTTCCGGTTGCACGCCCGCAGGCGGTAGCGGTAGGCTGTCCCCTCCCGGGGAAATGGCACGTCCCAGGGTGGGCACCAGGTGGTTGGCAGGACCGTGGCCCCGGCTTCGTCCACCACCCGCGGCTGCACGGACCCCACCTGCACCATGGTTCCGCTGCTGACGGTTTCCCGGTTCACTTCGTACCAGGACGCCAGCGGTTCCGGGTCCCAGAACAGGCATTCTGAACAGCCGCACTGCACCTGTTCCCGCTCCGGGCTGCACGTAGTCTGGCAGGGTTCTGTGGGGATTCCTTCCGGGGGGCAGGCTGGCAGGTCATCCCACTGTCCGAAGGCCGGGGGCTGGTCACAGGCCCCCCGGGCCGGGCCGCACCAGGCGGCCATCAGGAACGCTGCCAGCAGGGACAGCCACAGCAGCCAGGCCCACCGGGCGCGCATCACCAGACGCCCACGCCCAGCGGGGGGATTTCTGCCAGCAGTTCCTTCGTGCGGACCGTCAGGCTGTACGCCGCCCCGGCAAACACCTTCCCGCCCAGCGGCTTCGGGCCGGTGAAGGCGGCCATTACCACGTCCCGCCAGGTCACGCCCCCGTCCAGGGACAGGGAACAGGCCCACTGTTCCGATGCCAGACGGTTCACCATGGTGGACAGCCAGAACACCTGTTCCGTGCTGCCCACTTCGAATTCCATTTTCGCTTCGCCCCGGAATCCCCAGGTGATGGGCTGGCTGTTCCGGTTCAGCAGGTCCCGCTGTGTCTGTTCCGGCTTATGGGCCACTTCGATTGATACTGGCCCGTTTGTATCCGGGAAGCATTCTGTCAGGTCCAGCAGTTCTTCGGGCCCATCCAGGGGGATGGTCCGCACCATCGGCTGCCACCCGTAGCTGGTCACGTGTCACCCCGTAATTTCAAACAGACGAAGACGCTGTTCTGCCTTCCCCACGCTGGACTGCACGCTGGACACCAGCCAGGTCTTCCCGTCCCAGGTCACCACGTCCATGGCCCGGACCAGTTCCCGGCCTTCCCGCCAGGACCCGTCCACCTGTTCCCGCTTCGCCGTGGCATAGGCCGCCAGGGCCGCGGCCACGGCATAGGCCGCGCCCGGGCTGGTCACCAGGTCCAGGGACACGGACAGGCGTTTGGCGGACCGCCCGGTTTCACCGGCCACCACTTCGAAGTCACCCCCGCTGTCCGTCCGCCCGGTGATGGCCACTGATTCCCGGTAGTGGTCCCAGATGGTGGACCTGCTGGCGCCCCGCAGCGGTTCGCCCAGGTCCAGCTTCGGCGTCTGGTCTTCCAGGGTCAGCCGCTGCGTCAGGGACACCGTTCCCTCATGGTCCACCACCAGCATGGCCAGGCAGGCTGTGGCCAGGTCCTTCAGTCCCTTGGCCACGGATGCCCCGGCAAAATCCGCATAGCTGATAACGCCCAGGAAGCTACGCCCTATTACCACCCATTCCTCACCGGCCCAGCCTACCAGGCAGGTGGTCCCGCCTGCCGGGGTAAACCTGGTCAGGAATCCAGCGGTTCCCGTGATGGCCGCTTGCAGGGATGCGGACGCGCCCAGGATTGACGTGGACAGCGGATAGACCGCCACCACGGACCAGTCTTCCGTGTCCAGGACCGTCAGGTATGTACCAGTCCCGGTCTGCCCCCGGGACAGCCAGCACAGGAACCCGTCCAGGTAGCGGGCGGTCCACAGCAGGGACCGGCCCACAGACGCTGGCAGGGCGACGGACGCCAGCAGGGCGGGCGTGGTGGCCGTGGTGTAGACACGGAGCGTCCGGGTGGTTTCGTCCACGGTCAGCATGACCCCGCCGCCGTACTGGCCACAGAACCGCGGCCAGACGGGGTTAGATCCACCGGATACCGTGGCCTTCGTCCCGCCCACCACGTTGTAATACTTCAACGTGGACACCCCGCCCGAATTCGTGAAGCTGTACCAGACACGGTTCTGGATGGGGTCATATTCGCAACGCCAGTGCGAATGATTCCCGGTTCCGCTGGATTCCAGGGTGACCAGCAGCACGCCATTCTGGTACAGGTTCAGGGAATAGGTAGGACCACCACTCACGATTTCCTGGATTTCGTAGCGGCGCGAATTCACGTAGTCCCAGGCGAATTCCCCGGCATCCACCGTGCCCGCACTGTGGGACAGGACGGCCCCTGGGGCGGCATCCTGATAGGGGGTCCAGTCGCCCTGCATCACGTTAGACGTGGCGCCGTCCGCGAACCCTGACGTGGGGCTGGTGGCCTGCGTCCGCTTCGAATAGGCCGCCGCGGTCCAGGTCGCCGTGACTGCGGACCCGTCCACCGTGACTGACTTTGGCTTTCCGGATAGGGGCGTGCCGCTGGCGTTGACCGGGCTGCTGATGGGGTAGTCTGACACCAGGCCGTCCAGGTCCACGCTGGACCGCTCCGGGGCAGCCGCGGCCAGCAGCAGGGCCGCCAGTTCCGCCGGGGTTTTGTACCTGTACCACGGGGTCCGGACGGTCATCCCCGCGCTGCTGAAACTGGATGATGCCGTGTCGCTGGTGCGGACCTGGCTGGTGCTGATGATGTATTCCACCTGGAAGTCTTGACGGTTCACGCCATCATCCAGGGTGAAGCTGTCCCCCCGCATCAGCCCCGTGGTGTCCGGGCTGACGGTCACAGCCGTGCCACCGCTGCTGACGGTCCCCAGCAGGGCAGGGAACGTGCGGCACACCCCTTCCGCCGTGGCCGCTTCCAGGTCTTTGGAATACGTGAAGGCACGCAGGGTGAAGGTCCCATCCCCCGGGTTCCGCTTCGCGGACCAGGGCAGGTCCAGCACGCCCGCAAACAGGCGTTCCCACCTGGTACGCCGCCGCTGGGTTTCCCGGCTGATGATTACCTGCCAGCGGTCCGTGGGCTGGGCCGTGGCCAGCAGGTCTTCCAGGAACCCGTCCCGGTCCAGCAGGGTCAGGGTCAAGTCCCCATGGACCAGTTGCAGCAGGGATTCTTCCCCCTGTTCCGTCAGCGTGCCCAGGCCGTCCAGTTCCAGCCGCTCCGTCACGTCCCAGGTCCGGCCCCAGGGGTCCACCAGGCTGACCTGATACTGCCTCACCGTAGGCTGGCGGTTCGTGGTCACCTGGACTTTGGCCAGCTTATGGGACGGCTGGGGGAAGGGCCCGGTCAGGCTGACCGCATCAATCCACCCGGTGATGCCAGTCCCGGAACTGGACAGGAAGCCCGCCCGGATTTCGTAAACATCAGAAATTGAATACTCCCCGGGGACCTTCACCCAGACACGGGACAGCACGTACTTTGTCCCCACCGTGTTTGCCACCTGCTGGGTGACGCCAGACGCCCAGGCCGCCGTGGCCCCGTTATAGCTGGTGTTCTTCGTGACGTTCACCAGCCGCAGGCGGACCGCGGTTCCGGGCGCATAGGATGATTCCCCGATGCCCCGGGCCATGGCCACTTTCGCCAGATACCAGCCCCCCGGTTCCAGGACCTGGGACGTGCCCCGCTTTATGTAGCAGTCCCCCGTGTTCGGGTGCAGGACCTTGCAGGCGGACGCGCCACTGTAGACATAGCCCGCCCCGGTTTCCTGGGTGATGCTGTTCCCAGCCGACAGCACGGCAGTCCAGCCAGACGGAACCCCGGCGGCCCAGGTTTCCAGGTCGCCGTTTTCCAGGATGTTCAGCGTCAGAAACTGGCTGGTCCGGACTTCCTGCACGGCGCCCCCCTATATGTAGCGCGGCGGCCCGGCCTGGGCCGGGGTGCTGGTGATGTACCTGGCAGCCAGCACGTCCAGCCTGCGGTGATACGGTCCCAGCCACCAGATACGGTCATGGGCCGTGCCGCTGCTGGTGTAGGAATACTGGGCCACGTGCCGCAGTTCATAAACATCTGTGTCCTGGAAAGCCGCATCATTCAGCGGCACCCAGAAATGGCCCTGGCGCCGGTAGTCCGTCTGCACGGTATATGGCAGGTCCCGGGTGATGGACCCGTCCGCGGTCCACGTCCCGGTGGCTTCATTCCACTGCACGGACCGCGTGACGTTCCGAATGGTCCACGCCCAGATGCCCGCGCCTGCCATGTTCGTGGGGTTAGAGTCGCCCCCCATGTGCGTGCTGTGCATCCCGAAGACCAGCCAGGCATTCCGCGGAAGGGCCACGGCAGGGCCCAGGGCCACGTAGGACGTGGGGCCAGGCGGCACGCCACCCGTCGCCCCGTTCCAGATGGCCCACGCATAGCGGCCCTGGATGGTGTCTATATTTATCTGGGTCATTGTGGACGCCCCGGCCACGGTCCAGTTAGACGGCCGGTATACGGACCCGTTCCAGAACAGGTCTTCCCCGCCGCCATTCGCCAGCAGCCCCACGGTTCGGGTCCTGATAGGTCCAGCCATCAGCCCACCAGCCTGTTTTCGTCCCGGGCGGCCACCCGGTCCAGTTCCCGGTTCAGTTGCCTCAAGCTTTCCTCGTCCGCCACCAGCACGCCCACGTTCAGGGCCACCCGTGGACCAGCTTCCACGGTCCGGCTGATGCCCGGGGCCTGGACCACGGCCGGTGCCGGTGCGGGGCTGTCCGGCATCCGCACGTCCGCGGACGGGCCCCGCGCCATCCCAGCCATAGACAGGTTCACCCCTTCCTGGAACCCGCGGCCCACCATGGCCACCAGGTCCGTGGCCCACTTCCGGCCGCCCAGATACGCCAACCGATCATTAGCCGGGTCATCAAAGCCCTTGCCTTCCGTGGGCTGCTGTTTCCGAATTTCCGCCACCTGTTTCATGCCCGCGGCAATGGTCAGGGCCGCCACGATACTGGCATAGGGCTGGGGGTAATCCTTCAGGGCCCGGGTCGCGCCCTGGTACGTGTTCATGATGGCTTCCGCGATGGCGAAGCCCTTACTGTTCCCGAAGATGGTCCGCAGGCTGGCAATGGCCAGTTGCGCGCCTTCCATCATCTGCTGCCGCTTGAATTCCTTGACCCCTTTTTCCAGGGCCTTCCGGTCCCCAGCGTACCGGGCTTCCACGGCCGCCTTCCGGTCTTCCCACCGCTGGGTGTTATTCAATTCCTCCGCGGCCGCGGCATCCCCTTCCAGGGCCCGGTTCCTGGCGTCTTCCCATTCCGCATCCACGGCTGCCAGTTCCCGTTCCCGCCGGGTGTCCAGGGCTTCCGCGTCCAGGGCGGCCAGTTGATCCTGGAAGGCTCCCGCCCGGTCCAGCAGGTCCGCATACCTGGCGTCCCGCTCCGCGTCTTCCCGCTCCCCCTCCGCTTCCACGGCCAGGCCCGCCTGTTCCCTCCGTTCCGCCAGGCGTTCCAGGAAGGCTTCCTGTTCGGCGTCCGCCCGGGCTTTCGCGTTCTCCGCTTCGATGGCCAGCCAGGCAGCGTGGAACTGGTTTATCAGGGCCAGGCGTTCCAGGGCATACCGCTGGTCTTCCGTGGCCAGGTCAGCGTTCAGCTTGCGGGCTTCGGCCAGCCGCTGTTCGTGTTCCACCCGCAGGGCTTCCAGCATGGCGTCCAGCCGCGCCTGGCTGCCTTCCTCTGTGGCCTTGACCTTGGCCGCTTCCAGGGCCAGGGCCGCCCGGGCTTCGTATTCCATCCGCTTTTCGGCGTTCTTCTTGTCTTCCTCTGCCTGTTCCGCGGCCGCTTTCTTTCTGGCCTGGGCCAGCAGCTTTTCCAGGTCCGTGGCCGTGGTGGCAGCATCCTTCCCTATGTCCCGGTGATTCTCCGCTATCTGTTCGGTCAGCGTCTGCCAGGACAGGGCCAGGTCATCCGTGACCTTTTTCCCGGCCGCCCCCAGGTCCGCCCACCACTGGCCCGGATCCGTGGCCAGCTTTTTCAGGTCAAACGCCGCGCTGAAGATTTCGCCCAGGTTCCGGGCCACGTCCAGGGCCCCGTTCACCACGAACCCGTACCATGCCCCCAGGTCCTGGGCGTAGGTTGTCAGGGCGCCCAGCCCCTTGGCCGCCCACCCGGCCAGCACGGACAGCCCTTCCCCGGCCTTCGTCTTGAAGCGTTCCCACCCGGCCCCGGCCTGGTCCAGCTTGTTCTGGGTGTCCTGGAAGGCGTCCCCCAGGCCGCCCACCGCGGCCACCACTTCCTGCATCAGTTCCGCATTCGTCTTCAACCGGCCGGACTGGTCACGCAGTTGCAGGTTCAGGGCCATGGCCGCGCCCATCGGCCTGCCCTGAATTAGCTGGGCCACGGCGTCCATGGCCGCCCCGTATTCCAGCGTGCCACGCTCCGAAGCATCCGCGGCCAGCTTCGTGGCTGCCATGGCCGCGCCCACGTCCTGCGTGATGCCCAGGAATTTCTGGAAGCCCGGCAGGGTTTCGGACACCAGTGGGCCACCCCCGGCAGCCAGGGCTTCCAGGTCCCGGCGGACACCCTGGATGGCCCGGCCCCCGTCCAGGCCCATGCGGGTCATCTGGTCCGACGTGGCATTCAGGGTACGTTCCAGGGTGGCGAAGTCAGAGACTGCGGACTTCACGAAGGCGCCGACCGCAGCGGCCCCCAGGTAGCTGGACAGTTGCCCGGCCAGGTCTTTGACGGCGCCGCTGGTGCCCTTCAGGTCCTGCTGGGCCACCTTGGCTTTTTGGCCAAGCTGCTCCAACCGCTTGGCCACGTCGGCGGGCACGTCCCCGCCTTCCAGCAGGAATTTCAGGACCGTGCGTACTGTGTTCTGTTCGGCCACTGGCCCCCCTACAGGCGGGACAGCAGAGCATCCGCCTGGGCTATCCGGGCATCATTTCCTAGCCCCAGCCCCATGCTGTCCGCTGGTTCTTCCTTCGCGTGGGCCATGTGTTCCACCGCGTCCAGGAAGACTTCAGCGGGCCACTGCATCACGGCCATGGGCCCCCCGGCAGCATAGGCCAGGGCCACCCCGTGGATGGCCGCCAAAAGCTGGGCGGCCTGCGGTTCTTCCACGGCGTCCAGGTCCGCGTCTTCCAGTTCCTCTACCGGGAGGGTCCCCAGGGCCGGTCCACCGGCCACCTGGAACAGCCGCGATACGTCCGCCAGGGACAGGCACGCCAGGGCCAGGTCCACGCCCAGGCCGGGCATGGTGGCCACCTGGGTTTCCAGGTCCCCGGGCTTTCCATCCACCAGGTCCACGCAGGTGGCCAGAACCCGGCCCGCCCTTTCGTCGGGCGCCGTGGTCAGGATGCCCAGCAGGGTGGGCCGCCAGTGTTCCGGGTTCAGCAGTTCTGGACGGACAGCCACGGCCCGGGCATAGGCCGCCCATTCCTTCCGGTACAGGCCCAGCCCCAGCAGGTACGTGGACAGGCGCGGGGCATGGCAGACATAGCGGCGGGCCCACCGCTCCACGTAGCGTGTAAGCCCGCCGCTAGACAACAGACTCATGGGCTAGGTGGCCCCGCTATCGCTGACGGACCAGAACTTGTTTGCCGCGCTGATGGTTTCGTCATACAGCACGTCCCAGGTGACTTCCGCCACCATCTCCCCGCCCTTCCCCACGCTGAATTCCCCGATGCTTTCGACGATACAGCGGTGAAAAGTCCAGGTCCGGGTGGCATCCGCGCCCGTGGCCGTAGCCCTGGCGCCCTTCCCGACAAAGACCACCTGGTGGTAAATCTCCCCGAAGGCCCCCACCAGCAGGGTGGCGTTCGGTTCGGTGCCGGTCAGGTTCCCGGTAGGCTGACGGAGAATGTCCTTGATGTTGGTGAGGGTGGCTTCAGACAGGGTAGCCTTCACCTTCACCTGGCCATCAATCGGCACCTTCCGCAGCGTCCCGTAAGCCTGTTCCGTCTTGATTTCGTAGTCATTCAGGGTGACCTGGACGGTAGCGGGGTTCTTCGTATACCCCCGGTCCGTCGCGGTCCCCGCCCCCCCGGCGGTCACGTAGGGGCCCACCTTGACCACCGCCGGTCCGATGCTGAAATTCAGGGCACTGGGCATTCCGTTTTCCTCCCGCGTCCCCCGTGTTCCGCTGCCCTACAGCCCGGGGTCCGCCCCCTCCGGGCCCTGTTCCCCTGTGGCCACGTCCGGCCCCACTTCGGGGGCCCCTTCCGTGGACACCTGCGGGGTGCTGACACGTTCCCAGTGGGCCGCTTCCGCGGCGGCCTGTTCCGCGGCCTGACGTTCCAGTTCCGCGGCTTCCGCGGCGTCCCGGACGGCCTGCTGGGCGCGGTAGTCTGCCACGGCCAGCACGTGGGCGCGGACCGCCCCCGTGATGCTTTCCAGCATCTGGTCCAGCGTCCACAGCCGCGGGTCCGCTTCGCCCGGCACCGTGTAACCCAGCTTCACGAAGCTGGCCGCCACTTCGTCCCGCAGGACGTTCAGCCGGGCGTCCTGTCCGTCTTCCTCGCCGTCGTAAACGGCCAGCCCCATGTTCACGTAGTGCTGGGGCCATTCGAATTCTCCAAGGGGAATCCGCTCCCCTGGCCCGATTGTCCGCACGGACCTATAGGGCCCGTAATACATCCAGGTGGTTTCTCCGGGCTTCAGCCCGCTGAAAAACAGGTGCCGCATGGTTCCCTCCCCTACGGTCCCAGAACGTCCAGCCCCACGGCCATCATCAGTTCCAGCGGAATCACGAATTCCCCCCATGGCAAGTCGTCCACGCCAGCCACGGCCCCGCCGCCGTCAGCGACTTCCATCAGCCTGGCTTTCCCGCCCAGCGTGGGGTCACCCATCAGGCATTTCAGAACGTCATCATGCAGGTGCAGGCAGTCCCGGTGGGCTTCGCATACGTCATAGGTCTGTGATCCTTCGTGGACGAACCCGTGGATGTTGACCCGCCACCGCATCAGGGTGTGCCCCCGCTCCCCGGTTTCGTACCGCGGGGCGTCCCCATACAGGGGCACGCACAGGTACGGCAGCAGGGATGCCGTTTCCTCCCCGGGCACGAACAGCCGCGGGAAAACCCGGTTCGCCAGGTTCAGGTGATACGTGGGCGTCCCCGTGATTGTCTTCAGCCTGTTTATCAGGGCCAGGTGGGCGTCCCAGCGGTTCTGCATGGCCAGGTCCTCCGGTAGCATCACGGCCAGGTCATCCAGCAGCAGGTGCATGGGGTCCGGCACGTTTGCCCGCAGGCCGAAGCGTATCAGGAAGGGCAGGGCCGTGACTTCCACCAGGCCCCAGGGAAGGGCCGTCCAGCTTGCCGCGGGGTCAAACCAGGGGCCCACTTCCGTGAAGGGGCCGCCCCCCTGGGATACGAAAGCCTGCGTCCAGCCTGTCCCCTCCCCGAAGGGGGCCCAGCCCCAGCCGGACACGTCCACAATGTCCCCCACCTGGACCGGCAGGGGGTCATCCCAGGTCATACTGCCGCCCCGGTGGCCGATACCTTCCGGCACCGTGTAGCAGTACGCCAGCACCGGCGGACTCAGTTCTATGCCCAGGTCAAAAAGAAGCTCTGCCGTGTTCGGAACCCAGCGTGGGTCCAGCAGGTCAAAGCCTGGATCCGGCAGCAGGTTGACCGGGGGCACGGTCTACCCCGTCCCGGAAAGCCGGGTCACCTGCCCAGGGGTGGGGACCTGCTGCGTCCTGACGGCGTGGTTTACCGCCGCGTTCAGTGCCCGGACAGGCACGTCCTGGTGCCGCTGGAAGCTGTCCCGGAACATCCGTCTGGCCCGCATGTTCAGGGTCCGCTGGTGGGCACGCACGAAGGCGGAACCCCACTTCGTCCGCCGCACGTGGGGCCGCACGCCCACGGGGCCACGGAAGCCTTCCTCATGGGCCCGGATATAGCCCAGGTTGGATCCATACCAGGCGTCCACAGCCGTCTTCGACGCTGCCCACCCGACACTGGGGGGAATGGACCCGATGGCCCGGCCCGTGTCCCGGTTCAGGTACGTGGGCCCCTGGTTTTCGAAACCCTCCCGGATGGCCAGCCCCATCAGCACCTGGACGGACGCCCGGGCCGCGGACACCAGCACGTCCGCGGACTTCGCCCCCATCCGCTGGAACAGGGCCGCGGCCTGGCTGGGCGTTAGGTAAACCCGGCTGGTATCCGCCATCAGGCTGTCCGCCACCGCTGCATGGCTTGAAGGGCGCGCAGCGTGGACGCTGGCAGGTCCTTTAGGTACGTGCCGCCCCCGCCGCCTTTGGCCGTGGCCAGCACGCCCGTCCGGCGGCCTTCCTTGAACATCAGCCAAGACAGTTCCTTGGCCGCATGGATGGCCACGGGGTGGACGCTGGCCAGGTCCGCGGGCCCGCAGTCATACACCACCCGGATATTCTGCACCCCGGCCGCCCAGGCTATCGTGGTATGGCCATCCTGCCGGACCAGGTAGCACGGTTCTTCCAACCCCAGGTTCCTGGTCAGGACCTGGGCCGTGCTGTAGCCCGATGCCACGGACAGGGTGGACCCGTTTTCCTGCACCGTGGTGACGGTACGGACCGGGGCATCCGATGGTTCCAGCACCAGCAGGTGCTGGGTTTTGCCATAGGCTGTGTCCCCGTCAAAATACCGCACCCGCCCCGTGGTGGGGGTGAACAGGCGGCCTGTGAATTCTTCGATGGCGCGGCACGCCGCTTCAACGCAGGCCGTCAGCACGTCGGCGTCAAGGCCGGTGAACGGCCCAGGCGCCCAGTCCGTCACGTCCGCATTCGTGATGTATGCCATGGGCTAGTCTGCCCGCTGGAAGCCCGCCTGGACGGCATGGCCCGCCAGTTCATGCGGGACCGTCAGCACCCCGTCCGCCACCACGAATGTCCGGCCAGCCACGTGGAATGCCGTGGTGTTCCGCCCGCAGTAGAACCGCACGGGCGGCTGTTCCTCTGCCACTTCCTCCGGCCCGGGCCCGGCGCCCGCTTCCGGTTCCGGTTCCGCCTGGACGGCCAGGCCGGGGTCCGGTTCTCTGGTCTTCCGTTTGGCCATGCGTCCCCCTGGAAAGGGGCCCGGGGGCTGTCCCCGGGCCCCGGTTGGGTTAGCTCTTGTGGATGTTGTGGATGTACCCGCATCCACCCGTGAAGATGGCCCGCAGGGCGCCGTAGCACCTGACTTCGAATTCATACACGGGGCCCGTGCTGGACGTGGTGCCGTAGTCCCACCGCTCCCAGTCAAAGCCCATGGCCATATCAAAGGGGCTTCCCTGGTTGGCGTCAGGGTACGGGATTTCCATGGGCAGCAGCAGGATGGACCCGCCGGGCAGCCAGGGCATGGTTTCCACGGGGCAAACGTCGCCCGTGCTGGCGTTCAGGATGTAGCCCACGTGGTAGCCCTGCACGATACTGGCCCGGCCGTTCACGTCGCCGGGGTTCACGTTGATTGTGGGCCCGCCTCCGGTCAGAATGCCCAGCTTCGTAATGGTCCGCTGTTCCTGGCCAGCCACCAGAATCCGGATTTTGCCCAGCTTCATGGTGTCCCACAGGACGGCCAGGGCTTCCTGGACTTCGGCCACTTCACCACCCGCCTGGGACAGCTTGGCATTCAGGTTCCGCAGGTACGCGCCGGACCCGGCGGCCTGAAGGCTGGGGATGATGCCGTCATAGGACAGGGCATCCGCCGTGTCGTCCGCGGCCGGAATGCTGGCACTGTCCGCTTTGATGGTGGTGGAAGTCTGGAGAGTCTTGAAGCATACCTGCGTCTGGGTGAAGATCCCCTGACACCACAGGTTGGCCGCACCAGCACTGGTGCCGATAAAAACAGCGTAAGCCACGCACCCCGCAAGCGGGGTCCAGGTCACCTTCAGGGCCTTGCTGGTGCCGGTCTGGGCACCGCTGTTTCCTTCCGCGCCTTCCATGGTCAGGCCGTCCGTGGACGCAAAGGCCGCCACCACGGCGCCGTCAAACATGGATTCTGAATTCGCGTTCACGTCATCCGGGCGATTGATGGTCACCCGGTTGGCGGCAAGTGCGGTCAGGCCGACGATCCGGCCGTAATACGTGGTGGTGGACGGGGCCAGGCTGCCCGCCGTCGTGGCCAGGGTCAGCGTGGGCGCGGCCGGGTTCCCGGTCGCCGTCACGTTCCCGCCCAGGATGTAGATTTCTTCCAGCTTCATGGCCAGCAGCAGCGTGTTGGCCGTTTCCTTCCGCAGCGCGGGGTCAAAGCCCTGGGACGCTGCCACCGCTTCCCTGGTCACCTTCCCGCGAAGGGCCATGGACTTGTAGCTGGCGGACTTCGAAGCCACCGTGGTGGTGAACAGGGCCCCCGCCGCTTCCTCCGCTACGGACAGCTTCGGGTGGGACAGCCCGGTGATGGCCTTCCACTGACTGGCAGTCGCCCCATCCTTCACCATCCTGGGGATGGACTGCCGGAACGGGGACATAAGGGGAACCAGTTGCTTTGCGGCCGCATCCAGCCGCACCCCGGTCAGGCCGGTGGCCGTGGTGATGGACTTCGAAAGGTCCCCATTGCCCACCACCTTGGCCGCTTCGGCCAGGGACTGGGCCGTAACTTCCTGAATTGTCAGCATGGCTTGACTTCCTCCGCGGGCTAACCGCCCACGTGCTGGGCCGCCAGGTTCAGCCTGACAGCCTGCTGCATCTGCATGGGGATCACCCCCGCCGCTTCCAGGGCTTCCACCGCTTTCCGCAGCGTTTCCGGGTCATTCCCCGCCTTCCCACTCCCGGCGTCCAGGTTCTTTCCCACCGGCCGCCCGGGCGGGGGGGCCGGAAGGTCACGCACCATGGACGCCAGGTCCTGCACAGCCTTCAGCACTTCGGACTGGTCCGTGGCGGCGGACTTGGACAGCCCGCCCTGTTCCACCTTTGCCAGCGTGCCCACCAGGCCCTGGACCGTCTCCCCCACCTTCCGCAGTTCCGCCAGCACGTCCGCCAGCGTCAAGTCTTCCGCCACAGGTTCGGGCGCGGGCGAATCCTCCGCGGGCACCTGGCCGTCCGGCTGGTCCGGTTCCCCTTCGGGTTCGGGCGCCGGATCCGCTTCCGGTTCCGGCTGCACGCCGTCCGCCTTGCCCATGGCCGCCGCGGCTTCCAGGCCCGCCTTCCCGTAGCGCATGGCCTTCACGGCGTCCAGCACGTCCTGAAGGGCCAGCGTGTCCGGGTCCCCTTCGATACCGCAGGCCGCGGCCAGCGTGGCCAGCATGGCCTTCATGGCGTCCCCGGCCTGGGCCGCCGCTTCCGCGGCCCCCTTGGTCACGTCTTCCGGCATGGTTGCATCCTCCGGGGCCGCCCGCTTGACCACCTGGAACGTGGCCGCTGGACAGGCCGGTTTATCTACCAGGGACACTTCATTCAGCCGCACGTGGGTGACTGCCGGGACCCGCTTCCCGTCCAGAGTGATGGTGGACCGTTCCACGTCCCCACCCTGGATGGACAGCCCCGTGTAAACCCCTTCCCGGACTTTTTGGCAGGCGTCCGGGTCCACCACCTTCAGGGCCAGGTGCGTGGTCTTTGCGTCATCATCGGACCACCAGGCCACAGCCTTCCCGGCCGCCCAGGGCTGGTGCATTTCCCGGATGTTGCCCAGGGACTTCCCGCCAGTCACCTGGGAAAAATAGTCCGTCCATTCCTGGAATGCGGCCTTTGCCGCTTCGTGCAGGACCACTTCCCCCTGCACGTCCAGCACTTCCGCCGTGGCCACAGACTCCACGTAGACAGTGCCGTCAGCGGCTTCCGTCACCTTTGACAGAGGCAGGAAAAACTGCGTGTTTTTGGCCATCCGCCTATGCCCCCGTGGTCCTACCACCTGTGGGGGTCCAGTGTAGCACCACTGGCACCCTAGTATTCCCCGCCCTGCAAGGGGTCACCCTCCGGAATACGGAAGGCGCGGAAGCGTAGCTGAACGTCCCCGCTGGCGCCCACCCAGCAGTATTCCGGTTCAGCATTCTGGACCTGGTTGTAAAGCTGCGGAGGGAACGGGCCCCATAGGCGTTCGTTCAGGGGCGGAATGGACAGGGTGTAGTCCGCCGGGGCCAGGCCGTCCGGCTTCAGCCCATCGCCCGCCACCAGTTGAATGCCGTGGGCGGAACCCGCGTTCAGGTTCCGGACGTGCAGGAAAACCCGGCCGTCATTCTTGAAACGGTGCCCCTGGGCATTGTTCCCCGTGACTTCCGTAGTGCCCGGCCCTATCTGTAGGACGCCCGCTTGCACCAGGTTCGTGACCGGAATGTCCACCCTTGCCATGGCTCCCCCCTCTACGCCAGCCGATAGGCGCGCAGGTACAGGCCCGATCCCGATACGTCCACCTGGAACCCCGTGGGCGGGTCCAGCAGGCCCACCCGCCAGTCATCCACCAGTGCCCGCGCCCCCACGTTTGCGGTCCGCTCCGTCAGTTGAAGGCCGTACTGGGTGCCCAGGACGCTGCGGGCCGTGAAGGGAACCCGGAAAAACTGCCACTGTTCGGACAGGGCGACGGCCACCACGTCCTGCGGGGTGGTGGACCAGGTGACCCCATCCGCGGCCAGGTACACGTCCGGGGCAGCCAGGGCTTCCACCATCTGGACGCCCAGCGTGGATGCCGTGTTCCCCTCCCGGCGGGCCCAGCCTTCCACCACGCAGCGGGAAGACTCCGGAAGGTGGAACCGCACCGCGGGGTCCGTGTAAACGTACAGGTCCCCGGCCCCAGTCCGCCGCAGGCGGCAGCAGGATCCGGACCCCTCCCGCAGCAGGTCCCCCTGGGTGACCCGTTCCACCACCCCGCCCGTCAGGACTTCCAGCCACTGGGACGGGTCCGTGCCGCTGGCCCAGGTTTCAAAGCCGGGGTTTGGCAGGACCTGGAACCCGTGTCGGTCTTCGCTGTAGCTGTCCGGGAAGGGCCCCACCAGACACTGCACGTCCGTGCCGCCGGGGATGGTCAGTTGCTTGGCCGTGGGCTGGTTGCCGTCCACCAGGTTGGGGTAGCGGACGGTCACAATCCTGGACGACCCGGACGTATTCAGCACGTGCAGCAGGGTCCGGCCGTCATTCCGCACCACGTGGCCATAGGTCACGTCCCCGACCGTGGCCCCGCCGGTCCCACCGACGTTCACCGTGGCCCGGGAAAGCCTGGTCACCGGGACTTCGTACCGCATGGGCTAACCCCCCAGCTTCCAGATGGACAGCCGCAGGTCCACGTCCCCCACGTCAAAATAGACCTTCGTGGGGGCCGTAGGCTGGTTGTAAACGTCCACGGGCCAGGGCCCGAAAAGCCTCTGGCCGTTCGTGGTGACGGATAGGACCTTTGACGCCACGGTCTGGCCATCCACGGTCCGGCCCACCAGTACGGTAATGCTGGCTGGGTTCACCACGTCCACGTTCCTGGCATACAGATAGGTGGCGCCGTCATTCACGAATTCGTGGCCGTTCACAATGTCCCCGGCCACTTCGGATCCGGACGCAGCGAACAGCACGCCCGTTCTGGCTGTCACCTGTACCGGCACGGCAGTGCGCGCCACAGTCCACCCCCTATCCCATCCGGAAGGCTTGCAGGTTCAGCAGGGCACTGTCCACCGTGAAGACCACCCCGCGCAGTCCGTCCCACCTGGCCAGGGACACGTTGTCCACGTAAATGGCCGCCAGGGGGCCGGGCGTCACGTGCCACAGTTCCAGGGTGTAAAGGTCCGCCCCCGTGGTGACAGGCGTTGTAATGGGCAGTTCCACTTCCTGGTAGTCCACCCGCGGGGTCCACTTCCCAGCATAGGCGTCCCCGGCCGCCCAGGACCCGTCCGGTTGCAGGCGGTTCGTCTGTGCCTGGTTGAAGACTTTGATTCCACAGACCAGGCCCAGACCGTCCTGGTCCGCGGCCCACGCCATCCGCAGGCGGTACTTCGTGGAATCCAGCAGGTGGATGGTGTTCTGGACGATGGCCAGGGAACCGGACGCCACGGTCCGGGTGATCTTCGCTGCGGACCCGCCCGGGCTGGCCACCTTGGCCTGTTCCCTGGCAACGGTCCCAGCGGTAATGCTTTCGTTCCAGGACGCCAGGTCCGTGCCGGTGGTCCAGGTGTCCAGGTTGGCATTCGCCAGGTGTTCCTGTTCCTGGTCCCACTGGGCCGGGAAAGGGCCCATGATTTTCCGCTGAAGGGCGGTCAGCGTCACCACCCGGTCCGGGGCCTGGACGTTCAGGCCGTCTTCCGTGTCGCCCAGAACGCTGGGCACGTCGAATGACACGGTATGCGAAGCCCCGGCGTCCGTGTTCGTGGCCACCAGCACGGTCCGCCAGTCATTCTGGACCACGTGCCCATAGGTGGCGTCCCCGGCCACCTGCGTGCCGCCGCCATCGGCGCCCGTCGCCCGGTCAGGAATCCTCACGGGAATCAGGATGCGTGACATAGCCCTAGCCCACTGTGGCCACGTCCGCCGTGACAGGGACGGACGGGGTGGTGCCGGTCATGGCCCAGGTCAGGCGCATCAGGTCCGCGGGCCAGTCCCGGTACAGGGCGGACACCTTCACGTTGTCGCTGGCTTCCGTCCAGGCGGACGCTCCGTTGATGTTCGTTTTCCCGCTGGTGGCCGTCAGGTCCAGGGCCGCTGTGGGGGTGCCAGTCAGGGCCTGGTCATAGGCTTTGGGATACCAGGTGGTCCCGTTGTCCGGGCTGAATTCCGCCCAGATGTTCATGGCCACCGCGGTGCCGGTCACGGTCCCCGTGCTGATTCCCACTTCCACCGTGCTGCCCTGTACCACGGGAAAGGCAGGGCTGGACCCGGGCCCGGTCAGGGCCCCGCCGGACAGGACGTTGAATCTACTCTTTGCCATCGGTCATCCCTCCGCTAGTCCGCGAACAGGGCCCAAAAATCCCGGGCTGGATCCGCCGGTTCGTACTGGATGCCATGGTCCCCGTCCACGGGCTGCCGGTGGTCCACCTGGCTGAAGGCCACAGGGCTGGGGATGCCATCTGGGAAGGCCGCACAGGATGGCCCGTTCTTCCCTGGAAGCCCCAGGTGTTTGCAGAACAGGCACTGTGACACTGGGGTGGTCATGGTGCGGTCCCTCCGGTCACCCTGGGGGGCAGTGATTCCCACCCAGGCAGCCGCATGGTGGGCAGGGGCGGGGCCCCTTTGATGCCCCGATACAGTTCCAGCAGTTCCGGCGGTAGCGTACCGCCTTCATAAACGAACGCCCAGGCTTCGGCCACGAATTCAGCGGGTTCCGTCGTGGCGTACCGGCCCAGGGTCCGCTCTGCCAAGGCCGCCAGGGCCTTCCGTTCAGCTTCCGGGGCACTGGGGCTGGCCTGGGCTGGCCAGTCAAAGCGGCGGGCACTGTATTCCGCCAGCGTGGTGGCGGGCTGCAAGTGTGCCACGTGGGCCATCTCATGGACCACTGTGGATTCCATGGTCTGGGACGCCTTGAAGCCAGACGCGAATTCCGCCCGCATCAGTTCCTGGGACCGGCCGGTCAAGCTCCGGACGTTCTTCCAGTCAAACCTATGGTGGAAGTGCAGGCTATGGTCTTCCCAGTTGTACCAGGCCCACGCCTTTTCCCCGCTGGACCCCATCACCACGTACTGCGGCATGGGCACGCCGCGGGCCTTCATACCTTCCAGCGTCCGGCCCACCTGGGATGCAGACACCACCAGGTCATTTTCCGTGATGCCCGCCTGGACCAGCTTGGAACCCAGCGTGTCCCGGTAGAACGCCCGGGCTTCCTGGCCGTCCGCGAACGTCCGCAGTGGAGCGTCCGGGATGGCAGCACCGGGCTGGGGCGGGGCAGGCATGGTCAGCGGGTCCTGCTGCTGCGTGGGCGGCGGGGTGGGCATCACGGGGACATTGCCCACCTGCCAGCCTTCCGGTTCCTGCCAGCCCTGCTCCGGATCCGCCGTTTCGGGTGTATAGGGCACGGTGCCCCGGACACAATTCGGATGCCCCAGGACCTGTTCCTGGTACTGGTCCAGCGTCCAGACCTGGCCGTCCGCTTCGTTCTGGGGCTGGACCACGCCCGGCGTTCCCTCTGCCTTCGGGGCCCCATCTTCGTGGCCGTCCGGAAGGCAGCCTGTCCCGTCCAGAATCTGCACCCACTGAATATCCGCGGCCCGGTAGGCTTCGGCCGCCCCCTTGCCCGCGGCCAGGCCCACTTCGGTGCGGGCGATTGTCTCTGCACGCCATGACCCGAAGTGCTGTTCCAGGTGGGCCTTCAACTGCTGGGGTGACCAGCCTTCCTGAATGGCCCGGCTGGTCAGCCCCTGGACCTGGGCCCGCAGGGTTTCGCTAATCTGCCAGCGGCTGTTCGGGTTCGGAATCCACTGGCCATCCACCAGCTTCATGCCCACCAGTTCCCCGGCCCGGGCCTGGGCATAGTCCAGGGCAGGCTGGGGCACGGCATCCAGCCGGAACCCCACCTGGATGCCAGCCTGACTGGCCCCCTGGGTGGCCGCTTCGGCCAGGGTGGCAGCCAGGCCGTCTGCCACGTCTTCCCCTGGGGTTAGGTCCGGCATCTGACCCTTGGCCAGCTTGTCTGCCGGAAGCTGGGCCAGGGCCCAGTCCAGGACCTTCGGGAACAGGTCTTCCAGCCAGGTCAGCAGCAGGTCTTCCAGCTTGGCTTCCAACCGCAGGAACACCTTGCCGGGTTTCGGTTCCCCCTTGGCCACGGACAGATAGTCCCCGGTCACCCGGTGGAACAGGGCCTGCACGTCCGCGGCTGCCTTGCAGTCCAGCAGCCCGGATTCCAGAGCATCCCGCATTCTGGGCGGCACGTAGCGGGTCCCGAAGTGCCGGAGCCTGCGGCCTTTCTTCAGCCGCTTGACGGCCCAGCCGCGCCAGGCGGCCAGGTCATCCACGCAGCGTTCCCGGTACATCCTGCGGGCCTTCGTCCAGGCCGCTTCCCGGGTGTCTACGTCAGCGGCTGCCCCCGGGGTAGCGCCGCTGGATGCGAAAGGGACCGGGGCCCGGGCTACCTTTTCAGGCGGCGGACCCTCCCCGTCCTGTTCCGGTTCCTCCCCCTCCCCTTCCACTTCCTCCGGTTCCTCCGGTTCCTCCGGTTCC
>Ga0102851_10000069_pt1 | contig 39473 bp, 35 predicted proteins | sample Mud3Dept3metaG_FD_79558 | JGI IMG/M metagenome (GOLD analysis project Ga0102851, IMG submission 79558) | Freshwater wetland microbial communities from Ohio, USA, analyzing the effect of biotic and abiotic controls - Mud 3 Core 4 Depth 3... | ecosystem: Environmental > Aquatic > Freshwater >... | reverse complement strand
ACTCCCGGCTGTTCGTGACGGGAGCATAAGCGGCATTTCGGGCCGGCTGTATGTGCCCTGGCAAGCCCCGAGGTGGTGTTCTTGCCCCCGGGGGGCCGAGTCTCGATCGACGGCCCCCTCCCGTCCACCACCAGCTGGTATTCTCGGCCGTCCTCCCCGTGGACGGGGGTCAGGTGAAACGTCGGGCCGCCGGACTCGCGCTCGCGATCGTCTCGATCGGCGTCTGCGTGCTGCTCGCCGAGTGGGTGCTCGGAGCGGCGCAGATCCTGGAAATTTCGCCGCAAGTGCATCGCGGCCACCCGCGCCGTGGCTATCAGCCTCGCGCCGGATTCGACGGCATCACCAAGTTCGGAATCCGGGTGCACATCAATTCGATCGGCCTGCGCAGCCCCGAGATCGCCGTGCCCAAACCTCCCGGAACGAAGCGCGTGCTGGTGCTCGGCGACTCGGTGGCCTTCGGCTGGGGAGTTGCCGAGGAAGAGACTTTCAGCCGGCGGCTCGAGCGCGCGTTGCGACCGCAGCTCGCGTGCCCGGTCGAAGTGGTCGACGCCGGGGTGACGGGGTACGCCACGGTCGACGAAGCCGACTACTTCACGCACGAGGGTCTGGCAGTCGAGCCCGATGTCGTGCTGGTCTACTACGTCGAGAACGACAATGTGAGCTTCTCGCACGTAGAGGGTGCCGTCGCGAACTTTCTGAAGGACTGGGTCGTGTTTCGCTCGAATCTCATCAGCGCCGGGCTCTACGCGTGGCGCCTGAACCACTGGAGGTGGCAGGCGAGCGCAGCGGGTGGCGACCGCGCCGCCTATGAGGCCGAGCAACGCGCCTGGGACTCGCGACCAGGCACCGCGGCGAGCCTCGCCGCGCTACACGAGATCGGATCGGCAGCGAAACGGCGCGGCATGCGGGCGATTCTCGCCAGCAATCCCAACAGACTCAGCGACCGCTCGATCGACGAGGTGCGCAACCGCCGCCTGCGCGAAGTCGCGGCTTCGGACGACTTCGTCTTCGTCGACGTCGGACCCGCGCTGGTTCCGTATGAGGGCCGCAACCTCGCCGTCTCCGAAACCGACCGACATCCCGGCGGATTCGCCCACGGCGTGATCGCCGAGGCGCTGCTCCCGTGGGTGCGGGACGCGTTGGCCTGTCCGCTTCGTCCGAGCGCGGCGCGCTGACGTTTGCGGCTTCCGGGGCATCGTGCGACCCGCGGCGCCCCCAGGGCCGAGCGTTAGTCTGCGACGCCCTCCGGCCGAGCGGCCGAAGAGCCGATGCGCTGAGCCAACGTGCACGACCACCTGCTCATCTTCTGGTTCCAGCTCCTCGTGCTGCTCGCGGCGGCGCACGGACTCGGCGCCCTCGCGCGGCGGCTCGGTCAGCCGCCGGTGATCGGCGCGCTCGGCGCGGGCCTGCTCCTCTCGCAGTCGGTGTTCGGAGCGATCTGGCCGGATGGCCATGCGTGGCTGTTCCCGAAAGACCCCGAGCAGGTGGCGCTCCTCCAGGGTGTTGCCTGGGTCGGCGTCGGCCTGCTGATGGTGGTCACCGGCTTCGAGACCGATCTCGATCTGGTGCGCCGGCTCGGGCGTGCGGCGATGGCGGTCGCGACGGGTAGCCTCTTGATTCCCTGCGCCGCAGGCTTCTCGCTCGGTTTCGTGATGCCCGAGACGCTGCTCGGGCCGAACGCCTCGCGCACGATCTTCGCGCTCTTCATGGCCACCGCACTCGGGATCTCGGCGCTGCCCGTGATCGCGCGCATGCTGGCCGAGCTCGATCTGATGCGCCGCAACTTCGGCCAGATCACGCTCGCGGCGGCGACCGCGAACGACGTGGTCGGCTGGATCCTGCTCGGCGCCGTCGCCGGCACCGCGCGCTCGGGAGACTTCACGCTCTCACCCGTCCTGCTCCACTTCGCGGCGGTGGGCGCCTTCATGGTGCTCGCGTTCGCGGTCGGCCAACGCGGCGTCGATGCGATCCTGCGCTTCGTGCTGCGGCGCGCCACCGGAGTCGCGGGCGGCGTATCGGTGACGCTGCTCCTCGCGCTCGCCTTCGGAGCGGTCGCGCAGTTGTTCGAGCTCGAAGCCGTGCTCGGCGCATTCGTCGCCGGGATCCTGTGCGGCCGTTCGCGCTATCAGACGACCGAGACGTTCGCGCGCATCGAGACCCTGACCAGCTCCTTCTTCGCGCCGCTCTTCTTCGCTACGGTGGGCCTGCGCGCGGATCTCGGCGCGCTCGCGGACCCGACCGTACTCGAGTGGGGCCTGATCCTATTCGGGACCGCGAGCGTCGCCAAGTTCGCCGGCGCGTTCGCGGGAGCGATGGTCGCGCGGCTCCATGCGTTCGAGGGATTCGCGCTCGGCGCCGCGCTCAACGCACGCGGCGCGGTCGAGTTGATCGTCGCGGCGGTCGGTCTCGGCGCGGGCGTGCTCAATGCGGCGTCCTACACGATCGTGGTCCTGATCGCGCTCTCCACCTCGATGATGGCGCCGCCCCTGCTCCGCATCGCCGCGCGCCGGTGGCAGGGCTCGGAGGAAGAGCAGACGCGTCTCTCGCAGGAGCGGCTGCACGGGAGCAACCTGCTGGTGCGACCGGGACGCGTGCTCCTGCCGACGCGCGGCGGTCCGAACTCCGTGCTCGCCGCGCGCGTCCTCGACCTCGCATGGCCCGAGGGAACCAAGGTCACCGTGATGACGGCCGGCGAGGACGGGCCCCCCGCCGATCTGCGCCGCCTGATGAGGCTGATCGAGAAGAAGCCCGTCGAGCACGTTCACTCGGGCGCCGCCGATCCGCTGCCCGCGATCGTCGAGCAGGCGGGGCTCGGCTACAACGCGATCGTGGTCGGTGCGACCGATCGTCTGACCGATGGCCGCGCCCACTCGAGCTTCGTCGATCGGCTGCTCGCCGCGAGCCCCGTTCCGGTGATCATGATCCGCCGTGGTGTCGAGATGGATCAGAGCGAGAGCGAGACGCCGGACTTCCGGCGTGTGCTCGTTCCCGCGATCGCGAGTCTGCCGGGCCGCGCTGCGCAGGAGGTCGCGTTCGGCATCGCCAAGCGCCTCGGCGCCGAGGCGCTGCTCGCGCACGTGGTCACGGCGCCTTCGCCCCAGGACGAGATGCACTTCTCGCGCTTCGAGTGGCGTCCCGACGACTCGCCGGAGGCCGAGGGCGAAGCGCCGTGGATGGTCGCGCGCCAGGTGGTCGACGATGCGCTGGCTCTCGCCCGCGAGATGGACGTCCGCAGCGAGACGGCCATCCGCATCGGGATCTCGGTGCCGCGCGAGATTCTCGCGTTGTCGCGTGAGGCCGGCGCCGACCTGATCGTGCTGCCCGCGAGCCTCCGCCAGCTCTCCGAGCGGCCCTTCCTCGGCTACGGCGTCGAGTACCTGCTCCGCAACAGCGAGAGCACGATCGTCGTCGTGAGCCTGCCCGGCGGCTGGCGAGGCCACGTCTAGTCGGCAGGCTGCCGACCGACGCCTCCTCGAGTCTTGCGGATGCGGAGAGCTGGTTTTGGATTCTGCGGTGCTGCTACCCGAACGGTCCCTGTCGCGGCGAGGTCGCTGGGCCGCCGAAGGCATGTGCGTCCTCTACATGACGGGCGTCGCGCTCGGCGGCGTGGCGAGCGCGAATCCCTACTTGCTCTTTCCCGAACTCGCGGCGCTCTCGCACGACGTATTCACCCGGCCGCGGGGCCGCTGGGCCCGTCAGCCGATTCTGCTGATCGTCACGCCGACGCTCACCGCATTGGTCGGGACGATCGCCACGCGGCTCTTCCCGTACCACGTCCTCACGATCCTCGGCGTGGTGATCGTGAGCATCGCGATCATCCGCTTGCTCGGCTCCGCGATCGCTCCATCCATCTCCGCCGGCGTGCTGCCGCTGGTGTTGGAATCGAAGAGCTTCTGGTACCCGCCGTCCGTGCTGCTCGTCGTGATCGCGCTCTCGATTCTCTCGACGCTCTGGCGGAAGCGTTCCGACCGCGGGAACCCGGACTCCGCGGGGATCGCCTGGCCCGACGTCGACGACGTGCTCGAAAGCCGCCCGCACGGTTTCGCATGGCTCGTCGCGCTGCTCGCCTTCGTGGCCGTGACCGGCAGCATCGCGCAGCTCACCGGGCTCCACTTCATCCTGTTCCCGCCGCTGATCGTGATCGCGTACGAGATGTTCGGGCACCCGGAGTCGTGTCCCTGGGCGGTGCGTCCGCTCTGGTTGCCGGTCGCGTGCACGGTGACGGCGCTCGGCGGGTTCGTCGCAGTGACGCATCTCGGCACGGGACCGTTCGCGGTCGCCTGCACGCTCGTCTGGGGCGTGCTCGCGCTGCGGATCTTCCGGGTCCACATGCCGCCTGCGCTCGCCGTCGGCCTGATTCCGTTCGTGATGGAAGCACCGACGGCGCTCTACCCGGCGTCGGTGGGAAGCGGAACGCTGCTGCTCACGTTCGCCTTCCTGCTCTTCCAGCGTCTCGCGCCTGCTCGCCCGGAACACACCGCGTTCTGGACATGATCTACCTGCTGGGCTATCCGGGAGATACCGCCTGCACCGAGGTGGCTGCGAGGATGGGATGGCAGAAGGCTTCCTGAACCTGCTGCTCGGTCGTGTTCCCGCCTACACGCGCAAGGCGCGGCACATCGATTTGCTGCGGCGCTACGGCACGCCCCGCAAGATCGCGAATCTCGGGCGCGCCGAACTCGCCAAGGCGCGGGGCGATGTGGTCCTGCGCTCGCGTCCGTACATCTACACCGTCGACATCGGCAACATCTGCAACCTGCGCTGTCCGCTCTGCCCGACGGGAACGCACGACCAGGATCGGCCGCAGGGCTTCATGAGCTTCGCCGACTTCGAGAAGGTGATCGACCAGATCGCGCCCTATGCAATCGAGTTGGTCCTCCACAACTGGGGCGAGCCGTTCCTCAACCCGAACTTCCTCGACATCGTCCGCGCGGCAAAGCGCGCTGGCATCGGAACCGCGACATCCACCAACCTGAACCTCGTGCGGAGGGACGTCTCCTTCCTGCGCGAGGTCGTGGACAGCGGGCTCGATCACCTGGTCGTCTCGATCGACGGGACCACGCAGGAGGTCTACGCCCAGTACCGGCGCGGCGGCGACCTCGAGCACGTGCTCCGCAACCTGAAGGAGCTGTGCGCCTACAAGAAGGCGTCCGGCAGCAGGACGCCTTCGATCGAGTGGCAGTTCCTGGTGATGAAGCACAACGAGCACCAGATCGACGAGTCACGCCGGCTCGCGGCCGCGATCGGCGTCGACACGATCCGCGTCACGGGCGCAGGCCTCCCCTTCGACGATCTCGGAAACGTCGAGCTCGGGGAGCAGTGGCTTTCGGGGATGCCCGAGTACAAGAGCTATGACCCCGAGAAGATCCGCGCCCGCGGCTACATCCACGAGGAGAAGTGCTTCTACCTCTACCGCGCGATGACGGTGAACCCGCGCGGCGAGGTGGCGCCTTGCTGCGCCATCGCACAGAGCAAATGGGACTTCGGAAACATCCTCGAAGACGGTCTCGACGCGGTCTGGAACAACGTGTCCTACCGCTCGGCCCGCGCCCTCTTCGCACGCCGTGCAGAGCCCCAGCCGGTGCACACCGTCTGTCACGTCTGCCCGCTGTTTCGCTACGAGCAGAAGTCCGCAGTTTCGAGTCTTGCAAGCAGCTGACGGCGCAACGGTCGCACCGGGGCTTCGCCACGCCGGGCGGGTCGGCTATCTTGCGCCGCTTACCACCCCCCATTATCTGCATGGCCCCGACCGAGCACGGCCTCGGTCCGTTCAGCCGCGGCGCGTGTGCTCGACGCCTCGGCGCGGGAAGGCTCGATGATGGATGTGAAGGGGCGATGGGCGCTCGGCGCGGCACTCGTGGCAACGGGGGTCGCGCTCGCGGGATGCGCGACGACGACCGTCGAACCTCCGGCAGCCGAGGCGCTGGCGGCCGTCGCGGAGACGACGCCCGAACCGCCGGTTCTCGTCGCGGAACCGGTCTCCTCGGCGGGGATCGCGGCCACCGACACCTACCGCATCGGCATCGACGACGACATCGAGGTTTCGGTGTACGGCTTCGACGGGCTGAGCGTGCGCCAGGTCGTTCGGCCCGACGGTCGCATCGAAATTCCGGTCGCAGGAGAAATCGAGACGCTGGGCCTCACGCCGAGCGAGCTGCGAGAACAGGTCGCGCGCCGTCTCGCCGGTTCCTTCGCGAACCCGCGCATCACCGTGGTCATACGCGATTACGGCAGCCGCCGCGTCAACGTGATCGGTCAGGTCCAGCGTCCGGGCTCCGTCACGCTCGGCGCCGACCGCAGCCTGCTGCGCACGCTGGCGGCGGCCGGCGGTCTCACCGATCGCGCCGACTTGCGCGGAGCGCTGCTCGTGCGGGAGGGCGCCGCGCAGCCCGTGGGCCTCGACAAGCTGCTCGAGAAGGGGGACCTCACGCAGAACGTGGCGCTGCAACCCAACGACACAGTGATCATCCCCGACGTCACCGATCGCAAGGCGATCGTGCTCGGCGAGGTCGCGGCGCCGCAGGTCGTTTCGTTGAAGGGCGACGTGAGCGTGCTGGAGGTCGTCGCGAGCGCCCAGGGCTTCAAGCGCAGTTCGGCCAAGAGTCGGGTGCGCGTCGTGCGCGGCGGCGTGGTGGATCCGCAGGTCTTCAAGATCGACGCCGACGACGTGATCGGCAACGGCGACGTCGCCCAGAACATGCTGCTCCAGGACGGCGACATCGTGTATGTGCCGAAGACGGTCTGGGCGACGGTGATCGACACCCTCTCGGACGTCACGCACCTCGTGCAGCCGGCCCTGTTCTGGACGCCGTAGCGCTCACCGCGCCGGCGGGATCCACTTGGCGATGTTGGCGTCGTCGCGCAGGCGCCGATAGCCGCTGCCATCCGCGTTGACGATCGACACGCCGCGGTACACGCCGCCGCGATCGGTCAGCTCGAGGAAGAGGATTTTCGAACCGGCCCAGTCCGGGATCACGGAGATCGGCCCCGGCTTTGTGATCCGCCGCAACCCCGAGCCGCTGGTGCCGATCACCCAGAGGTCGTGCGCGGTGTTCGCGTTCGGGTCGCTGCGGAAGTTGTGGAACTCGGGATTCACCTTCGAGAACACGATCGAGCGGTCGTCGGGCGAGAACTCGGGATCGTGGACGCTCGACTCGCCCATCTTCCCGCCCTGATACACCAGACGGCGTCCAGAGCCGTCCGAGCCGCTCCTCCAGATCTGCGTCGAGTCGTTCGGCGGGTCGATGTGCGTCGCCATGTAGGTGACGAATTGGCCGTCCGCAGAGACCGAGACATCCGCCTCTCCGTACTCGGGCGTATCGGTGAGTCGCTTCAGGTCCGAACCGTCCCAGCGCACGCGCCAGACGTCGTTTGCGCCTGCGTTGCGGATGAAGTCGCTGCGACCGCGCGGACTCGTGATCGGTGCGCGCTGTACGCCTGCGAAGTAGACGTTCCCGGACGGGTCCCACTCGACGCCGCCGTTGCCGGCCATCTCGAAATCGGGCAGCAGGTCGGTCTCGGTGCCGGCTTCGAGGTCGAAGAGCACGAGCCGTGAAGAGGCACCGCCACGTGTCGGGTCGGCGAAATAGTTGGCGATGACCCGGCGCCGGTCGTAGGACACAGCGACGTGCTCGAGATGGCGCCCGCCCTCGAAGCTGATCTGTGTGACGTTGCCGCCGTCTGCATCCATCACGTAGATGCGCTCGTTGCGGTGGAAGACGATCGCGGCGCTCGGCGGGATCTGGACGAGCCGCGTCTGTCGGGTACCGCGCGAACGCGGCGCGGTGGAGACCGCGTTGCTGGCCGCCGTGCCGACGAGCGCGAGCAGCTCGTCGAGGACGCCCTCCGCCTCCTCGACCTTTCCAGCCTTGAGCAGCGGATCGAGGCGCTTGGCGAGCTTGTCGATCTCGCGCGGATCGCCGCCGGACTGGACCCAGAGCGGTCCGCGCTCCTCGAAGTCGCGCGCCTTGCTCTGCACGCGCTGGACCGCCGCCTCGCTGCCGCCGGATCCCGGCGCGGTCTTTTCGCTCGCGCTCGGCTCGCGATCGACGAGCGCCAAAATCTCGTCGAGCGCCTGCTCGGCCTGCGCCGGCTGCCCCGCCTTCATGGCGCGATCGACGCGCTCGGAGAGCGGCCGCAGGCGCTCGGGATTGCCGCCCGCCTTCACCCATGCCGGCGCCGCGGTCTCGACGCGCTTCGCCTTCTGCTGAACCCGGGCCATGACGGGATCCTGCGCCGCCTGGCCGATGCACCCGAAGGCGAGCATCGCGGCAATGACGAGGGCGGCAAACGGAGCGCGCGACATGACTGGGACCTCCCGCAGACGCGAGCCTAGCATCGAGACGAGGCCGGGAACGCAGCTTCATGACACGAACCTGAATGCCGCGAGGGGGCTAGCGCCGACCGTGCTCGCGAAGCACCGCTTCATACACCGCAAGCGTGCCTGCAGCCATCTGGCGGTTCGAGAACCGCTCGACGCGCGCGAGGCCGCGCTCGACGAGCGTCCGGCGCAGCGACTCCGATCCGAGCACGTCGGCGAGCGCCTTCGCGATCGCGTCGGTGTCGAGCGGGTCGAAGAGAAGACCGGCGTCGCCCACGACCTCGGGAAGCGACGAGGCGTTGGAGGAGATCACCGGCGCGCCGCAGGCCATCGCCTCGAGCGGCGGAAGGCCGAAGCCCTCCGCGAGCGACGGAAACGCGAAGACGGTGGCCGCGTTGTAGAGCGCAACGAGGTCGTCGAACGAAACCTCGCCCGTCACCACGACGCGCTCGCGCGACGGCAGGCGCTCGAGCGTCGAGAAGATCTCGTCGGACAGCCACGTGCGCTTGCCGACGAGCAGGAGCTTGTGCGGGAAGCCGCCCTCGCGCACGACGCGGTCGAATGCCTCGAGAAGTCGCACCAGGTTCTTGCGCGCCTGGAGCTTGCCGACGTGGAGCACGAAGCCGCCGTCGAGCCCGAAGCGCCGGCGTACCTCCGCCGCCGCGGCCGGGTTCGCGAGGCGGCGAAAACGCTCGTCCGCACCGTGATGTGTCACGGCGACGCGCGACGCGGGGAGCCCGTAGCGCTCGCAGATCAGCCGTTTCGAGAATTCGGACACGGTGATGACGCGCGCCGCGCGACGTGCGTCGCGGCCGACGAGCAGCTTGAGCCGCATCCGGATCGGCCACGGGAAAACCTCCGGATTGGTCTCCCAGGCGATGTCGTTGATCGTGAGCACGAACGGCGTCGCGCACACCGGCGGTGCGACGGCCTGGAAGTGCAGCAGATCCACCGGCCGGCGCCGGACCTCGAGCGGGATCGCGAACGGCAGGCGCAGCCACAGCGAAGCGGGCCGGACGACCCGCGCTTCCACCGCAGCGGGCGGCTGCGACGCCGCGATCGAAGCCTCGTTCGCGAAGTACATCGTGAAGCGTAGATCCGGCGGCGCGATCGCCACGAGGTTCTCGACGAGTCGGTTCCAATAGGTGGCGATGCCGCCGTTCGGATCCGAGTCGAGCCAGAGCGGGTGGAGGCCGATGCGCGGCACGTCAGAGCGCCTTCGAGACCGCGACCGGGCGCAGGTCTTCCGGCATCTCCCACGGCCGCCGCCCGAGCGAGAGCAGGATCACGCGCCAGAACGCGTAGATCTTGGCGCGTCCGACCGCGCGGCGGCCGGCGTCGCCGCGCAGCCACGGCAGGTGGAAGACGAGACGAAGGACTGCGCCGATCACCATCAGCGGCCGCAGCGCCCAGACCGCGCCGGCGCCGTGATGCTTGCGGAAGAAATAGAAACGATTCGCGTGGTAGCGCACCAGATTCGCCGCGTTGGTCACGGTGAGCTTGTTGTTGATGCTGTGCTCGCCGCCCTCGTGCACGATCGAGGAAGTACCGACGTAGGTGACGCGCCAGCCTGCGCGCCGGAAACGTTCCGCCCAGTCCGCCTCGCAGACGTACGTGTAGTACTGCTCGTCGAGCCCGCCCACCTCGAGCAGGGCCTCGCGGCGCACCAGCATGAAGGAGCCGTTCAGCCACTCGACGTCCTGCACTGCGTCCGGCTCGCGGTAAAGCTCGGGGTGCCAGAATGCGTCGGGGCGGAAGGCGTTGGCGAGTTCGGCGCGCAGCGTCGGGACCAGGCCGAACGACGGCTGGTAGCTGCCGTCGGCGTTCAGCGTCTTGCAGCCCGCGAGCCCGACGCGCGGATTCTCGTCCATGAAGCGCAGCATCGCGGGAAGCAGGCCCTTCGGCACGAGCGTATCGTCGTCGAGGACCAGCACGTAGCGCGCGGGCGCTTCGCGCAACACGATGTTGTGTGTTCCGCAGTAGCCGAGCGGGCCGCGCCGCACGATCAGCCGGACGCGCGGGAGCTTTTCGCGGATGCGCCGGACGATCGCCGGATCCTCGGAGCCGTTGTAGACGATCCAGACCTCGAAGCGCAGCTCGGGGTCGTCCTCTTCGTACACCGTCGCGAGACAGCGCTCGAGGAGTTCGACGCGACCGAGCGTGCCGATCGAGATGACGAGATCGGGCACCGACTCGGCGGCGCGCGCGTTCGGGGTTGCCACCGTCACGGACCGGTCGGACTCACGGTCGCCTCGCGCCGCTTTTCCGCGCGGCGGTGGGCGATCCAGCCGCGCTCGATCTGGGCGTCGATGTCGGCCGGTGCGGCGCGACGTCGACGCTGGATCATCCGCCGCTTGCGCAGCAGCGCAGGCAGCGCTCGCAGCACCTGCCCACGTGCCCGGAGCGCGACTCCGATCCGTCCGCTGCGCAGCGACGCCGCGAGCACGAGCGCCTCTGCGAGCAGCATCTCAGGCAGATGACGAAGCCACAAGCTTCCCGGCAGATCCTTGATCCGCATGTACCAGAGATTCCGGTGCATCCGGAGCTGATGCTCGGGCCGCGCCAGCCCCTGACCGACCGTGGCGCCGAGCTTGTGGTAGACGATCGCCTCCGGGACGTACAGACAACGCCAACCGGCCAGCTGGATCCGGAACGAGAGGTCCACGTCTTCGATGCACGCCTCGAAGTCCTCGTCGAAGAGGCCCGCCGCATCGAGCGCCTGGCGGCGATAGAACGCGGCGCCGGCGCACGCGGAGAACACCCACGCCGGGTGGTCGAAGGGCGGCCCGTCGGCTTCGAGCCAGCCGCGCTTGCCGACCATGCCGGCGCTGAAGAAGACGTCGCCGGCGGTGTCGAGGTGGGTCCGCCGCCAGAACAGACGCACCCGTGACGCGATCGCGCCCGCCTCGGGATGGTTGCGGAGCGCCGAGACGCAGGCTTCGGCCCAGCCCGGATCGATCTCGGTGTCGTTGTTGAGGATGCCGATGAACGTGCCGCGCGCTGCGCGAATGCCGTGGTTCATGCCGCCGGGGACGCCCAGGTTGTTTTCGACGCGCTCGATGCGCACGTTCGGGAAGTGCTCGCGGACGTACTCGGCGGTGCCGTCCGTCGAGCCGTTGTCGACGAGGATCAGCTCCACGTCGGAGAGCGTCTGCCGACACAACGACCCGAGACAGGTGTCGAGGTGCTGGAGGCCGTTCCAGCTCAGCACGACGATGCTCGCGAGCGGGGGCATGGTTCGGTCGCGGTCCGCTACAGGATCGTCACGGTCGGCACGGGACGGATGAAGTGACCGCCGCGCCGCCGGTATTCACCCTGCTGGATCCCGAGCACCGGCACAGCGGCGGCCTTGTAGTTGCGGAGCAGATAGCCGTCATTGCTGGCGATCTCGACGACCAGGTGGCCGGTTCCCAGGCCCTTCTCGGCGATGACGCTCGCGGCCAGGGCGCTGGCCTCGCGGAACACCGTCTCCGGCGGCATCGTCTCCGCGAGCTGGACGAGCGTGCACGCCTCGCAGAGCACGAGGTCGAGCGGGAAGACGGGATCTGGTCGTCCGCGCCGGTCTGCGGGCGGAAGCGCGTTCGCGAGCGGCAGCCGCCCGAGCGACGGCACGAGCGTCGTGCTCGTGCTCTCGCAGCCGCGGCAGCGGAAGTCGGAGACCGTCGCAGTCATCGGTCGCGCTGCCCCATCTTCCACGGCGGGCTTCCCGCCTCCCAGAGTCCCTCGAGCAGGCGCAGATCGCGCAGCGTGTCCATGCACTGCCAGAAGTCCTCGTGGCGATACGCTGCGAGCTGACCGTCGGCGGCGATCTGCTCGAGGGCATCCGACTCGAGGACCGTATCGTCCTCGCGGAGATAGCGGAAGACTTCCGGCTCGAACACCATGAAGCCGCCGTTGATCCAGCCCTCGCCGATCTGCGGCTTCTCGCGAAACTGCGTCACGCGGTCGCCGTCGAGCGCCAGCCCGCCGAAACGTGCCGGCGGCCGCACGGCGGTGACGGTCGCGATCCGACCTTGCGCGCGGTGGAAGCGCAAGAGCGCGCCGAGATCCACGTTCGCGACGCCGTCGCCGTAGGTCAGCATGAACGGCTCGTCGCCGATCCAGCTCTCGAGGCGCTTCACGCGGCTGCCGGTCGGCGTGATGTTGCCGGTCGGGACCAGGTGCACGACCCAGTCCCGCTCGAGCGGGCTGCGGATCTCGACGCGGCGCTCGCGCATGTGGACGGTCACGTCGCCGTCGAGCAGACAGTAGTCCTGGAAGTAGCGCTTGATGACTTCGCCCTTGTAGCCGAGCGCAATGCAGAACTCCTTGAAGCCCTGCTGCGCGTAGTGCTCCATGATGTGCCAGAGGATCGGAACGCCTCCGATCTCGACCATCGGCTTGGGCTTGAGAACCGTCTCCTCCGAGAGTCTCGTCCCGAGCCCGCCCGCAAGCACCACCACCTTCACGATCCGCTCCCTTCCGTCGCCGTCGCGCGGCGAAGCTGCCACAGGTCGCCCAGCCGGGCGCCGATGGCCCGCATCAGCAGCCACGCACTCCCCACCGTCCACGCCGCGAAGAGGGCAGCCTCCGGAACGTGTCCCCGGAGCGCCCACGTTGCCGCAGCGCCCATCGCCGCGCCCCCCAGCGGAACCGCCGCGAGCGCACCCCAACGCGGCGCCCCGAATTTCTGCCGGATGAAGCGGTAGCGCAGCGAGAGCGAAGCGAGCACGGCGGCGACGGCGGCAAGCGCCGCGCCAACCGCGCCGAGCACCGGGATCAGCGCGAGATTGAGCGCCGCGTTGACGACCGGGTTGACCGCGAACAGGGCCACGTCGGCCCGCTGGTAGTCTGTCGCCTTCAGCACCACGCTCGTCATCGCATCGGCGAAGACGAGCGCACAATAGAGCATGAGGCAGCGGAGAATCGGCGCGGCCGGCACGAGACTGGGGCCGTAGAGGGCGTGGAGAACCCATTCGGCGAACAGTGCCAGGCCCGCGCACGCGAGAATCGCAACGGCGAACAGACCCGCGAGCGCGCGGCGGAGCGTCGGCTCCTCGAGTCCCTTCTCGAGATCCGCCGTGCCCGGGGATCGCGGCGGGTTGGCGGCAAGCCGCGGCATCAGGAAGGTGCCGACCACGGTCGGGAACAGCAGCAGTACGTCGACCAGCTTGGCGGCGCCGCCGTAGTACCCGAGCACCTCGCTCGGTGCCCACGCCGACAGCATGATCAAGTTCAGGTTCGTCGCGAGCAGTCCCAGCGCCTGTGAGGCGGCGAACGGCGCGACCGTGCCGAGGCGCTGGAGCCCGGGAAGCCGGCGCGGAAAACCGACGCGCAGGCCATGCACACGGAGCAGCGCCAGTGACGCCGCCGCTCCGAGCATGCGGCCGCCGACGAGCGTCGCAATCAGCGTCTCGACCGGGGCGCCGCGGATGATCAGCACCGCGTTGGCCGGCACGACCGCGAGGAACTCCAGCAGGCGAATCGCGAACACGTGCTGGCTGCGTCCGCGCGCGACGAAGACACCTCGACACACCTGCGCGACGGTGAACGCCGGCAGCGCGAGAGCCGCGATCTCGATCGCGCGCAGCACGCCGTGCGGGTAGTCCCAGAGCGAGGCCACTCCCACCATCAACGCGCTCGCCCCGACCGAGCTCACGATTCCGAGCGCGAGCGCCTCGCCGACGGTCCCGCCGTCCTTCGGCGAGCGGCCGATCTCGCGCATGACCCACTCCGAGACGCCGAAGCCCGCAAATGCCTGGAACAGCGTGAGCCAGGACAGGACCAGCGAGTATTGGCCGAGCAGTTCGGGCCCCGACGCGCGAGAGATCAGGACGTAGACCAACACGCCCGAGGCGAAGACGATCGCCATCTCGCCGAGCAGCATCGCGAGCTGCGCGACGGTGCGGTCGCGGCGGCGCGCGACCGTCAAGCGCTCAGGTCTCGGCATCCGCGGCGAGCGCCGGGGGGCGGCGGCGCGCCGCCTCGGCCGCCACCCACACGAGCCCACCCTGCAGCCAGAGCAGGCCGAGCACGGCGGCCTCGTGAATCGGATCCGCGAGCATCTGCGTGAAGAGCGCAACTCCGCCCACCAGCGAAGCGCCGAGCGTCACGGCGAGCAGGGCGTCGGGAACTTCGAGCGCTCGCCACGCCCGGCGCCCGAGCGCAATGAAGAAGCCGAGCCATAGGCCCAACCCCACGAAGCCGACTTCTACCAGGCTCGCGAAGTGCTGGCTGTGGATCGGATGCAGGAACGACGATTTCTCGGGGTCGTCGAGGGGCACGCTCGTCGCCCACGTGCTGTAGTTGCGCTGCACCAGCGTGTGGTTGTTGAGGCCGACACCGAACAGCGGATGTGCGCGCACCATGTTGATCGCCGCGCGGTACTGGGCACCGCGTACCTTCAGGTTGTCCTGACGCGAGGTGAGGAAATGGTGGGCGAGCGGCCCCGCGAGCAACCCGGCGAGCACGCCGGCGAAAACCACCGCCACGACACCGCGGCGGCTCACCACACCCCAGCGGAACAGCACGCCGAGTCCGACCAGAGCGCCGACGAGTGAGCCCACCAGGCCTGCGCGCGAGTAGGTCAGGAGCAGGGCCGCCGCTCCGACACCGAGCGCTGCGAGCAGCACCGTGCGCGCGCGCCGATCACGCAGCCGCGCCGCGCCGAGAGCGGCCCATGGGAGCAGCAGCAGCAGATGCCCGGCCGTCCCGCGCGGGCTCGACACCGTCCCGAACGCGCGCCGGCGGGAGCCACCTCCGCCCTGGTCGATCCGGAGATGCTCGGTACTGTCGACCGCGTCCTGCCGGCCGAAGGCGTTGCCGGTCAAGAACGTGAAGCCGAGCGAGTAGCGCGTGATCGTGAGCCCGGCCTGAAGTGTCAGGACGACGATCGCACCCGCCGCCGCGACGTTCAGCAGAGCGCGCCGGTCGACGTTGTTCACGGCCCAGAGGAAGACGACGAAGAACTTGAAGTGGCGGATCCACTCCACGGCCCCGAGGTAGGGGTGGGGCGCCATGATCGCGGACAGGCCCGCCCATGCGAAGTACGCCACCGCGATCCAGGCGACCCTCGGGAAGACGAGTGGCTTCCTGTGGTGCGCGACCTTCCAGGCCCAGAGCGCGAGCAGCACGAGCAGCGGAAGGTCGGAGAGCCGCAGCTCGGGCAGCAGCTGCGAGACCGACGGCGCCGTTTCGATTTGGAAGCCATAGCGAGCCATCACGTCGAGACCGTCGCCGAACGCTTTCTGGACCTCGACCATCATCGAGACCACGAAGACGCCGAACCAGTACGCCTCGGGATCGCGCACGAGGAAGGTCGGGAGCGCCCCGACGATCGCGGCGGCCACCAGAAAGACCCAGACGGGCGAGGCTTGCGACAACAACCCCGTCGTCAGGATTCCGACCGCGATCCCTGCCCCGATGCCCGCGCCGATTCCCGGGCGCGCCCTTGCGCGCCACGGGCTGGACGTCGGGTCCGCCGCCGCCGTCAAGGTTCCAGCGGCGGAATGGTCGCGAGGAGCGGCAGTCCGAGTGCTCGCTCCGCGTCATCGGTGGTTCGCAGCGTCTGGTCGAGGTACTCGAGGACGATGGCGAGCGCGATCCCCACGGCCAGCGCCATGCCGAACGCGGTGCCGACGTAGAGGATCTTGATCGGCCGCTCGGGGTAGACCGGCGCAATCGCCGGCGACACGACCCGGATCTCGGGTACCGACTCGGCCTCGCGGATGCGCGCCTCGTCGTAAGACTTCTTCACGAACTCGTGGGTAGATTCGGCGACCTTCACGTCGGCGAGCAGCCGGGAGTGCTCGAGCTGCTCGGGCGGCAGCGACCCCAGCTCGGCCCCACTGGCTTCGATGCTCCCCGCGAGCGACTCGCGCTTGGCCTGGAGCCCGCGCAGCTCAGCCTCTGTGGCCAGCAGCTGCTCGGTGATCTGGTCTTGGATCTCCGCGGTCATCACGACCGAAGGAGCCGGCCGCAGGCTGCGCCGCAGCTCGGCGAGACGGGCGGTGGCGGAGGCGATGTCCGCATCCGTGCGGCCGAGTTCGGCGCGCCTGTTCGCGAGCGCCTCGACCTTCGCGGCGAGCTCGCGCTCGAGCAGCACCGACTGGTTGCGCTCCTTGAACATGCGCAGCGGCTCGCGCGCGCGGGCGAGCGCCGCTTCGCTCTCGGTGAGCTGTTCGCCCACGAACTCGCGACCCTTCGACTTCTCGGCGCGGTAGAGCTGCCAGTTGTACTCGACGAAGACTTCGGCGGCGGCGTTCACGACTGCGGCCGCCACGCCCGGATCGGTACCGAGATAGGCGATCTCGAAGACGTAGGTGTCCTTGGTCGGCTCGACGGTCAAGAAATTCTGCACCGTCTCGACGGCAGCCTCGGTCGGGTCTTGCTCCTCGATGCGACCGTACTTGAGCAGCGCCCAGGCGTCGGAGAGGCGGTTCTTGGTCCAGGTCTTCAGGCGCTTCCACCACACGGTTTCGACGGTCGGCTGGTCGAGGCCGAGGCGGAGGACGACGGGCTCCACCACGGCCGCCGAGCGAATCACCTCGCCGAACGTGCGGGTCATCGCCTCGAAGGGCACGACCTGCGGAAGCGGAAAATCGAGCGTCTCTTTGTCCGACCCGCTTCCGACGAGCCGCATCTCCTCCTGGGGTCGGACCAGCACGAGGGCGCTCGCCGAGTAGCGCTCCGTCAGCACGTAGGTGAGCGCAAGCGCCGTCAACGCCGCCGACGCGCACATCAGCGCGATCGTGGTGCGGTAGCGGCCAACGAGACGCAGGAATTCGAGCAGTTCCATACGAACTCCAATCGGCGATCCTATCGGCCGACAAGAGGCCTTGCAATCTGCGCACACGCGGGGCGCGCGGCACTTCGCGAGGAACGGCGCGCCCTTGCGACACGTACCGATCCTCGCGAAGCTCAATCAGCGTTCTGTTCGATCGTGCTGCCGCCGATGTGGGTACTTCAGCGTCCGTGCGTAGACCGCTGTCGACTCGAGCGACCAGTCGAGCGAAGTCCGCGACGCGCAGCGAAGGAGGTCCAGGTGAAGGTCTTCGTCACCGGTCACCGTGGCTACATCGGCGCCCACGTGGTCGACGTCCGGCGCGCGGCGGGTCACGAGGTCACCGGCTGCGACCCCGGGCTCTTCGCCCACTGCGCGTGGCGCGAGCCGGTGGCGCCCCATCGCGAGTTGGTCCGCGACGTCCGCGCGCTCACCAGCGACGACCTCGCCGGGCACGACTGCGTGCGCGCGCTGGCCGGACAGATGGAGCGGATTCGGAGCGGAGCGGCGACGTGATCTTCGGAGAGACCCCGCTGCCGGGCGTGTTCCTGATCGAACTCGAGCGCCGCGCGGATCCGCGCGGCTGGTTCGCTCGAACGTACTGCGAGCGCGAGTTCGCCGAGCACGGGCTCGTCGCACAATACGTGCAGGGCAACGCGTCGAGCAACCTCGCGCGCCACACGCTGCGCGGGCTCCACTATCAGCTGCCACCGGCGTCGGAAACCAAGTTGGTGAGCTGCGTGCGCGGCGCGCTCTGGGACGTCGTGCTCGACCTGCGGCCGGATTCGCCCACCTTCGGCCGCCACGTCGGCGCAGAGCTCTCGCACGAGAACGGCCGCATGATGTACGTGCCGAAGCAGTGCGCGCACGGTTTCCTGACGCTCGAGCCCGACACGGAGGTCCACTACCTCGTCGACTCCTTCTACGCACCCGAGCAGGAGCGTGGCGTGCGCTGGAACGATCCGCGCTTCGCGATCTCGTGGCCGGCTGCGCCAGCGGTCATCGCGGCGCGTGACCAGGAACACCGGGACTTCGATCTCGCCTGGCATCTCGGCGCGCCGGATTAGGCCGGGATGCGCATTCTCTTCACCGGCGCGAGTTCGTTCACGGGATCTTGGTTCGTCCGCGCGCTGGCCGAAGCGGGGCATGAGGTGACGGCGCTCTTCCGGCGGCCGCCCGATGGCTACCCCGACGCCCTGCGCCGCGAGCGCGCCCTGCAGCTCCAATCCGTGTCGCGGGCGTTGATCGGCACCTCGTTCGGCAACGAGGCGTTCCGCGCGCGGCTGCGCGACGGCCGCTTCGAGTTGCTTTGTCATCACGGTGCAGAAGTCGGCGATTACCGCAGTCCCGCTTTCGACGTCGTCTCCGCGCTCGCCGCGAACACGCGCGACGTGCGCGCCTGCCTCGCGGCCTTCGCGGCGGGCGGCGGCCGCGCGGTGCTGCTCACCGGCTCGGTCTTCGAGCGCGGTGAGGGACTCGGCGACACCCCGACCTCCGCGGTCTCGCTGTACGGGCTCTCGAAATCACTCACCCATGACGTCTTCGCGTTCGAGGCGCCGCGTGCCGGACTCGCGTTCGGGAAGTTCGTGATCCCGAATCCATTCGGACCCTTCGAGGAAGCGCGCTTCACGGCACACCTCGTGACGCGGTGGCGCGCGGGCGAAGCCGTCGTCGTGCGGACGCCCGATTACGTCCGCGACAACATCCACGTGGATCTGTTGGCGCGCGCCTACGTGCGCTTCGCGGAATCGCTACCGGATGCTGCAGGGCCGGCGCGCGCGCGCCCGAGTGGCTACATCGAGAGCCAGGGCGCCTTCGCCGAGCGTTTCGCGCGGGAGATGCGAACCCGCCTCGGGCTCGCCTGTGCGCTCGAGCATGCGGTCCAGACCGACTGGAGCGAACCTCGCGTGCGGGTCAACACCGACGCCTGCGACGCGAGCGCGCTCGGTTGGGACGAGGCGCGGGCCTGGGACGCGATCGCCGCGTATTACGCCGGACGCGCCGGTTCCGACGCGGGTCAGAGCCTGTGAAGAAATCGCCGACCGAGCAGCGCGCCGCGCCGACAGGCCAGATGCAAGGCGCGACGACGAGTCATATCGAGATATGGCGAGGAGGAGCAACGCAGCAGATGGCCTGTCGCCGCAAGCGATGCGACCGAGGCGATTTCTTCACAGGCTCTCAGCCCACGTAGCGCAAGATCGCGGCGGCGAGACCGGCCACGGCGATCCCGCCGAGGATCGGCCACACGTAGCGAAATCGGGACGCGCGGTTCATGCGGTATGGCCTCCGAAAGGTCGTCGAGTATATTGCGGCCGCTTCGCGCCGCGACTTCAGGTTGCTTGTGTCCGCTGAACCGCCCCCCGGCGAGCTCCGGTGGAATCCATTCCGTCACACTCTGCCCGCGACTACCTCGAGCGCCTGCGCACGGACCGCCGGGTGGCGCAAGCGTGGGAAACGCTCGGCAGCAGCCTCGCGCTCGCGGGTTCCGACAAGCTGCTGCGCACCCTGCTCGTGTGCAGCACGCAGCCGCAGGAAGGCAAGACCACCGTCGCGACGCATCTCGCAATGGTGGCGGCGCTCGCCGGCGAACGCGTACTCCTCGTCGACGCCGATCTGCGCCGGCCGCGCCTCCACACGCTCTTCGGGATCCCGATCGAGTGCGGCTTCGCCGATCTGCTCGAGGGCCGTGCAGCATTCGCCGACGTGGCGCGTCCGTTCGATCTCGGCGCCGACGCGCGGGGCGCCCTGCACGTCGTGCCGAGCGGCGCCGGGAGCGCCGCCTCGGTTCCGCTGCTCGCTTCGCAGCAGCTTGCCGACGTCGTCGCCGCGCTCGGCGCGAACGCCGACAAGGTGATCTTCGACAGCCCGCCGGCGCTGTCGGTCAGCGATGCGCTCTTCCTCGCGCCGGCGGTGGACGGCGTCGTCTTCGTCGTCGGCGCCGGTGAGGTCGCCAAGCGTGAGGCCGTGCTCGCGAAAGAACGGATCGCCAACTCCGGCGCGCGGCTGCTCGGCTTCGTCATGAACCGCTTCGACGACGCCAAACACGGACCCGGCTACCACCCGTATCACGCGTACTACGAGGGCTGATCAGCGGCCCGGATCTCGGCGACGACCTCGCCGATCGAATCCGCGAAGCGGCGCATCGGCCGATAGCCGAGCAGGCGCCGCGCCTTGCCGATGTCGGCGATCGAGTAGCGGACCTCACCGGTCACGGCGGGCGCAGGGCGCGCCTCGATCGTGCTGCCGAGCGCTGCGCGCACGGCTGCGAAGACCTCGTTCACCGAGGTCGCGACGCCAGTCCCGACGTTGAACGTCTCGCCCGCCACCGGCGCGTCGAGCGCGCCGAGGAAGGCGCGCACGACGTCTTCCACGTGCACGAAGTCACGCCGCTGCTCGCCGTCGCCGAAGATCGACGGCGCCTCCCCGCGCAGCAGCGCGTTTGCAAAGATGGTGACGACGCCGACGTAGGGCGAGAGCGCCTGGCCCGTCCCGTAGGTATTGAAGAGCCGCAACACCGCGGTCGAGAACCCGGCTTGTCCACCCAGCGTGTGGACGAGCTGCTCGGCGCCGAGCTTGGAGATGCCGTAGGGCGAGATCGGCGCCGTCGGGTGGGTCTCCGGGATCGGATCGGGCGAAGGTGCGTCGGCATAGACGGCCATGGACGAGGTGCCGACGAAGCGCCGCACTCCGCCGGCTGCGTGCGCAGCGCGCAACATGCTCGCGGTTCCGACGAAGTTGACGCGCGCGTCCTTTACCGCGAACTCGAACGAGGAGCGGATCGCGACACGCGCGGCGAGATGGAAGACGACGTCGCAGCCGGACGCGGCATCGCGTGCCGCGTCGGCATCGAGCACGTCTCCGCGCACGAGGCGCGCGCCCGCCGGCACGTTCTCGGCGCGTCCCACCGAGAGATCGTCGAGCACGACGACTTCGAGACCGCGCGCGAGCAGCGCACGCACCAGGTGCGATCCGATGAAGCCGGCACCGCCGCTCACGCACGCGCGGCGGAAGTCGCTACTCATCCCTGTTCGCCGCGGCCGCCGGATCGCTGCACGCGACCTGGCCGCTGGGCGTCATCACCACGCGCTCGAGCGATGTGCGCGACGCCACGACGGTGTCGTCGAGGAGCAGCGAGTCGCGGATCGAGATCGGGTGCTGCACGACGACGTTGCGCCCCAGCACCGAGTTCTCGATCGTCGCACCCGGGTGGATGCGACAGCCTGCGCCAATCAGTTGGGCGGCCGGAACGCTCTTGGCGTAGCGCAGGTTCACCTCGAGCAGGTCATCGGGCGTCGTCACGTTGACGTCCTCGTCCACGACGCTCGCGACGCGAACCGGCTGGCCGTCGTCGATCAGCACCTGGATCGAGTCGGTGAGCTCGTACTCGTCGCGCATCGCGGTACGCGGTGTGCGACGGACGGCGTCGAAGATCGCGACGTCGAAGAGATAGAGCCCGACGCCCTTCAGCCGGCTCGCGGGGTGGCGCGGTTTCTCGACCACGCGCGTCACGAAGCCGCGCTCGTTGAGCACCACCGAGAAGTTGTGCCGGATCGCCTCCCTGTCGGGCTCGAGCTTGGTGGCGAGCACCGCGCCGCCGCCCTGCTCGGCGAGCAGCCGCGGCATCTCGGCGAGATCGCGCGCGACGAAGAAGATGTCGCCCAGGAAGAGCAGGAACGGCTGATCGATGTGCGGCTCGAGGCAGCCGACGGCATGCGCGATGCCGAGCATCTGGGTCTGTTCGACGTAGCGCAGCCGCACGCCGAACTCGGCGCCGTCGCCGAGTATGCGCGTGATTTCGAAGCCGCGGTGCCCCACCAGCACCACGACGTCTTCGATGCCGAGCGAGCGCATCATGTCGATCTGGTAGGCGATCAGCGGGCGGTTACAGATCGGGAAGGCGGGCTTCGGCGTCGAGTCGCTGAACGGGCGCATGCGCGTCCCGCGCCCGGCGGCCAGGATGGCGCCGACCAGCGCGCTCACGACGGAGCGCCACCCGGCGGCGCCGCGAGCTTGCTGCGCAACCAGTTCGATCCGATCAGCGCGGCCGCGCGTGTGGCGAGCCCCGCCGCGGCCGCGAGCGAGCGCGGGCTCCACGGCGAACTCGTCTGATGCGTGCTGTAGTAGAGCCATGCGCCGCGATGGAAGTCGATCACCATCTTCGCCCGCGGCCGCCCCTTGCGACCGGCCAGGCTCTCGTCGTGGATGATGCGGGCGTCAGGCACCGTGTAGACCTTCCACCCCGCGCGGCGGATCCGCGCGCACCAGTCCGCGTCGCTCCAGTAGACGAAGAAGCGCTCGTCGAAGCCACCGATCCGATCGATGACCTCGCGGCGAACCATCAGTGAGGCGGCCGAGTGCCAGTCCACCTCGAAGGGCCGCATCTGATCGACGGCGTGGTGCATGAGGTCGCGCCGGGCGATCGGGTTGTTCGGAAACCAGCGCGTCAGTAGCGAACGGCGGCCGAAGAGTCCGCTCCACGCGCTCGGAAAGCGCCGCGAGGCGGCCTGGAGCGAGCCGTCCGGATTGAGGAGCGCGCTTCCGACGGCGCCGGCCTCGGGATGCGCGTCGAGGAAGTCGAGCATCGCGTCGAGCGCGCCGGGCAGCAGGCGCGTGTCGTTGTCGAGCGCCAGGACCGCCGTCCCACTCGTGCGGGCGAGCCCCTGATTGAACGCGCGACAGAGCCCGACGTTGTTCGGACTTCGCAGGAGCTGGACGCCGGGGAAGCCGTTCGCGATCTGGTCGCCGCTCCCATCGGTCGAGCCGTTGTCGACCACGATCGTCTCGAACGGCCGCCGTGAGACGTGCTCCGCAATCGATGCGAGGCAGGCCTCGACGAGACGCCCGCCGTTGTAGTTCACGATCACGATCGAGAGCCCCGGCGTGGGAGACGTCACGCCGCCTCCTGCGAGGCGGGACGGATTCGAGGTGCCGATCGGAGTCGGGACGCGTCGAGCGCTGCCATGAGTGGGCGGCAGTATAGGGCGGCGCGCGACGGGAGAGCGAGGGCGGCTGCGCAGCAGATGCGCAGAAACGAGCGCACCCGCCCACGGTACGCGCGGAGAGTCGGCCCGGCGCGCATTCCAGTCACCAAGACCGCGGCGTGGGCTACCCACAAGGTTGACGTGATGCGATCCCTCTTCCCCACCCTGTTCGCGGCGTTCGGACTCGCGCTGGCGCTGCTGCCGCTTGGCGATGCCGCGCGTCCGCTCGCCCTGGCCCCTGCGGACGACTCGCGGGCACTGCCAGCGCTCCCGCTCCGCTTCGAATCGAACCAGGGGCAGAGCGACCCGCGCGTTGCCTTCGTCGCGCGGGGCCACGGCTGGTCGACCTTCCTGACTCGCGACGAGAGCGTGCTCGTGGTGCGCCCACCGAACGCCGGCCGCGCAGCGATCCTGCGCACCCGCCCGATCGGAGGCACGACATCCTTGCCGGTCGGCCTCGACCGGGCGCGTGGCGTCGTCCACCACCTGCGCGGCGCCGATCCCAGGCATTGGCACGCCGGCGTGGCGACCTATGAACGTGTCGTGTATCGCGAAGTATGGCCGGGCGTGGACCTCGTCTACCACGGCGACCAACACCGCCTCGAGTACGACTTCGTCGTGGCCCCGGACGCCGACCCCGCGGCGATCGTTCTCGAGATCGACGGCGCCGAGCGCGTTTCGATCGAGCGCGGCGACCTGGTGCTGGGGCTCGACGGCGGCCGTGTCGTGTTCGAGGCGCCCGTGCTCCATCAGCAACGCGACGGCTCGCGCGATCGCGTTGCGGGGCGCTGGCGACTCCTCGGCGAGCGCCGCGTCGGCTTCGAAGTCGCGGCCTACGACCGCGAGCGTCCGCTCGTCATCGACCCCGTGCTCGGCGTCTCGACCTACCTCGGCGGCGGCGGGAGCGAGGACGGCTTCGACAACATGGGCGTCGCCGCGGACGACACCGGCATCTACGTCACGGGCACTACCGACTCCTCCGACTTTCCAATCGAAGGCGCCGTTCAGGGCGAAAAGCAGGGTTTGGCCGACGCGTTCGTGACGAAACTCGACCCGACCGGCACGGAGGTGCTCTGGTCCACGTTCCTGGGCGGCACGGGACTCGACTCCGGCCAGGCGATCGTGATCGACGCCACGCACAGCGCGTACGTCGCGGGCTTCACCGCCTCCGCAGACTTCCCGGGGCGCATCGTGCCGGGTGCCGGAAGCGACGACTTCGATGCCTTCGTCACGAAGCTTTCGCCCGATGGATCCTCATTGGAATTCACGACGGTCCTCGGCGGAAGTCAGTTCGATTTCGCGCTCGGCGTCGACCTCGACTCGGCGGGGAACGTCTGGCTCACCGGCGACACGGAATCCGACGACTTCCCGCTTGCGAATCCGCTCCAGGCCGCCATGGCGGGAATCGAATTCTTCGACGCCTGGATCGCGTCGGTCGACGGAGGCGACGGCAGCCTGGCGTTCTCGACGTACCTCGGCGGCAGCGCGCTCGACTCGGGCCAGGACATCGAGGTCGCCGCGGACGACGCGGTGTACGTCACCGGCTTCACGCTCTCGAACGACTTCCCGACCGTGAATCCCGCGCAGCCCGCGCCGGGCGGCAACGTGGATGCCTTCCTCGCGCGGCTCGCGCCCGGCGCGACCTCGATCACCTTCTCGACGTACCTCGGCGGCGAGGAGACCGACCGCGGCATCGGCCTCGGAGTGGATGCATTCGGCAATGCCTACGTCGTCGGCGACACCTTCTCGGGCGACTTCCCGTGCACGATCGAGCCGTTCGGCGGCTTCGTGGACGCCTTCGTCGCCAAGTACGACGCCTCCGGCACGCGCGTCTGGAGCACCTGCCTCGGCGGCGACTCGGCGGACGTCGGGCTCGGTGTGGAAACGGACGCCTCCGGCAACTCGTTCGTCACCGGCAACACATTTTCGCTGACCTTCCCGATCAAGTTCGGCTTCCAGGGCGATCGCGGCGGCAACGTGGATGCCTTCGTCGCCGCATATGATCCGGAAGGGCGGCGGCGCTGGTCGAGCTACCTCGGTGGCACGGATGGCGATCGCGGGCTCGGCATCGCGCTCGACGGCGAGGGTGCGGCGTGGGTGGTGGGCGACACGTTCTCCGACGACTTCCCGACCAACGACCCGCTGCAGCCGGCGCGCGCCGGCATCCGAGACGCGTTCGTCGCGCGCGTGCCAGCCATCGAGCAGCGTGTGCTCGAGGACCCGGCGCTGCGCGTCGTGCAAGTCGCCGTCGGTTTCGCCGAGCCGATGGCGATGGCGTTCCTGGGCGAAGACGATCTGCTGGTGCTCGAGAAGGACGGTCACGTTCGGCGCGTCACGGCGGGCGTACTCGATCCCGATCCGCTGCTGAGCTTCGACGTGAGCGATACCAACGGCGGGCCGTGGGGGATGGTCCTGCACCCGGGCTTTCCGGAGCCGGCATTCGTGTACTTCCTCTTCACCGCGCTCGAGGGCGACCCGCCGCTGCCCGTCGCCAACCGCGTCGTGCGCGCCCGCTGGAGCGGCGGCGCGCTGGTCGAGCCGACGACGATCGCCGACCTCCCGAGTGAACCGGACCACGGGCAGGAGGGAGGCATGCTCGCCTTCGGCCCCGACGGCCGGCTCTACGTTTCGCTCGGCGACGTCGGTACCGCTGGCCAGGCGCAGAACTTCGCGTCGGGTCCGGCTGCCGACGGCTCTGCGGGCGTGCTCCGCCTCGAAGACGACGGCAGCGTCCCGGCCGACAACCCGTTCGTGTCGGCCGGCGGAGGCTTCGAGCGCTATTTCGCCTTCGGGGTGCGCGGTCCCTTCGCGATGGCCTTCGATCCCGTGAGTGGCGCGCTCTGGGCGAGCGACGATTCGCTCGGCGAATACGACGAGCTGAATCTCCTCGCGCCGGGCGCCAACGGCGGCTGGTCGAGCATCGTCGGCCCGACCAAGCGCTTCGGCGCCGCGACCGGCCTCACCCCGGTGAGCGGATCGAGCTACGTCGATCCAGCGCTCTCGTGGCGCGACCCGATCGTGCCGCGCGGGATGACGTTCCTCGACTCCGACGCGCTCGGCGAGCAATACCGCGACCAGCTCTTTCTCGGCAGCGCCGCGGACGGACGCCTCTTCCGCCTCGATCCCGACGCGTCCCGCACGGGCTTCGACTTCGAGGGACGCGCCGCGCGCGACGGCATCGTGGACGGCGAGACCGAGTTGGCCGAAACGGTCTTCGCGATCGGCTTTGGCTCGGTCGCGGACCTCGAGGTCGGTCCGGACGGGCTCCTCTATGTGCTGTCGACGACGCTCGGCCAGCTCTTTCGCATCGAGCGCCGGGCCGACCTCGACCTGCGCCTCTACACCACCGCGACGACCGCGCTGCTGCCCGGCGCGCCGCTGCCGATCCGCCTCGAGATCTCGAACGACACCGACCTGACCCAGAACTTCGGGATCCTGCTGACGATGGTCCCGCCGCGCGGTGGCGAGTTTGCGTTCATCGGTCCCCTCGCCATCGACCTCGCGCCGCGGGACGGGACCGTGATCGCCGACCTCGGCGCCAACGTTCCCGAAGGCGCCGTCGGCGGGCGCTGGCAGGTCAAGGGATTGTTGTTCCGTCTCGACAGCGGCGAGGTCGACCGGGCGCGCATCGAGTTCCAGGTGATCCCGGAGCCGGGCGCCGGAGCGACCGCGTTGACTGCACTCGGCGCACTGGCCGTGTGCGTGCGACGCGCAGGCCTCGTTCGAAGCCAAGGGGAGGCGCCGCTTTGACCCGATCCTGGAAACGTCGGCTGCGATCCCGGGTGCTCCCGGTTCCGACCATGTCACCGCGCCGCTTCCTTGCTGCCTGGGTGCGCGACATGCTGCACCCGCGGCGCCGCGGCGATGGCGATCTGCTCCCGCCGACGCGCCTGATGTTCGACGGCTCGCAGAGCGAGGCGGACTTCCGCCGCGACGGCGCCGAGTTTCTGCGGTACTTCGTCGAGCTCGGCGGGCTGCGGCCGAACCACCGGGTGCTCGAGATCGGCTGTGCGATCGGCCGCAAGGCGATCCCCCTCACGCGCCATCTCGACGCGAGCGGCAGCTACGACGGCTTCGACATCGTCGCGGTGGGCGTCGACTGGTGCCGGCGGAACATCACGCCGCGCCATCCCAACTTCCGGTTCCAGCAGGCCGATGTGTTCAACTCGCTCTACAACGAAGCGGGTCGCGCTCGTGCATCCGAGTACCGCTTTCCATTCGGCGACGCGTCCTTCGACTTCGCGTTCGCGACGTCGGTCTTCACCCACATGCTCCCCGACGAACTCGCGAACTACGTCGGCGAGCTCGCGCGCGTCCTGGCGCCCGGCTCGCGCTGCCTCGCGAGCATGCTCCTGCTGAACGAAGAGGCGGAGCGCTGCATCGACGGAGGCAAGGGCGCGCTCACACTCCGACATCCTGTTGGTGTATGTCGCACCGAGAGCGCAGCGATCCCCGAAGCGGCCGTCGGCTACCCGGAGGCCGTGGTGCGCGAGCTGTTTGCGTCGCGGGGCCTGTCGCTGGTCGAGCCGATCCACTTCGGCTCGTGGTGCGGCCGCGAGCGAGGCTTGAGCTTCCAGGACATCGTGATCGCAGAACGCCTCTAGCGTCCGCGCTCGGGAAACGCAGACCCGATGGATCTCGACGCCGATCCGCTCAGGGCATCGAGAGGCGGAAGGGCCGCGCGACGGTGACGGCGGGTGCACCGGCGATGCGCAGCTCGAGGATCGCGAAGTAGTCGCCGGCCGCGAGGCCGGCCGTGGCGAGCGTGCCGAGCAGCTCGCCGCGCTTCGGCCCGAGGCCGTTCGTCGCGATGACGCCGGCGGCGCCCGTGCTCGCGTTCCGCCAGCGCAGGTCGTATTCGAGGCCGGCCGTCGCGCCCGGCGCGACGGTCGCGAACGCGTCACCGATGAACGCATGGCTCGAGCCGATCGGAATCGCGCCCGCGGGAGCGTCGATGCCGGCGGCGACGATCAGTGCGCGATCCGCGGCTTCGAGGCTCATCTCCGCTCCGGCTTCGAGGAACCAGTTGCAGCCGCCATCTGCGAACGAGGGACACAGCGGCAGGCAGAGCGGATGGCACACGTTCTGTCCGAGCCGGCTGTTGGTGAGCAGGACGACCGCATCGTCTCGCGCTTCCACCGCGGATCCGAAGATGTCCGAGGAGTCGATGTGGATCACAGCGTCCTTCGCGGCGACGATGCTCTGGGAGTTGATCGTCGAGCCGAGGATGTCGATCGCGCTGCGCGGTCCGAGGGCCGCGATGACGGCCCACTGCAGCACGCTGTTGGTGACCGAGAAGCGACCGCCGTCGAGTGCCGCGAGCTCGTTCAGCACCGAGTCCGCGATCGGCACCGTGCCGGGCGTGGTCGCGCCGGGGCTCGCCGCGTAGATCTGCCAGGCGAAACCCTCCAGGTTGGCTTCGACCAGCCGGAGCACGCGTCCCTGATGGGTGAACGTCGCGTTGCGAAGCCCGGGATGGAGGCCGGTCAGCGGCTCGGTGGCGTTCGGGTCGGTCACGAAGTACGCGATCGCCACCGGTCCGACGTTGTGCGAGAGCGTCACGTCCGAGCCCGGATGCGACGCGATGCCGAAGGTCGCGATCCCTCCGATCACCTTCACCTGGTAGCCGACGTTCACCACGCCCGCAGTCTCGCGGCCGAAGTCGAACGAGAACGGGCTCGCCGCGTCGGGAATTTCGGCGATCACGGCCTTCGCGCCCTCGACGAACTCGAGCCACACGCGGTGGTCCGCGATCTCCCCCTCGATCAGCACGGTCGCGTCCTCGTGCGGGTAGATCTCGGACGGAAAGTTCTTCGACTGCGTGGTGTGTACGATCGCGTGTCCGTACAGGTCCGCGAGGAGCCAGCTGTCGGGCAGCAGGATCTGGCAGTTCACGACGCGCAGCACGCTCTGGTCGTAGCCGAGGTATTGGCTCGCGAAGCTCGCGCCAGGCGTCGAGCGGTTGGTGCTCACGACCGAGCCGACGAAGTCGATCCGCGCGCGGTCGCGCGCCTCGATGCGGTGTTCGAGCACGCCGTGCTGTTCGATCGTGAAGGCCGACGCTTGCACCACGAGTTGCGCATCGCCACGCAGCCAGAGATTCCCGTCGAGCACGAAATGGGCCTGGTCGATCACCAGCACCGCGCTGCCGCCGAGCGTCACGTCGCCGTGGATCGTGCATGCGCCGGCCTGCACCGAGGTGCCCGAGAGCAACTCGATCGGGCCGACCGGACACCCGAGCGGGACCGCGCCGCCCTGGCCCGAAGCCGGCACGACGGCGCCGAGCGCGACGAGCAGCAGCACGATCCAGGCGATCGAGATCCGGGGGCGGGGCGAAGGGGGTCGACTCATTGGGGCGCCTCGCGAAGTTGCGCACATCGGTCGGAGGGTCGGAGTTCCTGCGGAATCCGACGCGGGCATGATACGGTGGTCCGCGTCGGAGAGGTGAAAGAAGTGGAAGTGGGAATGAGAGTTGCGCGGATCCTGGCACTCCTCTGTGCAGCGCTCGGGACGTCGGCCCAGGCTGCACCCTTCGCCTACGTCGCGGCGCGCGGCAGCGCGGCGGTGTCCGTGATCGACACGGCCACCCAAGCCGTCGTCGCCGCCGTCCACGTCGGGCCCGGACCGATGGCGACGGCGGTGCACCCGGACGGCTCGCAGGTCTACGTCACGATGGGCCCGCTCGACGCCGTCGTCGTGATCGACGCAGCGACGAACCAGGTCTCCGACACCATCGCCGTCGGCGACAATCCGAGCGGGATCGAGGTGAGCCCGGACGGCAACACGGTCTACGTCGTGAACACCGGCGGCCGCAGCTTGTCGGTGCTCGATGCGCACAGCCACGAAATACGCGGAACGGTGTCGATCGCGAACCACCCGTTCGCCGTCGCCGTCCATCCCGACGGCGCGACCGTCTATGTCGGGGGCGACTATCCGGGACAGGTCTCGGTGGTGGATGCGGCCACGCGCACGGTCACGGGCGCGATTCCGATCGGCGACAGCCTCGGCTGCATGGCGCTGCACCCGACCGGCCGGTTTCTGTACGTCTCCGACAGCGGCAGCGACGTCCTCGCCGTCGTCGACACAGCGTCGCGTCGGATGGTGAAGCGGATCGGCGTCGGCCGGATCCCGGTTGGCGTCGCGGTCCACCCGAGCGGCGGCGCCGTCTACGTGGCGAACCTGCTGAGCGCCGGCGTCGTGTCGGTGATCGACACGGCGACCCACTCACTCGCCTACACGATCCAGCAGCCGGGCATCTCGCTGGCCCAGGGCATCGGAGTGCGGCCCGATGGCCGCGTGCTCTACGTGGCGAGCCGCGCGACCCACGACGTCGCGACCATCGACACCACCACGAACCAGCTCTTCGGCGCGCGGATCCCGGTCGGCGGGGAGCCGACCGGCTTCGGGCGCTTCGTCGGACCGGGCGCGGTGGACGCGGGGGCGCCCGAGCCGGCCGTCCAGCCCGTCGTGCCCGCTGCGCCCGAGCCGCCCTCGCCGGCCGCCGCGCCCGAGCCGCCGGCCGACGTCGCCGTCCCGGCGATCGTCGATCTGATGCCCGGCGCCGCGATCACGCCGCAGGACGACATCGTCTACAGCCTCGACGACTGCCTGTGGGTCCAGGATCTGAACAGCAGCCATCGCACGCCCATCACGGGCCGGCCCTCTCCGGCCGACCCGGCGTTGCCGGTCTGCGACGATCCGGCGCTCAAGCCCTTGCGCCATGCCGCCATCGATCGCACCCGCACGAAGATCGTCTTCAACGTGGGCGAAGACTTCAGCGGCCAGGTCGAGACGAAGCTCTTCCTGATCGATCTCCCCTCGCGGCGGGTCTACCGCCTGCTGCCGGGCTTCGCGCGGGTGGGCGTGGGCGGCATCGATTTCGCCCCGAACGGGGACCTCTATTCCGCGGGCGTCTCGCTCGGCGATGCCAGCGATCCGCGGGCGGCCGAGGAGTCCGAGGTGTTCCGAATCGCGGCGGACCTCGGGAGCTGGCGGCAGGTGACGCAGCTCCCGAACCGGGGCGCCGCCGACGTCTCGGTCTCCGAGGATGGCGCGAAACTCGCGTTCAACACGCTGGTGCTGTCTACCGGCAACCTCGAGATCATGGAGACGAGCATCGACGGCACCCAGCCGCGCGTCGTGATCCAGGGCGGCGCGATCTGGCTCGACAGCGTGCACGACCCCGAACACTCGCCCGACGGCTCGAAGGTGGTCTACTCGCGGATCCGGCTGCGCATGCCGGACGGAAGCGTGTGCGGGCCCAACTGGTCGGGCGGCGGCGACCGTTGCCAGGACCTCCACACGCAGCCGGTCGCAGGCGGCGCGCCGACCCTCGTGAGCTTCATCGGCGGCACCAGCATCGTGCCGGACTGGAAGGGCAGCGTCCTCCTCTACCACTTCGGGATCGGCTCCGCGATGAAGCCGGGCTCCTGGCTCGGCAGCGTCGCCGGCGGCGACGACGGCAGCACGATGTTCCCGTTCGGGACGAACGTGCTGTTCCCGAAGTGGATCCCGTGATCCGCGGCTTCCCAGCGCTGCGACCGCTCGCTCCGTCCCTGTGGCGGAGTTCACGAGGTTCCGAGCGCGCAGCCCGATGTCGCCAGCTCGAGGGCGAGCGAGAAATCGACCCACAGATCGCCTGAGAAGGCGCACTCGATCGGGCTCTGCTCCACATCGATGACGCCGGATCGTGCGAGACACACGATCTGCGTGGGGTATGTTTCGCGTCGAGATTGGCACGTCCCCGATTTTCGAGGAGAGAACGATGAAGCGAATGATCCAGTTGGGCGCATTGGCACTCGCACTCTCGATCGGCGGCGCGGGTGTCGCGAGCGCGCAGACGCCGCAGCAGGTCAAGCAGAAGGAGATGGGGGGCGCCAAGACCAACATCAAGGCCGTGCACGAGCAGGAACTGCACAACCACCTGATGCAGAACCAGGCCGAGCAGAAGCAGCTCCAGGCTGCGCTGCAGCAGAAGCAGGCCGATCAGCGCCAGCTCCAGGCCGTACCGGACCAGGCGTCGGTGAAGGACAAGCTGCTCCAGAACCAGGAGGAGCAGAAGCAGATCCAGGCCGCGCTCGAGCAGAAGCAGAAGGAGCAGCTGCAACTGACGTCCGACTTGGAGAAGCTGAAGGCCGCGAAATAGCGGCGCTACGACCGGGTGCGAGGCCTGTTCGGTCGACACGTGATCGAGCCGAGCGAGCGGAACGGCTTGGTGCGCGGCTGAATTCGAAGTTCTCGATTCGATGGGGATGGCTGTCGCGCAGGGAGCAACTGCGGCCCAAGGCGAGAGCAGTTGCCGGGTGACGTCCTGTCGGAAACACCAGCGCGAACGCGCTGGCGCCTGGATGGTTGGTACCGATCTTGCTTAAACTGCCCTGGCGGGTCGGTCGCTCGCGACCAGAGTGACGCCGCTTGCGCGGGAGAGTGCAGGGAGCGCGCAAGGAACCGGCGATGACACTTTCCCCCGATTCATCCCACTCACCCTCGGACGCGTACAGAATGACGGCGCGCAATGGCGCAGCACGTTACCACTAGAAGCAGCAGCAGGATCCAACGTGCGGCAGCTCGGTGAATGGAAGGACGCGTGAGCATGGGAAGCTCGGCTCGACCCGTAGAGGGGGTCGAAGCAATCGGCCGCGCCAGACAGGGCGGCGACGCGCGTACGGAGTCCGCCCCTCCCTCGGGGGCCGCTCGCGTCCACCACACGGATCCCACCGTGCCCGCGCGGAGCCTGCCGGGATCCCTGCTGATCCGCGGCATCGACGTCGTCGTGGCCGGTACCGGCCTGCTCGTGACGGCGCCGCTGATGATCTTGATCGCGATCTTGATCAAGCTCGATTCGCCGGGCCCCGCGCTGTTCCGCCATACACGGATCGGCGAGAACCGCCGCCGCGGCGAGCCGCATCCCTACGCCGGCCCCCACAAGCGCGGCGAAAATCTCTTCGGGAAGCCCTTCACGCTCTACAAGTTCCGCAGCATGTACACCGACGCGCGCCAGCGCTTTCCCGAACTCTATGCCTACACGTACGACGATCACGAGCTGCACTCGATGCCGATCAAGGTGCTCGTCAGCACCAAGAATCCGTCGACGGATCCGCGCCAGCAGCCCGCGTCGGCGCTGCTCGCCGATCCGCGGCTCACGCGCGTGGGCCGCTGGCTGCGCCGCACCAGCCTCGATGAGCTGCCGAACCTCGTCAACGTGCTGCTCGGCGACATGCATCTGGTCGGGCCGCGCCCCGACATCGTCGAGAACATCCGGTACTACGAGAAACAGCATCTGGTGAAGCTCGACGTGCGACCCGGCGTCACCGGCCTGGCCCAGGTCCAGGGTCGCGGAAATCTCTCGTTCCACGAGACCAACGAGTGGGACGTCGAGTACGTGCGCAAGCGATCCGCATGGTTGGATCTGAAGATCCTGGGAAAGACGCTCTGGGTTTCATTGCGAGGCGACGGAGCGTTCTAGTTCGCAAGCCACGGGTGTGTGGCTCGAAGAAAGGGAGGCGACGATGCGATTTCAATTCATCTGGCCCAATTTCGACTGCCCGCTCGGTTTGAGCATGGGGCAGGCATATCTGTCGGGCGCGCTTCGCGCGGCAGGCCACGACACCAACATCCTGCACATCAGCGAGTGGCTCGACTACCCGTTCCACATCGAACGGGCCGTGTCCGACGTGAAGGACTACGGACCCGACATGATCGCGATGTCGACCGGGGCGAATCACTACCCCGAAACCAAGATGTTGCTCCAGGCGATGAAGCAGGCGATGCCGCACGTGCCGATCATCCTGGGCGGTATCCACGCCACGCTGAATTCGCTGGTGGTGATGAAGGAAGCGCCCTTCATCGACTTCGTCGGCGTCGGCGAAGGCGACGACCAGATCGTCGACCTGGCCTACGCGCTCTCGAAGGGTGAAGACACCACGAACATCCCGAACGTGTGGTGCCGCGTGGACGGCAAGATCAAGCCGAATGCGCCGCGCCCGCTGAAGGACCTGTCGATGGGCATCCCCTGGATGGACATCGATCACTGGCCGCAGTTCCGTCGCATCACGGACAACCGCCGCGGCTGGGTCAACATGTACTTCAACCGCGGCTGCCCGTATCGCTGCACCTACTGCCACAACAACGGCGTGGCGAAGGTGCTGCAGGCGGGCTTCGGCGCCGACAACTCCGGCAATGCAGCGCTCGGCTATCTGCGGTTGCGCAGCATCGACGACATGATCGGCGAGCTGAAGTCGATCCTCGAGAAGCACGACAACGTGAAGGCGTTCTCGTTCAACGACGACACCTTCACGATGAATCAGCCGTACATGAAGGAGTTCCTGGTCCGCTACAAGAAGGAGATCGGGACGCCCTTCGTGTGCAACACGACGGTGCTCGACGTGGACCGCGAGATGCTCGAGGTGATGAAGGACTCCGGCTGCGACCTGGTCCGCTTCGGCGTCGAGACGGCCACGACGCGCATCAAGCGGCTGGTGCTGAAGCGCGACTTCTCGAACAAGAAGACCGAGCAGGTCTTCAAGTGGTGCCACGAAATCGGGCTCCGCTCGTTTGCGTTCAACATCCTGGCGAACCCGGGCGAATCACTGGAGGAGATGCGCGACACGCTGAAGCTCAACTCCAAATTGATGCCGAACGGTCTCAAGATGTCGCTCGGCTACCCGTTCCCGGGCACCGAGTACCACGACATCGCCAAGGAACTGGACCTGATCGACGAGACCAAGCACTTCCACAACTTCCTGCACGACACCAAGCTCAAGTGGGCGCCGGACGAGCGGCTCTGGATCGACAAGGCCCGCTGCGCCTACTGGTGGTGGATGAACGTCTACCTCGAGAACGAGTCCTCGGCGCTCTACAAGGACCTCGTCGAACTCGTGGAGTCGTTCAGTGAAGACGAGTGGCTCGACCCGGAGATGGAACGCCGCATCTGGGAACTCGACGAGGCGCTCTCGAACGTGCTCAAGATGAAGGAGATCACCCACTACACGATCCCCTTCAAGGACCGCCCCGAGATCGCGATCCTCTACAAGGGAAGCGACTTCTCGCTGAATCGGGACGTCCTCGACGAGCACTAGGATCGACTTCGCAAAGCGAAGGGGCCGTTGGAGCAGACGCTTTGGCGGTCCCCCCGCTATTCCTACAAAGTGCGAGCGAGACGAAGAAGGATCAAGGCATGGCGCGTTACCAGACCACTCCCCACGACGAGCAGGGACCCTTCTCCGAGAACGGAGTCGGCGAAGGTCCCGAGCTCGAGAGCTTCGAAACGACCTACGCCGACGACGGCGAGGAGGTGTTCTTCACCTCCGGCTACAGCGCACGCGAGATCGCGCAGCGCCGCCACGCCGAACACGGCGGCACGATCTGGGTGAACTCCGTGTCGCGCAAGATCATCCGCAAGGACTACCAGTACGCGACCAACGCACCGGTCTACTTCGCGATCCACAAGTCGCCCGTCTACACGCTGATCAAGCGCGACGGCAAGGTGCTGCGGGCGTACTGGCCCGAGCTCGGCAAGTAATGCTCGACTACATCCGCTCGCTGCGTTCCAAGGTCGGCAACATGAAGATCCTCGTGCCGGGGGTACGAGCGCTGATCTTCGACGACCAGGGGCACGTGTTGATGGAGCGGCAGAAGCTCTTCGGGTCCTGGGCGCTGCCGCACGGCTGCGTCGACGTCGGCGAGTCCGCACTCGCCGCGGCGATTCGCGAAACCGCCGAAGAGGTCGGCGTGCGCATCCTGCGTGCCGATCTCTTCGGCGTCTACACGGACCCCAAGTACAGCGTCGTCTACCCGAACGGCGACCAGGTGCAGACTTTCACGATCGCGGTCCTCGCCCACGAGTGGGAGGGCACGCCGCGTCCCGACGGTGACGAGGTGGCGGAGGTCGGTTTCTTCGCGCTCGACGCCCTCCCCGAACCGATCTACGAAATCCACCGCGAGACCCTCGACGACTACCGCGACCACCGGGACCGGGCGTCGAGTCGCTCGGATCATCGAGTCGTTGCGGTGCTGAAGTGAGTATGACACCACTGATCGGACGCGAGGATGTGCGACGCCGCGTCGAGGCCTGCCTGCGCGCCGGCCGCAACGTGCTCCTCGAAGGTCCCGTCGGCGTCGGCAAGACGCACCTCGCGCTCGCCATCGCCGAGCGACTCGCCCTGCCGCTCTTCCGCGTCGACGGCGACGGTCGCTACAGCGAACAGAAATTCAGCGGTTGGTTCGACCCGCCCACGGTGATCGAACGCGGCTACGGACCGGAAGCCTTCCTGCCCGGCCCGCTCGTCGAAGCGATGACCACCGGAGGCCTGCTCCTGGTCAACGAGATCAACCGCCTGCCCGAAGGCGTGCAGAATGTGTTGCTCCCCGCCATCGACGAGCGACTCGTCGTCGTGCCGCGCCTCGGCTCGATCCGCGCTCGCGAAGGGTTCCGCGTGATCGCGACCCAGAACCCGAGCGAGTTCGTCGCGACCTCGCATCTCTCGGAAGCGCTGCTCGACCGTTTCGAACTCGTCGCCCTCGGCTACCAGTCCGAAGCGGAAGAGCGGGCGATCGTGCTCGCGCACCTCACCGCGGGAAAGCTCGGCGACGCCGAGCGACGCTCACTGGCCGCCGCGGCCGTCGCGATCGCCCGCGCGACGCGCAACGACCCCCGCATCCGCCGCGGCGCCTCGGTGCGCGCCGCGATCGCGATCGCCGAGATCGCCGCCGCGCTCCACGACGACGGCACCGCGCTCGCCACCGCGATCGAAGAAGCCACCGAGATCGCGCTGCCGACGCGCATCGAGATCGCGCGCGACTTCGGCGACGAATCCGACGCCGCCGCGGCGACCGTCGTCGTCGCCGAACTCGCCAGGACCGCCGCCACCCAGATCGGCGAAGCACCAAAAAAAGTCCGTCCGTAGCCGCGCCCACGGCGTCGCCGGCTGCGAAGACCGAACGCCGCGGCTCGGACCCCCGGATCGACGCGAGCACCGAGAAGCGGCGCGTCGCGTGCTACGACGACCCGCTGATTCCCGAGCTGGGCGGCGCGACCGACTGGGACATCGCCACGCGCTACTTCGACTTCGGCATGCCGCTCGCGCGCGGCACGGCGCACGAGAGTGCCGTGCGCCGCCTGCGGGCCACGAGCGCCGCCGCGATCGTGGACCGCGCACGCAACGTGCTGGGCGCCGTCGTCCACCCGACGCGCAGCGGCCAGTCGCCGTGGAGGGAGACCCCGGCCGACGCGACGCGCATCGAGGTCGCGATCGAGGAGACGCTCGAGGGCTCGCCGCTCTCGTTCGCGCGCGGCGAGCGGCGCACGGCGCTGCAGCCCGAAGACGTCGTCGTCGACTTCCAGCGGCGGCGCGCGCAGTCGGTCGTGCTCTGTCTCGACACCAGTCTCTCGATGCAGGGCGAGAAGCTCGCGCTGATGGGCGTGGCGGTCGCCGTCGTGCTGCTCCAGTTTCCGGACGACCCGGTGGCGGTCATCGGCTTCGACGACACCGCGCACGTGCTCAAGCGAGCCGACGAGCGGATTTCGGTCGAAACGCTGATCGAGCGCCTGCTCGACGTCCCCGGTCGCCCCTACACAAACCTCGAAGCCGGTCTCTTGCGCGCACTCGAGACGGCGCAGCGCGCGACGCGCGGCAGCCGCGGCCGCCCCGTCTCGACGGTGCTCGTCACCGACGGCAAGTACACCGCCGGCGCGGACCCCACGCCGCTGGCAAAGCGCTTTGCGCATCTCACGGTGCTGAAGGTCGGCTCCGATCGAGCCGGCCTGCCGCTGTGCCGGGAACTCGCGCATCGCGGTCACGGAAGCGTGCGCGAAGCGCCGCGCCTCGACGTCGTCCCGCTCGCCATGTACGGCGCCGTGCAGGAGCTGCTGCGCGGACGAGCCTGAGCCGAGCGCGCTGCCTCCGCTACTTCGGCTCCAAGTCCCGCACGCGTTTCAGCATCGCCGCGATGCGCGCGAGCGCCGAGCCGGGCGCCGGCTCGGGTGCCGGCTCGGGCGCCGCCGCGGCGGCCCCACGGTCGGCCTTCTCGCGCTCGCGGCGGGCAAGATCTCGCGACGGGGCGCCCGGGTGCTGCTCGAACTCCTCGGGGAAATCGACGAGGGAGTCGGGGCGCTCCGGGGCCTTCTCGTCGTCGCGCCCGGACATCGCGGTTAGCGGCCGAAGAGGTCGCGCGATGCGTCGACCGCGGAGTCGAGGAACGCGACGACGCAACCGGCCTGGAGCTGCTCGGCTCCGTACCAGACCCACTCGGCGCGGGGCAGGATGCCGCCGAACCAGGCGCCGTCGGTCTTCCACGCGCCGCCCGATTCGAGTTCGGGCAGGGAGTCCGCGCCGGTCTGCTTCGGCCGCGGACACGGTTTGGCGTAGTAGTAGGGCGCGGGGATCTCGGCATCGCCATCGCAATAGCCGAGGGCGACGCTGTTGCCGTCGCCGAACGCGACGCCAACGGTCAGGTGCAGCGTCTCGGGCTCGATGCGCACGGGCTGCTCGGACTTCGTCATCGCCGCGACACAGAGCAGCGCGCGATGGGCGTTGGCGAACGAGCGGGCGAGATCTTCGAGCGCCTCGGACGCGGCGAACGTCACCGGCGCGCCGGTCTCCCCGGCGACCTCGGCGCCGTACTTGCGCGCTTGCTCCGCAACCCACTTCGCGGCGTCGCTGCTGGTCTTGCCGGCGAGCGCGAAGGTCTCGCCGGCGTTGCCAGCGGCGTCCGTCAGCAACAGCGTCAACTTCGCCGGCGCAAGGGCGATGCGGACCTTGCCCGCAATCACCGGCGTCGCGAAGGCGCGCGCACCGGCGAGCCAATCGAGATGCGAACCCGCCTCGCCGAGGAGCGCGCGACTGGCCGCGGCGAGGCACGCCACGGCGCGATGGGCCTGGGCGCGCGCGTCCGCGGCGCCCGCCGGGACTGCGCCCTGCATCTCCCAAATCTCACGAACGACTTCGAGATCCATGTTTCGCTCCCCTGGCTGGCCCGTCATGGAACCCGCCCTCTCCTCGCGTCACCGGTTCGCAGCCTAAGCGCCGCTTCCCATCCCTGCCAGACTGCGTCCTTGTGCACAGGGGAGTGCCACTTCATCGGCATCCGGTTGCGCAACCCGAGCGTGTCCCGACGAATTTCGGTCGCCGAGAGCGCTCGCGGCGCCAGATCCTCGCACAAATATCGCTCCGCGGGCCGCAGATTCTCTGCCACGTCACGAGCCGGTCGCCCACATCGAGATACAGAGACAACCCCCCTCGGCCGCAGGCCTAGCCCGGCGAGGGGACAGACGGCATTCGGCGACGCGTCGTCGGAGCAGCAAGGGAGATTACATGTTGAAGCGATGGTTCCTTGGTTCGATGGCGGCATTCGCTGCGCTTTTGCTCTCGATTCCGGCTGGAGCGGTAGGCGTCGGAGCGGGCGGGGCCGCATT
>Ga0102851_10000068_pt1 | contig 39551 bp, 40 predicted proteins | sample Mud3Dept3metaG_FD_79558 | JGI IMG/M metagenome (GOLD analysis project Ga0102851, IMG submission 79558) | Freshwater wetland microbial communities from Ohio, USA, analyzing the effect of biotic and abiotic controls - Mud 3 Core 4 Depth 3... | ecosystem: Environmental > Aquatic > Freshwater >... | reverse complement strand
TCGCCGAGCGGCTTCGAGAAGCCGGTGCCGACCGGGTCGATCATCACGATGTCGGTGACGTCGAGCACGCTGAACTCGTTGTCCACGCGCTGCGACGGCGGCGGCGGCGAGTAGTCGGGGTCGCCCACCACCACCCGCCGCGGCCCGAGGATGCCCATGTGCAGCCAGATCGAGGACGATCCCGGGCCACCGTTGTAGGCGAACATCACCGGCCGGCGCGACAGGTCCTCGACGCCGTCGCGCGTGTAGGCCGTGTAGCCGAAGCGCGCGATCGGCTTGCCCTCGTCGTTCTTCATGATCAGCCAGCCGGCGGTGGCGGTGTACTGCACCACCTCGCCGCCGATCCGCACCTTGTGCCGGGTGCGCGTGGCGCGGGGCTCGGGATCCGGCGCTGTCGCGGCCGCCGCCTGCGCCGCGGCGCCCGAGGCGGCGGGGGACGGTGTGTCTGCGGCGGGCAGCGGCCGGGTGACGGCGAGCAGCAGCACGGCGATCGCGGTCACCCGCAGGATGCGGGTCTGCAAAGCGTCAGCCTCCGGAGTTGTTGCGCGTGACGGCGTGGCCGCCGAACGACTGGCGCAGTCGCGCGAGCAGGCGGTCCGAGTAGGCGCCGCGGCCCTGGCTCGCGAAGCGCTGCATCAGTGCGAGCGTCATGACGGGCGTGGGCACGCCGAGTTCGACCGACTCGATCGCAGTCCAGCGCCCCTCCCCGGAGTCGGCCACCACCGGGGCGATGGACTCGAGCCCGGCGTCCTCGGCCAGGAACTCGGCCATCAGGTCGAGCAGCCAGGAGCGGATCACCGTGCCGTGGCGCCAGGACTCGGCGATCTTCGCGACGTCGAGTTCGAGGTCGTCGCGGGCGCGCAGCAGTGCGAAGCCCTCCGCATAGGCCTGCATCAGGCCGTACTCGATGCCGTTGTGCACCATCTTGGTGAAGTGCCCCGCGCCGCTCGGGCCGCAGTGCAGCCAGCCCGTCTCGGACCCGGGCGCCAGCGCGCGCAGGAAGGGCTCGACGCGCTGCACCGCCTCGGGCGTGCCGCCGACCATCAGGCCATAGCCGTTCACGAGGCCCCACACGCCCCCCGAGACTCCGGCATCCACGTAATGCAGTCCCTGCAGCGCCAGCTCGGCCGCCCGCCGCATGCTGTCGCGATACCAGGCGTTCGCCCCGTCCACGACGACGTCGCCCGGCGCCAGCAGATCGCGCAGCTCCGCGAGGGTCGCCTCGGTCGGTGCGCCGGCCGGCAGCATCAGCCACAGCACGCGGGGTGGCGCAAGCGCCTCCACGAGAGCGGGCAGCGTTTCGGCCACGGACACCCCCTCCTCCGTCGCGAGCCCGGCCCGCGCGCCGGCGGCACGGTCCCAGGCCGCCACCTCGAGCCCCGCCCGGGCGATCCGACGGGCCATGTTCCCGCCCATGCGGCCGAGTCCGACCATGCCGATGCGATGCTTCATGCGCTTCCCCCTTCGGTGCCTGCGGGCGGGTCGGCGGATGGTGGCTTGGGAAGGCGGCCTGCACAAGTGGCTCGCGCGCCTGCGAGAAGCCGCGTCACGACACAGAGTTCCACGTATTTCCCACGGGAGGGCACCGGGGTATCACTAGCGCCGCCGGGGCCCGGAGTTCGGGCCCGACGAGGGATCCCGATGACCACCAGCGAACGGAAATGGGTGTATGCATTCGAAACCGGCGACGGCAAGAACAAGATGCTGCTCGGCGGAAAGGGCGCCAATCTCTGCGAGATGACGCGCATCGGCCTCAACGTCCCTCCCGGGTTCGTGATCACCACCGAGGCCTGCCTGGCCTACCTCGAGGACACCCAGCGCCGGCTGCCCGAGGGCACGATGGACGAGGTCCGCGCCCACATGCGGGCGCTCGAGCAGAAGACCGGCAAGAAGTTCGGCGGCAGCGACGACCCGCTGCTCGTCTCGGTGCGCTCCGGCTCGGCCATGTCCATGCCGGGCATGATGGACACGATCCTCAACCTCGGCCTCAACGAGACCACGCTCGCCGCGCTGATCCGTCACACCGGCAACGAGCGCTTCGGCTACGACGCGTGGCGACGCTTCGTCCAGCTGTTCGGCAAGGTCGCGCTCGGCGTGCCCGACGCCGCCTTCGACGAGCAGTTCGAGGCCGTGAAGACCCGCGTCGGCGTCAAGCAGGACGTGATGCTCGGCCCCGACGACCTGCGTGACATCGGCGACCGGTTCCTCAAGGTCGTCCAGCAGCACACCGGGCGCCCCTTCCCGTCGGATCCGTACGAGCAACTCGAGATCGCGATCAAGGCCGTGTTCAACTCGTGGATGGGCAAGCGCGCCATCGACTACCGGCGCGAGTTCAAGATCACGCCCGCGATGGCGAACGGCACCGCCGTGAACGTCGTCACCATGGTGTTCGGCAACATGGGCAACGACAGCGCCACCGGCGTGGGCTTCACGCGCAACCCCGCGACCGGCGAGAACCAGATCTACGGCGAGTACCTCACCAACGCCCAGGGCGAGGACGTGGTGGCGGGCATCCGCACCCCGAAGCCGATCGCCGACCTGTCGATGGAGATGCCCGCGATCTACACGCAGCTCGTGGACCTGCGCAACCGCCTCGAGCGGCACTACCGCGAGGTCCAGGACTTCGAGTTCACCATCGAGCGCGGCACGCTCTACTGCCTGCAGACGCGCAACGGCAAGATGAACGCGGCGTCCATGGTGCGCACCTCGGTGGAGATGCACGAGGAAGGTCTGCTGTCGCGCGAGGACGCGATCCTGCGCGTCAACCCGGCGCACCTAGAGCAGATGCTGTTCCCGCGCCTCGACCCGAAGCACAAGGCGCAGCCGCTCGCGACCGGCCTGCCAGCCTCGCCGGGCGCGGCGAGCGGCCAGGCGGTGTTCGACGCCGACCGCGCCGAGGCGCTCGGCCGTCAGGGCTCCAAGGTCATCCTGGTGCGCGAGGAGACCAAGCCCGAGGACATCCACGGCTTCTTCGCCTCGCAGGGCATCCTCACCAGCCGCGGCGGCAAGACCTCGCATGCGGCGGTCGTGGCGCGCGGCATGGGCAAGCCCTGCGTCGCCGGCGCCGAGGGTATCCACGTGGACGTCTCCGCCCGCCTCGCCTTCGTCGGCGACCAGGTGATCAAGGAAGGCGACGTCATCACCATCGACGGCAGCAACGGCCGCGTGTTCCGCGGCGAGGTGCCGACCGTCGAGGCAGATTTCTCGCCCGCGCTGGTGAAGCTGCTCGGCTGGGCAGACGCGTTCTCCCGGCTCGGCGTGCGCGCCAATGCCGACACACCTGACGACGCGGCCCGCGCCATCCGCTACGGCGCGAAGGGCATCGGGCTGTGTCGTACCGAGCGCATGTTCAACGCGGCCGACCGGCTGCCGATCGTCGTGGACATGATCGTCGCGGACACCCCGGAGGAGCGGCGCGCTGCGCTCGATCGCCTGTTGCCGATCCAGCGCGCCGACTTCGCCGGAATCTTCAAGGCCATGGCGCCGCACCCGGTGACCATCCGACTGCTCGACCCGCCGATCCACGAGTTCCTGCCGACCGAGCGGCAGCTCGAGGAGGACATCCAGCGCCTGAACGAGCTGCGCGGCGCAGCACGCGGCATGGAAGTGCTGGTCGAGGCGGCCCGGGCGGTCTCCGCCGACGGCAAGATCACCGGCCCGCTGCACGACCTCGCCGAGACGCGGCTCATCGACGCCGTCGTGGCGCGCAAGGAGGCGATCCTGCGCAAGGCCCGCGCGTTACGCGAGGTGAACCCGATGCTCGGCCACCGCGGCGTACGCCTCGGTATCACCTATCCCGAGATCTACACCATGCAGATCCGGGCGGTGCTAGAGGCCGCGGCCAACTGCATCCGCGCCGGCGTCGAGGTCCTCCCCGAGATCATGGTGCCGCAGGTGTGCACGGCCCAGGAGCTCAGGCTGGTCCGCGAATACATGACCGCCGTGCAACGCGAGGTCGAGGTCACCTACGGCGTGCCCGTGCCCTGCAAGTTCGGCACCATGATCGAGGTGGTGCGCGCCTGCATGCGCGCCGAGAACCTCGCCGAGGTCGCCGAGTTCTTCTCCTTCGGCACCAACGACCTTACCCAGGCCACGTTCTCGTTCTCGCGCGAGGACGCAGAGAACAAGTTCCTGCCCATGTACAACGAGCGCGGCATCCTGCAGGACAACCCGTTCGAGGTGCTGGACGTGAAGGGCGTGGGACGGCTCATGGCGCTCGCGGTCGACTGGGGCCGCGCCAGCCGCCCGGGCCTCAAGGTCGGCATCTGCGGCGAGCACGGCGGCCACCCCGCCTCCATCCGCTTCTGCGACTCGATCGGGCTCGACTACGTGTCGTGCTCGGCCCCGCGCGTGCCGATCGCGCGGCTGGCCGCGGCGCACGCGGCGATCGTCGGTGCGGTGGCGGTGGACAAGGCGGCCTGAGCGGACACAAGGAGCATTACGCATGAGACTGCTGATCTCTCTTATGGCGTCCGGCCTGCTGGTCGCCGCCTCCCCGGCCGGCGCCGCCGACCGCGGCTTCTACGCCGGAGCCGGAATCGGCCAGATGAACACCGAGGTCGACGACGTCCTCGGCCTGAACTACGACTTCGACGAGGATGACGTCGGGTTCAAGGTGTTCGGCGGCTACCGGTTCTTCCCGTGGCTGAGCGTCGAGGGCGCGTACCTCGACGGCGGAAGCCCTTCGATCAAGGAGTCCCGGGGTGGCGAGACGTTGAGGCTCGGCATCGACGTCTGGAGTCTCGTGGCGTCGGCCGTGTTCGCACTTCCGGTCGGCGAGCGATTCGAGCTGTTCGTCAAGCCGGGCATCGCCTACTGGGACGCCGAGACGCGCCTGGATTTCAGTTCCCCGAACTTCTCGGACAGCTTCAGGGAGGACGACAATGGCAGTGCGTTCTTCCTGGGTGCCGGCGCCGGTTTCGACGTCACCGACAATTTCGGCCTGCGCCTCGAGTACGAGTGGTTCGAAGTGGCGCCGGAATGGGACAGCGACAACGAGGAATTCGTCGACGAGCTCGATGCCAATGCCGGCTTCCTCTCGGCGAGCTTCCTCTTCAGGTTCTAGCTGCCGGCGCATCCAAGGCTGACCCGCACGGGGGCTCGCCCCCCCCGTGCGGCCCGTGCGCCCGGTGCACTGCGTTGAGTTGCGCGCGGTAAGCGATCATGCTTTCCCGCCCCATGCGCATGCCCCGCGATCATCGTTCGGAATTCAGGATCGCTCCTGACCATCCCGCCCTGCCCGGCCACTTTCCCGGCCGCCCGGTGGTGCCGGGGGTGCTGTTGCTGGACGGCGTCATCGAGGCCGCGACCCGCTGGCTCGGCACCCCGCTGCGCGTGCGCGGCCTGCGCCAGGCGAAGTTTCTCTCGGCGCTCCTGCCGGGCGAGGTGGCAACCCTCGAACTGGAACTGGCCGGCGATTCACTCGACTTCGCCATCCAGCGTGAAGGCACGACGGTCGCGAAGGGCTGCCTGCTCATCGACCCGGCGGTCGGATCGTGACGAAGGCATGGCTCGAGCGCCCCGAGGGCGGCAGCGCCTGGGCGCTGCGCCTGTTCACGGCGGTCGCGCTGGGACTGGGTCGGACGGTCTCGCGGCTGATCCTGCTGCCGATCACCGCCTACTTCCTGTTGCGCCGCGCGCCCGAGCGGCGCGCCTCGCGCGCCTACCTGGCCCGCGTGCTCGGGCGAACGCCGAGCTGGCTCGAGGTGGCGAGGCACTTCCACACCTTTGCCGGCGTGACGCTCGACCGCATCTACTTCCTGACGCAGACCCTGCGCCAGTTCGACACCCGCATGGTCGGCATCGAACAACTGCACCGCGCGATGGATCTCGGTCGCGGCGTGCTGCTGATCGGGGCCCACGTCGGCAGCTTCGACGCCCTGCGGGCGGCCAGCACCCTGCGTCCGGACGTCACCGTGCGCGTCGTGCTGGATGCGGAGCACAGCCCCGTGCTGTCGGCGATCCTGAGGCAGCACAACCCGCAGATCGCCGCCGGCATCATCAACCCGCGCAAGGACGGGACCGAGGTCGTGCTGGAGATCGGCGCCGCCCTGCAGCAGGGCGCGCTGGTCACGATGCTGGCGGATCGCGGCCGCCCGGGCAATGCGATGGTGAGCGTGGACTTCCTCGGCGACCCCGCGGAATTCCCGACCGCACCCTGGCAGATCGCAGCCGCACTGCACGTGCCCATCGTGCTGTGCGCCGGGCTCTATCGGGGCGGCCGGCGTTACGATCTGCACTTCGAGCAGGTGACCGAGCGACTGCACATCGACCGCCGCCAGCGCCAGCAGCAGCTGCAGGAAATCGTGCAGGCTTTCGCCGACCGGCTCGCGGAGCTGGTGCGTCTCGCTCCCTACAACTGGTTCAACTTCTATGATTTCTGGAACGAACGTGCACCGGGCGAGCTTGGCGCTGATGCTGGTCACGATGCCGTCGCTCGCAACTGAACTCGACACGGGCGCGCTGCTCGACAGCCTCGTGCGACCGGCGCCGGACAAGACGCTGTTCGTCGAGGTGCGCCATTCGGCGCTGCTCTCCGAGCCGATCTTCGTCACCGGCGAGCTCGAGCATCGCACCGACGGCGCCCTCGTCCGCCGCGTGGAGTCGCCCTATCGCGAGACGACGGAGTTGCACGACGAGAACGTACGGGTGGAGCGCGAGGGCAGCAAGCCGCGCCGCTTCTCGCTCGATCGCGCGCCCGAGCTGCGCGGCATGCTGGCGAGCTTCGGGGCCTTGCTCACCGGCGATCGCGAGGCACTCGAGCGAAACTTCGCGGTCACCGTGCAGGGCGACACCGAGCACTGGAGGCTCGAGCTGTCGCCGCGGGACGACCGACTCAAGCGACGGCTGGCCTCCATCGTGGTGGATGGCCAGCAGGATCGCCCTCGCTGCCTGACGCTGTCCGAGCCCGACGGCGATGCGAGCGTCATGGCGCTGGGCGTCGGGGATCGTGCCGAGTTGCCCGAATCGCTCGAGCGCGCGTCGCTGCAGGCCTGGTGCAGCGGCGAGAGCGGGCCCTGACCGATGTCGGCCGCCCGGAGGGGCCTGCTGCTGGTCGCCTGGATCGCGGTCGTTGCCGCGCTGGGTTGGCTCGTCGACCGCACTCTCGTCGTCGGCACCGACCTGCGGCTGTTCCTGCCGTCACCCCGCACGCCGCAGGAGCGGCTGGTGCTGGAGGAAATCGGCGAGGGCCCCGCGTCCCGCATGCTGCTGCTCACGATCGGCGGCTCGGATCCGGAAGCGGCGGCCGAGACCTCCCGCGGCCTCGTCACCGAGCTTCGTTCCAGCCCGGAGTTCCGCTGGGCGGCCAACGGCGAAAGCAACCTCGACGCGATCCCCGAACGCCTGCTCGCCTACCGCTACCTGCTATCGCCGACGCTCGATGGCACCCGCTTCGACGAGGCATTCCTGCGTGCCGAGTTCGCGGAGCGACTTCGCGACCTGGCCTCGCCCGCCGCGGCGTTTCTCGAGCCGTGGTTGCCGCGGGATCCGACGCTCGAGCTGCTGAAGCTCGCCGAGTCGTGGCAACCCGGGCAACAGCCACAGACGCAGTTCGACGTGTGGTTCGACACGTCGGGCCGGCAGGCCCTGCTCGTCGCGGAGACGCGCGCACCGGGCTTCGATCCGCAGGGCCAGCGCGCCGCCATCGATGCGCTGCAGGCAGCGTTCCTGCGGGTCCGGACGGAGCCCGGGCTCGCGCTCGAGGCGAGTGGCCCGGGCGCCTTCTCCGTGCTCATGAAGGACCGCACTCAGCAGGAGGCGCAGCGGCTCGGCGGGCTCGCCACGCTGGGCATGATCATGCTGCTGCTCGTCGCGTACCGGAGCTTGCGCGTGCTGGTGCTCGGCCTGTTGCCGCTCGTGACCGCCGGCCTCGCCGGTCTCGCCGCCGTCAGTGCCGCGTTCGGCACGGTGCACGGCATCACGCTCGCCTTCGGGTTCACCCTGATCGGCGTCGCGCAGGACTACCCGATGCACCTCTTCAGCCACCAGCACCGCGGCCTCGACCCGCGGGACAATGCGCGCGCACTGTGGCCGACCCTCGCCACCGGAGTCGCCAGCACCTGCGTCGCGTATCTCGCCTTCCTGTTCTCGGGCGTGCGCGGACTCGCCCAGCTGTCCGTCTTCACGGTGACGGGACTCGCCGTCGCCGGCCTGACGACGCGCTACCTGCTGCCCTGGCTGGTCCCCTCACACGGAACGGACGTCGCTGCGTCCGGGCGGCTCGCACGCCTCTGGGGCCGGATCGCGGGCCTGCCGCGGCCGACGTGGCTCGGCGCGCTGGTGGCGCTGCTCTGCGTCGGTGTCCTCGCGCTTTCGCCTCGGCCGCTGTGGCAGGACGAACTCGGCGGCCTCACTCCCGTGCCGCGTGCGTTGATCGAGCGCGATTCGACGCTGCGGCGCGAGCTCGGAGCGCCCGACGTGAGGTACCTGCTGGTCATCCAGCACCGCGACGCGCAAGGCGTCCTCGAGCGGGCGGCGGCGATCGACCCGCAGCTCCAGGCGCTCGTGAGCGACGGAACCCTCGTGGGCTTCGATCATGCGGCGCGCTACCTGCCGACCGTCGAGCAACAACTGCGGCGGCGCGCTGCCCTGCCTGCACCTCCAGCACTTGAGGCAGCGCTCGCAGCGGCGCTCGGCGCGACGCCGTTCCGGTCCGGCGCGTTCGCGCCGTTTCTCGCCGATGTCGAGCGGGCGCGCCAGTTGCCACCGCTCGAGCCCGGGGACCTCGCGGGCACGCCGCTCGAGGCGCGCGTCGGCGGCCTGCTGCTCGAGCGCGACGGTCACTGGACGGGGCTCGTCACGCTCACCGGCCTGCGGGACGCCGCCGCACTCGAGCGGATCGCCGCCGCGAGCGAGGGCGTGGCCCTGCTCGACCTCAAGCAGGCGTCCGAGGACCTCGTCGCGCACCAGCGCGAACGCATCCTCTGGTGCCTGGCGGGCGCCGCGGTGCTGCTGGTGCTCGTGGTCGGCGTCGCCCTGCGCGACACCGGGCGCGTGCGCCGCGTGCTGGCGCCGATGGCGCTGACGACGCTGCTGGTGCTTGCCTCGCTGCACGTCGGCGGAGTTTCCATGAACCTCTTCCACCTGATCGCGCTGGTGCTTGCGGCCGGACTCGGCCTCGACTACGCGCTGTTCTTCGAGCGCGCGGCGGACGATCCCGCCGAGCAGCGGCGCACGCTGCACGCGGTGCTGGTCTGCTCGCTCTCGACCCTGATGGTGTTCGCGCTGCTGGCGCTGTCGAGCCTGCCGGTGCTGCGCGCCATCGGCGTCACGGTTTCCGTGGGCGTCGTGAGCAACTTCGTGCTGGCCCTGCTGCTCACTCGCCCGCCGAGGGGAGGCGTGTCGTGACCATCGAGGAGCGCATCGCGTCGCTGGTGCCGCACGCGGGCCGAATGTGCCTGCTCGAGCGGGTGATCCGCTGGGACGAGGAGTCCGTCACCGCGGCGACCGCCACACACCGGGACCCCGCCCACCCGCTTGCGCACGACGGACGGCTGCGCGCGATCCACCTGTGCGAGTACGGCGCGCAGGCCATGGCCGTGCATGGGGGTCTCATCGCCCGGGCGCGCGGCGGGAGGGCACGGCCCGGGCTGCTGGTCTCGCTGCGGGACGTCGTGCTCGGTTGCGACTTCGTCCAGGAGCTCGCGGGCGAGCTGATCGTCGAGGCGCGGCGCCTGCACGCCAGCGACTCGGCCTGGCAGTACGAGTTCCGGATCACGCATGCCGCGCAGCTGCTCGCTCAGGGGCGCGCGACGGTCTCCCTGGCATCCGCGATCTGAGCGCTGCCCCGGCCTGCGAACAGCGTCAGCAGCGGACCGGTCATGACGGTCGTCAGGATCGCCATGACCATGAGCATGGTGAAAAGGTCGCGGCCGATGACGCCCGCGTCGAGGCCCACCTTCATCACGATCAGCTCCATCAGGGCGCGCGCGTTCATGAGCGAGCCCACCGCGAGGCACGTGCGCCACGGGTAGCCCGCGATGCGCGCGCCTGCGGCGCCGCCGAGCACCTTGCCCGCCACGGCGGCGACCAGCACGATGAGCAGTGCGGCGAGCCCGGCGCCCGCGAAGGCGGAAGCGGTGGTGTTGAGGCCGGCCAGCGCGAAGAACACCGGCATCAGCACGATGATCGCGACGTACTCGACGCGCTCGATCAGCGCCTCGAGCAGGCGATCGTCGCGCGGCAGGGCGGCACCGAACAGGAAGGCGCCGAACACCGGGTGGACGCCGAGCCACTTGCTTGCGTAGGCGCAGGCGAAGGTGCCGATCAGCAGCATGGCCAGCAGCGGGCCCTCCGGGCGCCCGTCGCGCGCGAAATGCGAGATCGCGCGCGCCAGCAGCGGCCGCCCTGCGACGAGCACGGCCGCCGCCAGCACGATGAGACCGACGATCATCGTGCCGAAACGGCCCCAGTCCTCGCCGGAGTCGGCGAGCACCACGACGAGTGCCAGCATGACCCAGGCGAGCACGTCGGCCATCGCGGCCGAGGTGAGCGACAGCCGCCCGATCACCGAGTGCGTCATGCCCCGCTCCTTGAGGATCCGGGCCATGATCGGGAACGCCGTGATGGACATCGCCGCCGCCATGAACAGGGCAAAGGTCGGGAACGCCACGCCCGCCGGCGCGAACCGCCCGTAAAGGAGCACGGCCGCGGCCAGCCCGAAGATCATCGGCACGAGGACCGACATCGCGCTGATCCAGCCGGCGGCGACGAACTGCCGGCGGGCACCGTGGGGAGCGCGCAGCTCCGCGCCCACGATGAACATGAAAAGCACCAGCCCGACCTGCGACAGGCCGTCGAGCGCAGGCAGGCTGGAGGGATCGAACACCCGCGCGTGCCATCCGGGAAACAGCGCGCCGAGCACGATGGGCCCCAGGACAATGCCGGCCAGCATCTCCCCGATCACGGGCGGTTGGCCGAGGCGCCTGAGCAGCAGGCTGAGCAGCCTGGCGGTCCCGAGGATCAATACCAGTTGCAGCAGCAGCGGCGAATGCGGCATCGGCGCGGGCCGTCAGGCCGCGGTGTCGAACAGCAGGCGGGCGACGGAACCGGCCGGCGGCGTGCCGAGCAGGCGCAGGACCGGGCCGGCGTCGAGCCCCGGCACCTTCGCGCAGGCGGCGGCGACGATCTCGCGGGCCAGCTGCCGCAGCTGCCCCGTGGTCTGCTGCATGCGTGCCACGAGGGCCTCGTCGGCGAGCGAGTCGCGCAGTCCGCGGTTGAGCTCCGTGAACCAGTCGAGCCGCGCCTGGTCGAGCAGGATCGGCGGATTGCGCCGCTCGCTCCGCGGACTGCGGGCCGACCACTCGCGCAGGAAATCCTGGATGGCGAAATTGAGCTCCTTGCTGGCGTTGAGTTCGTCACGCAGGCGCGACAGCATCGCGAGATCCGTCAGCCGGCGCTGGAAGTACAGCTGGCACAGCACGCCCCAGTAGTACGTGTAGTCCCAGACCACCTTCACCGGCAGCACGTCCGGATCGCCGAAGAGCGCGTACTGGTTCCGGTACAGGGACATCGTGCTGTCGCAGAAGGACATGAAGAACTGCTCGTAGAGACGCGCGTACGAAGCGACCGCCTGCCCGGCGCGGTCGTGCGCAATGAGTTCCGTGATGTAGGTATTGGCAATGGCGATGAAGTCGCTCCCCGGGGAATAGAACGGGTCGAGGAACACCCCGGATTCGCCGGTCATCGCCCAGCGCTGGCCCGAGAAAACCTTCCTGCAGCCGTGCGAGAAGTGCTTGAGGAAGGCGAAATCCTGCAGCACGTCGCCCCGCGACTCGAGGTCCTCTGCCAGTCGCGGCTGGAACTCGCGCAGCCATTCGAGCGCGCGCCCGTAGCTGTTGATTCGGTTCAGCGGGTGGATTCGCCCGTCCGCCACGATGCCGACCGAGTGCGAACCGGACGCGAGCGGGATCAGCCACACCCAGTACCCGTCGCCGACCAGGTGGTTCGTGGAGAGCCAGCGATTCGGCGGGTTGCAGCGCCCGAGCCACTGCGGGTCACTCGACCAGGCGTTGACGTCGATCCGCCCGTCGATGCGGAACCAGGCACTGTTCACGTCGTGATCGTTGTCGAGCCCGAGGCCGAGCTGGCGCTTGAGGATGCCGGCGCGACCGGACGCGTCCACGACCCAGCGGGCCTCGATCTCGAGCGGCACGCCTTCGCGCCCGCAGCGCACCCGGTGCGCTGCCTCGCCGGCACCGAGATCCACCTCGCGCACCGTGACTCCGTCGACGAACTCGATGTCCATTTCCCGTGCGCGCTGCGCCAGGTAGTTCTCGAAGATGCCGCGGTCGATCTGGTAGCCGGGGGTCGTGAAGTAGGTGCTCGCGCCGACTTCCAGCACCGCATCGATGTCGCGGCGGCCTTCCGAGAAGAAGAAACGGAAGCCGAACTTCTTGAGCTGCCGACCGACCAGGTGTTCCTTCAGCCCGAGCACCGTGTCGAAGTAATGGGCAGCGATCTCGACCGTGGACTCGCCCACCTTGTGCGTCGCTTCCGGCACGGGATGGCGACGCCTCTCGAGCACGACGATGCTGAGATCGGGGAATCGCTGCCGCAACTGCAGCGACAACGTCAGCCCGGCGAGCCCGCCGCCGAGGATGGCGACGTCCACACGCTCCGTCTCGGCCACCCTCGCCTCCGGCCCGGTTATTGCGGGTCGTACCCGGTCGGGCCGCCGACCGCCTCAGCGTAGTTCATCTGCAGGTACTTGTTCGTCAGCAGGACGATCCGGTGCATCATGTCCTTGTCCTGGCCGCCGATCGTCCAGGCACCGCTCATGGCGGCCGCACGCTGGTAGAACTCGGGCTCCGCGATCAGGTTGCCGCTCGGCTGCTCGACGATCTTGAGCTTCATCACGACGTACGAGTCGCCGGCGAGCGCGCCGGCCCAGAAACGGGCTCCGCCGCTGACGACCTTGAGCTTCTCGATGCGCGGCTCGAGCATCAGCTTCTGTCCCCGCGTGCTGCCGGCGGCATCGGTATTCCACTGCGCGATGATCGGGCCGGTCTCGTTGTTCATGTGCTCCTGGATCTTCCCCTTGGCCTTCTCCTTGCCGGCGTCTCCCGCGAGCGGCGGATCCATGGCGATCGGCAGCAGCTCATAGGCGTCGTAGCCGCCGAGCGGATTCGCCGGCGGCGGATTCTGCGGCTCGGCGACGACCGCGGCGCTGAAAGTGAGCATCAGGATGCACGCAGCGATGGTTCTCATGGGTTGGCCCTCAGGGCGATTCGGGGAAATCGAACTCCATCTCGAGCAGCAGGGTGGGACTGAGGCCCACCCGGATCATCCGAGGCTGCCTCATGGCGACAGCTTCGCAGAACGGCATGCAGCCTGCCATCGCGTTATCCGCAACCGCCGCGAGATTGCGCGCGAGCGGCGCGGTCCGCTCCGTCCCGCGCGTCGTGCGCCAGTGCACCCGCGCCAACACGCCTGGGCCGGCAGTCGGCGCCAGCACCACGCCCACGCCGAGCACGCCGTGGCTCGTGACCACCGTGGAAAGCGGGCCGCGCGCCTCGATGTCGTAGGCGACCAGCAGCGTCGGGCGTCCGCCCGCCTCGGCCTGGGTCATCGCCTCGAGCAGGCCCTCGCCGAAGGTGTCCTCCCAGGCCGTGAGCGCGGTGTAGGGCTGCATCGACCCGGTGCCGATGCTCCAGTAGCCCGCGGCGGCGTTGAGCACCGAGTTGTGGAAGCGGATCGGCGAGACCATTGCGGGGGTGCGCGCCAGCGTCTCGCTCATGTAGTCGTTGATGGCGAGGTCGCCGTGCGTGGTCGCGAACACGCTGGCGACCTCGCGCGGCTCGACGCCCGCGCTCTCGCAGGCGCGGGCCGCGACCTCCAGGGCGATGGCCACGGTGTCCGGCGCGCGGCGACGCTCGGTCGGAGCGAGCAGCGTCGGCGCGGGCCGTGCGGCCTGCGCCTCGGGTGCCACCGCCTCGCCGCGGAGCACGGGTGCGGCGACCGCCCAGCCCGGCAGGCGTGGTGCCCAGAGCGAAATCCCCGCGACGTGGACGGTGTGCGTGGTCATCGCGGCCTTAGTCGATACGCTCGCGGCCGAACAGCAGCGCGCAGTTGCTGCCGCCGAAGCCGAACGAGTTGCTGAGCGCAACCCGCACTTGCGCACGCTCCGTGGCGAGGCGAAGCTGCGGACCGCAAGCCGGGTCGAGCGTCGCGGTGTTGAGCGTGCCGGGCGCGAGGCCCTCCTGCAGCGCGATGAATGCGATGACGGCCTCGACGATACCGGCTGCCCCGAGCGTGTGCCCGGTCCAGCCCTTGGTCGAGCTCGCATGGGTCGTCGCCGGGAAGAGCTCGGCGATCACCCGCGCCTCGACCTCGTCGTTCTTCTGGCTCGCGGTGCCGTGCAGGTTGATGTAATCGACGGACTCGGGCCCGAGCCCGGAACTTGCGAGCGCCGCCTCGATCGCGAGCCGCGCCCCGAGGCCGTGCGGGTGTGGCGAGGACATGTGGTGCGCGTCGCTCGACTCGCCACAGCCTAGGAGCCACGGCCCGGCCTCGCCGTCGCGTTCCAGCAGGGCAAAGCCGCCGGCCTCGCCGATGCTGATGCCACGGCGCGCGACGTCGAACGGGCGGCAGGGCTCAGGCGAGACGAGCTCGAGCGAACTGAAGCCGAACAGCACGCTGCCGCACAGGGTGTCCACGCCGCCGACCACCGCGGCGTCGGCGATGCCGAGCCTCAGCAGCCGCTCGGCGTGGGCGAACACCTTTGCGCTCGAGGAACAGGCCGTGCCTACCGTCACCGCGACGCCTTCGAGCGCGAGGGCGGCACGAACGAAGTCGCCCAACGAGTGCGGCGTGTGCACGATCGGGCGACGCAGGTCCTCCGGGTAGCGGCCGTCCGGCAGCAGCCGTCGATAGGCCTCCTCGGTCGCGCCGATGCTGGAGGTGGAGGTTCCGAGCACCAGCGCCACGCGATCGGCGCCGTAGCGCTCGCGCGCCGCGAGCGCCCGCTCGCGGAAGCCGTCGCAGCCGAGCGCCAGCCACGCGAGGCGGTTGTTGCGGCACTCCCACGCCGCGAGGTCCGCAGGCAGCGCACAGCCCTCGATCCCCGGCACCCGGCCGATGAAGGTCGCGAGCGGCGCTTCGGTGAAATCGTTGGCGCGCAGTCCGCTGCGACCCTCGCGCAGGGCCGCGGCCAACGCCGGTACGCCCGCCCCGCACGCGCTCGCCACGCTGTACGCGGATATTCGCAGGGGCCGCATCACGCGAGGATCTGCCGCGGGGACCGCCGATCCCGTGGCAACCGGTCAGCCTCCCTCGGCCTGCGACTGCGCCAGGGCAAGCTGCACGGTGATGTCGTTCACGAGGTTGTTCACCCACTTCGGGTAGTTGCGGTGGATGTACCGGTTGTCCTTCTTGACCTCGTAGTCGAGGTTGGTGCTGTCGAGGTAGCTGAGCTGGATCGACTGCGTGTCGTACTTCACGCCGAGCTTCGCCATGTGGGTGCGGATGTTCAGGGTCAGCTCCATGGCGCCGGGATCCTGACGCGTGACGAGCCAGCCGCGCTGCGCGCCCCCGAGGCGGATCGCCTTCGCGACCGCCTTGTCGTCGAGCCCGGCCGGCACCGGGATGGGTGCGGGATCCACCAGCGGTGTCGCGGCCATCAGCAGCAGCGCCACGGGCAGGAACAACAGCGCCTTGAGCCTGTTTCCGATCATGAGTGAAAGCCCTCTTATCTGCGTGGACCTGGAAAGCCGCCAGGCGCGCGCCCACGGGCCGCGCGGATCAGGCGGCGCGCTTGCCCTGGATGTAGTCCGACAACGTCCTGAGCGACGCGAAGATGCGCTTGTTGTCCTCGTCGTCCGCCTTGAGCTGGACCCCGTAGCGCTTCGAGATCTCGAGCGCGAGCTCGAGCGCGTCGATGGAATCGAGCCCGAGTCCGGAACCGAACAGGGACGCGTCCGGGTCGATGCCGGCCGGATCCACCCCCTCGAGGTTCAGCGCACCGACGATCAGTTCGGCGAGTTCTTTCTGTTCTGCAGTCTGGGGTGCGGCCATGGATCCGGTGGCGCGGGCGCGCCGTCTTCGTGCACTTTTCAAAGTGTATCATGCGACCTGCGGCGAGCCAGAGCGCGCACCCGTGACGAGCAGCAAAGCGGCCCCCTGTACAAGCCCTCCACAGCAGTGCGACGTGGTCGTCGTGGGCGGTGGTCCGGCCGGCTGCACGGTCGCCACGCTTCTCGCGCGGCAGGGTTGGTCGGTGACGCTGCTCGAGAAGGACAGGCATCCGCGCTTCCATATCGGCGAATCGCTGCTGCCCATGAACCTGCCGATCCTCGAGCGCCTCGGCGTGCTCGAGGCCGTCGAGCGCATCGGCGTGCGCAAGGTCGGCGCCGACTTCCCCGCTCCCACGCCCGAGGGCTACAACGTGTTCCGCTTCGGGCGCGCGCTGGACCCGACCTGGCCGCACGCCTTCCAGGTCCGTCGCGACGAATTCGACACGCTGCTGTTCGACAACACCCGCGCCAGCGGCGTGAGTGCCTGGCAGGGACACCGCGTGACCGGCCTTGAGCTCGGCGCGGACGCCGTGCAGGTGTCGGGCCGGTCGGACGACGGCACCCCCTTCGGTTGCGGCGCGCGCTACCTCGTCGATGCCACCGGCCGCGACACGCTGGTCGGCAACCGGTTGGAACTCAAGCGCCGCAGCAGGCGCCACCAGAGCGCGGCGCTGTTCGCGCACTTCAAGGGCGTCGAGCGGCGGCCCGGCGAGGACGCCGGTAACATCAGCATCTACCGCTTCGAGCAGGGCTGGGTGTGGCTCATCCCGCTTCGCGAGGGCATCACCAGCGTGGGCGCGGTGTGCTGGCCCGACTACCTGAAGCGGCGTCGCGGCGACAACCGCGAGTTCCTGATGCAGACACTGCAGTCGATCCCGGAGCTGTGGCGGCGCATGGAGCACGCAGGGATCACCGGCAACCTGCACGCCACCGGCAACTACACCTACGCATGCACGCGCACGGCCGGGCACCGCTGGATCATGGCCGGCGATTCCTACGCCTTCGTGGACCCCATTTTCTCCAGCGGCGTCTACCTCGCCATGCACACCGCCGAGCAAGCGGCCGGAGTCGTCGATGGCGCTTTGCGCGAGCCGGCCTCGGAGCGGGCCCGGCAGCGTGCGTACCGCCGGCAGGTCGATCGCGGCCTCGCCACCCTGTCGTGGTTCATCTACCGCTTCACCACGCCGGCGATGAGCAACCTGTTCGCCAACCCGCGCAACGACCTGCAGCTCAAGCAGGCGATGATCTCGATGCTCGCGGGGGATGTGTTCCGCGACAACGGCGTTCACTGGCGCCTGCGCGTCTTCAAGGCGATCTACCTGGCGACGGCGCTCGGCGACCTTAAGGCACAGTTCCGCAGCTTCGTGTGGCGCCGCCGGCAGGCCCGCGCGCTCTTCAGCGGCGGCACAACCGGGCAGGACGCCACCTGACATGCCGTCGCGCCCACGGCAAGCGGGCGGCCTGCGTGCCAGCTACACCAAGCTCGGCAGGTCACCGCTCGCAGAGGACGTCCTGGCAGCCGCCGTGTTCGGCGCGCAGGGCATCGCGCCTTCCGACCCTCGCTGCCTGCGCATCGATCTCGAGCCGCTGGTCGGCGCCGGGCTGAGCGAAGTCTGGCGGGGCGAAGAAAGCGTGCGCATCGGTACGGCCGGGCCCATCCGCTACGTCGAGGACGGCCGGCATCTCGCCGGGTGGATCGACCTCGAGGAGGCCGGGTTCCACGGCCTCGAGGAGGCCGCGGAGGCCGCCTACCTCGGCCTGCTGCAGTTCCACGCGACCACGTCGTACCGCCACGTCTGGCGCATCTGGAGTTTCGTCGCGGACGTCAACGAGGGCACTGGCGACGACGAGCGCTACAAGCAATTCTGCCTCGGGCGTGCCCGGGCCTTCGCGGCCGTGCACGCGACGCTGCCGGGCATCGGCTACCCGGCGGCCACCGCGGTCGGCAAGACGACCGGCGCACGACGCAGCCTGCAGGTCTGCTGGCTCGCGGGGCGGGATCCCGGCGTCGAGATCGAGAACCCGCGCCAGCTTTCCGCCTATCGCTATCCGCGCCGCTACGGGCCGGCGGCACCGAGCTTCTCCCGGGCCATGCTCGTGCCCGGGCCGCTGCTGCTGGTCTCGGGCACGGCCAGCATCGTCGGGCACGAGTCGATGCACCCTGGCGACGCGGTCGCCCAGATGCACGAGACGCTCGACAACTTCGACGCGCTCCTGGGCCAAGCCGGCACCACGGGGGCCCTGAGTTTGCCGAGGATGGGGGCGGACAGCCTGCTCAAGGTCTACCTTCGTCACGCCAGCGACGCGACATTGATCGAGCGCGCCTTGCGGGAGCGCATCGGCGCGGAAGTCCCGGTGCTGATGCTCGCGGCGGACATCTGCCGGAGCGAACTCCTGATCGAGATCGAGGCGGTCGTGCCCGGCTGAACCGCACGGCCGGACGCACCTCGACGCTCAGTGCCTGAGGGCGGCCAGGAGCTGTTCGCGCGGCAGCTTGCCGACTTCGTTGCGGGGCAGTTGCCGCACCAGCACCAGCGGTCGCGGCAGGAAGACGGGATCGACGGCCGGCCCCAACGCCGCGAGCACCTGCGATTCGGTCAGGCCCTCCGCGACCACCAGCGCCGCAAGCCGCTGCACCGCCGCGCCTTCCGTCCGGTCGAGCTGGAATACGATCGCGTCGGACACGCCAGGGACCGCGAGCAGTCGTCGCGTCAGGTCCCCGAGCGAGGCTCGCTTGCCGCCGACTTCGACCAGGTCGGCGTTACGGCCGCGCACCACGAAGCGGCCGTCATCGCGCAGATCGAGGACGTCCTGCAAAAGCACCGTCGAGCCAAACCACGGCGCACCGACCCTCGTGCCCGTGCCGGCCGGTTGCAGGGTCACGCCCGGATAGGGGCGCCAGGCGTCCTCGCAGGCCGTGCGCCGCGATGCGATCACGCAGGTCTCCGTCGAGCCGAAGAACTCGACGACTGCGGCTCCGTGGCGTCGCTCGACCGCCTCGGCCGTGTCCCGGTCCAAGGGCGCCGTCGCGGAGACGACGACGTCCAGCGGCGGCAAGGGCTGCGACGACTGGAGCAGCGCGCGCAGGTGCACGGGCGTAGTGACCAGGATGCGGGGCCCCGGCAGTTCCTCGAGCGCCGCCGCGATGTCCGCAGGATAGAGAGGACGCGCCGCATGGACGCCCACACCGCCCAGCAGCGGCAGCAGCACGGTCAGTTCCATGCCGTACATGTGCTGGGGTGGAACCGTAGCGAGGATCCACGGCATCGAATGAGTTCGCTCCGGCCGCAGCGCCTCGCGGATGCGCGACGCGTTGAACGCCATCGCCGCGCCGAACGCGCCCCAGGTTTTCGGATGGGGTTGCGGCCGACCGGTGCTGCCGGACGTATAGCCGACGACGACGACGCGATCGGAAGGGATCGAAGGAAAGCGCAGACGATCGGCGGGCGCCGGGTCGCGACTGCCCTCGACGAGTTCATCCTCGAGCCGGTACGAGCCCGGATGCTCCTCCATCACCTCGGCCACGACGGCCGGTGCGCGCGACGGGGGCAGGAGGCACGCCTGGCCGCGGATCAGCAGCGCCACGAACGCGACCAGGAAATTGTCGCGCCGCTCGCACAGGTTCAGCGCCGCCGGTCCGTCCGGCAGGCGCATGGCCAGGGCGCCTGCCATGGCCATGAATCGGTCGATGCCAACGACGGCCCGACCTGCGAGCAACATCAACCCACGCGGGTCGCCCTGCCGCCCGGTGAGACTCGGGTCGCCACCCGTCATGCGGGCGACCTGCATGTGGCCAGCTGCGCGTCGTTCATGACCGGGCCGCGCCCTGAGACCTACTGCGTGGCGATTGCTGCCGAGATCGTCGGGTTGTCCCGGACGAGCTTGCGGATCGCGCCCGCGTAAAGCTCGGGCATCTTGGCTTCAAAGCCGCTCTTGGCTCCGGTCCAGAAGGAACCTTCGATGAACTGAGTGTCCTTCACGGTGCTCTGCGCCAGCACGGCGCCGTCACGACCGAGTACCCGGGCGTCAAGTTCGTACCAGAACTTTCCATCGAGCATGCCGTCGAAATTCCAGTCCTTCACGGCAACGTCCAGCAAGCGTGCCGCCCCGTCAGGCGCAACGACCGAATGGCCGAGCGACTGCAACTCCTTGGCGAGGTCGCGCTGCAGGAGGGTCGCGAGCGGCTGCTTGTCCTGGGTGGTGACGTCCCAGGGGTTGCCGAATCCACCCCGGTACTTGCCGATGAAATAGGGCGGCTTGTCGCCACTCGTCACGTAGGGCCGTTCGTCGTGGACCTTCACGGCCACGGCGCTGCCGGTTGCAGCGACCGCGGGCCCCGCTTCGTAGCTCGCTGGCAGCGACTGCCCGACGACACAGCCGCCGAGGAGCGTCGCGCCCGCCAACAGCACCGATAGAGAAAAGGTCCGTCGATGGATCATTAGGGTTCTCCGATTGTCACCGTGGCGGGACAGCGCCGGGCATGCTCAGGGCCAGCGCCGGAGCACCAGCGACGTGTTGACTCCGCCGAACGCAAAGTTGTTGTTCATCACGTGCTCGATCTCGAGCCTGCGACCGTCGCCAGTGATGTAGTCGAGTTCCCCGCAACGCGGATCGACGTTCTCGAGGTTGATCGTCGGGGCGAACCAGCCGGTCCGCATCATCTCGATGCTGAACATGGACTCGAGCGCGCCGCACGCGCCGAGCGTGTGACCGAGGTAGCTCTTCTGCGAGCTGAGCGGCATGCGCGGTCCGAACAGCGCCGACGTGGCGCGCGTCTCGGCGATGTCGCCCTGCTCGGTGGCCATTCCGTGCCCGTTCACGTAGCCGATCTCGGCCGGCTCGAGCCCGGCCGACTGCAGCGCCAGCTCCATCACGATCCGCATCGTGTCCTCCTCCGGACGGGTGACGTGCGTGCCGTCGGAATTGGTGGCGAATCCCACGACCTCGGCGTAGATCGGCGCCCCGCGGGCCTGGGCGTGGCCGAGTTCCTCGAGCACCAGCATGCAGCCGCCCTCGCCGATCACGAGCCCGTCGCGGTCGCGGTCGTAGGGACGCGGCGTCGAACCCGGATCGTCGTTGCGGCGACTCGTGGCGTACAGCATGTCGAACGCCATCGCCTCGCTCGGGCAGAGTTCCTCCGCGCCGCCGCCGAGCATGACGTCCTGGTACCCGTGCTTGATCGCCTCGTAGGCGAACCCGACGCCCTGGCTGCCCGAGGTGCAGGCCGTCGAGGTGGGAATGATGCGGCCACGCAGGCCGAAAAAGATGCCGACGTTGGCCCCGGTCGTGTGCGGCATCATCCGCACGTAGGAATTGGCGTTCAGCCCGGGCGCATCGCCGGTGAGCAGCATCTGGGCGAAATCGCTGATGTCGGGCGTGCTGCCGATGGACGAGCCGCAGGCGACGCCGACACGCCCCGAGCGCAGCACCGGGTCGCCGAGCAGTCCCGCGTCGGTCAGCGCGAGCTCGGCGGCCCGCACCGCGAGCTGCGACACGCGGCCCATGCTGCGCAGCTGCTTGCGGCTCCAGTGCTCTGGCGGCGCGAAGCCCTCGATCGGCGCCGCCAGTCGGGTGTTGAGATCCTTGTAGGCATCCCAGGCCGGCATCGTGCGCACGGCGTTGCGACCCGCACGCAACCCCGCTTCGATGGTCGGCCAGTCCGAGCCCAGGGCACACAGGCCCGACATGCCGGTCACGACCACGCGGCGCATCAGCAGAGCCCCCCGTTGACCGCGATCACCTGGCGAGTCACGTAGGACGCACCGGGCGACATCAGGAAGGACACGACGGCGGCCACTTCGTCGGCCGTGCCCATGCGCTGCGCCGGAATCGCCTTCAGGATCTCCTCGACCGGCGCGTGCTCGTGGGCCATGTCGGTCTCGATGAGTCCGGGTGCAACGCAGTTGACCGTGATCGCGCGCTTCGCGAGTTCGACCGCGAGCGCCTTGCTCGCCCCGATCACACCGGCCTTGGCGGCGCTGTAATTGACCTGCCCACGATTGCCGATCAGGCCGGACACCGACGACAGCGTGACGATCCGACCCGGCGCACGGCGACGCACCATGGGCATCACGAGCGGCTGCAGCACGTTGTAGAACGCGTCGAGGTTGGCGTGGATCACGGAGTCCCAGGCTTCCTCGCTCATGGCCGGGAACGCTGCGTCGTGCGCCAGGCCGGCGTTGCACACGACCCCGTAGTAGGCGCCGTGCCGCGCGATGTCGTCTCCGATCAGCTCGGCGCAACGTGCCCGGTCGCACACGTCGAACTGCAGGCAGCGCGCCCGTCGGCCGAGTCCGCGCGCCTCCACGGCCACGGCCTCGGCCTCCTCGGCCCGCGAGCGGCAATGCACCACGACGTCGTAGCCGTCCCGCGCCATGCGCAGCGCGATGGCGCGGCCGATGCCTCGGCTCGATCCCGTCACCAGTACGGTGCCCGGATCAGTCATCGCGCGCGCACTCCGACTCCAGGAACGTATCGTCCAGCGGCTGGTACACGGTGAGGGCGCCCGATGCCAGCCGCTCGCCGGCCCTCGAGATCGTGCAGTCGAACACGGCCCGCCCCTCCTCGTCCTCGGACGACTCGACGACCTCGACCCGCAGCGTCTCGCCGCAGCGAAAGTCGCCTCCGGGGGCCGCGTACGATCGCACGCCGAGCAGCAAGCCGATCGCGGCCGGGCGCCCGTGCGCGGCGAGGGAGCGCTTCCCTGCCAGAGCCGAGATCGCCTGCGCCATGATCTCCGGCCCCACCCACGCCGGCAGGTTGCCGTCGGCATCGCTGAACGCGGTGCCCGGCCGCACGAGCACGCGGGCCTCGAGCCGATCGGCGGCCACCAGCGTGATTTCGTCGAGCAGGATCGCATCGTCCTGGTGCGGTATGGGCAGGACGGCCCGGGTGGCCCGGCTGACCCGCCGGGGCGTCATGCGTTCCCCCGCGCCAGTGCCGCGCGCACGACGCCCACGAAGTCCGGCGGCGTCGCGAACTGCAACTCGCCGCTGCGCATATCCACGGCGACCTGCACCGTGCGGCCCCGCGCGATGCGCGCGCCGTCCAGCGGCCGGGTGACGAGGTAATTGACCGCGAGGCGCGCCTCCCACTCGACCAGCGAGGCACGCACCCGCAGCCGCTCGCCGAAGCGCGCAGGGCTCAGGTACTTGGTCTGCAGTTCCACGATCGGCCACGCCACGCCGGATTCCAGCATGCGCTCGAGGCCGTAGCCGAGCTCGTTCATCAGCGCCCAGCGGGCGTTCTCCAGGTAGCGCAGGTAGTGGCCGTGCCACACGACCCCGACCATGTCGACGTCGTGAAAGCGCACGTCCACGTCGACGTCGGCGAACAGTGCGCCCTGCGCCCTCACGCCAGCCTCGGCGCCGTGGCGGCCGCGGTGCGCAGCCGTCGCGCGATCAGCCTCGGCGCCCGACGCAGCATGCCGAAGAAAAGCTTCGTGTGCATCGCCGTGATCAGCCCGTTGTCGCGGACCAGGCGGAAGTGCGAGCGGCCGTCGAGCGGATAGTGCACGCGCGTCGGCAGCCATCGCATCGCGACGCCGCGCCAGTGCAGGCGCACCAGCACCTCGACGTCGAAGTCCATGCGGCTGCCGGGCGGCTCCGCCTCGAGCACCGGGAGCACGACGGCCAGCGGGTACACGCGCAGGCCACACATCGAGTCCGGGATGTCGAACGACAGCGTGTTGAGCCAGACCATGACGTGCGTGAGGTAACGCAGGTACAGCCGGTGGCGCGGCACGCTGGCGTCGAACAGCGGCCGCCCGCAGACGAGCGCCGCCGGCTCGGCGAACGCGGTCGCGACGAACCTTGGCACGTCGGCGGAGTCGTGCTGCCCGTCGGCGTCGATCTGCAGGGCGTGGGTGAATCCCGCCGCGGCCGCGGCCTTCAGGCCCGCCAGCACGGCGGCGCCCTTGCCCCGGTTCTCGGGCAATCGCAGCAGCCGCACCTCGGGATCCCCGGCCGCCAGTCGCCGCAGTTCGTCGGCGCAGGCCGGGCCCGATCCGTCGTCCACGAGCAGCACCGTCAGGCCGTGCGCGCGCAGGCCGGCGGTCGTCGCCCCCACCGCGAGCTCGTGGTCGAAGACCGGCACCACGGCGCACAGGCTACTCATGCGCGGCCCCGAACTGCAGGCGTCCGGTCGCGACCACGGTGTCACCACAGGTGTAGCGGAAGTGGACCTGCCCCGGGTGCGGACCGCGCTCCAGGCGTGCGTCGAGGCACATGCCGGGCCGCAGCACGCGACGGAATTTCGCCGCGGCGATACCCGTCATCGGCCCGACGGCCAGCCCGTGGGCACCCGCCAGTTCGATGGCCCAGCCGACCTGCAGGACGCCCGGCACGATCGGCGCGGACGGAAAGTGCCCGCGAAAGATCGCCATGTCGTAGGGAACCCGCAGTCGGCAGTCGAGACCGCCGGCCCCGGGGTCTGGCACGACGTCGCTCACGATCGGCATCCACGCGGGCCGGACGTCGACGTGCTCGAGGTCCTGCGGACCGGCCGCCAGTTCTTCGACCAGTCGCCACTCGATGGCCGCGGCCGTCCCGAGCTGGTGCCGGACCAGGTCGTGCTCCCATTCGGCCACCAGGTGCGGCTTGCCGCGGGTGCGCAGCACGCGCACGCCCGCCGCGCTCGGCACCACCAGGACAGTCGTCTTCGTCGCGCGAGGTCCGCCGCCGGTGCGCGCCGCGGCGGCGAGGGCGAGCGCGTCCTGCACCCAATCGTGTGCTTTCAACCGGGCAGCAATGTCATCGAGCCGGTGATCAGGCTCTTGCGGAATTGCGAGGACCGGGCTCACGCCTGCACGAGTGCATGAACGGCCGTGACCAGGTCGTCCACGGTTCGCACGGATCGGAAATTCTCAGCGGAGATCTTGCGGCCGGTCTGCCGTCGCAGGCGGTCCATGAGGTCGACGGCGTCGATGCTGTCGATCTCGAGGTCCTCGTTGAGCCGCGCCGACGGCGAGATCCGGTCGGGTTCGAGTTCGAACAGCTCGACCAGCGCCGCCTTGACGTGCTCCAGGACTTCTTCTCTCGTCTGCATGCGCCCCGCAATTCCGTGTCAGTCAGGCGACGTTTCATTATAACCAGCGGTCCGCTCCAACTCCTGCCCATAATGCTCCAGGAGCCAGGCGTTTAGCTGCCGGGACGCCCTGGGCGACGGCAAGTACCGATAGGACTCGAGGTCGATGTCGTCGCCGACCCGGAGAGACATGTTTGGCCGACGCGGCGGCACCTGGTACCAGGCCTGCGTCTTGTCCAGCAGCGGCTGGTCCACCCGGATGTAGATCGGCGTTAGCACGGCTGCACCCCGGACCGCGACGCTCGCCGTCCCACGATGGAAGTGCATGGGCTGCCCCGGCCGCGTCCGGGTGCCCTCAGGGAACATGATCAGGCAGTCCCCGGATTTCAGGGCCGCGATCGACTGCTCGATCATCTGGTCCGTCGGGGCATTGCTGATGTAGCCCGCGGCCTGCACGACCCGCCGCGTGAACGGGTTGGCGAACAGGGCAGCCTTGACGACGCACGCCGGGGCGGGCGTGAAGGCCACGATGAGGACCACGTCGATGAGGGTCGGGTGATTGGCGACGATCAGCTGGCCGGGGCGCCCGAGGCGCTCGCGGCCCTCGAACTCGTAGCCGAGGCCCCTCAGCCCGCTCATGACGGCGACGAAGAGCCGGAACGCTCGCTGCACGAGGGCGCGCGTGCGGGCGCGGCGGCGCCCGCTGTCGCCCGGCCACAGCAGCAGCGCCGGAAACACCAGCAACCCTAGAATGAGCCCACCGATGCCGAACAGGACGAAGCAGGTCCCGGTGACGAGAATGCGCCAGAGATATGTCTGCCGTTCGCCCATGCCGTCCCGATGCTCCTCCCGTGGCGCCGGCCTGCCGAGCGGCGCGGCGCGCAACGATGAGGCGGAGCGGCCAGCGATGCAAGCCGGCGCCACGTCGGTCCGGTGCTGATGCCTCACGCATCCCGCCCCCCCGCAATCGACGTGTGGCTCGCGACGCCCGAAGCGGCCCGCGAGTTCGACCCGTCGAAGCTCGGCGGCGAGGACCGAGCCGAGTGGGACGCCCTGCACACGGAGCGACGGCGGCTGGACTGGGCCTCGAGCCGCGTCCTGCTGGGCGTCGTGGCGGTTGCCGGCGATCAGACCAGCAGCCTGTCGCACAGTCACGGATTTGCGGCGCTCGCACGGGCGCCGGGGCACATCGCAGTCGGCGTCGACGTGGAATGGCTGGCGCCGCGCGACTTCCTGAGCCTCGCCCGTACGGCCTACTCGACGGCAGAGGCCGAGGAACTCGAGGCGCTGGAGGACCCGTCGCTCCTGCGCGCAAGATTTTACGAAATCTGGACGCTGAAGGAGGCATTCGCCAAGGCGCTGCGACTGCCACTTGCCGACGCCCTGGGGACGTGCTGCATCACCTTTGCCGACGGCGATGCGACGGCCACGGTGCCGACGACCCGGTACTGGCGGGCGACTGTGTTCGCCCCTCGGCCAGAGCTGCGACTCGCACTCGTCCTGGTGGCGGACGCCGAAGATTCACTTGCGACGAACCCGGCCACGACGGAGTGGCCGCCCGCGCGCGACGCAAACTGGCCGGTCGTGCGACGCCTTTCCGGCCCTGGCGGCAAACGCACGGTGACGTGCTAGCCTGCGCCGCGCACCGAACATGAGCACCTCCCCCGGCAGCACGATCCGCAAACCCCTGCCCGCACGGGCGATGCTGCTCATGGGTGCGTCCTACCCGGTGCTGGCCCACCTTGCGACGCTGAGCGCCCGGCCCGGCCTCATCGCGGCGAGCATCTCGCTGCTCGTCGTGCTGGTGCTGCTGCCCGCACTGCGTGGCGGTCGGTGGCTCGCCTGGGCGGTGCTGGCCGGCGCCGCCTGCGGAGTCTATGCCGCGTTGGCGTCGGGCACGGCCTTGTCGCTGCTGCTGCTGCCCCCGGTGCTGCTCAATGGATTCATGGCCTGGGTCTTCGGGCGCACCCTGCGCGCCGGCGGGATGCCGCTGATCGAACGCGCGGCCCGCGCCATGCGTGGACCCGCGGCAGTCCTCGGCGACGAAGTCGTGGCCTACGCGCGCGGTGTCACGCAGGCCTGGACTGGGCTTTTTGTCGTACTGGCGGTCGTGAACCTGGTGCTGGCGCTGCTCGCGCGGCCGGCGGGCCTGCTGCGGGTCGCGGGCTTCGACCCCGCCATCTCGGTGCCGCTCAGCGCCTGGTCGCTGTTCGCCAACGTGCTGAGTTACCTCTTCATCGCGGCGCTGTTCGCCATTGAGTTCGGGGTGCGTGCGCGCCGCTTCCCGCAACAACCCTACAGCGGGCTGCTCGATTTCACGCGTCGGCTGGCGGCGCAGGGCCACCTGTTCCGGCCCGCCACAGCCGCTCTTGATCCGGAGCCCGGGCGAAAGCCGCGGAACTGAGCGTTTCCGCCGCGCGATGTTGCGTCTCCGGGGTCGATGAGGTATCCGCCTGTACCCATGCGCATCGCCTTCATCTCGGCCAATCGCGAAAAGATGCCGGATGCAGTCATCCCGATCGGGCTCCTGCACGTGATGGCCGCCGTGCCCGAGCGCCACGAGAAGCTGTTCTGGGACCTGTGCTTCGAGGACGACCCGCTGGCGACCGTGGCGCGGAACCTGCGCGAGCATGCGCCCGACCTCGTGGCGATCGGACTGCGAAACATCCAGAACATGGATTACACGAACATCACCGTGAACCTCGACTATTACCGGCAACTGGTTGCGACGGTGCGCACGCACTCGTCCGCGCCGGTGGTGCTGGGCGGCGGCGGGTTCTCGGTGATCCCGCGGGAACTCATGGAGACGCTGGGCGCGGACTACGGGATCGCCGGCGAGGGCGAGCGGGCCTTTGCACGGTTGCTGGAGGAACTCGAGCGGCCGGCTCCGTCGCTCGACGACATCGAGCGCCTGCACTACCGGGTCGACGGCACGGTGCGGAGCAACGGCAGTGCGCGCGAGCCGCTCGACATGGACGAGCTGCCCCGCGCGAACCGCAGCGTGCTGACCGAGCGGTATTACACGGAGTACGGCATCGAGCCGCTGCAGACCAAGCGCGGGTGTCCCCTTCACTGCGACTACTGCACCTATCCCCTGATCGAAGGCGCGCGCAGCCGAATGCGCGATCCCGCCCGGGTCGCCGACGAGTTCATGGAGATCTCCGCGCGCAAGGGCGTCGAGCACGTGTTCATCGTGGACAGCGTGTTCAACCTGCCGCCACGCCACGCGAAGGCCGTGTGCCGCGAACTCGCGGCGCGCAGCAACCGAACGCCGTGGACGAGCTACGTCAACCCGGTCGCATTCGACGACGAACTTGCGGAGCTGATGGTGCGGGCGGGGGCCGCGGGCATGGAGATCGGCTCCGACAGCGGCTGCGACGAGGTACTCGACCGGCTGCGAAAGGGGTTCCGCACGGACAAGATCCGGCGGCTGTCCCGGATCGCGAAGGCCCACCGGCTCAAGGACTGCCACTCCTTCATCCTCGGGACGCGGGGCGAGACCCTCGCCGACGTCGAGCGCACGCTCGACTTCGTCGAGGAACTCGACCCCTTCGCCGCGCTGATGCTGGTGTGGGTGGAGGACCAGGAAGTCATGGACGCCCGAACGGAGCGCGAACGCCGCGGCTTCCGCGACGAGGTCTACGCGCGGATCGGCGAGCGAGCAGCGCGCCAGCCCCGCTGGTCGGTGCCCAGGCTCGGCATCCGCTTCGACCCGCAGGCCTTCGCCGTGCTTAGAAAATTCGGGCTGCGCGGCCCCCTCTGGCAACACCTCGATCGCGTACCGACCCGCAAGTTCGTCGCACCGGGCGCCGGGTCCGGCGATACCGCGGCATCGCCGATCACTTCAGCTTGACGGCCGTCCCCTTGAGCGTCACGCCGGCCATCGTGGCGCCGGACGCCATGCCTCACCCGCCGCGAGAGGCTGTCACGCCCATCCAGTCGAGGACGGCCGCGGTCGGCTCGGCCACCGGCCGGTAGCGGAACGTGGCCACCCACCCGCGCACTGCCTCTTGCACGCAGCCCGACCCAGACTCCGAGGCGACAGCCTCGACGCGACCGTCCGTCTGGACCACGAAGGCGGTGCGGTACACGACGCCGTGCTCCGGCTCGCAGCCCGGCGGCAATTGCAGTGTTCCTACCTCGAGCAACTGCAGCTCCGGGGCCGGGAGTGGCGCCACGCGGGTGGAGACGCAGCCGCCGAGCAGCAGGCCTGCGGCCATTGCGACCGCAGACATAAGCAGTTCGCGGCACTCGGATCCAGTGATTGCGACGTTCCTCGGACGTGGCTCCATGGATTCACCCTCCATCAAACGATTCTCGCCGCCGGGAACGTCATCCGGAACGACTCGACCTTCAGGACGGCGAGGACGGTGGCGTGCGCGAGGTCGGGAAACAGCGTCGCATCGAAGCGCCAGGACAGCAACCGAGCCGGTCGCACCCGGCCGCGGGCCTCCGGGGCGTAATAGTACGTCCGGCCACGGAAGCGCTGCGCGAGCGTGCGCAGCCCGACCGGCAGCAGTCCACCGGACACGGGGAGCGACGGCGCGAGGCGCCGCGGCGCGAAACGCAGTTCGCACAGCTCGCGCCCGTTGCTCGTCACCCGCACGCGCTCCTCTGCTTCGTTGCCTGCGGCACGGTCCACCTCGAAGTCCGCGCGGTCCTTCGGAATGCCCCAGTTGTTGCGGCCGTTCACGACGCTGTCCCAGGTCGAGACGAGGATCCGGCCGATGCTGAGATGACGCCGGCCGTCCTCGAAAAGAAAGCTACCCGGGATGAACAGCAGCTCGCGATAGGGCCCGCAACCGGACTCCGCGTAGTCCACGAACATCAGGAAGGACGCAAGACCGCGACCGCGCCCGGCCAGTTCCACGGGCAGGAACGCGTCACGCGCCTGCGAGTCCGGCGGCAACCTGAGCGCAACGATCCAGCCCGAGCCGCCGAGCGCCCAGGGCGCAGGGCAGAGCGGAACGTCGGGCAGGCTCGCGTCGGGCTGCAGCACCGGCCGCTACACGAGCGCGGGAGTCGATGCGATCAGGAGCTGCGCCGCGTAGTAGAGCGGCAGCCCCCAGGCGCGGTTCACGAATGCGTGTCGTACGAACCGATCGCGCGCCACGGAGACGTCGGACGCGGTGAACGCGAGCGCGCCGGCCGCGACGGCCCACGGTCCACCGGCCACCGTCACGCCGCAGGCGAGCGCGGACATGAGCCCGATCACGACCATGTAGGCGCGCACCGGCCCAACCATGTCCTTGGGCAGCGACGGCGCGAGCCAGCGCAGCACGCCGCCGAGCACGAGGGCGAGCAGCACGGCGCCGACGGCGAGTCCGGACAGGCTGATCGGCCGCGTCAGGAACGCCGCGGAATACGCGACGTGTCCGGCGAGAAACGCGAACACGCCGGCCCGGAACACCGCCGGGCGCTCGAGCGGGATCAGCAGCAGGTCGCCGAGCAGGCACAGCACGAGGCCGAGCAGCACGAGCTGCCCGTAGGTGTTCTCGAGCGCACCGGCAGCGAGGCCCGCCCAGATGAAGGCGAGCGACGCGACCGGCTTGGCCAGCCACAGTCCGGCACGCGAACCGCGGCGCTCGGCCCAGAGCAGGCCCGCGACGGCGACCGCGCACAGCAGGTACGGACCCCAGTTGCCCACGCCTTGCCTCGATCTGTCACCGCCGCAATTCGGCGTGCGGGAGCATGACCCATGCCGGGGGCATTGCGCCATGTGCGGGTTTCGCGCCGCCGAGGCCCCGGCTTACAGTCAGCCGCATGCCGCACGCCCGCTCCTATTACGCCGCCACCGCGCACGAGGCGCCCGCGCACCCGCCGCTCACGGGCGATGCGAGCTGCGACGTGTGCGTGGTCGGCGCAGGCCTCGCCGGATGCGCGGCGGCCCTCGAGCTGGCCGAACGCGGCTACCGCGTCATCGTGCTCGAGACCGAGCAGGTCGGCTGGGGCGCGTCGGGTCGCAGCGGCGGCCAGGCGATCGTCGGCTACGGCACGAGCCAGGCCAGCCTCGCCGCGCAGGTCGGCCTCGCGACCGCGCGTCGGATGTGGGACGTCTCCGTCGAAGCCCTCGACTGGGTTCGCGACCGGGTGGCGCGCCACGGCATCGACTGCGACCTCAACTGGGGTCACCTGCACGTGGCCACCCGGCCTCGACAGCGCGGCGAACTGCTGGCCCTGCAGCAGGAGCTGGCGGACGTGTACGGGTACCACTCGCCGCAGTTCATGGAACGCAGCGACGTCGAGGCGCTGCTCGCGACGACTCGTTACTGCGCCGGCCTTTACGACGCGCGGAGCGGCCACCTGCATCCGCTCAACTACACGCTGGGACTGGCGCGGGCCGCGGTCGACGCTGGCGCCATCTTCCACGAGAGTTCGCCGGTCGCGCGCATCGTGCCGGGCGATCCGCTGCAACTCGTCACGCCGCGCGGCACCGTGACCGCCCGCCATGCGGTGTTGACGCGCGGCGGCTACCTCGCCGGCCTGCGCATGCCCGCCGACTGGCGCGTGATGCCGGTGGGCACCTACGTCGTGGCGACCGAGCCGCTGGGCGCGGACCGCATTACGGCGCTGATCCGCGAGAACATCGCCGTGGCCGACGTGAACTTCGTCCTCGACTACTTCCGCCGCTCGGCCGACCACCGCCTGCTGTTCGGCGGACGGGTGAGCTACTCCGGGATCGACGCGCGCGACACCGGCCGCGCCACCGGCGCGCGCATGCGCCGGGTCTTCCCGCAGCTCGCCGGCGTGCGACTCGACTACGTGTGGGGCGGCTACGTCGACATCAGCATGAACCGGGCCCCGGACTTCGGCCGCATCGGCGGCAACCTCTACTACCTGCAGGGGTTCTCCGGACACGGCATCGCGCTCTCGGGCATGGCCGGACGGCTCGCGGCCGAAGCGATCGCGGGCCAGGCCGGACGGTTCGACCTCTACCGGCAGCTGCGCCACCGCGTGTTCCCGGGCGGCCGCTGGCTGCGCACGCCGGCCCTCGTGCTCGGGATGCTCTGGTACCGGCTGCGCGACCTGCTCTGAACTGCCGGCATTCCGGCCCGCCGCGAAATCCTCTAGAGTCCCGGACGCTCAGGGCCGCCGTTTCGTGCGCAGGTACAGCACGTAGGCGATCAGCACCACGATGAGCAGCAGCAGGATCTTGGTCATGAGCGGGACTACCTCGTCGTTCCCGGAATCTTACCCGTCGTGAACACCGAATCGCTGGTGACCTTCCGCGCCGGCCCCGGCGCCGTCGAGCACGTGCGCGAGCACGGACTCGCGCCCGCCGACATCGCCTGCATCCCGGCCGCCGCGGGCGGCCCGAAGGGGCTCGCCCTGCTGCCCCTGGACCGGCTGCTCCATCGCGAGTGGCTGCAACCCCACGCCGCGCAGGTCGAACTCATCGGCGCCTCGATCGGCGCCTGGCGCATGGCGGCGCTTGCGCAGCCCGACGCGCTCTCGGCGCTTGACCGCCTGCAGCACGCCTACGTGCGCGACCAGAACTACCCGTCGAAGCCCTCCCCCGATGAGGTCGCCACGACCTGCCGACGCATCGCCCGTGCCGTGCTCGGCGAGCGGCCCCTCGAGGTCCGCGAGGGCGTCTCGCTCACTGTGATCACCTCGCGCGCCCGTGGTCCGCTGCACGGCACGGAGTCGAAGCTCGCCTTCGTGCGCGCGACGCTGAGCAACGCCGTCGCGCGCGAGCGCCTCGCGGCGTACCTTGAGCGGGTGCTGTTCGTGTCCGGCCGCCCCGGCTTCCTGCGCGAGCCCTTCGACGTATTCGGCCTCGTCCGCATCGCGATGGACTCGTGCAACACGGAGGACGCGCTGATCGCCTCCGGCACCATCCCGCTCGTCTGCTCGCCGGTGCGGGACATCGCCGGCGCGCCGCCGGGCAACTACTGGGACGGCGCGCTGGTGGACTACCACCTGCTGCTACCCTACCCGCAGCTGACGCGAACCGGGGATTGCCGCCGCCTCGTGTTCTACCCGCACTTCAACGACTACGTGACGCCCGGCTGGCTCGACAAGCACCTGCCCTGGCGGAAGGAGCCGCGCAGGCACCCGTGGCTCGAGGACATGCTGCTCGTGGCACCCTCGCCCGAGTTCCTCGCCCGCCTTCCGGGAGGCAAGCTGCCCGAGCGCCAGGACTTCTACCGCTACGGCCCCGACCACGCGGGGCGGATCCGCGCCTGGGAACGGGCCATCGGCGAGTGCGAGCGTTTCGCCGAGGCCGTGATGCGCTGGCTGGAGCGGCCCGATCCCTCCCTGCTCCAGCCGATCTGAACGGCTATCATTTCCCGATGTCGAGACCCGGTCCACGCTGCGTCGAACTGATCCGCCATCCCGGCTCGCCGTCGTCGGGCGTGGTGCGCCGCATCGACGTGGAGATCTCGGCCGCCCGGGACGGGGCGCTGCGCCTGCGCTACTTCGTGGACGGCGACGTGAGCCGGATCGTGGTGCCGCCGCCGGCCCCTGCGAAGCCGGCCGACGGGTTGTGGCGCCATACCTGCTTCGAGGCCTTCATCGCCGGGCAGTCCTCGACCGCGTACTTCGAGTTCAACTTCTCGCCGTCCTCCGAGTGGGCGGTGTACGGGTTCACGAGCTATCGCGAGGGCATGGCGCCGCTCCAGCACGTCCGGCCGCCGCAGGTGACCACGAGCCTCACCGACGACCGCATCGCGCTCGAGGCCATCGTGCAGCGCGAGACTTTGCTCGGCCTGCCGGGCGCCGCGACCCTGCGGCTCGGACTCGCGGCCGTGATCGAGCGCGCCGACGGCGGCCTGTCGCACTGGGCTCTGGCCCATCCGTCGGAGCGGCCGGACTTCCACGACTCCACGGCCTTCGTGCTCACCATCGACCGAGACCAGCCATGGTGAGCTTCGGCCTCGACAGGCTCATCGCCGAGCCCGAGCTGCGGCGGCCGCTTTGCGGCAAGCGCGTGGCGCTGCTCGCCCATCCCGCCTCCGTCACCACGGACCTCACGCACGCGCTCGATGCGCTCGCGTTGCAGGGCGACCTGAAGCTGACCGCCGCCTTCGGCCCCCAGCACGGCCTGCGCGGCGACAAGCAGGACAACATGGTCGAGTCGCCGGACTTCCACGACCCGGTGCACGGCATTCCCGTCTTCAGCCTGTACGGCGAGGTGCGGCGGCCGACGCCGGCGATGCTCGACACCTTCGACGTGCTGCTGGTGGACCTGCAGGACCTCGGCTGCCGCATCTACACTTTCATCACCACGCTTCGCTACGTGCTCGAGGCCGCCGCGCATCACGGCAAGTCGGTGTGGGTGCTCGACCGGCCCAACCCCGTCGGCCGCCCGGTCGAGGGCCTCACGCTGCGCGCGGGCTGGGAGAGCTTCGTGGGCGCGGGCCCGATGCCCATGCGTCACGGCCTCACGCTCGGCGAGCTCGGCCACTGGTTCATCCGGCACCTGAAGCTCGACGTGGACTACCGCGTGATCGAGATGCAGGGCTGGCAGCCCGATCGCGCGCCGGGCCATGGCTGGCCGCTCGGCGAGCGCACCTGGGTGAACCCGAGCCCGAACGCGCCCAACCTGTGGATGGCGCGCTGCTACCCGGGCACCGTAATGCTCGAGGGCACGACGCTCTCGGAAGGCCGCGGCACGACCCGCCCGCTCGAGCTGTTCGGCGCGCCCGACCTCGCCGTCGGCGAGCTTTTGGCAGAGATGCAGCGACTCGCGCCCGAGTGGCTCGAGGGCTGCCGCCTGCGGCCGTGCTGGTTCGAGCCCACCTTCCACAAGCACGCGGGCAAGCTGTGCTCCGGACTGCAGGTGCACGTCGAGGACGCCGCCTACGACCACGAGGCGTTCCGCCCGTGGCGACTGCAGGCGCTCGCCTTCAAGGCGCTGCGTCGCCTGCGCCCCGACTACGACCTGTGGCGAGACTTCCCCTACGAGTACGAGCACGGTCGCCTCGCGATCGACCTCATCAACGGCAGCGACCTGCTGCGCCGCTGGGTGGACGATGCGGCCACGACGGCGGCCGACCTCGACGCGCTCGCGACTCACGACGAGCGGGCGTGGCTCGAGCAGCGCGAGGATTTCCTGCTCTATCGTTGACCCCGGCCCGAAGCCGTCGGCGACAAAACGACCAAGAACCAGTGGGGACGAGCTCCGTGGACAAGACAAACCAGTGGCTGACGCTCGTCGCGAATCTCGGCGTCATCGCCGGCCTCGTCTTCCTGGGGTATGAAATTAGGCAGAACACGAACATCGCCAAGGCGAGCGCCTGCCGCGAGAACATCCAGGACATCGCTGAGTGGCGAGCGCTGTTCATTTCCGATGCGGAGGTCGCCCGGCTGTACGCAACCAACAGCAGCGCAGGCCTCGAGGCGCTCGACGACACGGATCAGGGCCGAATCGCCGCGATGGTGAACAACGTGATGGGCGTCTACGAGAACGCGTACTTCGCCAGGCGGTACGGGATCATCGGCGACGAGGAGTGGCTGCGCTTCCAGGCCGGGGCCTGCATCCACTACCAGAAAGCCGTGGAGAACGATCTCTCGTTACGGTTCACGACGCCGGGGTTTCGCCGATACCTTGACGAGACCTGCAAGTCCGACCCCCCGGGCTGACGGCGCGATCGCGATGCCCTGGATGACCTGGCGCGATTTCCCCGACGAGTACGAGCACGGCCCGAGAGTTGTGCACTCCCGTCACGAGAGTATGTAATTGGCCGCGACGACAGCCCTTGTTCGAAGCATGGCGGGGCGATAGCGATGGCAGCGAAGGACGAGCTGGCGGCGCTGCTGCAGGCCGCGGACATCGAGATCGACGGGGGCGATCCGTGGGATATCCGCGTGCACGACGAGCGCTTCTATGCCCGCGCGCTGGCGCATGGAAGCCTCGGCGCCGGCGAGGCCTACATGGATGGCTGGTGGGACGTCCCGCGCCTCGACGAGTTCTTCACGCGCGTCCATGCGGCCAGGCTCGAGCGCAGGCTCGTGCGGCCGGCGATGCTCGCGCAGGTCGTGCTCAGCCGGATCCGTAATCCGCAAGGGCCGGCGCTTTCGAGGCGCGTCGCGCGGCGGCACTACGACCTCTCGAACGACCTCTACGTCGCGATGCTCGGTGCGACCATGCAGTACACCTGCGCCTACTACGGAGCCGACGGCGCAGGCCTGACGCTCGACGAGGCGCAGCATCGCAAGCTGGACCTGATCGCGAGCAAGCTCCACCTGCGGCCCGGCATGACCGTGCTCGAGCTCGGCGGTGGATTCGGGGGGCTCGCGCACCTGCTCGCCAAGCAGCACGGGTGCCGCGTGGTCAGCTACAACATCAGCCGGGAACAGGTGGAGTTCGCCCGGGCCTGGTGCGGCGGGCTGCCGGTCGAGTTCCGTCTCGAGGATTATCGCGAGGCGGCGTCGGACCCTGCGAGCTACGACCGGGTCGTCAGCATCGGCCTCATGGAACACGTCGGACCCAAGAACTACCGACGCTTCTTCGAGATCGTGCATGAGCGGCTCGCGCCCGGGGGGCTCGCCCTGGTGCACGCGATCGGCGGCAACGTCAGCAAGACGACGACCGACCGGTGGATCGACACGTACATCTTCCCGGGCGGCGTCATCCCTTCCGAACGGCAGATCACCGAGGCCAAGGAGGGGCTCCTCGTCCTCGAGGACTGGCACAGCTTCGGGCCGGACTACGACCGCACGTTGCTCGCGTGGGACGCGAACTTCCGGGCTGCATGGCCTGCCCTGCGCGCCGACCCGCGGCTCGACGAGCGCTTCTACCGGATGTGGCGCTACTACCTGAACTCGACCGCCGGTGCGTTTCGCGCGCGCGTCCTGAACCTCTGGCAACTCGTCCTGAGCCGGGGCGACGTCCCGCGTTACGTTCCCGTGCGGTGAGCGATGCAGTTCACGACGATCGACGAGCACCGTGAGCGGGTCGAGCGACTCGCGGCGGCCTTGCGCTCCTCGGCCGGTCCCGTGCGCCTTCACAAGCGCACCAGCAACCTCTTCCGTCCCCGGCAGGCTGCGGACCGGGTGCACCTCGACGGCACCACGCTCGGCCACGTGATCTCCATCGACCCCTTGACGCGCACGGCGCAAGTCGAGGGCATGACGACGTACGCCGATCTCGTGGACGCCACGTTGCCGCACGGTCTCGCCCCGGCGGTCGTTCCCGAACTGAAGAGCATCACCGTCGGCGGCGCGACCACCGGCCTCGGCATCGAGTCGAGCTCGTTCCGCTTCGGCCTCGTGCACGAAACGGCCGCGGAGCTGGACGTCCTGGTGGCCGACGGCCGCGTAGTGCACTGCTCGCCGACGGAGCACGCCGACCTCTACTTCGGCTTTCCAAACTCCTACGGCAGTCTCGGCTATGCGACGCGGCTTGCCGTCAGGCTCATCCCGGTCACGCCTTTCGTGCACCTGCGCCACGAGCGCTTCGAGGATCCAGGGCGGTACTTCGCCGCGATCGCCGCGGAGTGCGCGGAGCCGACCTGCGACTATCTCGATGGCGTGTTCTTCGGCCCCGACGACTTCGTGCTGACCCGCGCGACGCTGGTCGGGCAGCTTCCGACCGGCGCGGCCGTGAGCGACTACACGTGGATGCAGCAGTACTGGCGAAGCCTTCGCAGGCGAGCGGACGATTACCTGACCGTCAGGGACTACCTGTGGCGCTGGGATACCGACTGGTTCTGGTGCAGCCGGAACGTGGGCGCCCACCTCGCACCGGTGCGCCTGCTCGCGGGACCGCGTCTCCTCTCGAGCGTCACCTACCAGAAGATCATGCGCGCCGGGCAGCGCTACCCGCTGAAGGCGCTCGAGCGCCTGCGGCCACGCACGGAATCGGTGATCCAGGACGTGGACATCCCGCTCGCTGACGCCGCGAGCTTCCTTGCGCAGCTGCACGCCGGGGTCGGAATCACGCCCGTCTGGGTCTGTCCGTTCAAGGTGACGAGCGATCGCTATCCGTTGTACCGGCTGCGGACGGACACGCCGTACGTCAATTTCGGGTTCTGGGACACCGTGCGCAGCGAGGAGGACGACGGTCATTACAACGCGATCGTCGAGCAGCTCGTGGCGCGGCACGGCGGCAAGAAGAGCCTGTATTCCCGCAGCACCTTCGACGAAGGCGCCTTCTGGTCCATGTACGACCGGCGGGCGTACGACGCGCTGAAGCGGGAGTACGATCCGACGGGCCGGCTCCCCGGCCTGTACGAGAAGACCGTCGGTCGCGCCTGACGCGCCTCGGTTCCCAGCCGCAACCGTGTCCCGCTCGTCGCACGGACTTCAACGTGTCGAATGCACCGTACGCTTCTCGCGCAACGTCACGAATTCCTCGGCCGCGGTCGGGTGGATCGCCACGGTCGCGTCGAACTGCTCCTTCGACAGCCCCGCCTTCACCGCGATGGCAATGCCCTGGATGATCTCCGGCGCATCGGGCCCGACCATGTGCGCGCCGACGACACGCTGGCTCGCCGCGTCCACCACCAGCTTCACCAGCGTGCGCTCGTTGCGGCCGGAGAGCGTGTTCTTGAGGGGGCGGAAGGTCGTGGCATAGATCTCAAGCGAACCGTGAGCGGCGAGCGCCGCCGCCTCCGTCAGGCCGACCGCCCCCACCGGCGGCTGGCTGAACACCGCGTGCGGCACGTCCCGGTGATCGACCGCGACCCGGCGGCCGCCGAACAGCGTAGTGGCGAGCGCGGCCCCCTCGCGGATCGCGACCGGCGTGAGGGCGATGCGATTGGTGACGTCGCCCACCGCGTGGATGCCCGGTACGCGGCTGGTGGAGAACTCGTCCACCTCGACGGCACCCTGCTCGTCGAGGGCGACGCCCGCGGCTTCGAGTCCGAGGCCCGAGGTGGCGGGTCGGCGCCCGGTCGCGAACATCACGGCGTCGGCCTCGACCTGCTCGGCGTGTCCGGCAGTCGTCAGCGTGACGAGGAGCGAGCCGTCCGTGCGTCGCTCGATGCGCGTGGGCTCGCTCAGCAGCCGCAGGTCGACGCCCTTGCGCACGAGCTCGTCGCGCAGGTGTCGGCGAACGTCATCGTCGAAGCCTCGCAGGATCTGCTCGCCGCGGTAGGCCAGCGTGACCCCGGCGCCGAGCCCGTGGAAGATCCCGGCGAACTCGACCGCGATGAAGGCGCCCCCGACGATCAGCACGCGAGCGGGCAGCTCGGGCAGCTGGAAGGCCTCGTCGGAGGTGATCGCGAGCTCGCTGCCCGGAATGGCAGGCATGAACGGCCGCCCTCCCGTGGCGACCAGGATGTGCGCCGCCGTGTAGCGGCGCTCTCCGACCTGCACCGTGTGACGGTCGGCCAGCGTCGCGCGCCCTTCGACCAGCGCGACGCCGGCCGCCTTGAGCAGCGTCCGGTAGATGTCCTCGAGGCGCGCGATCTCGCGGTCCTTGTTCGCGATCAGCGTCGGCCACGAGAACGTCGCCTGCGCGTTCCAGCCATAGGCCGCCGCGTCGTCGAAGTCCTCGCGGAAGCGGGCCGCGTACACGAGCAGCTTCTTCGGCACGCAGCCGCGGATCACGCAGGTGCCGCC
>Ga0102851_10000067_pt1 | contig 39749 bp, 34 predicted proteins | sample Mud3Dept3metaG_FD_79558 | JGI IMG/M metagenome (GOLD analysis project Ga0102851, IMG submission 79558) | Freshwater wetland microbial communities from Ohio, USA, analyzing the effect of biotic and abiotic controls - Mud 3 Core 4 Depth 3... | ecosystem: Environmental > Aquatic > Freshwater >... | reverse complement strand
GCGGGCGTTGAGGATCCCCTCGGCGGCGTCGGCGACCTCCGCGACCCCGATGCCGCGCAGGCAGCGGTGGTGGAGCAGCGGGCAGTGGCGCCGGAAGCAGGGCGAGCACCAGAGGTGCCGGTCGAGGACCTCGTGGCCGTCGCCGGCCGGCGCGGTGCGGCGCGAGTCGGTGGGGCCGAACAGGGCCACCGTGGGCACGCCGAGCGCCGCCGCCAGGTGCATCGGGCCCGAGTCGTTGGTGACCAGCACGTCGAGATGCGCGAGCAGCGCGGCGAGCCCGGCGAGGTCGAGGTCGGGGCCGATCACCGGGTGCAGCTTGCCGCTCTCCTCGTGCACGCGCACCGCGAGCCAGACCTCCTTGGGTCCCGCCACGATCACCACGCGCGCCGCCGGCAGGCGCCGCCGCAGCTCGACCGCCAGGCGCGCGAACGACTTCATCGGCCAGCGCTTCGAAGGTCCCCACTCGGCGCCCGGGAAGAGGCCGACCAGCGGCCCCTCGCCGGCCGGGGTGCGGGCGCGAGCCAGCCGCTCGCGCCCGCGCGCGAGGAGAGCCGCGGGCAGCGCCAAGCGCGGCACCCAGGAGGCGGGCGGCGCCACGCCCATGGCGGCGAGCAGCTCGCGGTAGTCCTCGACCTGCGGGCGGCGACCGCGCGGACGCGCGACCGCGGGGTCGAGCAGCGGGCCGCGGAAGTCGGCGCGGTAGCCGTAGCGCCGGGGAATCCCGGCGGCACGCGCGAGCTTCGCGGCGCGGAACGAGTGGGGCAGCACGACCGCCTCCGCGAAGCCACCGCCCGCGAGCGCCGCCGCGGTCTCGCCGTCGCGCTCGGCGCGCGGCACGACGCGGGCGACACCGGGCAGCAGCTCGGCCAGGGCCGCGAGGCCCGGCTTCGCGAGCACGCCGAGCTCGCGCCCGGAGGCGGCCAGCGCGGCGAACACCGGCTCGGCCATGACCAGGTCGCCGACCCAGTTGGGGGCGACGACGAGCGTGCGCGGCGCGCTCAGTGCTTCCATCGCCGGTGCAGCCAGAGCCACTGCTCGGGGTGGCGGCGGATCGCCGTCTCGCTCGCCTCCAGGCAGCGGCGGGTGAAGGCGAGCGTGGTCGCGGGGTCGTCCTCGCCCGCGGGCCAGAGCGGCGCCTCGAACACGATGCGGTAGCGGCCGCCCGGCTCGTGGTAGCCGGCCACCGGGACGACCGGCGCGCCGGTGCGCAGGGCGAGGCGCGCCACCACCGGGCTGGTCAGCGCCGGGCGGCCGAAGAACGGCACGTCGAGGGCCTCCTCGGCGCGCACGCGCTGGTCGATGAGCAGCCCGAGGCGGCCGCCGCCGGCGAGCACGCGGAACATCTCGCGCACCGCGCCGCGCTTGGCGAGCGAGCGGTTGCCGAAGCGCGTGCGCACGCCCTGGACGAGCCGGTCCACGTGCGGGTTGTCGACCGGGCGCCCGACCGCGGCCATCGGTCCCCAGGTCGCGGCGAGCGCCGCCGGGACGACCTCCCAGTTGCCGAAGTGGGCGGCGAGCACGATCACGCCGCGCCCGGCGGCCTCGGCCTGGGTGAGGTGCTCGAAGCCCTCCCAGGTCACACGCCGGCACAGCTCCGGCGCGTCGAAGCGGCGCGCCGAGAGCGCGTCGAGGAAGGCGGCGCCGAAGTGGCGGAAGCAGCGCCCGACGATCCGTTCGCGCGCGCGGCGGTCGAGCTCGGGCAGCGCGGCGGCCAGGTTCTCGAGCGCGATCGCCCGGCGCCGCCGATCCACGAGGCCCGCCGCCGCGCCGAGGGCGCCCCCCAGGCGGCGCACCGCGCCGTGGGGCAGCAGCGCGACCAGCCCAAGCACGGGCAGCGCCAGGGCGTACTCGAGCGCGTGGCGCACCGGCGCCCCCTTCACGGCCGGGGCTCCTCCCGGCGCGCCGAGCGGCCCAGGCGCTCGTCGAGCCAGACCCAGAACGAGGGCTCGGGACGCGCCACCACGGCGAGCAGCGCGAGCGGCATCTCGAGGCGGCCCTCGAGCTTGGCGCGGTCCTTGCCGGTGGTCAGCACCACCGCGGCGCCCGCCGCGCGTGCCCGCCGTTCGATCGCGCGCAGATCGGGCTCGCTGAAGCCGTGGTGGTCGGCGAAGTCGAGCTCGGCCACCACCGTGGCGCCACTCGCGCGCGCGGCGGCGAAGAACGGCCGCGGCCGCGCGATCGCCGCCACCGCGGCCACCGGCGTGCCGGGCGCGAGCGCGACGTCGCCCGCGAGCAGCCGCGGCGGGGCCACCTCCGTCACGCTCGCGAAGCCGGGACCCGCGAAGCCGTGCGGAGCGAGCGCCGCCGCCAGCCGGCGGCCGGCGTCGGCCTCGCGCGGGTCGGCCCCGGTCAGCACCACGGCGTCGGCGTGGCGCGCGGCGGCGAGCGGCTCGCGCAGGCGGCCCGTGGGGAGCAGGCGTCCGCCTGCGAACGGGTCGTCCGCCGGGAAGACCAGCAGGTCGAGGTCGCGCGCCAGGGCGGCGTGCGAGAAGCCGTCGTCGAGCAGGTAGAGGTCGGGCGCGGGCGCCAGCGAGGCCGCCGCCAGGCGCGCGGCTTCCGCCCGGCTTTCGCCCACCACCACGGCCACGCCCGGCAGCTCGACGGCCATCTCGTAGGGCTCGTCGCCGGCGGCGGCGACTTCGAGCTCGGGACCGCTGCCGCGCGAGACGACGCGGGCACCGCGGCTGGTGCGTCGGTAGCCGCGCGACAGGATCGCCACCCGCAGCCCGGCCTCCGAGAAGTGGCGTGCGAGCGCCAGGACGAAGGGCGTCTTGCCGCCGCCGCCCCAGTGCAGGTTGCCCACCGAGACGACCGGCCCCGGCGCGCGCGTGGCACGTGCGGCGAGGCGGCGCCGGCGCGCCGCGAGCACCGCGCCGTAGACCAGCTGCCAGGGCGAGCGCGGCGGCCGCGGCGAGACGGGCGGGCTCGAGCTCACGCGCGCGGCCCCCCGGACGGCGCTTCGAGCCGGGCGAGCAGGGGCTCGAGCAGGGCGAGCGTGCGCCCCAGCGCGCCGCGGTGAGCGGCGACCAGGTCGGCGCCGCGCCGGCCCAGGGCGGCCGCGGCGGCCGGCTCGTCGAGCCAGTCGCGCAGCAGGCGACCGAGCCCCGCCGCGTCGCGCGCGCGGCGCCAGGCGTCGGCGCCGTCGAAGGCCTCGGCGATCTCGCGGAAGTTCTCCATCGAAGGCCCGGCCGCCACCGGCACGCCGAAGCGCGCGGCCTCGATCGGGTTGTGGCCCCCGGTGGCGACCAGGGTGCCGCCCACGAACGCCCCCTGCGCCTGCCGATAGAGGGCGGCGAGCTCGCCCAGGGTGTCGAGCAGGAGCACCGGCGGCGCGGCCAGCGGCGACGAGCTCCGGCGCACGGCCCCGGGGAAACGCCGCCGCACAAGGTCCCAGACCTCGTCGAAGCGCTCCGGGTGGCGCGGCGCGACGACCAGCAGGGCGCGCTCGCCGCCGCCCGCGGCGGCGAAAGCGTCGAGCACCGCCCCCTCTTCACCGGGCATGGTCGAGCCGGCGACGAGCAGCGGACGCCCGGCCGCCAGCTCGGCCACGCGCGCCTCGAGCTCCGGCCGCGCGGGCGGCTCGGGCGCCTCGAACTTGAGATTGCCGGTCACCACCACGCGCTCCGGCGCGACGCCCAGCGCGATCAGCCGCTCGCGGTCGCCCTCGGTCTGGACGCCGAAGCGGTCGATGCGCTCGAGCAGCAACCGGGCGACCAGCGGCCGGAAGCGGGCGAGGCGGGGGTAGGCGCGGTCCGAGATGCGCCCGTTGACGACCGCCACCGGGAGGCCTCGCCGGCGCGCCTCGCGCAGCGCGAGCGGCCACAGGTCCCCCTCGCAGAGGACCAGGGCCCCGGGCTCGAAGCGGCCGAGGAAGCGGCGCACCGCGAAGGCGAGGTCGAAGGGGTGGTAGGCGACCGCGGCGCGCCCGCCCAGGGCGGCGCGGGCGCGCTCCTGCCCGGTCGGGGTGATGGTCGTCACGACCAGCGGCAGCGCGGCGGGAAGGGCTCTTGCAAGGGTCGTGGCCACGCCCGTCTCGCCGACCGAAACGGCATGGATCCAGAGCCCCCTGCGCACCGGCTCGCCGTCGAAGGCGCCCAGGCGGCCGGCGAGGGTGGTGAGGTAGTGGCGGCCCCGCCGGGCCAGCAACACCGGCCCGGCGCCCAGCAGGGCGAGCAGGTAGAGCGTCTGATAGAGCCACCACATCCGCGCGTGGCGGCCAGTATAATGCGGTCTTTCAAGGACTTGCCCGTGTCCACCCGGACCTCGAACCGGACCTCCCGCCCCTTCGCGCGACGCTGACGATGGAGTTCGTCTGCCACCTCGGCACCCCCGACGGACGGGTGCGGCGCGAGAGCCGCTCCGCCCCGGACGAGCGGGCGTTGCGCGCCGAGCTCGACCGGGAGGGTCTGGCTCTGCTCGGCATCGAACGGGCGCGCTCCGGGCGCCTGCGTCCGGCCTGGCTCGCCCCCCGGCCGCGCCGGGTCAAGCTCCCCGACCTGCTGGTCTTCAACCAGGAGCTGGCCGCCCTGCTCAAGGCCGGCCTGCCCCTGCTCCAGGCCCTGCAGCTGCTCGCCGACCGCCAGCGCGAGCCCCACTTCCGGGCGATCCTGGTCCAGGTCCGCGAGCGCGTGAAGGGCGGCGTCGAGCTCTCCGAGGCGTTCGGCGAGTTCGGCGACGCCTTCCCGCCGCTCTACGCCTCGAGCCTGAAGGCCGGCGAGCGCACCGGCGAGCTCGAGCAGGTGGTGCGGCGCTTCGTGCGCTACCTGCGCCTGCTGCTCGACTCGCGCAAGAAGATCTACGCGGCGCTCGTCTACCCGACCTTCCTGATCGGCGTCTCGGCGGTGCTGCTCACCGTCATGACCGTCTTCGTGCTGCCCCAGTTCGAGAAGTTCTACCGCGACATGGACCTGCACGAGCTGCCCCGCCTGACCCGCATCACGCTCGCCGTCTCGGGCTTCCTGCGCGACCAGGCCGTGTTGCTGGCTGCGGCCGCCGCCGCCGGCCTGATCGTCGGCCGGCGCTGGGCCGGCACCCCGCGCGGGCGCCTGGCTTTCGATCGTCTGCGGCTGCGCACGCCGTTCGTCGGCGTCGCGCTCCACCGCTTCGCGCTCTCGGAATACTGCCGCTCGCTCGCCACTCTTCTAGCCGGGGGGTTGCCGCTCGTGCCGGCGCTCGAGATCTCCACGCGCGCCATCGGCAACTCCTGGATCCGATCGCGGCTCGAGCCGTCGATCCCGCGCGTGCGCGAAGGACAGGCGCTCCACACCGCGCTCGGCGAGACGGGGGTGGTCCCCGACCTCGCTCTCGACATGGTCGAGGTGGGCGAGGCCACGGGCTCGCTCGACCAGATGCTCTCCAACGTCTCCGAGTTCTTCGACGAAGAGGTCGAGACGCGCATGCAGCGCTTCCTGACGCTGATCGAGCCCATCATGCTGATCGTGGTGGGCGGCCTGATCGCGATCCTGCTCGCCTCCGTCTACCTGCCCATCTTCTCGGCGCTCGGGCAGGTCAAGTGAGCGCCGCGCCCCCGATAGGATGGACGACGTGGACAGCGTGACCAACCCCGCCGAGGCGCTGGCCGCCCCGACCGTCCGGCGCGCCGCCGAGCGCGATCGCGTGCAGGGCTTCGCGCGCGCGCACGGCCTCGAGTTCATCGACCTCGCCCACGCCCGCATCGACACCGACCTGTTCCACTCGATCCCGTTCGACCTCATGCTGCGCTACGGCTTCGTGCCGCTCGAGCGCCTGCCCGGGCGGCTCGCGGTGGCGCTCAAGGAGCCGACCGACGTGGCGCGCGTCGACGAGCTGGAGCTGCTGCTCGGCTCGCCGCTCGAGATCCGCGTCGCCGAGCCCGCCGCGCTCGACGAGATCCTGCAGAAGTCGGAGTCGACTCAGCGCGTCCTCGACGAGGCGACCGAGGAGTTCCGCATCCAGCTCGTGCAGGAGGACGACCAGGGCGAGGAGGTGCTCTCCCTCGACAGGATCACCGCCGACGCCTCGCCGATCATCAAGCTCGTCGACTCGACCATCCTCAACGCCATCCAGCGCCGCGCTTCGGACATCCACATCGAGACGCGCGACAACGAGGTGATCGTCAAGTACCGCATCGACGGCGTGCTCTACCAGGCGATGGAGCCGATCGACAAGCGCCACCACCTGACCATCATCAGCCGTCTCAAGGTGATGTCCGAGCTCGACATCGCCGAGAAGCGCGTCCCGCAGGACGGGCGCTTCAAGCTGCGCCTGCGCGGGCGCACCATCGACTTCCGCGTCTCGATCCTGCCCACCGTTCACGGCGAGGACTGCGTCATCCGGATCCTCGACAAGGAGTCGCTGTCGGCCGAGTTCAGGAACCTGCGCCTGGACGTGCTCGGCTTCGACGACGACACCATGAAGAAGCTGCGCAAGGCGATCCGCGAGCCCTACGGCATGGTGCTTGTCACCGGGCCGACCGGCAGCGGCAAGACCACCACGCTCTACGCCGCCCTCTCCGAGATCCAGTCCCCCGAGGACAAGATCATCACCATCGAGGACCCGGTCGAGTACCAGCTCAAGGGCATCACCCAGATCCCGGTCAACGAGAAGAAGGGACTGACCTTCGCGCGTGGCCTGCGGTCGATCCTCCGCCACGACCCCGACAAGATCATGGTCGGCGAGATCCGCGACGAGGACACCGCCTCGATCGCGATCCAGTCCGCTCTCACCGGCCACCTCGTGTTCACCACCGTGCACGCCAACAACGTCATCGACGTGCTCGGCCGCTTTCTCAACATGAAGGTCGACCTGTTCAACTTCGTGTCGGCGCTCAACTGCGTGCTCGCGCAGCGCCTGGTGCGCCGCATCTGCCCGCACTGCCGGCGCACCGCAGAGATCGGCGAGCAGCTGCTCGAGGAGTCCGGCCTCTCGGCGCGCGTCTACGGCGACCACGTCTTCTACGAGGGCAGCGGTTGTCTCGAGTGCAACGGCACCGGGTTCCTCGGACGGCTGGCGGTGTCCGAGCTGCTCGACCTGTCCGACCGCATCCGCGAGCTGATCCTCGACCGCCGGCCGGGGTCGGAGATCCGGCGCGCCGCCAAGGAGGAAGGCATGCGCTTCCTGCGCGAAACCGCGCTCGAAAAGGCCCTGCTCGGCCAGACCACTCTCCGTGAGATCAATCGTTTCACCTTCGTGGATTAGCCGGGCGCTCGGCTTCGCGCCCATCTCCGTGCCGCCCGCGGTGTTCGCGGCGGGTCGGCGCCAGCTCGCCTTCGCCAGCTTCCGGCGCGACGGACGGGAGTTCCACCTGCGCGATTACCACGCGGTGCCGCTGCCCGAGACCGCGCTCGCCGGCGGGACGCTGGGAGGTCCGGTCAACGACCCGCCCGCGCTCGAGGCCGCGGTCGCGGCGCTCCTCGCCCGCGTCTCGGCGCACCCGCAGCGCGCCTCCCTGGTGCTGCCCGACGCCTGGGCCCGCGGCATGACGCTCGAGCTCGACCAGCTCCCGGGCGCGCCCGATCTGGCGCTCGAGGTGCTCCGCTTCCGCCTGCGCAAGCTGGTGCCGTTCCGGGCCGAGGAGCTGCGGATCGCGGCCGCCCCGATCGAGCGGCTCGCCGGCCAGCAGGAGGCGCTGCGCGCGCTCGTGCTGCTCGCGGCGGAGGTCGTGTGCGGTGCCTTCGAGAAGGCCTTCGCTGCGCGCGGCGTGCGGCTCGGCCAGATCACCAACGCCTCGCTGGCGCGTCTCGACGGCCTCGCTGCCCACGGCCGCCTGCCCGGCCTCGCCGCGCTCGCCTCGGTCGAGCCCGACGGCTTCGTGGTCGTCTTCGCGCGCGACGGCGCGCCGGTGGTCTGGCGGCAGAAGAGCTTCACCGAGGGGCTCCCCGACGAGGACCGCGCGCGGCTGGTGGCGTCCGAGCTGCGATTGACGCGGACCTTCCTGGCCGAGCGCCTCTCCGGCCAGAGCCTGTCCGCGGTGCTGCTGGCGGCGCCGGCGGCGGTCGAGCCGTTCTGGAAGGGCGTCCTCGAAGCGGGCCTCGGCCACCCCGTCGTCGCGCTCCAGGCCGCGCACCTGCCGCTCGCCGGTCCGGTCGCCACGCCGGTCGCGGAGCTCTCGCCCCTGCTGGGCGCGGCCTGCCGGGAGGTCGCCTAGGTGAGCTGGCAGGCACCCAACCTCGCGCGCGCCCGCTTCGAGAACCTGCGCCCGCTCCGGCGCATCTCCCTGTTGCTCGCCGCCGCCGCTCTCGTCCTGACCGCGTGGAACGCGGCGACCTGGGTGAGGACCGGCGCGCTCGGCGCCGAGCGGGCGGCCGAGCTCGAGCGGCTGACGCGCGAGACCTCCCAGGCCCGCGCGCGCATCGCCACCCTCGAGGCCGACCTCGAGGCCGCCGACCTCGAGGCCGAGAACGAGCGCGTCGAGTTCCTGAATCACCGCATCGCCGAGCGCGCCTTCTCCTGGAACCTGCTGCTCGACCGGCTGGTCGAAGCGCTGCCGGCCGGAGTCCGGGTGCGCCAGCTCTCACCCTCCGTGGCGCGCCGCGGCGCCGCTCCGAGGAGAGCCGGGTCGCGCGAGCGCGAAGTCGAGACCGTCGGGTTGCGCGTCTCCGGCGAAGCCGAGGACGACGAGGCCCTGCTCGAGCTCGTCGACAACCTGTTCGGCAACCCCCATTTCCGCGCGCCGGACCTGGGCAGCGAGACGACTCGCGACGACGGCCTGGTCCAGTTCGGCCTCGAGGTCCAGTACCTCCCGGGCGACGAGCCCCCGGCGCCGGCGCCCGCCGCCCCCCTGCCGCCGCCTGCCGCCGCGCCGCCGGACCTCCCGGAGGCGCGCCCGTGAGGCAGCGGCTGGAGATCTTCCGCCACCATTTCCTGGCCTGGTCGATACCGCTCGCCCTCGTGGTGCTCAATGTCGCCTGGCTCTCCGCCTTCGGCTCCGGGGCGCGCCTGCGCGCCGCCGACCTCGAGAACCGGCTCGAACGGGCGCGCGACGAGCACGCGCGCGAGACGGCGCTGCTCGCCGAGCGCGAGAAGCTCTGGATCGCCGCCAACGAGAATCGGTCGCGCACCCGGGCGCTCTACGAGGAACGATTCTCGACCGAGAGCGCGCGCCTGACCGCCGCGATGCGCGAGGTCAAGAGCCTCGCCGCCCGCGCCGGCCTCGAGCCGCGCACGATCAGCTACCCGGAGGAGCGCCTCGAGGAGTTCGGTCTCCTGCGGCGGTCGTTCGTGTTCAACGTCGAGGGCACCTACACGGATCTGCGCACGTTCCTCCACCTGCTCGAGCTGTCGTCCTCGTTCGTCTCCATCGACGCGATCCAGGTGCGGGAACGCTCGCCCGGCGCGCTCGGCGTCTCGCTGCGCCTCTCCACCCTGTTCGCGGCCGAGGCCGACCCCGCCTCCGCCGCCTCCGAGACCGGGCCATGAGGTTCTCGGAGCGTGAACGGCGCCTGCTCGGCGCCCTCGCCCTGCTCGCGGCCCTCTCGGGCCTGTGGACGCTCTGGCGGGTGGCCCGGCCGGCAGCGGGCGCCGCCGGGGTCTCGACCGGCGCCCCTGCGCGTCCGGCGCGCGCCGCCCGCGCCCGCACTGGCGCCCTGCCCGAGCGCATCGTCGAGTTGCGGGTCGACCGCCTCGATCCCCACCCGCGCGACCTCGCGGTCGGCCGCGACCCGTTCCGCTTCGCCCCGATCGCGCCGCCGCCGCCGCCGCCGCCGAGCCCCGAGGAGCTCGCGCGCCGCCTCGAGCAGGAGGAGGAGCGGCGCCGCCTCGCCGAGGAGCGCGCCGCCCAGGCCCTGCTGCCCCGGCCGCCCGACGTGGACCTGCGCTTCCTGGGCAGCTTCGGACCCCGCAGCCGCCGGATCGCGGTGTTCGCCGATGCTTCCGGGGCCAATGTCTTCAACGCCCGCGAAGGGGATACCCTCGAGGGCAAGTTCACGGTCGAGAAGATCGGCTTCGAGTCGGTCGATCTCGCCTTCGTCGGCTTCCCCGACGTTCCGGCACGCCGCCTGGGGCTGGCCCCTTGAGCGCGACATGGGAGCACCCGAGATGAGGATCCGATCGACCGCCACCCGCACTCTCGCGCTGGTCACCGCCGCGGCGCTCGTCGTCGGCTGCGCGACCTACCGGACGAAGCGGGAGGCGCAGCTCGCCGAGGAACGCCAGGACTGGGACGCCGCGGTCGTCCACTACCTCGACCTCACCGACACCGATCCGGGCAACGTGCGCTGGCGCTCGGCGCTCCTGCGCGCCAAGCTGCGCGCTTCGCTCGATCACTTCAACGCCGGCCGGCGCTTCATCGAGGCCGGGGTGCCCGAGCGCGCACTGCTCGAGTTCCAGCAGGCGGTCCAGCTCGACCCCACCAACCAGTACGCGCAGGTCGAGCTCGACAAGGCCCGCGTCCTGGTCGAGGCCGCGCAGGGCTCGAACCGGCCGGCGCCGTCGCTCGACGAGATGAAGCGCGAGGCGAGCCGCGTGACGCCCCAGCCGCCGCTGCTCAATCCGCGCTCCAAGGCCCCCATCTCGCTCGTCTTCCCCCAGCCCCAGTCGCTGTTCGCCATCTACCAGGCGCTCGGCAAGGCCTTCGGCATCAACATCCTGTTCGATCCCCAGCTGCGTGACCAGGACCTGGCGATCGAGCTGCGCGACGTCACCGCGCAGACCGCGCTCGAGACGCTGATGCGCTCGGCCGGCCATTTCTACAAGGTGATCGACGAGCACACCATCCTGGTCGCGCAGGACACGCCGCAGAACCGGAAGACCTACGAGGACCTCGTCATCCAGACCTTCTTCCTCTCCAACGCCGAGGTCAAGGACGTGGTCACCCTGCTGCGCAGCCTGATCGGCGCGCGCAACGTCGCCCCCAACGATCAGCTCAACGCGGTCACCATCCGCGACACCGTCGACAAGGTGCGCATCGCGCAGAAGCTGATCGAGGGCATCGACAAGTCGCGCTCCGAGGTGGTGGTCGACGTCGAGCTCATCCAGGTCAACACCTCGAAGCTGCGTGAGCTCGGCCTCTCGCTCTCCTCGAATCAGATCACCCAGACCGTAGACCTGGGCGAGGACGTGCCGATCCGGCTGTCCGATCTCAAGAACCTGAATCAGAACAGCTGGGTCATGACCATCCCGTCGATCATCTACGACTTCGTCAAGACCACCTCGGACGCCCAGCTGCTCGCCAAACCGCAACTGCGTATCTCCGAGGGCGAGAAGGCCAACCTCCACATCGGCGATCGCGTGCCGATCCCGGTCACCACCTTCAACACCCAACAGACGGCGGGCGGCAACATCGTGCCGATCACCTCCTTCCAGTACCAGGACGTCGGCATCCGCATCGACATCGAGCCGCGCGTCCACCACAACAAGGAGATCACCCTCAAGCTCAAGATCGAGGTGTCGCAGATCACCGGCTACCAGGACGCCGGCGGCGGCCAGAGACAGCCGATCATCGGCACGCGCCTGATCGAGTCCACCATCCGTCTCAAGGACGGCGAGACCAACTTCCTGGCCGGCCTGATCCGCACCGACGAGTCCAACGGCGAGGTCGGCATCCCCGGCCTGTCCGACATCCCGATCCTCGGACGGCTGTTCGGCAAGACCACGACCGACGTCAAGCGCACCGACCTGATGCTGACCCTGACGCCGCACATCATCCGCACGCCCGACGTGACCGGCGCCGACCTGCTGCCGATCTGGGTCGGGACCGAATCCAACATCACCTTCCGCGGCGGCAGCCCGCGCGTGGAGTCGGAGGCCGAGGGACCCTTCGAGTCGCCCGAGGAAGGCAAGCAGCTGCTCGAGGAGAAGATCCGGCAGCAGATGGAGCAGCTCCCGCCCGGCCTCCGCCAGGAGGACGCCCCGGCGGCCCCGCTCGCGCCTGCGTCAGGCCCCACCGATCCGTTCAACCGCAAGCCGGAGCCGACCCAGGAGCCGCGCGAGGACGCGCCGCCGGCGTCCGCGGCGCTCGGCGCCGCCCCGCTCGGAGATGCGATCGCGGTGATCCCGACCGCCGCGTCCGGTCCGCGCGGGCCCGACGTCGCGCTCGCGCTGGCGTCGTCGGTGGCGAGCGTCGCCCCCGGCGAGACTTTCGAGGTCGCGGTCGTGGTCGACGCACGCGTGCCGGTAGCCCACCTGCCGGCCATGCTCGCCTACGACCCCGCGCTGCTCGCGGTCGAGCGCGTGGAGGCGGGCGACTTCCTGGGCGGCGGCGACGCCGCCGAGGTGCTCGCCGACACCTCGACGCCGGGCGAGATCGTGCTCGGCGCGAGCCGGCTCGGCGAGCGACCGGGCGTGGCCGGCCACGGACGTCTCGCGCGCGTCGTCTTTCGCGCGCTGGCGAGCGGAACCGCCACCGTCCGCTTCGCTGCGCAGCGGGCCATGGACGCGGAGCTCTCGCCGGTGCCCGACGTCGAGACCGGTAGCGCGGTGATCGAGGTGCGCCCGGCCGGCCCGGAGGGAGACGGTCGCTGACGTGACGAGCCGCCCCCGCGCGCGCGGCTTCTCCTTCGTCGAGCTGGTGCTCGTCTGCACCGTGCTGGTCGTGCTCGCCGGGCTGACCTACCCGCTCGCCAAGTACACGCAGCTCCGGCTCAAGGAGATGGAGCTGCGCTCGGCCCTGCGCGAGATGCGTTCGGCGATCGACGAGCACAAGCGTTACGCGGACGCCGGCCTGATCCCGGTCGACTTCGGCACCGACGGCTACCCGGCCGAGCTCGAAGTCCTGGTCGAGGGCGTCGACGTGATCGGCCAGATCGACAAGAAGATCCGCTTCCTGCGCAGGATTCCGATCGACCCGATGACCGGCGAGGCGGAGTGGGGGATGCGCAGCTACCAGGACGACCCCGACTCCGAATCGTGGGGCGGCGAGGACGTCTTCGACGTCTACTCGCTCGCCGAGGGGAAGGGGCTCAACGGAGTGCAATACTCGCAATGGTGAGACACGGTGAGCGCGGCTTCACCCTGCTCGAGCTGATCATCGTGGTGGCGATGATCGGCATCCTGGCTGCGATCGCCATGCCCAAGCTCGTCGACATGCCCAAGCGCGCCAAGGAGGCGGTGCTCAAGACCAACCTCCACACTCTGCGCGAGGTGATCGACCAGTTCTACGGCGACAAGGGGCGCTATCCACAGTCGCTCGAGGAGCTGGTGGAGGCGAAGTACCTGCGCCAGGTGCCGGTCGATCCCTTCACCCAGAGCAGCGAGACCTGGGTGATCGTCTTCGAGGAGGAGGGCGAGGAGGAGGAGGACGTGGGTCCACCGCCCGAGCCCGGCGAGGAGGACACCGGACCGGGGGTCGTCGATGTCCACTCCGGGTCGGGGCTGACGGCGCTCAACGGCACACCCTATGCCCAGTGGTAGCTCCGGCGAGCGCGGCTACAACCTGGTCGCGCTCTCGATGATCATCGCGGTGACCGTCATCCTGGTCGCCGCCGCGGCGCCGCTCTGGAGCGCGCGCATCCAGCGCGACCGCGAGGAGGAGCTGATCTCCCGCGGCTTCCAGTTCGCCGAGGCCCTGCGCGTCTTCCAGAAGCGCTTCGGTCGGCTGCCCAACCGGCTCGAGGAGCTGGTCAAGGTCGAGCCGCGCTCGATCCGCCAGCTCTGGAAGGACCCGATGACGGAGGACGGCGCCTGGGGCGTGATCGTCGAGCTGCCCGGGCGCGGCATGATCGCGGTCGACAGCCGCACCGGCCTGCCGCTCGCCCCGCTCGACACCGACGGCGACGGCCGGCCCGATCCGCCGCCGCCGCCGCCGCCGCGCCCGCCCGACGGCGGCACGGTCGCCACCGGTCCGATCCACGGCGTCAAGAGCCTGGGGCGCGGCGAGGCCTTCCACGAGCTGTTCGACAAGACCGATTTCGGCGACTGGGAGTTCACCGTGGAGTTGCTGCAGAACGCGCTCGCGAAGCCGGGACCGAGCGGGCTGCCGCCGCGCGCCAACGCGCTCACCCTCGGGCGTCCGTTCCGCTACCCGCCGCCGGGCACGCTCGAGCCGGGGGTCGGGCTGCCCGGCGATCGCGAGCCCCCCGCTGGACCCCCTGGCGGTCGTCCCGCGCCGCGCCCGCGCCCCGAGGGCCCGCGCGTCCGGCCGGGCGGCTCGAAGGGCGACGGATGACCTGGCACACGATCGAGGTGCGCCTCGAGCGGCTGCCGCACGCCGCCGACCTGCCGCTGCCCGATTACGCCACCGCGGGCAGCTCGGGCGTCGACCTGCGCGCCGCGGTGGACGAACTCCTCTGGCTCGCCCCCGGCGCACGCGCGGTGGTGCCGACCGGCTTCCGGGTCGCGATCCCGCACGGCTGGGAGGGTCAGGTGCGGGCGCGAAGCGGCCTCGCGCTGCGCCACGGCCTCGCGCTGCCCAACGCGCCGGGCACGATCGACAGCGACTACCGCGGCGAGGTCGGCGTGCTGCTCGCCAACCTGGGCGACCGGCCGGTCGCGATCCACCGCGGCGACCGCGTCGCCCAGCTCGTCCTGGTCCCGGTCGCGCGCGCCACCTTCGTCGAGGCCGACCGCCTCGACGAGACCCCGCGCGGCCCCGGCGGCTTCGGCTCGACCGGACGGCGCTAGCGCCCGCAGCGACCGGCGCTAGCCGGCGGCGCCGCGCGCCGCCGCGCGGCGCGGCAGGCGGCCGTCGAGCAGGGCCAGGGTGGTGGCGAGCACGGCGCGCATGGGGGCGGCGTCGGCGCGGCCGGTGCCGGCGAGCGGGAAGGCCGTGCCGTGGTCGACCGAGGTGCGCAGGAAGGGCAGGCCGAGCGTCCAGTTGGTGGCGCTGCCGAAGCTCGCGGTCTTGACCGCGATCAGCCCCTGATCGTGGTAGAGCGCGAGCACCCAGTCGAACTCGCCGCGCCGGGCGCGCGCGAACAACGAATCCGGGCTCTCGGGCCCCAGCGCGTCGATCCCGGCCGCGCGCGCCGCGGCGACCGCGGGCGCGACGATCGCCGCGTCCTCGTCGCCGATCAGGCCGCCCTCCCCCGCGTGCGGGTTGAGACCGGCCACGGCGATGCGTCCCCCGGCGTGGCGCTGGAGACAGGCGAGCGCCTCGCCGATCGACGCCGCGTCGAGCTCGGCGAGCACGCGCGCGAGCGGCACGTGGACGGTGAGCAGGGCGACCTGGAGCTCGGGGGCGAGGAACGCCATCAGGTAGTCGCGGCCGTAGCGGGTGAGCCCGCAGGCCTCGGCCAGATAGTCGGTGTGGCCGACGAACCCGGGCCGCACGTGGCCGGCGATCGACGCCTTCGAGATCGGGGCGGTGACGATCGCGTCGGCGATGCCGCGCCGCGCCAGGTCGATCGCGGCGTCGAGCGCCGCCATCGCCCCGCGTGCGTCGGCCGCGCCGCTGGCGCCGAAGCGGATCGTGCGCCGCTCGCCCACCGGGTCGAGCAGGCCGACGGCGCCGGGCGGCAGCGCCTCGAGCGCCGCGCGCGAGGGCGAGGCGACTTCGAGCAGGCGGCTGCGCTCGAACCCGGGCACGAGCTGGAACACCGCCTCGAACGCGGCGCGCTCGCCGACCAGGAGCGGTACCGACCCGCCGAGCTCCACCGCGCCGCCAGCACCGAGCGCGCGCAGGAGAATCTCGGGCCCGACGCCGGCCGGATCGCCCTGGGTGAGCGCCAGGACTCGTCTCGTCACGCCACCGCCCTCCGCGTCGATCCTGTCACCGAACGGGCGTGCGACTGGCGCCCGGCGTCGGGTACCATGAACGCGGGAGGGGGACCCGGAGGCGAGGATGAAGGAGTCTCCCGAGCCGGTCGCCGCCTTCCTGGGCGGCCAGAGATTCGCGGTCGCAGGAGTGTCGCGCGACCCCAGGCAGTCCGCCAACGCGATCTTCCGCAAGCTGCGCGCGAGCGGCTACGAGGTGGCGCCGGTCAATCCGGCGGCGAGCGAGGTCGAAGGCGTGGCCTGCTACCCGGATCTCGCGTCGGTGCCGGGTGAGATCGACGGCGTGATCGTGGCGGCACCGCCCTCGGCGGCGAGCGCGCTCGTCGCCCAGTGCGCCGCGCGCGGCGTACGGCGGATCTGGTTCCATCGCGCTTTCGGCACCGGCAGCGTCGCGGACGAGGCCGTGGCGGAGGCGCGCGCGCGCGGCCTCGAGGTCCTGGTCGGCGGCTGTCCGCTGATGTACTGCGCTCCGGTCGACCCGTTCCACCGCTGCATGCGCTGGTGGCTCGCCCGCTCCGGCCGCGTGCCGGGCTGACGCGCCCGCGCGGAGCCGCCGCTCAGTCCTCGGACTCGGAACTCTCGTCGGATGCGCCTTCGGGAGGCGAGCTCGCGTCCCCGTTCGCTTCGTCCGCGTCGAGCGGGCGCGGGCCGGCCTGGCCGGGCACGCCGGCCGAGACCTTCTTGCGCGGCTGGCGGCGCAGCTCCTCCTCCTTGAACATGAAGAGGATCGAGGTCTTCGGGATGAGCAGGTTGGGCGCGTCGTGGCGGTGGAACTTGATCGCGCCCTTGTCGTACCACTCGACCCAGCCGCGCAGCTCGTCGCCGTTGACCAGGCGCAGCACCATCGGCGTGCGCGCCTGCATCTGCTTGAGGTAGTAGAACTCCTCGGCGTTGGTCTGCTCGGGTGGCGAGGCCTTCCGGCGCACCGCCCGCGGCCCCTCGTTCTTGCGCGCGTCCCCGAGGTCGGGGCGGATCAGCTTGCGGTTGCTCATGACGCCTCCGCCCCCGGCGCGGGTCCTGGCTGGCCCTTCTTGCCGGACGGGTACTGGTCGTTCTCGTAGGCCAGGCAGCAGAGCAGACGGCCGCACTGGCCCGAGATCTTCGACGGGTTGAGCGAGAGGTTCTGGCGTTTCGCCATCTGGATCGAGATGGGCCGGAACTCCTTGAGCCAGGTCGAGCAGCAGAGCGTCTTGCCGCACACGCCCAGGCCCCCCAGCAGACGCGCTTCGTCGCGCGCGCCGAGCTGGGTCATGTGGACGCGCGTGCCGAAGCGCTGCGCGGTCTCGCGCACGAGCTGGCGGAAATCGACCCGGTGCTCGGCGGTGAAGTAGATGGTCGCCTTCTTGCCCGAGAGCGAGAACTCGACGCGCGCCACCTTGAGGTCGAGCTGGAGGGCGCGTGCACGCTCCTGGACGAACAGCTTGGCGGCGTCGTCGCGCTGCCGTTTGCGGTCGTGCGCAGCCAGGTCGTCGTCGTTGGCGGCGCGCAGGATGAGCTTGGCGCCCGCTTTCTGGCAGGGCTTGAAGATCGGCATCGGCGACTGCTCGACGTGGCCGAAGACCGGCTCGCCCTCGACCTCGACCACGACGCGATCGCCGCGCGCGAAGAGGGTGCCGCCGGAGCGGCACAGGGTGAGGTTGGTCTCCTCGCCGAAGCGCACGCCAACGAAGGCGTCCTCGACGGCCGTCGACATCCCCCTGAACGAGCACCCTGCGCAGCCGGACATCGGAACCTCGGACCAGCGCTCGTGCAGGAACGGTACCAATCCCCTGAGGAGCGACTCCGCCCCGCGACGGAGCTCTCCGCCTCGCCTCAGACGGCCCTGCGCGCCGGTTCTGGCGCCATTATGGCGAGCCCCGCCGGGGGGGTCAACCGCGCCGGCGGCCGCGCCGCCCGTCGCGGCGAGCCGTCGCGCGGGGGCGCGGCGCTCAGTGGTCGGTGTCGTCCCCGTCGGGGGGCGGGGGGGCGTCGAGCTTGAGATCCTTGATGTTGAAGCTGCCGGTCTCGAGGGTCGGGAAGGAACGCTCGAGGAACGGGCGGCCGATGTCGGCGCGGTAGATCTTGCTCGGCCAGTCCACCCGCGCCGCCGCCGCGTAGGCGGTGCGCAGCGCCGATCCCAGGTCGGGCCCGGTCGCTCCGACGTTGACCACCCGGCCGCCGGCGGCCACCACCTGACCCCCGACCTCCTCGGTGCCGGCGTGGAAGACCACCGCCCCCGGGATCGCGGCCGCCTCGTCGAAGCCGAGGATCGGTTCGCCCTTGACCGCCTTCTCGGGGTAGCCCCGGCTGGCGAGCACGACCACCGCGGCGGCCTCCTTGCGGAAATGGAGGCGCGTCGCCGAGAACGCGCCCGCGGCGCCGTCGGCCAGCAGGGGCAGCAGGTCGTCCTCCATGCGCAGCAGCAGGGCCTGGGTCTCCGGATCGCCGAAACGGGCGTTGAACTCGAGCACGCGCGGGCCGTCGGCGGTCAGCATCAACCCGGCGTAGAGCACACCCCGGAAGATCCGATTCTCCTCCGCCATGCCCGCCACGGCCGGGCGCATCACCTTCTCGAGCACCTCGGCCGCCTGGGCCGAGGTGAGCAGGCCCGACGGACTGTGGGCTCCCATGCCTCCGGTATTCGGCCCCTCGTCGCCCTCGAGCAGGCGCTTGTAGTCGCGCGCGGTGGCGAACGGCAGCATGCGCTCGCCGTCGACCAGGGCGAGGAACGAGACCTCCTCGCCCTCGAGACAGCGCTCGACCACGATGCGGTCGCCCGCCACGCCGAAGCGCCGCTCGTCGAAGAACAGCGAGAGCGCCGGGGCGAGCTCGGCCGCGGCGCGCACGATGATCACGCCCTTGCCGGCCGCCAGACCGTCGGCCTTGAGCACCACCGGCAGGCCGAGCGCGCGCACCGCGCGCTCGGCTTCCGCGCGGTCGCGCGCGAGCGCGAACTCGGCGGTCGGGATGCCGTGCCGGCCCATGAACTCCTTGGCGAAGATCTTCGAGCCCTCGAGCTCGGCGGCGGCCTTGCGCGGCCCGAACACGGGCAGACCGCGGCGCTCGAACTCGTCGACGAGCCCGAGCGTGAGCGGCAGCTCGGGGCCGACCACGGTCAACTCCACGCCCAGCTCCTCGGCGAAGCCCGCGAGCTCGTGGATCTCCTCGGGCCCGAACGGCACGCGGTCGGCGACCTGGGCGATGCCCGGGTTGCCGGGCGCGCAGAAGAGCTCGGTCAGGAGCGGGCTCTGACGCAGCTTCCAGCACAGGGCGTGCTCGCGGCCGCCGCTGCCGATGACGAGCACCTTCATCTCATCTCTCCTCGTGCCGCTTCGACCCCTGCGACGGCGATGACGTCGACGACGTCCTCGGCCGAGCAGCCGCGCGACAGATCGTGCACCGGCCGGGCCAGGCCCTGGAGCAGCGGCCCCACGGCGCGCGCGCCGGCCAGGCGCTCGGTCAGTTTGTAGGCAATGTTACCTGCGTCGAGGTCCGGGAACACCAGGACGTTGGCGCGGCCCCCGAGCGGGCCGCCCGGGGCCTTGACGGCGGCGACCCCCGGCACCAGGGCGGCGTCGGCCTGGAGCTCCCCCTCGAAGGCGAAATCGACCCTCCGGCGGGCGAGCTCGGCCGCCGCGGCGCGCACCTTCTCGACCCGCGGGTGGGCGGCGCTGCCGTGGGTCGAGAAGGAGAGCAGGGCGACGCGCGGCTCCTCTCCGAGCAGGGTCCGGCAGGAGGCCGCCGCCGCGACCGCGATGTCGGCGAGGCCCGCCGGGTCGGGGTCGGGCACGACCGCCGCGTCGCTGTAGACCAGGCTGCGGCCGTCCGGCAGCACGATCAGGAAGCAGGAGGAGACGAGCGCGAGGCCGGGGGCCGGCCCGACCGCGGCGAGCGCCGCGCGCAACGTCTCGGCGGTCGGGGCCGCCGCGCCCATCACGGCCCCGTCGGCCGCCCCCGCGCCGACCAGCGCGCAGGCCAGGTGGAGCGGATCGGCGAGGCGGCGCTCGCGCTCGCCGGCGACGAGGTCGCGGCCGCGCAGCCGGCGCTCGAGGTGGGCGCGCGCACTGGCCAGCGGCCCGGCGTCCAGCGCCACGATCTCGAGGCTCGAGGCGGCCAGCCCGAGGCCCGCCAGCCGCGCCGAGACGGCCTCGGGCTCGCCCAGCAGAATCGGCCGGGCGATGCCCGCGGCGGCCGCGGCCGCGGCGCCGGCCAGGATGCGCTCGTCCCCGGACTCGGGGCAGACGATCCGGCGCGGCCGCCGGGCGGCCTCGGCGCGCAAGCGATCGAGGGGAGACGGCAGCGCGGACTCCGTCAGGCCGGGCTGCCGACCGACCGGGCGAGCGCGGCGAGCGCGGCTTCGACCTCGTCGACGACGTAGTCCGGGGTGGAGGCGCCCGCGGTCAGGCCGACGGTCGAGACGCCCTCGAACCACTCCGGGCGCAGGTCCGGGGCACCCTGGATGAGGTGGGCGGGCTTGTAGCGGGCGCAGATCTCCCACAGATGCCGGGTGTTGGCGGAGCGCTTGCCGCCGATGACCAGGATCAGGTCCACTTCGGGGTCGCGCCCGAGCTCGTGGGCGGCCTCCTGGTTCTGCTTGGTGGCGTAGCAGATGGTGTCGGCGCGCCGCGCCTCGGGCACGCGCGCCTCGATGTGGCGGGCGAGCTCCTCGAAATCGTCGGCGTTGAGGGTGGTCTGGTAGAAGATGCGCACCTTCGGGTAGCGCGACCAGTCGACCCGGGCGGCCTCGGCCACGGTCATCAGGACGTGGTAGCTGGACGGGTCGAGGTCGTGGGTGTAGCCGATCACCTCGCGGTGGGCGGGATCTCCGACGAAGACGAGGTGCTCGCCCCGGGCGAGCGCGCTGCCGGCCTCGTCGTGGATGTCGTAGACGAACGGACAGGTGGTGTCGAGGATCGACAGGCCGCGCGCGCGCGCCTGCTGATGGAAGGACGGCGGCACGCCGTGGGCGGAGAAGACGATGGTGCCGCGCTCGGCCGACTCGAGGCTCTCGACGGTGTGCACGCCGAGCTCCTCCATCTCCTCGACCACGCGCTCGTTGTGGACCACCTGCCCGAGGATGTCGCCCAGGTGCCCCTTGGCGGCGAACTTCTTGACCTTCTGGTCGGCGATCCGAACGCCCGCGCAGAACCCGAACTTGGCCGCGCGCTTCGTCCTCACCCGCTCGACTCTAGCACCGCGTCGCTCGTCGTCCGGACCCACGCCGGTCGAAGGCGAGCCCCCGGTTTCAGCTCCCGGCCACGGCGCGACGGAAGGGCAGCCGGCGGGCGGGCCGACCGGTGAGCGCCAGAACGGCGTTCGCCACGGCGGGGCCGATCGGCGGCACGCCGGGCTCGCCCACGCCCGTGGGCGCCTCGGTCGAACGCACGATGTGCACCTCGACCTCCGGCATCTCGTGGATGCGCAGCAACGGATAGTCGTGGAAGTTGGACTGGACGACCCGTCCCGCTTCGAGCGTCACCTCGTCGTGGAGCACGGTGCCCAGACCGAAACCGATGCCACCCTCCATCTGCGCGCGCACGTTGTCGGGATTGATCGCGACGCCGCAGTCGACCGCGCAGACCACGCGGTGGACCCTGGGCATCCCGCCCTCGTCGAGCGAGACCTCGGCCACCTGGGCGACGAAGCTCGAGAAAGAGGCGTGGACCGCGATCCCGCGCGCGCGCCCGGCCGGGAGCGGCCGGCCCCAGCCGGCCTTCTCCGCGGCGAGCTCGAGCACGCCGCGGTGGCGCGGATGGTCGCTCAGGAGCTCTCGTCGGAGCTCGAAAGGGTCCCGCCCCGCCGCCCGCGCCACCTCGTCGAAGAAGGCCTCGGTCGCGTAGCCGTTCTGGGTGTGGCCGACCGAGCGCCACCAGAGCACCGGCACGCCGACCTTCGTCGTGTGGAGATCGACCCGCAGGTTCGGGATCGCGTAGGGCAGCTGCTTGGCTCCCTCGACCGACGACTCGTCGATGCCGTCCTTCACCGAGAAGGACTCGAAGGGCGTGCCGGTGAGCAGGGACTGGCCGACGATGCGGTGGGTCCAGCCGACGATCCGCCCGTCGGCGTCGAGGCCGGCTTCGAGGCGGTGGAGGTAGAGCGGACGGTAACGACCGCCGCGCAGGTCGTCGTCGCGCGTCCAGACCAGCTTGACGGGGTAAGCGCCGCGAATCGCCTTGGCGATCTCCGCGGCCTCGCGCACGAGATCACCCTGCGGCGTCGCGCGCCGGCCGAAGCTGCCCCCGGCGAGCATCGTCTCGATCGCGACCCGGGAAGGCTCGAGCCCGAGCACCTCGGCCGCGACCGCCTGGTCGACGGTCTGGAGCTGCGCGCCGGTCCACAGCTCGCACCGTCCCTCGCTCACGCGGATCACGCAATCGAGCGGCTCCATGGGCGCGTGCGCGAGGTAGGGGAACTCGTACTCCGCGCTGACCACGCGCGCGGCGCCGGCGAGCGCGGCCTCGGCGTCGCCGTCGCTGCGCGCGACCAGGCCCGGCCGCGCCAGCAGGCCCCGGTACTCGGCGACGAGCTCGACCGTGCCGCGCGTCTCGGCGCCGCTCTCGTCCCAGTCGACGCGCAGCGCGTCGCGCCCGCGCTTGGCGGCCCAGAAGCCCTCGGCGAGGACCGCGACTCCCTGCGGAATCTGGACGACGTCCACCACGCCCGGGACTCGCCTGGCTTCGCTCGCGTCGAAGCCGCGCACCCGGGCGCCGAAGCGAGGCGGGCGGGCGATGAGCGCGGTGCGCAGGCCGGGCAGCGTGAAATCGAGGGCGAAACGGGCGGCGCCCCTCGACTTCTCGGGGACGTCGACGCGCGGGAGGTCCTCGCGGCCGACCAGGACGAACTGCTTGGGGTCCTTGAGGGCGACTTCGGCCGGTGGCTCGAGCTCGGCGGCGCGCGCCGCGAGCTCGCCGAAGCGCGCCGACCGTCCCGACGCCGCGTGACGGACCACGCCCTGCGCGACCGAGAGCTCCGCGGCGGGCACCGACCAGGTGGCTGCCGCCGCCGCGACGAGCAGGGCGCGGGCGGTCGCGCCCGCCCGGCGCATCTGCTCCCAGGAATTGGCCATGGCGGTCGACCCGCCCGTCCCCTGGACGCCGAAGAAGAGGTTCTTGTAGCGCTCGACGTCGGCGGGCGCCGCGACCACCCGGACCGTCGCCCAGTCGGCATCGAGCTCCTCGGCGAGCAGGGTGGCGAGGCCGGTGTAGGTCCCCTGGCCGAACTCGACGTGCTTGGAGAGGACGGTCACCGTGTCGTCGGATCCGATGCGCACGAAGGCGTTGAGCTCCGCGGCGGCCGGCGCCACGTCCGCGGCCGCTCCCGCCGCGCGCGGGAGGCGAAGCCCGATCACGAGACCGGCGCCGGCGGCGAGCCCGGAGGCAAGGAGCTGACGCCGGTCGAGGGCCGGCTGCAGGCCGCGCGCGCTCATCGTCCGAGCCTCGCCGCGGCGTCGTGCACCGCGCGCCGGATGCGCCCGTAGGTTGCGCAGCGGCAGAGGTTGCCCGCCAGCGCGGAGTCGATGTCCTGGTCCGTAGGTCGCGGAGTCGTGGTGAGCAGCGCCACCGCGCCCATCACCTGGCCTGCCTGGCAGTAGCCGCACTGAGGGACCTGGAGCGCGTCCCAGCTCGCGCGCACCGCTTCGGCGGCCGGCCCGGAGAGGGCCTCGATCGTGGTCACCTCACGCTCGCCGAGCGACTCGACCTTGAGCACGCAGGAGCGCGTCGGTCGCCCGCCCACGTAGACGGTGCAGGCGCCGCATTGCGCGATGCCACAGGCGTACTTCGTGCCCGTCAGGCCGAGCGAGTCGCGCAGGACCCAGAGCAGCGGCGTGTCCGGCGCGACGTCGACCTCCCGCCGCGCGCCATTGACGGAAAGCGTGTACTTCATCGCCACCTCCCCGGCAACCGAACGCCGCCGGCTCGTCGTGCGTGACTGGGGGCACGCAGTGTAGCACCGGGTCCGCGGAGGACTCGAGGCGCACGCCGGCCTCGGCGGGCCGGTCCCTAGCGCAGCGCGGCGGCGTCGAGCTCGACCGCGCGCAGGCGGGAGGGGCGCTCGCGCGCGTCGAGCCAGGCGACCAGCAGGGCCCCCCGGGGCAGCGGCGCGATGCGCGGGACGCCGGCGAGGCGGCTCGCGGTCGTGGCGCCGAGCTCCAGCACCGGACCGAGCGAGCCGTCGGGCCGCGCGCGGCGCGCGCGCACGGCGGCCTCGTCGCCACGGATCGCGAGCCAGACCACCGCCACGTCGCCGCCGGCGAGCGGGGCGATCCCGACGCGGCCGAGCGGGCGGTCGCCGTCGAGCTCGAGCGCGCGGCCGAAGCTCGAAGCGCCCGCCGCCGAGAACGCGACCGCGACTCGCGCGCGCCCGGAGGCCGCGGTGAACCAGGCGACCGCGACCCCGTCGCCGGCCGCCGTCAGCGCCGGGCCGTTGACCGGACAACCCTCGATGCGCCAGCCGTCGGCGGCCACCGGAGCGGCGAGCGGTTCGCGCCCCTGCAGGCGCGCCACGGCGACGTCGCGGATCTCGTCGCCGGAGCGATCCCGGTACGCCACCACGCTCATCCCGCCCGACCGGCCCGCCGAGGTCGAGCAACAGTCGCAGACCCGCTCGTCGACCCGCTCCGAGGGCCCAGCCGCGGCCGCCACGAGCGCCGTGCGCAGCTCGGTCGGCCCGCCCGCGGCGGTGCGCCGGCCGTCGAGCCAGAAGGCGCGCAGGGCATCGCCCTCGGGGACCATGCTCACGAACCCGTGCTCGACCGCGGAGTCGTCGTCGTGGAGCGCGCCGAGCGCGCGCCAGCTCACGCCCCGGTCGAGCGAGCGCGCCAGCGCGACGCCGTAGGCGTGCGCGTCGGACTCCGCGCGCTCGAGCCACCAGGCGGTGAGCGTGCCGTCGCGGGCGGCGGCGACCCCGGGCGTGTCGGCCCAGTTGACGAACAGGCGCGCGTTCTCGATCACCGTTGTGGGCGCGCCCCAGCGCCCGCCTTCGTAGCGCGCGAAGCGGAGCCGGTGCGCTCCCTCGACCCCAGGCTCGATCCAGGTCGCGAGCACGCCGCCGTCCCCGGCGGCGAGCGCGGGCGCCGAGGCGCCGGCCGCCGCGGGCGGGTCGACGGCGGGCGGCGCCGGCCCCGCTCCGGCCGACGCGGCGACCAGCGCGAGCGCCACGGCGAGGGGAGCGCGGGGCGTCAAGCGCGCGCCGGTCCGAGCCGCGCCGCCACGGCCGTCCAGTCGACCACGTTCCACCACGCCTTGACGTACTCGGCGCGACGGTTCTGGTACCTGAGGTAGTAGGCGTGCTCCCAGACGTCGAGGCCGAGCAGCGGCCGGCGCCCCGCGGCGAGCGGCGAGTCCTGGTTGGCCGTGGCCTCGATCGCGAGCTCGCCCCGGGCGCCCACCGCGAGCCACGCCCAGCCCGAGCCGAACACGCCCAGGGCGGCCGCGGTGAAACGCTCGACGAAGCTCTCCTGCGAGCCGAAGGCAGCGGCGATCTCGCTCGCCAGGCGGCCAGCCGGGACCCCGCCGCCGCCCGGCTTCATCGAGGCCCAGAACAGGGTGTGGTTCAGGTGCCCGCCGCCGTGATTGCGCACCGCGGTGCGCACGCTCTCCGGCACGCGCTCGAGCCCGCCCACCAGCTCCTCGACCGTCCGGCCGGCGAGCACGGGCGCCGCCGCCACGGCCTCGTTGAGCCTGGCGACGTAGGCGGCATGGTGCTTGTCGTGGTGGATGCGCATCGTCTCGGCGTCGAGGTGGGGCTCGAGCGCGTCGAAGCCGTAGGGCAGCGCCGGCACCTCGAAGGGCGCCGCCTTGGCGGGCTCCTCGGCGCCGCCGGTCGAGGGGGCCACCCAGAGTCCGGCTGCCGCCACCGCCATCGTGCCCAGCGCTTCGCGTCGGCTGATCTTCATCGGCTCTCTCCTCGTGTCGTCGCATCCTCGATGCCGTCGCGCCGCTCCACCAGCTCCAGGCGCACCCGCGCCGAGGAGCGCGCGACCAGGATCTCCACCGGCGTCGCCTCGGGGCCGGTGGTGAGCCAGAGATCGAGCGATCCCTTCCAGAGGCGACGGTCCGGCAGCGCGACCCCGCGCACGGTCAGATGACGGACGTCGATCTCCCGCCCTTCGACTCGCCGCCGCTCGTGGCCGTGGGGCACCACCGAGACCGGATAGAGCTTGCCGTCCGACCAGATCTCGAGCCGGCGCGGCGCCGCAGGCGGATTCAGGCGCAGCATGTGCACCGCGCTCGCGACGTCGATCACGCCGGTCTGGCCCACCTCGGCGCGCTTGCTCTTCTCCTCGCCGCGCCAGCGCTGGCTCGACCAGGCGGAGAGCGTGGTGCCGGTCGCGGGGTCCCACTCGGCACCGTAGCGGAAATAGTCGCCCGCCGCCCGGTGCTCCGCGGTGACGGTGAGCTCGCTGCGCAGGCGCCCCTCCGGCAGGTGCCGGAGCGTCAGCAAACCCTCGCCGGCGTTGGGCACGAAGAGACCGGCGAGCGCGCCGACCAGCCCGTCGAGGCGCCAGCGATAGACCAGCGTCTCGTCACCCGCGGCGCGCACCGGCGCGGCGGCGAAGAGCGCGGCCAGGACCGCCCCGGCGAGGGCACGTGTCGCCATGCCCGCATGATACGCAAAGCCCGCGCCCGCGGCCGGCCCTGTGCCAGAATCCCGGCGGCCGCGGCGCGGCCCGCCCGCGAGATGGAGACGCCCGCGCACATCCCCCCGAACGACGACCTGGCGCAGCTGCTCGCCGTGCTGCCCGCCGAGCTCGGCGAGCGCGTCGGCGCGCTCGGTCCCCTGGACGAGCTGCTCGAGATCGTGCTCGATCTCGGCCGCGTCCCCGAGGCGCGCTTCGCGCGCTCGACCGCGGAGCTCGGCGAGCGCCCGCTCGGCCGCGCCGACCTCGCCCACATCGTCGAGCGCGTGGGCCGATTCGGCAACGACAATCGCGCCGGCATCGAGCGCACGCTCCATCGCATCTCCGCGCTGCGCAACCGGCGCGGCGAGGTCATCGGACTCACCTGCCGGGTGGGTCGCGCCGTGGTCGGCACCGTGGCGATCGTCCGCGACGTGATCGAGACCGGCCGTTCGACTCTCCTGCTCGGCCGGCCGGGCGTGGGCAAGACCACCCTGCTGCGCGAGGCGGCGCGCGTGCTCGCCGACGAGCTCGGCAAGCGGGTGGTGGTGGTCGACACCTCCAACGAGATCGCCGGCGACGGCGACATCCCCCACCCCGGCATCGGGCGCGCCCGCCGCCTGCAGGTGCCCTCGACCACGGAGCAGCACGCGACCATGATCGAGGCGGTCGAGAACCACATGCCCGAGGTGATCGTGATCGACGAGATCGGCACCCAGGCCGAGGCGCTCGCCGCGCGCACCATCGCTGAACGCGGCGTGCAGCTGATCGCCACCGCGCACGGCAACGCGCTCGAGAACCTGCTCTCCAACCCCACCCTCTCCGACCTGGTGGGCGGTATCCAGGCGGTGACCCTCTCCGACGACGAGGCACGCCGGCGCGGCACCCAGAAGACCGTGCTGGAACGCAAGGCGCCGCCCACCTTCGACGTCCTGATCGAGATCCAGGACAAGGACCGTTTCGCGGTCCACCGCGACGTCGCCGAGGTCGTCGACCGCACCTTGCGCGGCCTCGCGCCACGCCCCGAGATCCGTGTGCGCGCCAGCGACGGGGCGGTGGCGATCGAGACGCCCGCGCCGGACGCCGAGAGCGCCGGCGCGAGCGCGCCGCGCACCGGGCTCGCCGCCGCCCGCCACCGGATGCGCCGGCGCCTGCGCATCCTGCCCTTCGGAGTCTCCTCGCCCCGCCTCGAGCGCGCCGTGCGCGACCTGCGCGTGCCGGCCGTGGTGGTCGACCGCCTCGAGGACGCCGATTGCGTGCTGACCACCAAGGCGCAGGACCGGCGGCTGCCCCGCGTGCTGCGCGCCGCGCAGGCCGCGGGCCGGCCCTTCCACCTCCTGCGCAGCGGCACCGCCGGCCAGATCGAGAGCTTCCTGCGCTCCCTGTTCGACGTCGAGGACGCCCTCGACGAGCAGCAGGTCGCGCTGCGCGAGGCGGAGGCCGCGGTGCGCGAAGCGATGGACGGCGGCCGGTCGGTCGAGCTGGCGCCCCAGTCGTCGTTCGTGCGCCGCCTCCAGCACGAGCTCGTCGACCGCTACGGCCTCGCCTCCACGTCGCGCGGCGACGAGCCCTTCCGCCGCGTCGTGGTGGTCCCGGAGCGTTAGCGCCGCGACCTGGTTCCCAGCGCATTCGTCGGCTCGATCCTGATCGTCTCGGCCGGAGCTAGGGCGGAGCCTGGAGTCGCCGCACGGCGGCGCGCTCGAGCAACGCGAGCACCGAGCCGGCCAGCACGGTGCCGGACTCTCCGCCGTCCAGGCGCAGGCGCGCGGCCAGCCGCGCGAGCCCGATCGGCTGCGGCCCGCCGCCGAGCAGGAGGAGCTTGGGTCGGCCGTAGGCGAGCGCCGGCGCCGAGCGGCCGCCGCCGAACTCGGGCGCCAGCCGGACCAGGTGGTCGATGTCGATGACCAGCGCGTCGGCGGGGGAGTCGTCGAACGCCGTGAGCACCTCGCGCTCGCCCTCGACCCGGAACGCCTCGCCTCCGGCGTGGCGGATCGCGGCGGCCAGCGCCGCGCCGGCGTCTCGCCCGGCCGCGACCAGGACCATCCCGCGCCGGCCCCCCGCCGCGCGGGCCCGGGCGGCGGCGAGCGCCTCGGCCGCCACCCGGTCGGGCTCGGCGGCTGACACGACGGCGTCGAGCGAGAGCGCGAAGCCCAGGCCCTCGTCGTCGGTGACCAGTAGGGAGAGCGGCACGCGCGCCCGGCACGCGAGCTCGACCGCCGGCGCCACCGCGCGCCAGGCCTCGCTCGCTCCCGGGTCCAGGCGCGCGACCAGCGCCACCGGCCGGAGCTCGCCGAGCATGCGCTCCGCTTCCTCGGCAGTCGCGGCGCGCACCGCCAGCAGATCGTCGCGCCCGAGCCGCTCGGCGAGCGCCGTGAAGCGCGGGCGATCGGCTTCGATCACCAGCAGGCGCGCCCGGCCGCTCGCCAGCGCGGCCGCGGCGATCCGCTCCTCCCGTCGCGCCTGCGCCGCCACCGGGTCGCTCGGCAGGACCACCTGGAAGACCGCGCCAAGACCCGGCTTCGAGTCGACTCCCAGCACGCCCCCCATCAACTCGACCAGCTGGCGCGCGATCGACAGGCCCAGACCGGTGCCCGTCGGCGCCGCGCTCGACGCCGGGAGCTGGCGATAGGGCTCGAAGATCGCCTCGAGCTCGGCCTCGGGGATGCCCGGGCCGTGGTCCGTGACCGACAGCTCGAAGGCGGCGAGGCCGAGCGGCGAGGCCGCGGCCTCGATCGCGCGCGCCTGGAGCTGGACCGACTCGCCTCGCGGCGAGAACTTCACGGCGTTCGAGAGCAGGTTCAACAGCACCTGTCTCAGCTTCGCGAGATCCACTTCCACGGGCGCCAGCTCGCCTTCGCACCGGATCTCGATGCGCACTCCGCGGTGGAGCGCGAATCCCTCCATCAGCGACGCCACGCTCTGGAGCAAGGACGCGAGATCGACGTGCTCGCTGTGGACCTCCATGCGTCCCGACTCGAGCTTGAGCTGATCGAGCAGGTTGTTGACCAGCCGGAGCAGGTGCTCGCCGCCATCGCGCACGTTGGCGAGATAGCGCTGCTCGCGGGCTTCCAGGCGCCCGTCGAGCGCGCGCTCGAGCAGCTCCGAGAAGCCGAGGATCGCGGTGAGCGGCGTGCGCAGCTCGTGGCTGGTGCGGGCGAAGAGATCGCGCCGGCCCTCCTCGGCCCGGCGCGCGCGCTGGGCGGCGCGGTCGACCGCCTGCAGGTGCTCGGCGAGCGCCTGCGCGTAGCGTGCCAGGTCGTCGGTGCGCTCGGTCACCTGTCGCTCGAGAGCGCGCGTGCGGCGCGCGAGGGCGGCCAGACGGAGGCGCGCCCCGACCAGCAGCGCCGCCCCCGCGATCAGGGTCGCGAGCAGGCGGAAACCGGGCGTCTGCCACCAGCCCGCGCGCAGCACGAAGTCGAGGCGCGCCGGCGCGCTCCAGGGCCCCCCCGCGCGCGCCGCCCGCACGGCCACCCGATAGCGGCCCGGTTCGAGGTTCGTGAACTCGCGGAACGCCTCCGGACGCGCCTCCGGCCACTCGGATTCCCGCCCCTCGAGCCGGAACTGGTAGCGCAGGTCGCCGCGGTGAGCGAGGGTCTGGGCGCGCGCCGAGACACGCAAGGCGCCGTCGTCGGCGGGCAGCTCGGGAGCGCCGCCCTCGAGCCATCCGATCGGCCGCGTCGTGACCGCCGTGAAGGGCGCGCGGAAGACCCGCCCGCGCGCGCTCTCGAGCGCGACCAGCGCCACGCTCGGCGCCGTTTCCGGAGACGCGAGCGCAGCCTCGGGCAGCGCCGTCAGGCCGCCCTTGAAGCCGTACCAGAGACGGCCGGTGGCGTCGCGCGCGAAGGCCTCGCCGTGCGAGACCTCGGTGGCGACGCCCCCGGTCGAGCGGTCGAAACGGCGCAGGACCGCACCCCGTCCGCCGGCTGCCGCGGGGTCGAACAGCAGCAGGCCCCGGTTGGTGCCGAGCAGCAGCCGGCCCGATTCGGTCTCCGCGGCGCTCACCACCAGGACCCCCTCCAGGCCCACCGCGGCGAACCAGGACCGGAAGCCCGGTTCCGCGCCGCCCGGCAGCTGGCGCGCCACGAAGCCGTAGCCCCCGACGAGCAGCGCGCCGTCCCGGGCCAGCGCGAGGCCGGAGACGCTCGTCGCGGGCAGGCCCGCGTCGGCCGCCACGATCCGGAAGCGCCCTTCCGACCACCAGGACAGGCCCTCGGCGTGGGCCGCCCAGAGCCGGCCCGCCCCGTCGACCTCGAGGTCGTGGACGTGATCGCTGAGCAGTCCGTCCGCGGAGGTGAAGCGGCGCACCTCGAGCTCGCCCGCCGGTCCCTCTTCGAGGCGCGTCACGCCGGCCCGGCCGCCCAGCCAGAGCGCGCCCTGGTGGTCCTCCGCGATCGTGACGACGTGGTCGGCGGGCAGCTCGCGGCCGAGCGGGACGGCGACGCAACCGGTGGCAGCGATCCGGCAGACTCCGTCGTCGGTGCCGACCCAGACGCGCCCCCGCCGGTCGCGATGCAGCGCCCAGATCCAGCGTCCCTCGAGGTCGCTCTCGGCGAGTGTGCGGACGCGCGCGAGCGGTTCGCCGTGGGGACCCAGCGCGAGCCGCCCCAGGCCCGTCACCGTGCCCACCCAGAGCGAGCCGTCGGGCTCCGCTTCGAGGCTGTAGACGTGATCGTCGGGCAGCCCTTCCCGCACCGTGTAGCTGCGCACCGATTCGTCCTGGAAGCGCGCGAGCCCGCCTTCGGTGCCGATCCACAGTCCGCCCTCCCGGTCCTCGGCGAGCGCGCGCACGCCGTCGTCGGGCAGCCCGTTCGCCTCGGAGAGCGTCAGGCAGCGACCCGGCGCGCCCTCGAGACAGAGGCTCAACCCGCCCCCGTCAGTGCCGATCACGAGGCTGCCCTCGGCGCGCACGAGCAGCGCATAGACGTCTTCGGACGGCAGGCCCTCGGCGCGGCCGAAGGTCGTGAAGCGGCCGTTCTCGAAGATCACCAGGCCCCGGTCCCGCGTGCCGATCAGGATGCGCCCGGAGCGATCCTCGGCGAGCGCGCGCACGATCGTGCCGCCCAGCCCCTCGGCGGACCCCAGGGACCGGCACTCGCCCAGCTCGCCGCCCGCTCCCGGCAGGCAGCGCGCGACGCCGTTGCCGCGCGTGCCCAGCCAGAGCGAGCCGTCGGAAGCGGCGAGCAACGAGTAGATGAAGTCGCCCGGCAGGCCGTCGGCGCGGCCGTAGCGCCGGAAGCCCGGGCGCGTGGCGACGACCAGGCCGGACTCGGTCCCGAACCAGGCCTGTCCGTGGCGGTCGAGCGCGGCGGTCCAGATCTCGGCGTCGAGCTCCGGCCGGCCCCGGTAGGAGATCAGGCGGTGGCCGTCGTAGCGCGCCAGGCCGGCGCTGGTGCCGATCCACAGCTCCCCGGACGGATCCTCCAGCACGGTGCGCACGATCGGGCTGGGCAGGCCCTCCGGCACCGAGAGCGTGGAGAAGCTCGAGCCGTCGAAGCGCGCGAGCCCCCAGGAGGTCGCGACCCAGAGAAACCCGCGCCGGTCCTCGACCACGCTCCAGATCTGGGTGGCGGGAAGACCGTCGTCGACGCTGTAGACGCTGAAGGGGAGTCGCTGTGCCGGTAGTGCGACGGCGATCAGGGCGAGCGCCGTTCCGAGCGTCGCCGACGCCGTCCCGAGGGTCAGCGCCGCGCGCGTTCGCTTCCGGTCCATGCCGCCGCCTCCGCGCGGTGCCAAGCGGCGTCAGCGTAGCACGGGCCGACGGGCGGCGCGGCTCTACTCGGTCGAGACGCGCGCGCCGTCGCCGGTGAGCGCCGAGCGCAGCGCATGCCAGGCGAGCGTCGCGCACTTGACGCGCATCGGGAACGCGCGCACGCCGCCGAGCGCGGCCAGCTCGCCCAGCTCCTCGGCCGCCGCCGGCGGGCTGTCGCCCATCACCAGCGCCCGGAAGCGGTCGGCGAGCGAGAGCGCGGCGGCGACGGGAAGCCCGCGCACCGCCTCGGTCATCATCGAGGCGGAGGCGGTCGAGATGGCGCACCCGGAGCCCTCGAAGCGGATCTCGGCGAGCCGATCGCCTTCGAGCCGGACCGCGATGTGCAGCCGGTCGCCGCACAGCGGGTTGTGGCCGTCCACCGCGCGGTCGGCGCCGGGCAGCGGGCCGAAATTGCGCGGCCGCCGGTAGTGGTCGAGCAGGATCTCCTGATAGAGGTCGTCGAGGTCGCTCATCGCACGAGGAGGGCCCGCGCGCGCAGCACCGCGCGCGCGAGCGCCTCGACCTCTGCGGCGGTGCTGTAGGCGGCGAACGAAGCGCGCACGGTGGCCGGGACACCGAAGCGCGCCATCACCGGCTGCGCGCAGTGGTGTCCGACCCTCACCGCGACTCCCGCCGCGTCGAGCACGGTGCCGACATCGTGGGCGTGGGCGCCGTCGAGGACGAAGGAGACCACGCTCGCCCGGCGGCGGGCGCTGCCCACCAGGCGCACTCCCGGCACCTCGGCCAGCCGCTGGCGCGCGAGCTCGAGCAGCGCTGCCTCGTGCGCCGCGACGGCTTCGCGGCCGAGGCGCTCCAGCCAGTCGAGCGCGGTGGCCAGCGCGCGCGCCTCGGGCCCGGCTGGCGTGCCCGCCTCGAAGCGCTGCGGCGGGTCGGCGAAGGTCGTGCGCTCGAAGCCGACCTCGCGGATCATCCCGCCCCCGCCCTGCCAGGGCGGCATCGCCTCGAGCAGCTCGCGGCGCGCCCACAGCGCGCCGATGCCGCTCGGCCCGTAGACCTTGTGCCCCGAGAAGGCGAAGAAGTCACAGCCGAGCGCGGCCACGTCCACCGGCAGGTGGGGCACCGACTGTGCTCCATCGACCAGGAGCCGCGCGCCCGCCGCGTGCGCCAGCGTGGCGATCTCCGCCACCGGCACCACCGTGCCCAGGGCATTCGAGACGTGGGCGACCGCGACCAGCCGGACCTTGCCCGCCGCGAGCCGGCGCTCGATCTCTCCGAGCTCGATCTCGCCGCGCTCGTCGATCGGCGCCACCGCCAGCCGCGCGCCCGTGGCCTCGGCGGCGAGCTGCCAGGGCACCAGATTGGAGTGGTGCTCCAGGCCGCTGACCAGGATCTCGTCGCCGGGGCGGAGCCGGGACCCGCCCCAGCTCGCCGCCACCAGGTTGATCGCCTCGGTCGTGCCGCGCACGAAAACCACTTCGTCGGCGGCGCCCCCGAGGAAGCGCGCCACGCGCGCGCGCGCCTGCTCGTAGTGCTGCGTCGCCTCGGCCGACCAGCGGTAGACACCGCGCCCGATGGCGCCGTAGCTCTCCACGTAGGCGCGCTCGAGCGCGTCGAGCACCGCGCGGGGCTTCTGGGTCGTCGCCGCGTTGTCCAGGAAGGCGCAACCGCGCTCGCCCGGTCCCGGCGTCAGAGCCGGGAACTCGGCGCGCACGGCCTCCGCATCGAAGGACGTCTCCGCCGCCTGGTTGCTCGCCGTGGTCTCCATGCCGTTCGCCGCCGCGCTCGCCGCCGTCCTCACACGGCTTCGCGCACGACTTCTCCGTGCGGGATCCAGGCGAGCAGGAACTCCTGGAGCTGGCGCCGCAGGGGCTCGACCCGGGTGCGCTCGACGATGTCGGCGGCGAAGGCATAGGTGAGGAGGCTGCGCGCCGCCTCCAGCCCGATGCCACGGGAGCGCAGGTAGAAGATCGCCTGGTCGTCGAGCTGCCCCACCGTCGAGCCGTGGGTGCACCTGACGTCGTCGGCGAAGATCTCCAGCTGTGGATTGGCGTTGACCAGGGCCTCGGCCGAGAGCAGCAGGTTGCGACTGGTCTGCTTGGCGTCGGTCTTCTGAGCCTGCGGGTGGACGTGGATGCGGCCGTTGAAGACACCGCGCGCCCGCTCGTCGAGCACGCCCTTGAACAACTCGTGACTGGTCGTGTGCGCGCGCGCGTGGTCGACGCGCATGTGGAAATCGGCGAGCTGCCGCCCACGCACCAGATAGAGGCCGTTCAGCGTCACTTCCGCGCCTTCGCCGCCGAGCACGGCCTGGACGTCGTGGCGCGCGATCGCCGCGCCCAGTGAGAACGTCTGGCTCGAGACGTTGGCGCCACGGCCGGCCTCGACGTGGAACAGGGCGAGGTGGAAGGCGTCCAGCGACTCGTGCTGCAGCTTGTAGTGATCGATCGCGGCGCCCGCCTCCGCCACCAGCTCGGTGACCGGGCACACGAGAGTCACGCCGCGCGCCGCGCCGCGGTAGCTCTCGACCACGGTCGCGCGCGCGTTCTCGCCCGCCCGCACCAGGACGCGCGGGAACGTCGCGGTCGGCTGCGCATGGGCGGAGCTCCAGAAGATCAGGTGGACGGGCGTCTCGACCACCGCGCCGGGCGCGAAATCGATCACCGCGCCATCCTCGAACAGGCCGGTCGCGAGCGCCGCGAACGGCCTGTTCACCACGTCCGCGCGCCGCCCCAGCTCGGCGCCGAAGGCCTCCCAGTCGGCCGGCCGCGCGCGCGCCAGGCTGTGCACCGCCACGCCGGCAGGTGGCACGCCCGGGCTCGACAACTCCGGCACGTGGCGGCCGTCGACGAAGACGACCTCGTGACAGTGAGCCAGGCCTGCGCTGGCGAGCGCACGCCCCGCAGCAGCCGTGTCGATCCCCGCCGGCGGACGCAGGAAGCGGGTGCGCGCCACCGCCGCGACGTTGGTGAAGCGCCAGTCCTCTTCGTTCGGGCGCGGGAAGCCGCGCTCGGAGAAGCGCTCGAGGCCGCGCGCGCGCATCGCGCGCACCGACTCCGGCTCGTGATCGAGCCGCGCCTCGCCGAGGTCGGCGAGCCACGCCGCCGGCGCCTGTGCTTCGGCGCTGACCGCGCCCTCGCTCATGCCCGGGCCTCCGCCGCCGCCTCGTGCTCGAGCCAGGCGTAGCCCTTGCTCTCGAGCTCGAGCGCCAGCTCCTTGCCGCCCGAGCGCACGATGCGTCCGTCCAGCAGCACGTGTACGAAGTCGGGCACGATGTAGTCCAGCAGGCGCTGGTAGTGGGTGATCACCACGAAGGCGCGCTCCGGCGAGCGCAGCGTGTTGACGCCGTCCGCGACGATCCGCAGCGCGTCGATGTCCAGCCCCGAGTCGGTCTCGTCGAGCACGCACAGGCGCGGCTCGAGCACCGCCATGTGGAAGATCTCGTTGCGCTTCTTCTCGCCCCCCGAGAAACCCTCGTTGACCGGGCGCTGGAGCAGCGACTCGTCGAGGCCGACCAGCTTCACCTTCTCGCGCACCAGCTTCAGGAACGAGATGGCGTCGAACTCGGACAGGCCACGGTGCTTGCGCACGGCGTTGAGGGCAGCGCGCAGGAAGTAGGTGTTCGACACGCCGGGAATCTCCACCGGGTACTGGAAGGCGAGGAACACGCCCTCGCGCGCGCGCTCCTCGGGCGCCATCTCGAGCAGGTCGCGGCCGTCGAACAGCACTTCGCCGGCGCTGACGTCGTATTCGTCCCGGCCGGCCAGGACCTGCGCGAGCGTGGACTTGCCCGAGCCGTTGGGGCCCATGATGGCGTGCACCTCGCCGGGTCGCACCTGGAGGTCGACGCCGTGCAGGATCTCGTTGTCGTCGACCGAAGCGTGCAGATTGCGGATTTCGAGCAGCATCTTGAGCGGCCTTTCCGTTCCGGGTTTCAGCCGACGCTCCCTTCGAGCGAAACGGCGAGCAGCTTCTGGGCCTCGACCGCGAACTCCATCGGCAGCTCGCGGAAGACCTCCTTGCAGAAGCCGTTGACGATCATGCTGACGGCGTCCTCGGTGTCGATGCCGCGCTGGTTGCAGTAGAAGATCTGGTCCTCGCCGATCTTGGAGGTCGAGGCTTCGTGCTCCATCTGCGCGGTCGGGTTCTGGACGTCGATGTAGGGAAAGGTGTGCGCACCGCACTGGTCGCCGATCAGCATCGAGTCGCACTGCGAGAAGTTGCGCGCGTCGGCGGCGCTCTTGAGGATCTTGACCTGGCCCCGGTAGGTGTTCTGGCCGTGGCCGGCCGAGATTCCCTTCGAGACGATGTTCGAGCGTGTGCGCCGACCGACGTGGATCATCTTCGTTCCGGTGTCGGCCTGTTGCCGGTTGTTGGTGACCGCGACCGAGTAGAACTCGCCCACCGACTCGTCACCCTGCAGGATGCAGGACGGGTACTTCCAGGTGATGGCCGAGCCGGTCTCGACCTGCGTCCAGCTGATCTTCGAGCGTCGCCCCTTGGCCAGGCCGCGCTTGGTGACGAAGTTGTAGATACCGCCGCGGCCCTCCTTGTCGCCCGGATACCAGTTCTGGACCGTCGAGTACTTGATCGAGGCGTCGTCGAGCGCGACCAGCTCGACCACCGCCGCGTGGAGCTGGTTCTCGTCGCGCATCGGCGCCGTGCAGCCTTCGAGGTAGGAAACGTGCGCTCCCGCCTCGGCGACGATCAACGTGCGTTCGAACTGCCCGGTGTTCCTGGCGTTGATGCGGAAGTAGGTCGAGAGCTCCATCGGGCAGCGCACGCCGCGCGGCACGAACACGAAGGAGCCGTCGGAGAACACCGCCGAGTTGAGCGCAGCGAAGAAATTGTCGCCCGGCGGCACCACCGAGCCCAGGTACCGGCGCACCAGCTCGGGGTGCTCGCGGATCGCCTCCGACATCGGGCAGAACAGGACCCCCTGCTCCGCCAGCTTCGCCTTGAACGTGGTGGCCACCGAGACCGAGTCGAAGACCGCGTCGACCGCCACCCCGGCGAGCGCCTCGCGCTCGTGGAGCGGGATGCCCAGCTTCTCGTAGGTGCGCAACAGCTCGGGATCGACTTCCGCGAGCGACTTGGGCGACTTGGCGAGCGAGCGCGGCGCCGAGTAGTAAGAGATCGCCTGATAGTCGATCGGGCTGTAGCGGACGTTGGCCCAGGTCGGCTCCCGCATGCCCTGCCAGTGGCGCAGCGCCTTCAAGCGCCACTCCGTCATCCAGTCGGGCTCGCCCTTGAGCGCGGAGAGCCTGCGCACGACTCCCTCGTCGAGGCCCGGCGGGAAGGAATCCTGCTCGACGTCGGTGACGAAGCCGAACTGGTACTCGCGGTTGGCCAGCTGTTCGATGGTCTGGGAGTCGGTCGTCATGTCGTCGCCACCCTTGCCTCGGTCCTGGCGCCCGGCCCGCGGCCGGCGCCGATCCTCACCAGGCCGGCCACCGCCGGCCGCGCGAGGTCCTCCAGAGTGATGCGCCCGAGGGCGCCGTCCACCGCCTCGTTGATCGCCTGCCAGTGGCGGCGGACCTCGCAGTAGGGCTCGCGATCGCATTCACCGGGGCTGCCCTCGATGCACACGGTCAACGCCACCGGCCCCTCGAGCGCGCGCAGGATGTCGGCGGCGGTGATGCCCGCGGCCGGCCGCGCGAGCGAGTAGCCCCCCTTGACGCCGCGGTGGGACGCGAGCAGGCCGTGACGGGCGAGGAGCTTGAGGATCTTGGAGACCATCGGCGGGGGCAGCCGCGTCTCCTCGGCCAGCTCCGGAGCCGCCAGCACGGCTGTCGGCGCCGCCGCCAGGCGGGAGAGCAGGACGAAGCCGTAATCGGTCTGCTTGGTCATCCGGATCATGGGGGCCTCGAAACAGGACGCCAACGGTCCTGTTTACGGATGATACCGGCCCCGGCGCGAAAGTCAAACCCGCCTCAGCGGTCGAGCAGGTCGCGCACCCGGCGCTCGAGGGCGTCGGCGGAGAACGGCTTCTGGAGGAAGGCCGCCCCCTCGCGCGCCAGCCCTGCGCGCAACAGCGGGCTGTCGCTGTAGCCGGACATGAACAGGACGCGCAGGTCCGGGATCCGGCGCCGGAGGCGCTGCGCCAGATCGAGGCCGGAGAGCCCGGGCATGACGATGTCGGTGACCAGCAGGTCGATCTCGCCGTCCAGGCTCGTCACCAGCTCGAGCGCCTCGGCGGCGCTCGCTGCCGAGATCACCCGGTAGCCCCGGTCGCGCAGGATCTGCTCGGCGAGCTGGCGGATCAAGTCCTCGTCCTCGACCACCAGGACCTGCTCCGCGCCTGGCTCGGCGAGGGCGCTCGCCGGAGCCAGCGCGGAGCTCACCCGGAACTCGCCCGACGCCGGCCGCCGCGTTCCGGGCGGCTCGACCTGCGGGAAGTAGACGTGGAAGACCGAGCCCTGGCCGGGGTGGCTGTCGGCGAAGATGTAGCCCTCGCACTGCTTGACGATGCCGTAGACAGTGGACAGCCCGAGCCCCGAGCCGCGACCGCGCTCGCGCGTCGAGAAGAACGGCTCGAAGATGCGCGTCATCACCGCCGGGTCCATGCCGTGGCCGGTGTCGCGCAGCGAGAGACGGACGTAGACCGGTTGCGGCAGCAGCGCGATGCCACGGCGGCGCAGCTCCTCGGCGTCGACCACGGCGGTCGAGAGCTCGATGCGTCCGCCCTCCGGCATCGCGTCGCGCGCGTTGACGAACAGGCTGACCAGGATCTGCTCGACCAGGTCGGGGTCGGCGTGGATCCTGCCCACCCGCACCTCGGTCAGGTCGACCACCAGAACATCCTCGCTGACCACGCGTCGCAGCGTGGGCAGGCGCTGCTGGATCAGATCGTTGAGGTCGATGCGCGCCGGCTTGACCGGCTGCTGACGGCCGAAGGCGAGCAGCTCGCGGGTGAGCTCCGCCGCCTGCTCGCCGGTGCGCAGGATCTCCTGCACCTCGGCGCGCAGCGGGTCGTTGGCACGCAGCCGCGACAGGACCCGCTCGCCGTAGCCCGAGATGGCAGCGAGCAGGTGGTTGAACTCGTGGGCGATCGAGGCCGCCAGCCGTCCGACCGCTTCCATCTTGACCGCCTGGCGGAGCTGCTCTTCGAGCTGCCGCCGCTCGGAGACGTCGCGGCCCACGCCGTGGATCCCGACCGGGCGCCCTTCCCGCACCATCACTCGCGAGTTGACCTCGAACGGCACGTAGCCGCCGTCCCGTCGCCGCAGCCGGACTTCGTAGCGCGTCTCGGCCGCGCCGTCCTCGAGCTTGCGCCGGATCGCGGCGCGCACGATCTCGCGCTGATCGGGCTCGGTGATCAGCTCCTCCCAGGGGCGCCCGACGACCTCCTCGACCGGCCAACCCAGCAGGCGCGTGACCGTGGCGTTGACCGAGGAGAAGCGTCCCTCCAGGTCGATCGACCAGACCAGGTCGGTGGCGCTCTCGAACAGCTCGCGATAGCTCGCCTCGCTGTCGCGCAGCTCGGCGTCCAGGCGCTGGCGCTCGAGCACGGCGCCGAGCAGGTTGGCGCCGATGCGCAGCGCCTCGATCTCGAGCGGCCCCCACTCGCGCTCGCGCCGGCACTCGTCGAACCCGACGAATCCCCACCAGGCGCCGCCGACGCGCACCGGCACGAGCAGGAGCGACCGGACTTGTTGCGCTTCGAGGATCGACCGGAAGTCGGCCGCCAGCTCGTTCGACTGGCGGGCATAGACCTCGTCGCGTTCGAGGGCCGCCGCCATCTCCTCGAAGCCGGGCAGATCGTAGGACAGATCGGAGAGCGCCGGGTCGTCGGCGTGGGAGGCGATCCCCGCGTCG
>Ga0102851_10000066_pt1 | contig 40063 bp, 34 predicted proteins | sample Mud3Dept3metaG_FD_79558 | JGI IMG/M metagenome (GOLD analysis project Ga0102851, IMG submission 79558) | Freshwater wetland microbial communities from Ohio, USA, analyzing the effect of biotic and abiotic controls - Mud 3 Core 4 Depth 3... | ecosystem: Environmental > Aquatic > Freshwater >... | reverse complement strand
TCCATCTGGGGGGTCTTGAACACGTACTTGGCCACGGGCTTCACGATCACTTCGGCGGCCGCGCAGGAGAGCAGGAGGGTCTTGCTTTCCTCTGCCAGGTTTTTGATCGCCATGGTCTCGCCGCTCGTTGACGGCCCGATGATGGCGAAGACCTTCTCTTCTTCGATCAGCTGCTTGGCGAAGGAGATGGCCTTCTCCGGGCTTGCGCCGGAGTCCTTGATGATCAGCTGGATCTTTCTGCCGTCCACGCCGCCTTTGGCATTCAGCTCCTCGGTCAGCATCTCCAGCGTCTTCGCCTCGGGCGCGCCGAGGAACGACGCCGGGCCGGTGACGGCCAGGATCGCCCCCACCTTGATCGTGTCCGCCGCCATGGCAGGCGCGATACACAGGGTGACGACCGCCAACGTTGCTGCAATGAGCTTCAGTGTTCTCATGGTTCTTGATCCTCCTCTATCGGGTCTAAAATCTAACAGGCTGTTACAAAAGGCTTTAGCGTGGTTCGACAGGCTCACCACGACGGATAAACAGCAATGATCTCAATGTGCCTGCCGTTCTTCCTGAGCGCTCTGCAGAGCCTGCCGAAGCATTGGTCGAAGGGTAGGCATAAGCAGAGGATTTTTCATCAACCTGCTAAAGCCTTTGCATCTCTTCGCCGCTGAGGACGCGGACACCGGACCGCCGCAGGACCTCGATGGCCTTGTCCGCATCATCGAAGCGGAAGATCAGCACGGCGTTGCCCTCGCTCTTCTGCACGAATGCGTACATGTATTCGACGTTGATGTCTTTCCCCCGAAGCGTCCCCAGGATGCCGGCGAGCCCGCCCGGCCGGTCAGGCACGACCACGGCAACGACCTCGTTCCCGCCGACGGTGAAGCCGCCTTCCTTGAGGAGCGCCGTTGCCCGGGCGGGGTCGCTCACGATGAGGCGAAAGATGCCGAAATCAGCAGTGTCGGCCAGGGACAGGGCGCGGATGTTGATGTTGTTCCGGGCGAGGATATCCGTGACCTCGGCTAGACGCCCCGATTTGTTCTCGAGGAATATGGATATCTGCTCAGCCTTCATCGTTCCTCCAAGCGGCCGCGGACGGCCCGGAAGCATAATAATATGACGAGTAGACGGTCTTTGTCAAGGCAAACGATGCGAAATATCAGGGAGTTAGAACTGCGGAAGGCCCTGCGGGTCCGCCGGCGCCGCAACGGCCGGGCGGGGGGCTCGCCTGCGGTCAGTCCTTCGTGTAGCCGGGATAGATCTTCTTGGCGCAATCCGGGCAGATGCCGTGGCTGAACTCGGCCGAGGAGTGTTCGCTGATGTACGCCTCGATCTGGTTCCAGTATCCCTTGTCGTCCCGGATCTTTTTGCACGAGGCGCAGATGGGGATGAGCCCCTGGAGGGTCTTGATGTTCTGGAGGGCGACCTGGAGTTCCTTGATCAGTTTTTTCTGTTCCCTGTTCTTGAACCGGATCGTCCGCTCCAGGCCCAGGACTTCCTGGGTTTTCCTGATGGCGGCAAAGAGCCGGTCCCGGTCAATGGGCTTCAGGAGGTACTGGTCGATGCCGATATCGATGGCGTCGAGAAAGAACTCCGTGTCGTTGTGCGCCGTCGTCACGATGACGTGGGTCCGGGGGGCCAGCAACTTGATCTCCCGCGCCATGTCGAGCCCGCTCATGACCGGCATGCGGATGTCGGTGATGACGATCTCGGGCTGGTGGGCCTTGAAGGCCTCCAATCCCGCCCTCCCGTCGCCCGCCAGGAGCACGGTGTGGATCTGGCGCTCCAGGATGGCGGCGATGGTGCTTCTCGTTACCGGTTCATCCTCCACGAAGAGGACCGTAATGTCCATCTTTCTGGGATTTTCCATGGCCCGTTTATACCTCGATCCGGAACTCGGCTCCTTCGGCAATGTTCCGCGCGGTCAACCTGCCCGACAGGTGCTTTTCAATGATGATCTTCGACATATACAGCCCGATGCCGGTGCCTCTTCCCTCCTCCTTGGTCGTGAAGAAGGGCTCGAAGATGCGGTCCAGGTCCCCTTCCGCGATGCCGCCGGCATTGTCCGCGATCGTAACGACGGACCGGCCCTGGTCGCTGAACACGCGGATGGCCAGCTTTGGCGAGCGCACCTTGCGCTCCAGCAGGACGTCCTTGGCGTTGTTCAAAATGTTGAGCAGCACCTGGGCGAACTCGTTGGGATACCCCGTTGCAGCGACCACGGTGGACATCTTCACGTCGACGGCCAGATGGTTCTTCCGGAACCCTGTCTCAACGAACGCGAGCACGCGGTCGACGACTTCGTTCAGGAGGAAGGCCTGCTTTTTCTTGTCCGTCCGGTAAAACCCGCGGAAATCATCGATCGTCTGCGACATGTGCTGGATCACGTCCATGCTCTTCCGGACGCCCTTTTCGAGATAGTCCGGCGTCAGCTGGCCGTGGACCTGCGCGTCGAGAATATCCTGGATGAGGAGCCCCACGATGTTCAGGGGCTGGCGCCACTGGTGGGCGATGTTCCCGAGCATCTCGCCCATGGCGGCCTGGCGGCTCTGCACCATCATGAGCCGGTCCTTTTCCCGGTTCTTGGCCACTTCTTCCTGGACGCGCGCCTGCAGCGTGCGGTTCATTTCCTCCACCGCCCGCTCGGCCTGCTTGCGCTCGGTGATGTCCCGGGCGATGACCATTGTTGCGGGCTTGTCCTTGTAGGAAAAGGATACGCTGACAGCCTCCACTTCGACGCTCGTTCCGTCCAGCCGGACGAACTTCTCCTCGATGATCGGATTTGCGGTCCCCAGCTCGATCGTTCTCTTGATACGCTCCTGCACGACAGCCTGGTAATCAGGATGGATGATGCTCAAAATAGGCCTTCCCAGAAACTGTTCGGGCCTTTGACCGCCGAGAAGCCGCACCCCGCTGTTGTTCATGTAGATCAGCACCCCCTCTTGCTGGATGCCGATCATGTCAGGAGACATCTCACTGAGAAGGCGATATCGTTCCTCGCTCTTCCGCAGGGCCAGCTCCGACGCCTTGCGTTCGGTGATGTCCCGGTCGATCCCCCGATAGCCCGTCCATCGGCCGTCCCGGTCGAAGATCGGCACACCGCTTGTTTCCAGCACGACGATACGGCCGTCCTTGTGCAGGTTGTTGTTCTCCATGCGCAAGAGCGGCTCGTGAGCCGCAAAGGCCGAGGCGACCTGCGGTCCGAGACGGTCCGGTTCTCCGGGGATCATCAGATCAAAGGGCGTCCTGCCGAGCACCTCGTCCGGCTCGTAGCCGAGGATGTCCCGCACCTTGGGGCTCGAATAGACATACACCCCGTTGCAGTCGATCTCCCAGATCCAGTCGCTCGTCGACTCGGTGAGTGCGCGGAACTTTTCTTCGCTCTCCCTGAGCGCCTCCTCCGCCCGCTTGCGCCCGGTGATGTCCCGCAGGAACGCCATCAGCCGCCCGCCCTTGTCCGGCGAATGATTGATGCTGATCTCCAGGTCGACGAGGCTGCCGTCCCTGCGCCGCATCGCGCTCTCGAACCGGGCCGAACCCGCCTCGACGACCCGTTCGATCTGGCGCTGTATCTCCTCGGGCGACTGGCTGGCCTCGATGTCGCGGACGTGCATCTGGAGCAGCGCATCCCGGGGATAACCGAGCAATCCGCACAGGTAATCGTTCACCTCGATGATGAATCCCTCTCGATCCGTCATGAGGAAGCCGTCCATGGCCGTCCGGAGGATGGTCCGGGACTCCTCCTCGGCGATCTTCCGGTCGGAGATGTCGATGCCCATGCCGATGATCAGTGTCCGCCCGCTGATGACGGTTCGGGCGCCGGTAACGAAAAAGGGCATCCGCTTCCCCTGCCTGGTCAGGGCGACCGTCTCGATGGCCGCGTATCCCGTCGCCAGGGCTTCCTGGATCTTGGCGGCGACCCGCTCGCGCTCCTCGGGAGGAAACAGCTCGAGCGCGGTCATCCGCGCGATCTCTTCATCAGTATAGCCCGTGATCCGCTCGTGGTTCCTGTTCCTGCGGATGAGCTTCCCCTGCGCGTCCATGGCATAGAATATGCCGGGCAGGCTGTCGATGACCGAATCGGAAAAGGTCTTTTCCGCATGCAGGTCCTCATAGGCCTGCTCGAGGTCCCGGGTCCGCTCCTGCACACGCCGCTCCAGTCCTTCGGTCGCTTCGCGGAGACGGGACAGCATCGTGCCGAAGGCCTTCCCGAGGGACCCGACCTCGTCCGGCCCATGCGCCCCGATCTCGACGGCGAGGAAGCCGCTCTCGGCCACGGTGTTGGCGGCCATGGTCAGCGAACGCAGCGGCCGGGAGATCCGGCCGGCAAGCAGGCGGGCGAGCACGAGGGTCAGCAGGAGAGCGAGTAGTCCCGTAAGAACATAGATCGACGTGAGACGCTTCAGCGGCAGGAACTTCTCATCGGCCGGTTCGCTCACGGAGATCGCCAGATTCAGCCCGTCGAGGGGCGGATGCAGATGATGGAGCGGCCGGCTGTAGGTTACGACGTTCTTCGCCGAGAAGGTCGTTTGCTCCCAGATCCGGGCGTCGCAGCACCGAAAGGAGACGTTCATACTCCGCTGCGCTCTTTCCTCCCGCCAGGCCCGGCTGAAGATGTCATCGAGCAGGATATCCATGACCAGCATGCCCTGCGGGCCCATGGATGCGGACGGCCGGACGGGGTGCGCGATCCGGAGGCCAACATGACGCTCGTCAGGAAGCATCGCGGCAAAGGGCAATCCTTTGCGGGAGACCTGTTGGACGAGGGCCTTGTCGCGGAGGGAGGCATAGGAGGAACGCTGCGCATTGCCGGCAAGGAACTCGCCCTTCAGGTCGCACAGTGCGATCCTGAAAGAGACCTGCTCCGGGAGCTGATAGCTCAGGAAGAAGGGGACCAGGTAGCTGCTCCGGCCCGCAGTATCCCGGAGGGCGCTGGCGATGCTGTAGTTGCCTGCAATGCTCTCGGCGTTCTCGTTAATGGCGTGCAGAAGCCGCTCGACATGAAACGCAATCTGGTCCGCGTCGTTCTGCAGGGTGGCGTCGATCGTTTTCCGAATATGGGAACGCATGTTCTGATAGGATACAACACCCAGGACGGCCACGAGCGACATGGTCAGCAGGACCGTTGCCGCCGCGATGCGGCGGGTGATGCTGGACCCTATCCACTGAGCAATGTTCACCGGGGACCTCTCGCCGAAACAGAGGGAAGCGCTTCGCAGGCACAGCCGCCCGAGCCGCTGTTCGTCGAGAAAAGAAAGGCTTATTCCGGTCCCTTCGAAAGAATACGGCGCTGAAACGGAGCACATCTCCGCCCTGTAATTCTATTGTATCACGAAGAACAGGTGAAACGAGAATGATTAAAACCTGCACCAAAGTGACCACCGTCGTCAGGTGTACAGAACAATGCGCATAGTGCGCCTTATTGCAACAGCGGGTATGCTATGATTAACATCATACTTTTCGCTCCGAAATCATGTTCTACTATTTACACTGTTAAAATTTATTCCCAGGAGGTGAAACGTACACGATCAACAACGGATTGCAGCAGGCTGAATAAATCTTAAGGAGGAAGGATGATGCGAAAACGATTTATTGGATTTTTCATGCTCATGACGGCGCTTGTCGTCACTGGAGCGTGGCTCAACACCGCCGATGCGCAGTACAAGGCCGAGGGCGCCAAGAAGAAGAAACAGGCAGCGGTGAAGGTCGAAACGTGCTATGGATGCCACGAACCGATCATGAAGCTCCACACCATGGGCAAGCACAGCAGGAACAATTGCGTCAATTGCCATTCCGGCGATTTCAAGAAGCACGCGGAAAATCCCGGGCCGGACAACCGTCCGGTGACGGATACGTCCTGGGAGGCCTGCGGACAGTGCCACAAGGAGCAGTTCGAGAGCTTCAGGAAGGTGGCCATGCATCGTCCTGCGCGGGACGAGAAGTCCCAGCTCACGAACCGGTCGCCCAATCCCTTCTGGGACAAGCTGATGGCCGGCCACGGCTTCACGAAGGAGCACGGCCTCACCCGGAGCCATGTGAACATGCTGACCGACCACTACGTGGTGGACCGCGCCTACGGCGGCAGGTTCCAGGGCAAGAACGGTTGGAACTACATCCTCGAGAAGGGCAGGGCCTGGGACATCCTGATGGACACGCAGCCGACCGCGACGGTCCACAAATCCTTCATCACTCAGGGCGCGGCAGCGGCGAACCCGGTCTGCCTGCAGTGCAAGTCGCAGGACCAGATCCTGAAGTGGGCCTACATGGGCGATCCCGTGCCGGGCGCGGAGTGGTCGCGCAAGTCCTTCGTACCCGACCTGGCCAAGGCCACGAACCACGGCCTGAACTGCTTCTACTGCCATGACCCCCACGCGGCCAAGCCGCGGGTGGTGCGCGACGGCCTGATCCAGGCGCTGACCCGGCCCGAGGCGGACACGCTGTGGCACAAGGACCAGAAGCACACGAATTTCAAGGTCATCGATATGGGCCTCCGGGGCTTCAACCGCAAGATCGCGATCCTGGACAAGTATGACACGCGGCTGCAGTGCGGCCAGTGCCACGTGGAGTACAACTGCAACCCCGGCTACGATCCGCGGAACGAAGATACGTCCAAGTACACCGTCACCATGGACAGCCCGCTCACGAACCACTTCCCCTACAAGGATGTGCTCGGTCTCTATGACCATTACGTGAAGCAGGTGAACTTCCTCGACTTCAAGCATGCCCTGACCGGCGGGCTGCTCTGGAAGGCCCAGCATCCCGAGTCGGAGACCTTCTACAACTCCAAGCACGCCAAGGCCGGCGTGGGGTGCGACTCCTGTCACACGCCCAAGATGAAGGACAAGAAGACCGGCAAGATGTTCACGTCCCACTTCGCCGTGTCGCCGCGCGTCATGCTGAAGGAGACCTGCCTCGCCGCCAAGTGCCATCCGACCTGGACGGAGGAGCAGGCGAAGTATTCGATCGATTCGATCAAGGCCTTCGGCAAGGGCAAGATGCGGAAGGCGGAGTTCTGGCTCGACGCGCTCATCGACAAGATCCTGGAAGGCAAGAAGGCCGGCCTCGCCGTCGATGTGATCAAGCAGGCCCAGGACCAGCACCTGAAGGCGCACATCCTCTGGGAATACTGGACCGCCGAGAACTCGGACGGGTTCCATAATCCCGAACTGGCGCGCGAATCGCTCACCCGGTCCGTCGATGAATCGATGAAAGGCATCAAGGTCATCAACGACGCGCTTGGTGCAAAAACAGCGCAGGCAGCGCCTGCTTCAACGAAATAACCTGCCGCCGTCCGTCCCTCGACCAGGCGGGGAACTTTGTTCCCCGCCTTTTCTTCGCTCACACCATTCCTGCCCCTCCCTGCCGGAAGCGCGGCCCGCAGATCCGTTCGGACAGCGTGAGAACGGGGTATTTTCAGGGCATGAATTTTTTCATAAATTTTCTTGAAATTTCATGAAAAATAGTGCATAATTTACCCATTGTTTTGCATGCAGGCGTTTTGTCGTCGCAGGACTTTCTTTTCACCAAGGAGAGTGGAGATATGGCACAGGGAAAAGGAACGGGAATATTCTTGCTCATACTGATCTCCGCGCTACTCACGGGGACGGCGGTCGGCGCACCGGCGGAGCGGGGCGGCGGCTCGCTCGATACGCTCAAACAATATGTGGCCGACCTCAAGAAGAATCCCGAGAATGTCGAGCTCCGGGAAAAGGTGATCAAATACTCGCAGACCCTGAAGCAGAAGCCGCCGCTGCCGGAGGAGTTCGAGCGGCAGATGTCGCGGGGCAGTGCCTATCTGAAAAAGGCCACCGATGTCGAGGGATTCAACAAGGCCGTCGAAACATTCAAGTCGGCCCTCGCCATGGCCCCCTGGGAGGCGGAAGGCTACGTTGAGCTTGCGACGGCGCAGGAAAAGGCAGGCCTGTTCTCCGAGGCGATCCAGAACCTGAACTTCGCCCTCCTGGCCGACCCGAACGCCAAAAATGCGCGGGAGATCAGGAACCACGTGTATGAGCTGGAGGTCTACGCGGAAGACGCCAAGCAGGCGCTGAAGGTCAGTCCGAGCGTCCCGGTGCCGCCTCCGCCTCCGCCCACGCCGGTCAAAGTAACGGCCCCCGCGCCCAAGAAGACCGCGGCGCCCGAGAAAAAGACGAATCCCAAAGCCTTCGTCGGGAACTGGTTCTACAAGGATGCGGGGCCCCGCGGCGGCGAGGAGGTCACCACGCAGGCGTTCACCATCACCCTGGGTTCGGACGGCAAGCTCGTTGCGGCGGCTCCGCGGCGCAGCACCGGCGCCGTCGGCACGGTCACCGTGTTCGAGCTGGCAGATGACTCCATCCACATCCTGGTCACCTGGAAGCTGGCAACCATCCCGTCGTACTGGAAGACCGAGGACTATGATATGACCCTGTCCCCTGACGAGACGAAGCTGAAGGGGAGCTATCGGATCAAGAGCAGCGGCAAGGGCGAATATGCCGAGGACAAGGTCCTGTTTAAACAGTAAGGCGGGAACGCCCTTCGAACGGAAGTCCCCGTCCCGAACAGATGCCACAAGCTGCTGAAGAGAGCCTTCAGCAGCTTTTTTGTTTACGGGCCGCGCAGGCAGCGGGTCCGGACGGTGAGCGATGATGAAGACTCGCAGTATGTCGTTCATCCTGATCGCCCTGGGGGCGAACGCCATGATCCTGCAGATCACTGCCCTGCGCGAGTTCATGGTGGTGTTCTCGGGGAACGAGCTTGACCTGGGGATCACGCTGTCGCTCTGGCTGCTCATGACCGGCATCGGCAGCGCCGCCGCCCGTAACGTCCGGAACCCCCGCGCCCTGGGATATACGGTCCTGCTGACCGGACTCTTCGCGCAGCCGCTGCTGTCCCTCATCCCGTTCCTGCGCCCGCTGTTCGCCCTGGAAACGGGCGAGACCATTCCGCTGGCCGACACCATCATCTCCACGGCCCTGCTGCTTACGCCCGCCTGCGTCCCCGTCGGCATGCAGTTCCCGCTCGCGGTCCGGACGCTCGGAGGGAATGCCCCACGGACCTTTCTCCTCGAAGCCGTGGGCGCGCTCGCCGGCGGCGCCGCATTCACCTTCCTGATCGCCGGGCATGCCGGCGCAGCCGCGGTCCTGACGGCCGTCAGCATCGCCTATCTCCTGCTCGGGGCGGCCCTGCTCACCAGGCCTGCCCTCGTGCTGCTTGCCCTGCTGCCGCTGCTGGTCAACCTGGGCGTCTCCGAGGCGCGCCGTGCGCTGCAGGACGAAGAGGTGCTGTTCGTCAGCAGGACCGACTCCCGGTACGGCGCCGTCGAGGTGTTCCGGACGCGCGACCAGCTGAACGTGTTCGCGGGCGGCAAGTTCCAGTACTCCTATCCGGACCCGCAGACCGACGAGCTGCGGGCCCATCTTCCGTTCACCCTCCATCCCCGTCCCCGGCGCGTGCTCGTGGCCGGCGGCTCCCCCGGCGTCAGTCTGGAGGTCCTCAAATATCCCGATACCGTTGTCGATCACATCGAGCTCGATCCCGGTCTGGTGCAGGTCTCCCGATCGCTCCTCGGCCACGGCACCGCCGGCAGGCGGCTGCCCTCGTTCCTGACCGATGACGCCCGCAGGTACATCCAGGGTCTTGACGGTCCGCACTATGACCTCATGATCCTGAACCTTCCCGAACCGGCGACGGCAAACCTCAACCGGCTCTACACCGTCGAGTTCTTCCGCGAGGCGCGCCGTGCGCTTAACCCGGACGGCGTCCTCGCGCTGACGCTCCCTGCGTCGTTCGGCTATGTGGGAAAGCGGATGCAGGCCGCCAACGGGGCGATCTACGCGTCACTGGCCGCGGCCTTCCGGCACGTGGCCCTGTCGTCGGAAGAATACAGCGTCCTGGCGGCGTCGGACAGCCCGCTCGAGACGAGACCGGGTCCGCTCCAGCAGCGGCTGCTGGAGCGAGGCGTCATTTTGAAGCATTTTCATCCCGGCATCCTCGACGATGCCTTTGACCCGATGAAGGCCGGGCAGTACCGGTCGCGGCTCGCCGTCGTGAGGTCGCTCAATACCGACAGCCGTCCGATAGCGTACCTTTACGATCTCTTGCTCTGGGCGGACATGCAGCAGAGCGGCATGCTGCAGTATCTCGTTGACCACGGCGACGGCCTGGTCCTGATCGTCCTGGTGCTCCTCGTGGCTGCCGGCGCGGTGAGCGCCCTGCGGGGCCAGGCCATCGCCTACACGGTTTTCCTTGCCGGTTTCTCGTCCCTTTCCTTCTGTCTCGTCGTCCTGCTTGCGTACCAGAGCGCCTACGGGTATGTGTACGAGCGGGTCGGGCTGCTCACCGCCGCTTTCATGGCGGGAAGCGCCTGCGGCGCATATGCCGCGCGGAATGCTGAACGACGTCTCCTGCTGCTTCGGGCCTGCGAGACGGCCGCAGTCGGTCTGCTGCTTCTGGCGCCGCTGTTCTTTCTCAACGAGGCCCTGTTCCTTGCCCTGACCGTGCTGTTCGGCACGGCCGGCGGCGCGGTGTTCGTCGCGGCGGTCAGGCACGCCGCTGGGCCGGACCAGGCCGGGACCGCCGGACGGCTCTACGCGCTGGATCTTGCAGGTTCGTTCCTGGGGGCGCTGCTGACCGCGCTGGTCCTCGTCCCGCTCTTCGGCATTCGAAATACGCTCCTCGGAGTGGTATTATTGAAGATGCTTTCGCTGATCGTCCTGGGTTCCGCCCGTCATGAAGAAGCGTAGGACCATACTGTTCCTCGTCGCTCTGCTGTCGCTCGCCGCCGGCCCGTTCCTGCATCAGGAGACGGCTGTGGACGAGCGTGCCGCCCTCCGTGACCTTGCGCCCGAGACAACATTCTCCGGAAAAGGCGGGGCACCGCCGCACTATCGGGCCGGGCAGGACCTGGTCGCCTTCAATTCCTACGACGTGACGCAGTCCATCAGGGGATATGCGGGGCCCATCAAGGTCCTGGTTGTGCTGGGGGACGACGGCAGGATCAAGGGGATCAAGCTCCTGTCCCATCGCGAGACGAAGAACTACGTTCATTATATGGAATCACCGGCCTATCTCGGCCGCTTCATCGGCAAGAGCGTGTTCGACCGCTTCGAGGTCGACCGGGACATCGACGGCATTACCAGGGCTACGGTCAGCGTCGAAGCCCTCGCAAAGACCGTGCGGGAGTCCTCGCGTGCCGTGGCACTGAACGCCTTCGGCCTGCAGGCCGGGGCCGGGCAGGCGAACGAGGCCGGCAATTGGTCCTGGGCCTGGTACGCCGTTGTCCTCGTCTTCGGCACCGTCGGTTACCTGCTGACGCGGAGGGACCGGCTGCTGCGCCTGCGCGATCTCAGCCTGGCGGCAGGCATCATTGTTATCGGCCTGTACCTCGCCAGCCCCTTTTCTCTCTTGCATGTTTACAATCTGGCCCTGCTGCGGCCGTCGTCATCGGAGCTATGGTACGTCATCGTGGGCAGCACCGTCCTTTCGCTGTTCATTGCCGGTCGGTTCTATTGCGGCTGGCTCTGCCCCTTTGGCGCGCTGTCCGAGCTCATTGCGCGCCTCCCGACCAGGAAGTGGACGGTCCCGCCGGAACAGGACGACCGATGGCGGGGCTTCAAGCACGTCCTGCTGGCCGTTGTCACGGCGGTTGTCTTCCTGAGCGGGCGGGTCGACCACGGCAACTATGAGGCCTACATCACGCTCTTCGCCTTCCACGGGAATCTGTTCGCCTGGACCCTCCTGGCCTTGTCGCTGCTCGCGAATCTGCGGGTCCCGCGGTTCTGGTGCCGCTATCTCTGTCCTGTCGCAGCGCTCGCCGCGGTCCTCAGCCGCCGCGATCCCGCCTACGTCAGCATGCCCGATTGTCCAATGGGCAACAAGCCTAATCCGGAAACAGGCGAATGCATCCGGTGCAACCGGTGCTATCATCCTAAATATGGCAATGGGACAGGAGGGGGGGAAGCCCCTTCACTTTTTCCGGGGAATGTCGGATAATACAGCGAAATGAGCGGACAAGCGACTGACAAGAAAAAATTCACCCTTCTGGCCATCGCCGCAACAGTGCTGGTGGTGCTCGTCCTTTCCTCCAACGCCTTCCTCGATGAATACCTGGTGGCACGGGGGGACGAGAGCCAGCGAAGGTCGCACTATGAGAACGTTCTGCAGAAGAAAGGGCTCAAGTTGCACGAGGGGAGGTATTGGAAGAAGCAGTAGTGAAGTAGTGCGGAGTGCGAAGTGCGGAGAGCGGAATGAATAAGACAGACACGGGGACAAGGTGACAAGGGGACGTGGGGAAAAGAAGTAGATTGTGGATTTCAGATTGCGGACCGCGGATTTAAAAATCAATGTAAATCAGTATAATCTCTGGAAGAAGAAAATCTGTGGTATTACTTGGATTGACCTATGGCCGGAACAGTACAATGCGAGCTCTGCCCCACGGAATGCGTGCTGGAGAACTACCAGGTGGGCGGATGCAGGACCAGGATCAACAAGGACGGGGCGCTGTACAGCCTGGTGTACGGGAAGCCCTGCGCGGTCGCCGTGGACCCCATCGAGAAGAAGCCTTTCTATCATTTCCTTCCGGCGACGAAGGCTTTTTCCATTGCCACGGCGGGGTGCGTGCTGGGCTGCAAGTTCTGCCAGAACTGGCAGATCTCCCAGGCAAATCCCGAGGATGTCGATGTCCACGACCTTCCCCCGGCCGACGTGGTGCGGCAGGCGGCGTTCTACGGCTGCCGCAGCATCACCTATACCTACACCGAGCCGACGGTCTTCTATGAGTACATGCTGGACACGGCCGCGATCGCGCGGGAGTTCGGCATCAGGAACACCATGCATTCCTGCGGGTACATCAACGAGAAGCCGCTGCGCCGGCTGGCGAAGCTCCTCGACGGGGCCGACATCGACCTCAAGGCCTTCACCGAGGACTTCTACAGCAGGATCTGCGGCGGCAGGCTCCAGCCGGTGCTCGACGCGCTCGTCGTGCTCCGGCAGGAGAAGGTGTGGCTCGAGATCACCAACCTCGTCATCCCGACGCTCAACGACGACCGGGCGAAGATCCGGGAGATGTGCAGATGGATGGTGAAGGAGCTGGGACCTGATGTCCCGATCCACTTCTCGCGGTTCTTTCCCTATTATAAGCTGAAGGACCTTCCACCCACGCCGCCGGAGACCCTGAACGACGCCCGGAAGATCGCCATGGACGCAGGGGTCCGCTACGCCTATATCGGAAACATCCGGACGGAGGCGGAGAACACCTACTGCCACCAATGCAGGAAGCTCATCATCGCACGGACCGGATTTTATGTGCGGCAGGTCAATATGACGAACGGCAAGTGCAAACACTGCGGCACGGCGATTCCCGGCGTGTGGAGCTGAGGGAAAGAAAGAAGGTCGTTGACACGGATCAACACTGAGAGAGGCCATGAAGGATCATGATAAGGCTGCTTGTCCAAAGGCATCTCTCGCAAAGCCGAAAAAGCGCGCAAAGGAAACGGGTCCTTGGGTCTTTGACACTGATGACACAGAGAGCTGCTATGAAGGATCATGATAGGGCTGCTTTTTTATCATGCATGTTCCGCTTTTAGATCAGCACTTATCCGTGTCAAAGATTTACTTATTGTTCTTTCAGTGTCCTCAGTGTCAAAAAACAGGAGTATAAAATGAAGATCAAACGTCGTGAGTTCCTCGGGTTCTTCCTTATCGGCAGCCTCGTGAGCTTCATCGTAAAGAAGTTCGGCCTGAGAGGGAAGGACCAGCCGAAAGAGGCCCTGTACTGGCGGAGGAGGGCATAGATGATGAGACCCGGGAGGGTCGCGCTGCTCATGCTGGCCGTTCTTGCTGCTGCGGCATCGGTCCTCTACGCGTCCCGGGAGCCGGTAAAGGAGCCGGCCGTCGCGGGGGCATTCTATCCTGCTGACCAAAGCGAGCTGTCCCGGGTCGTCGACGGCTACCTGGCAAACGCGGCAGCGCCATCACCGAGCGGCAGGCTCATCGCGCTCATCGCACCCCACGCAGGCTACCCATACTCCGGCCAGGTCGCGGCCTATTCCTACCGGCAGCTCAGAGGGCGTCCCGTGGACACGGTCATCATCATCGGCGCAAGCCACTATTCCGCCTATACCGGCGCATCGGTCTATGCCGAGGGCGGCATGCGGACGCCCCTGGGCGTCATGAAGATCAACGAGCGGATCGCCCGTTCGCTGCTGGACGAGAAAGCAGGCATCGTCTTTTACCGCGATGCCTTCGCGAAGGAGCACTCCCTCGAGGTGCAGCTCCCGTTCCTCCAGCGGGCGCTCAAGGACGCGACGATCGTTCCGATCCTCATGGGAGCGCCGACGCAGGCGTCCCTCGGCCATCTCACGGACCGTCTTACCGCGATCATGCGGAAGAACGACCGCGTCATCATCGTGGCGAGCACGGACCTATCGCACTACTTCGATGCAACTACGGCCGTGGGCAAGGACCGGAAGGTCATCGACGCCATCACCCGGATGTCCGTGGAGGACCTGCAGGGCCTGCTGGCGAGCAACGAGGCCGAGGCCTGCGGCGGCTTTCCTGTGCTGCTCACCATGATGGTCAGCAGGAACCTCGGCGCCACGAACGGCGTGCTCTACAAATATGCGAACTCCGGCGACGTCACCGGCGACACGGCCAAGGTGGTGGGGTACGCCGCCATGGGCCTGTACAAAAGCCCGCTTTCGGAGCAACAAAGGCAGGAGCTGCTCTCCCTGGCGCGGAGAACGGTCACGGACCACGTGAGATACAAACGGGCTCCGGAGCCGGACCTGCAGGACCCCCGCCTCCTGGCGAACGGCGCGACCTTCGTGACCATCAACCGGCGCCATCAGCTGCGCGGCTGCATCGGGAACATTGAGCCGGTCATGCCGCTCTACCGGTCCGTCATCAGGAACGCCGTCGCCGCCTCCTCCCAGGACCGGCGGTTCCCGCCCATGACATCCGGAGAGCTCGTGGACATGGAGGTCGAGGTCACGGTCCTCTCGCCGCTCGAGCCGCTCGATGACGTGAAGAACGTCCGGATCGGCATGCACGGGCTCCTTCTGGTCAAGGGCGCCTACAGCAGCGTCTTCCTACCCCAGGTGCCGGTGGAGCAGAAATGGGAGCTGAAGACCTACCTAGAGGAGCTCTGCCTCAAGGCGGGCCTGCCGAAGGACGGGTGGAAGGACAAGGACAGCAGGCTCTTCACGTTCACGGCGGACATCGTGAAATAGAAAAGACATAAAGCAGAGCAGGATCATTTTATCGCCTTCCGCGGAGGTCGCAGAGGACGGCTATACCCCGGGAGCGGGCACAAGGAAAAAGCAATACGCTGTTCAAGAAATTCTCGGCGCTCTCCGCGTTCTCTGCGGTGAAAAGCTGTTGTCCCGCGCGAACGTCCTTGACAAACAGGCGATTTACGGGCATAAACGTAGTACTCCACTTCGTTCTTCGCATTGCCGCAGGGGGGCTGTCATGGAAGACCAGATCCGCTTCGTCTACGTCTACAAGTTCAACGACGGCTCGACCAAGCAGTTCGACCTCCGCCTCGACGCCGCGACCCTCCTGCTCAAGGCGGAGCGGCCCGCGGATCTTCCGCTCTGGGCCCTGCTCCCGTTCAACAAATGCGCCATCTGCCCCCTGAGCGAGCGGGACCACCTCTATTGCCCCGTTTCGGCGAACCTTGCAGGCATCGTGGAGCAGTTCAAGAACTTCTTGTCCCACGAGCGCGTAAGCGTGACCGTGGCCTGCGAGGAGCGGTTCTACGGCAAGGAGACCACGGTGCAGGGAGGGCTGAGCCCCCTGCTCGGCATCATCATGACCACCAGCGGGTGCCCTATCATGGAGCAGCTCAAGCCCATGGTGCGGTTCCACCTTCCCTTCGCGTCCCTGGATGAGACGATCTACCGGGGCGTCACCATGTACCTCACTGCCCAGTACTTCCGCCACCAGGACGGCAAGAAAGCCGAATGGTCCATCGACGGCCTTCAGAAGATCTATACCGAGGTTGGGCAGGTCAACCAGGGCTTCGCAAACCGGATGCGCGCCGCCGCCAAGAAGGACGCGAACGTGAACGCCCTGGTGAACCTTGACGTGTTCGCGAGCATGATGACCCTTGCCGCCGAGGACACCCTGGACCGGCTGAAGCCCAACTTTTCGGCGCTCATCAGCAAGGACTAGCCGTTTCGCCCTGCCGGAAGTGGGGCACAACCCCGCAATTTTACTCTTTTTTCCCCTTGACACACCCAGTCGTTTTGGATATATTGTCTCCCTGTTGCCTGGGGGATCGTCCAGTGGTAGGACGACAGGCTCTGAACCTGTTTACGGGGGTTCGAATCCTCCTCCCCCAACCAATCAAAATAGAGTGATTAGTCAATAGTAGTTAGTGATCAGGCGGAAGGCCGAAGCGTGGCGGGATCAGATTTCCTGATGACCAATGACTGATCACCAAGCATGTTCACTCTCAGTACGGTCCCATCGTCTAGCGGCCTAGGACGCTGGCCTCTCACGCCGGAGACACGGGTTCGATTCCCGTTGGGACCACCAATTTCACTGCTTAAAAAAAGCTCAACCACAGCATAAGCCCCTTTATAATAAAAGGGGCTTTTTCTTTACCTGTTGTATTCGAACGGAAAAAGGCCGCGGCCCAATCCAAGGGCCGGCAACAGCCTAACCCCGACAAGCCGGAACGAATACAAAGCTAAAGCCGCTGCAGAAAAAAGGGCCCATACTTCCGATACATGCAGTGGGTGCAGCCCGCGCCTTCGCGCCAGCCTTCCTTCTTGTCCTGTTGTCGCCAAGTCACCTTGTTGGCCCCGTTATCCCTGCGTTTCCCCGTTTCCCTGACCTTCGCCAAAAGCTATGATCATAAGGCGCTCCGCAGGGGAGCGCGACCGTGGTCCTCGTGGACACCTCTGTCCTGATCGACTATTTACGCGGAACCGACAATACCGCTGTAGAACGGTTCCAGCACATCCTCGACAACAATATCCCTTTGGGCCGGAGCAGGGAAACCCCTGGATGAACATCGGGAAAATCATCTTTCTCGTTCAAGGGCAGTCGTTGGGAAAGAATTAATGCAAACGCACTAAATATTGTATCATTGCGAGGAGCGCAGCGACGAAGCAATCTCGCATTTACGACGAGATTGCCACGCTCCCTTCGGTCGCTCGCAATGACAGCGTAACAGAATTTCTCGCGTTCGGATTAATAAGGCAGAAAGACTAATATACCAAAAAGCCACTTAGGGGCCGGCCGGGGTGGGCTTGAGTTGGTGAGTTGGAAAACGCCAGTGAACGTTGGTGCACCTGTTGCGCAGCATTTGGACGACCACGGGCTGGGGAGAAATCCTCTCCTGCCGACGAAAAAAAGCGGGACAGGTTGCACTGTCCCGCTGCGTGATTTGTTGTTCGGTGTTCTTTACTGCTTCTCGCTGCCCTTTTTCTCCTTCTTCGCCCTCGCCGCCTTCCTTGCCTTTCTGCCTGCCAAATACGCCTCGATCGGCCGCCACCCGAAGGACATGCTTCCTGCCGCTGCCGATTCCACGCCCTGCACGAGCTTCTTTCCTACCAGGTTCAGGGTCATCACGATCCCGATGAAGGGAAGGAACACCGCGAAGACCAGGCCGATGACCGGTGCCGCCATCAGCATCACCGCCACCGGCGCTTTGATGTAGCGGGTCGTTCCGCTGCCCGGAAGCACGCCGTCCTGTTCCATCTGCACCCGGTTCCCGTTCGTCAGATTCCAGTAGGTCCCTGCCTGTACCGTATGTCCGCCGTTGGTCAACATGTTCAATCCCTCCTTGTGGGTGGTTTTCTCTTCTTGTTGATTAGAGCATACCCCGCGTGGGGAAAAAGCGTAAGTGGTATTAATTCTTACGTCGAGGGGCAATAGTTCCTAGGAAGAAGTTCGTAGGCCGGGAGCGGCGGACACGGTTATGATCAGATCAGAATTCTTCCCGGTAAAACAAGGTAGTTCCCGGCCTGCCCCTCCTCGTCTCGGCGGTTGTTGTCTTCATTTCAGAATACCCCGCGCCCGGGGGTCGGTCATTAAAATCAGAAACACCGCTGCTTCTGTTACTTGACTTGTGTGTCTGCGCGGTCTATCTTTTAGATATGAAGGGAAGAAACAAGTATTTAAATCTTTTTTTTACTCTCGTCGTTTTAGTAATGTCGGCTGACTGTGCAGGGAAGAAGGCCCCTGAGACGCAAACTCCATCGCCGGTGAAGAAGCAGTATCCCGCACGGCTGCAGCCAAAACCCGCGGACCCCCGAGCGCAGCAACGCTATTACGATTTAGGGCTAAAGTATTATGCGGATGAGGACTATGGGGAAGCGAAAAAGGCGTTTCAGCAGTCCATCGAGTACGGGCCCGATTCTTTCCTCGGCGGCAAGGCCCGCGAAAATCTGTTGAAAACGGAGCAGATCCTGAAGACGCTGAGGGAAATGGAGCAAAAATGAGCGATACGGCAAAAAATATGACCGAAGGCGGAACGGAAGACAATCAAGAGGTGACCGTGGTAAGCCATTCCGTCGTCGTCGCGGAACCCGCCAGCGGCGCCGGTTCGCACCAGACATGGACCAGGGAGCATATGCTGTTCCTCTATGCGCTCCTTAATCGCATTCTCGATGTGCTCTTGTCCGTGAGCGTGCGTTACAAGATCGCCGGCGCGCTCGTCGTGATCCTGGTTCTGACCGTCATCTCCCTGGGCGCAGTGACGTTTTCCCGCCAGAAGACCATGCTCGAACAGGAGCTGAAGAACCGTGCGCAGGTGCTTGTCCGGCAACTTGCGAACGTCGGGAAGGAGGGCCTGCTGACCAAGCAGGAGCTCCCCGTGTTTACCACGATCACGGACTTCCAAAAGAGCGGGGGGATCGTGTATGCCATGGTGACCGACGCGGACGGCAAGGTGTTCGTTCACAGCGATCTGAGCAAAAAGGGTGCAATGCAGACCGACACGATTTCCCTCCGCTCGATCCGGGCGGACTCGCTCGTCTTCCAGAATACCGAGTACGAGGGAGGGCCGGTCATGGACGCCACCATGCCGATCATCACCAAGGTAAAAAACCTCAAGATCGGCACCGCCAGGATCGGCATTTCGTTGAAGGAATTGAATGCCGCCATCTACGGACAAAAGGTCGTTTTTTTCTGGATCGCCGTGACATTCTTGGCCTTCGGGCTGAGCATCTCTTTCGCGCTGGGCAAGATCCTCACCCGGCCGATCTATACCCTTTCCGAGGGTATGCAGAACGTTGCAAGGGGAGACGTGAGCGTGCAGATCAAGGTGCGTCTCAAGGATGAGATCGGACGGCTGGCCGAAGCATTCAACCAGATGATCCTCAGCCTGCGCGAGAAGCTTCATATGGAAAAGTATCTGTCCGGCGCGACCGTGAAGAGCATCCGGTGCCACCGGGATGCGGCCCATCTGCAGCTCGGCGGCGAACAGAAATACGTCACCGCCCTCTTTTCCGATGTGCGCGGATTTACGTCCCTGTCGGAGAAAATGAAGCCTGAAGACGTGGTCGGACTGCTCAATATCTATCTCAACCTCCAGTCCAAAGTCATCGACCAGTGGGGCGGCATCGTGGACAAGTTCGTGGGTGACGAGGTGGTGGCCATTTTCGAGGGCAAAGGGGAGGAGATCAAGGCGGCCCGCGCAGCAGTGGAGATCCAGCACTACTGTACCGCGTTGAACGAGGCCCGGTCCGCGGCAGGGGCAAAACAGATTCAGATCGGGATCGGATTGAACAGCGGCGACGTGATCATGGGGAACATCGGGTCCGAGGACCACATGGATTATACGGTGATCGGCGATACCATCAACGTAGCGTCGCGGTTGTGCGGCATAGCCCGGCCCGGACAGATCGTGGTCAGCAAGACCATTGCGGACCAGATCGGGAGTCTCTCCCTGCTCAAGAACCTGGAACCGGTCATGCTGAAGGGAAAGGACAAGCCTACCGAGGTCCGTGAAGTCGTCGAGGTCAAGGGAGCTTCGCGGCGGGAAATGAGGCTGCCCCTGGACGCGCCCGTGGAGTATCAGCTCGCGGGACTGGCGGAGGAAAAGGACCGCGGCATAGCGAAAAATCTCAGCTCCTGGGGTTGTCTGCTCGAAGCGCCCACCCCCCTTGGCATTGGATCAAAACTGACCATCAATTTCGACCTTCGGCCCCTGGGGGTGATCACCGTGGACGGCATGGTCCATCATGCGAGCAAGAAGGGATCCAAATATTATGCGGGCGTGCACTTCCTGGATATTCACGGGACGTCGCGGTTCCAGATCGTCCAGATGATCCACCATGTGGAGTCGAACATGAGCAGCATACAAAGAATGGCGGCCTGAAGAGAGAAGAGAGCAGGACCTCTTCGGGTAAGGTCTTCACCGTTGGCATTCGTGTTTTTTCTTGCTCCTGTCTCGGCAATATGGCCTGTCCACTTCGCAGGAAGTATGCCGGCGCAGTTTGCCGCATCCCTCCCACGGTAATGCCAGAAAAAAGTATTTAAAAGCGGCAGGTTCGTATCAATTTCCTCTACCCTCCAGCAAGTTCCGCAAGATCTCAGACGCCGTGGAGAAGCATGTGTTCAGCCAGCGGGAGCTTGCCGATCATCAAAGGCTGCATTCCACGAACGTAAGCAGGATCAGCAACGAACGCGATTGATGCTAACAGCAGGGATCTCTGCTCTACCTCAACCCCTTCTCGCTACTGCGTGGGAAACGGTCGCCGGCATACCGTATTCTTCGGGCAGCTTGCCGCTCAGCCGGGCCGCATGCCGGGCTTCTGTTTAGTTGTGCTAGAATAAAATTAACACGCCTTTTCTCTGAATCGAGGTGAGCTCCATGACGCGTTCTCTTCCGGTCCTTTTTTCATCCCTCCTGACGACCTTCTTCGCAACAGCCTTCTTCGCGCCGGCGGCGACACCTGAAGTCATCAGGCTGCCTCAACCGCTTTCCGATGGAACGATGTCAGTGGAAAGGGCCCTGCGGGAGCGACGGTCCATGCGGCAGTACAAGAACCAGCCGGTAACGCTGTCCGACCTGTCGCAGATATTGTGGGCGGCCCAGGGGGTCTCCGGTCCCGGCGATAGGCGGACCGCTCCGTCTGCAGGGGCCCTGTACCCCCTTGAGGTCTCTGTCGTCGCAGGCAATGTAACCGGCTTGTCTGCCGGCACCTATTCCTATGATCCTGACCAGCATCAGCTCACGGTGATCGCGGAAGGCGATGCCAGAAGGTCGTTGAGCAGGGCGGCGCTGGACCAATCATCGATCAAGAACGCTGCAGCGGTCCTGGTCCTTTGCGCGGTGTATGAACGGACGACGGTCAAATATGGAGAACGGGGCATCCGCTACGTGCACATGGAAGCAGGCCATGCAGCTCAGAACGTCTCCCTGCAGGCTGTGGCCCTCAATCTCGGGACCGTTGTCATCGGCGCTTTCCATGACGACCGGGTAAGGACCGTGTTGCGACTCTCCGAACAGGAGCATCCGCTCTCCCTCATGCCGATAGGAAGGAAGTGATCGGCACAGAAGCAGGACGATCATTACTGTTCGGATCGCATACGATCGAACGGTCATCGCGATCTTGCCGCTGCCCGGTGTTTCCTTCGCGTCTCGATCCCCGCCCTCACCAGCGCCGACTCGAAATCGGGAAAGTCAGTTTTGTTCAGGCCGGCTTCTTTCCCCGCCTGCCTGAGAAGGCCGAGGATATGCCTCCTGTTCCTGACGGCGGCAGGAATGATCCCCCATTCCTTTGCTGCCAGGACCGCGAGGTCCGACGGAAGGGGGTCGGCTTTCTCCCAGATGCCGCGCAGCTCTCTGAGGAATATGCTCACGGTCACGTCGCCGATGCCCCTGGCAAGTGATTTGAGCCTCTGCTCGAGATCGCCCGGATCAACCGCAGCAGCGTGAAGGCCTGCGAGGCCGGCAGGGTAGTTTTTCGTCAGCGCGGTGCACATCTCCAGCAGCTTGGTCGCGGTCTTGAAATCGTATCGCACATATCCGCCCTTGTCCAGCACCTCTACAAGGCCGTCCCAGCCGGTATCGAGGATGGCTTTCGGGGAAAGGATGCCCCGGGACGCGAACTCCCGAAAGGTTTTCTTCACGAGGTTGCCTGATATTCTCGCGCCGAAGAGCACGGACGCGAGAAGCCACTTGAAGATCTCCTCGGAGCGGCCGGAACAAAGGTCGATGCCGAGCTCCGCAGCAAACCTTCCCCGGTGCTGCCCCATAAGCGCCTTGATCGCTTCCCTGGATGTCATGACGAGTAATACCATTCCAGGCCGGTCTCATCGTAGTAAATCGTATGCATGTTGCCGTCGCTTCCCATGACCCGGAAGCAACGCTTCCTCATCCGGTCACCGGATCCTTCCTCGATCCAGCGGTCCACGATCTCCACAACGTCGATGCGGAAACCGCGGAGAATGAAGGCCTTCGGCCGCTCATCGCCTGTGCCGCCGGAATACGCTATGACGTCGATAGGTTCCATGGAGAGAATACCCGCACTATCTCAGATCCCCTGAATCGGGGCGCACCTGCGTCACTGGCCGCTGCCTGGCCTGCCCAGGGATCAGGTATTTCTCAAACAGCAGCAGGTTCCCGAGGCGACGGTATGATACACTCAAGATACAGCGTGTTCCTGCGTGCAGGATATACTTACATGATAGCAGGGATCACCGGGAAAGAATTTTTCAGGACGAGCGCGGGATGCGCAAGAAACGATCATGGCAAGACTATCGAGGAAGAACATTCTCATAACCGGGCTCCCGGGAAGCGGCAAGACCACGCTCATCAGGAAGCTTAGCCATGAGCTTCGGGAATACGATACCGCAGGATTCATCACCGCGGAGATTCGGGCGCAGGGCAAACGACGGGGTTTCCAGCTCGCGAGCCTCGACGGCCGGAAGACCGGCACGCTTGCGCATGTGGACATCACAGGACCGCACCGGGTCGGGAAATATGGCGTTGATCTCAAGGGGCTCGAGCGGTTCCTCGACGCCCTGCGCCTGGTGGACCAGCGGCCGCGCCTCGTCATGATCGACGAGATCGGCAAAATGGAGTGCATTTCCGAAATATTCCGCGCGCTCGTCGTGGCGCTCCTGGATGCGCCAGCCCCGGTCATTGCGACCGTTGCCCTGAAGGCCGGCGGCTTCATCGAGGAAGTAAAGCGCCGCCCGGATGTGCAGATCTACGAGGTCTTCGAGAGGAACCGGGACGCGCTCCTGCGGGATATCGCCTGCCTTGTCCGTTCCTCGATCCTGCCTCTAGATCAACCCACAACAAGGCTGAAGTACTCTTCCGTGAACTGCAACTTCATAGGGGTCTTTACGGTTTGCCTTTATTCCCCCCCTGAGTTCAAATTATTTCCCTGCCCAGAAAACCTCGCAGCAAGCTGCAGGAATCCTCGATCCCCAATGAACCATTGTTACTATTATCGTTCGCCAACCCCGCAGACAGCTACGGGAATGCGTTCGCTCCTGGATTCACCACGTCTCCTTTCAGGGTGTCGGGCGTCCATTCCTCCTTTTTCCATGTCTTGTCAGGATCATACTTCGTCATTGTCTTTGCGATCTCTTTCGTCTTTGGCCCCAGGTCCTTCTCATACACAAGACCCTCCTGATTCACGATCAAGGTCATGATCCCTGACACCCCGTATTCGGCAGGATATGCCACCATGCCGAATCCGGCCACCATTCTGTCTTTGATGATGTAGTCGAGCTCACCGCCAGGGGCATTGCTGCCCTGACCTTTCAGTATCCTGAAATAGTACCCGTGGTAGGGTGCGGGCTTCTCACCTTTTTTCCTGAAGATGTATCCCTCCTCTGTTGCACGCACGAACAGCGCTCCCAGCGGGCTTACCTCCTCGCCCGGCGCAGCCTCCCAGTACAAGCCATCCCTCTTGCCCGCATGGCTCACAAATCTCCTGGCGTATTGTAATACCCCATCGCCGTCGCGGTCCTTGCTTGCATATTCATATTGCGCGTCCACATATGCCAGGGCAACCTGGATGGCGTTCAATTCGTTCCTTCCTATGCCCCGGTTTATGATCTCTTCCTTTCCGTCTTCGGCGAAAAAGACCCATCCCTGCGAAGATTTCACGAGGGGGACGGGGAACGTCGACTCGTCTTTCCCGATAAGGACGAGCATTGTCTCATCGTCCAACTTCGAGAACTTGACTGCATCCCCGGCGGCTTTAACGAAATGTTTACGGGCCTCCTTGTCGGCTGCCGCATTGCCCGAGGACATGATATCCTTTCCCGACGGTCCGAAGACGGACTGTATTTCCCTGGTATCATTATTCTTCGTGGCCTCAAGGAGTGCGCTGAAAGCAGCTTCTGGGGATTTGAACTTTTTCTGCTCCCTCTCCTGGGCAAATGCAAGAAAACTGAAGACGATCACGCCAATGACGGCGGTGAAGGCCGCTCGTCCAAAACGGCAATAAAAAAGGTCCATTGCTCCCCTTGTATCTCTATCCATTGTTCCTTCCTCCATCTCCTCGTGATCTCATGATGATCTCCCTTCGCTCGATACAGCCAAGAGCAGGCGGGGTTCGCTAAGGCGTTGCAGCGGTTTCCCCTTACCGACGCCCTCCTCCATGGAATCCTCCACCAGCGCTGCCGGGACTTCCTCGTCCATCATGACGGGGAACACCACTGGCACTTCCTCCCCCTTGATCCCGACGGGAAATACCCGGGGAAACCGCCCGGACGCCAGGGCTCACATTCGTGATGCGGCCCGCATTGGTACGGCTTTGGAAGCCGCGGTCGCTCGCGGCCCGCTCGAACCGGCTGTTACGCGGGTGCTCAATTGCACTTGGACGAGTTACGGCAGGAGGCCTTTGTCCATACCCTCGAAAAACCCGGCTGGTCCCCGTCGATACACTTCCCTGGCTTCTCCTGAGAATAGATTGGGCCCCGCTCCGCGCTGAAGGGCTGGACAATCGTGCGCCTCCCCTATCGGAATATGTCCCGCCGCGAGATCTGTTGGCAGGATCGATCCTGGAAATCCCGCCTGTTCTGATATCGCGGTAATGATTGCTGATGTATCTGTCATGGTCTCCGTGCCCATGCACCTTCACATGAAAGTCCACCAGCACGTAGTAACCAGGGTACCAGTACGTCCACCACCAAAAAGGATAAGGGACCCACGTATACATGTATGCATAATCAGGCGGCGGAGCATAGTAGGTGACCACCGGGGGGCCCGCATCATAGTAGTAATTATTAATGACGGGAGATTCGGGATAATTCGTTCCGGATGAGGCGCTGACCTCCTGGACCGGCGCATCGGTTTGTATCGACAAATCATACCCTGACAGCACATCCTCTGTTGCTTTCAGCGCCGCGTCTTTCCCCATTGCTAATTTGCCCGCATCCGCCGCTTCGGCGACGGCAGTCTGCAATTCTCCAATAACATCCGGTGTGACGGGGTAATCGGCAATCCACCCATTCCGGGGGACAATATCAACAGAGGCCAACAAACTCTCGGCCTCGGTTTCACTTGTTACCGTGCCAAGTTTAAGCGCATCCGTCAATTTGATTGCAAGATCGCCTTCACGAACAAGAGGTTGTGCTATCGGCGGTCTTTCGTCTGTCGTATGCTCTGACTGCGCGATTGCCGAACCGGATACCAGGAACAGACCGCTTGCCAAGAATATGAAAAATTTATTGTAAAGTAACCTTCTCATGGTTAACTCCTTTTTCAGACCGACGACTCACTCTCTATAATATTATGCTACTACTTTGACACAGGATTTTCTTCCTTCGTTGAAATAAAAATAAAAAAGCTGTTACTATAATATCTGTGTAAGATTGCTCGAAGCCGTCTCATTATTGACACGGCCTGTTACTTACCCAATGCTTCAATTGCTATTCGCCGTCGATTGGTCTAAAATATACAGTATCACTTCAGGTGGTCAGCCGGAACATCTCAGAGGTGCCCTGTATATGATCATCAGGTCTAATGTTAGACGTCCCTATTTTCTTCTGTTATCCTCAGTGTATGTCTCGTCCTTTGTGAATTGAATATGCCGGCACTGTCTGTCCTATCACGTCGCGCGGCAACGAGAGAAAGGTCGTCTTCAAAAGCGATCAGGACCGCGCATACTTCCTGAACACCCTCCTGGATGTCGAGCGGGCACTGTCCCATCGGAGAGGTTATATAGAACAGCATAAAATCGACGGCAAGATCAACCCTGTATCGTGCTTTCCCTGCCACGGCCGTCAGAATAATGAGAGGTGCAGACCATGTCTCCAATAGCCGGGTTGAAAGGAACCATCGTTATTCTTTGCGGGCTCATCTTCATAACAGCGGGATGCAGCAGACAAAACAGCAACTCCTCAGTAAATCCGGACACCGGCAAGCATAATATCGCCAACTGGTCGAACCCTGATGTTCATGGCGAATGGGCAAAGAGGCCTGTCACGGAAAATGGCTTTGCGAGTTGCCAGGATTGCCATGGTTCTGATTTCGCCGGCGGGAATTCGCAGCGAACCTGTATGAACACGGCGGGATGCCACGGTGCAGGTGTCAATGCGCCCCATCCGGCGGCCTGGGCAGGCGGTACGAGAACGCACCAGACCACCGACCAGAGCAATGCCCCGGTCTGCGCCGGCTGCCATACGAACGGGGCAAACTCTCCTATAGCCCTGCCGACGCCGGCTCCCGCAGGTACGGCGCCGGGATGCTTTAATAATACGCTCTGCCACGGTGCAGGCCATCCTGCGGGCTGGAATTCGCCTGACCAGCACGGCGCATCGGCAAAATCTCAAGCGAGCGGCTTCAGCGGGTGCAAGACCTGCCATGGCCCCAATTTCTCCGGCTCCGGCAGCGCGCCCACCTGCCTGAACACTGCGGCTTGTCACGGTGCAACGGTCACTGCGCCGCATTCACCGGCCCCCTGGAGGGGCGGTACAAGAACGCATACAAACACCAATGAAGGAAATGCGGCAGCTTGCGCGGATTGCCATACCGGCGGCGCCAATTTGACGTCGATCCCCGCGCCACCGACTCCTCCGGCAGGGACGCCCGCCGGCTGCTTCAATAATACGCTCTGCCACGCTCAGATTGGCCATGCGGCGGGGTGGGCCAATCCCGGTACCCACGGTGCTGCGGCAAATTCAGCGCCGAGTGCCACGGCCATGCAGGGTTTCACTTCTTGCCAGGCCTGCCGTGGCGCCAATTTCGCCGGCGGCACTGCGACCACGTGTCTGAACACCGCCGGCTGTCATGGAACCGGTGTGAACTCGCCCCATGCGCGGGCTCCGTGGATCAGTTCAGCTATGACCCATACGTCGACGAACACGGCGAATGCCACTATCTGTGGTGGCTGTCACGAAGGCGAGACCGGTAACGGGAATCATCCTTATACAACCCCTGGCCCGGTGGGTTGCTTTGACAGTACGCTTTGCCACGCCGCTAAGGCGAGCACCTGCGTTGGCTGCCATGTTTCGCCTCAAGGAACACGTGATGCCGTCGTCGGAGAATTCGGACTGGCTTGGGGACATAAGAAAACAGGCCGTGGTGCGGTTACCGATGCTGACTGTATCGTCTGCCATCTTGAAGGTAGTTCTGCAACGCAGACGAGATCGGCTTACCATGGTGACGGGAACATAGATCTGCGTGATCCTGATGGTGCCGGCGAAACCCCTATTACGAACATAACTAGTGGAGCATTTACCTTTACGAAATTTGCGACGTCCTATGCTGCAGGATCAAGAACCACTACCGGTCACACGTCCAATAGTGTTGATAACGTCTTGACCCAAAAGTTCTGTCTGGCCTGCCATGACAATAACGGTGCAACCAATACGACAGCTCGCACTTCGGGGGGTACCGCATTCATGCCATGGGGTGGTGTAAACCTCGGCGCAAATTACACGGTAGCCAACGGCGCTGCATCTGCAGGCGGAGTTATAAACGTCAAAGCCCAGTTCGCGACAACAAACTCATCGATTCATCCGGTTCTGGGACCGCGCAGCAGTGACTACCCGGTGAACACAAGACTTGCAGTCCCCTATAACAACATCGGGACGACCAGAGTTGCGGGTGCCCATAATCTGGCAAACAGCGTTGTCCTGAACTGTTTTGATTGCCACAATACGCCGACAGCACCGTTAACGGACAGAACTGTTGTCGCACACGGTAATGCGGTAACTCTGCGCGGCACGATCTATGCGAATGGTGCTGCCTCGACGCTCTGCACAACTTGTCATACCGGTTACACCTCTGCACCGGGCACTGCAGGTGTTCATGGTGCAGGTTCAGCCTGGGCCGCTACGGGTTCGAGCCATGATGTGAGAATTGATTGTCATGGTTGCCATGGAAGTAATATTAGTACGGCAAGAGCGGTGCGGCCTTTAGGGGCCCAGGATTATCATGGCAATAACGCACTGGTCGGCGGCGGTTTGTGGCCGACAATAAATTCACGGCCATATGCTTTCATCAGAGGCTGGACCGGTGGAGCTTATTACAGGCCGTATAGGTCCAGTGAATTTACTACCGGTAATGCTACCTGCGGGGCGGGAACTTGTCCTACTGATGGTCAAGTTGGTGACGGCTCTACCCGAACCTACACGCCAGGCGGTACATATTAAATTGGCTGCATAGTTTAACTCTGAAAAGCCCCGCCTAAGAAGGCGGGGCTTTTTGTTATCGGTCGGACTCCCGCTCGTGAATATGGTAGAACGGCTTTAAAGTTCAGATGGTCGTAATCACCAAAATGTCGAATATTTCGTATGATCACGGAAGTGGAGTGATCTACACGTGACAAATTCGTAAGAAGTCAATTTTTCACACGAAGACACAAAGACACGAAGAAAGGAATATTGATAACATGCAGATTTTTCTTTGTGGTCTCGGTGATCTTTGTGTGAGAACGATTTGTTACGATTGCATCACACGTAGATCGTGTTTCTATCGTCACCAGCGCACATATTCTGGCTCTTTTCGGTTCCCTGGTATTCCTCAACAATGCGGAGTGATCGGGTTGAGCCGAATCTCGTTATCTCTCCTGCATTATTTCAACAGGTCTTTCGTTAAAAAGGGTTGCATTTTGCACAAAAAGCAGTAATATTCAGCCTGTCGTGATTTTCCGGAGCGCTCATCGCATGGAACTGATTCGAGTGCTTCGATACTTAAAAACAAGGAGATCGATGATGAAACTGTCTAAACTGGTGTTTGCAGTAGGTGTTGTGCTCTTTATCAGCGTCAGCGGTTGCAAGTCAGCCAAGCAAGAAGCCCCTGCGCCTGCGTCTCAGGCACAGCCCAATGCAACGACGGCCCATGCTGAGAATTCCCTTTCGGGGAAAGTAGTGGAAACGATGAACTCCGGCGGCTATACGTATGTTTCGCTTGAGAATAACGGAAAGAAGACGTGGGTTGCCTTACCGGAGTCGAAGGTCAAGGTCGGGCAGAATGTAACGTGTCAGCCCGGCATGGAGATGAAGAACTTCACGAGCAAGACATTGAATCGTACGTTCGAGAGCGTCATCTTCTCCGGTGGCATCCTCTGATCAGGGGGTCCCGGGACATTACCAGCCGAAGGCCGCTGAGTTAAATCAGCGGCCTTTTTTTACGCATATCGAGAGTCACTATTGATATGCGGAAATTCCGGGCATTTCACATCAGGCATGAAACGATGAAATGTCTTTCGCCGGTATCGTGTCAGGGTCCTGCCGTCCCAATGCATTGACCATCCTCGCCGCAGGCCGGCCGTCGCGGGAGCGGTCCGATCACCTCTTGTCGAGTTCCCTCGTCACCCGGTGCAGTTCCTTCCACGTTCGATAGCGCCGCTCCAGTCCGGGGTTCGCCGCGCCCTTCACGACCTCGCCCTGCGCCGTCATGCGCCTGACGTCCCCGGCCGTCCACGCGCCGTGCCGCATGCCTGCCAGGAATGCCGCGCCCAGGGCGGACGCTTCCCTGCCGGCGCTGACGCGCACGTCCGCCCTCAGGATGTCGGCCTGGACCTGGCAGAGATAGGTGAGGGAGGACAGCCCGCCGGCGAGCACGAAACTCCCCGGTTCGATGCCGCTCCTGCGGACCGCTTCGGTAATGTCCCTGATGAAGAAGACGAATCCCTCCACGACGGCGCGCACCATGTCCGCCGCGGTGCTTGCCGGACCAAGGCCGTGGAAGGCGCTCGAGATGCCTGTTTCCCAGTGCGGCGCGCCGGTGCCGTTGAGGCCGATGAAGGCCACCGTGTCGGTCACGGCCTTCCAGCAGAGATCGTCCACCTCCCCGTATTCCCTGAAGAGTCCGAGATTCGTCCGCGCCCATTCGAGGGCGTCGCCCACGGCGTTCACGCTTCCTTCGAGCAGGTAATGCCGCTCCTTTTCATAGGAGTAGTGCACCGATGCCATGAGATCCTGCGCAGGCACGAGCCCGGCCCCGGTGTTCACCATCAGGAACCCGCCGGTTCCAAGGTTGATCCCCGTGTCCCCCCGGTCGAGCACGCCGAGCCCGAGCATGGCAGCCTGCTGGTCGCCGAGGCAGGCGAGAAGGGGAACATCTCCCGCCGCGGCAGGCACGCCCCCGAAGGCGTGGCCCGAGGGAACGATCTCCGGAAGCACGATGCCGGTCAGGCCGAAGAGCCGGAGCAGCTCCTCGTCCCAGGCAAGCGTCGTGATGTTCATGAGCTGGGTGCGGGCGGCATGGGTGTGGTCGATCATGTCCCGGGTGTTCCCGGTGAGATGCCTGGCCAGGAAGCTGCTGAGCGTTCCGTATACCGCGCCCGGCTGACCCGCGGCCGCGCCGGCATCCCTGATCCAGCGCAGTTTCGAGGCGGAATAGTAGGGCGTGAGCGGAAGGCCGGACAGCCGAAGGACCTCGGGTCCCTGGTCCCTGATGCTCGCGACGAGCGCGCTTCCCCGGGTATCGCGCCAGCTGATCACCGGGGTGAGCGGGGCTCCCGTCGATCCGCGCCAGGCGAGGCAGGAAGAGCGCTGGCAGGAGAGACCGATACCCAGGACCTGCACGCCGGCGGACCGGACCGCCTGGACGGACCCGTTCAAAGCATCGAAGACCGACCGGAGGATCTCGTCCGCGTCATGCTCGACGCGGTTCCCCTCCCGGAGCGGCGGGGCGAGGTCCTTCCGCGTCTCGAAGAGGACCTGCCCCTCGGTTCCGACCGCGACGGCCTTGGTTGCGCTGCTCCCCTGATCGATGCCGATGAAACAGCCTGCAGGCATGGGACCCTCCGTAAGAGAAAGCCGCTTCTGCCACTTAGTTTATCCGCAATCGAGCAGGCCGTCAACCGCGTACAATACAATGCAATACAATATGGAGTCAGGCCAGCAAAGATGAAATGTTCTCCAATTCCGTATGAAGTCTCGCAGTTTGACAGTCTCCCTCGCTTAACGAAAGAAGACAAATCAGGAAGCAGCCTCCATGATCGGACGCAGGCCGCTCGGGTTTCTGTCGGTGGGCCATCCTGTATCCGCGGTCCTGTGGACCGGCGAGAAGGTCCGTTCTGGATATGAAAACTATTGGAAAGGCATTTTGCTGGAAGGGCGAAGGGCAGTGCTCTCGGCGGAACTGCATTTGGAACGAGACCAACGGGATCAAATCATGCGACGCGGGACGGCAGAGGGATATTGCGCAAGAGCCCGAATTGAAGCTCCCTGCAGCAAGCCGCAGGGAGTCTCCGATCCGGACTGTTTGGGGCGTGAACGTTCTATGCCACGGAAGACGGCGACGGCCTTCCAGGCCTCGGCCCGGAACCGGACTGCCTTGAACGCTTGAGGAGCTTCCGCCTTCGCTTCTCTGCCTCAAGCTGTTTGTTCTTTTTTTTCACTGAGGGCTTTTCGTAATGGCGCCGCTTCTTCAGCTCTCCGAACAGTCCGTCGAGCTGGAGTTTCTTTTTCAGCGTACGCAGCGCCTTTTCGATGTCCCGGGAAAGGACCTTTATCTCCAAGACCTTCCTCCTCCTCCGCCGTATCCGCCGCGATCACCCCTGCCGCCGCCGGAACCCGAGCGCTCGGTCTTCGGTTTTGCCTCGTTCACCGTGATCGTCCGTTCCATGAACATTGTGCCGTTCATGGCGGTGATCGCCTTGGCCGCATCTTCATCGGACGCCATCTCCACGAAACCGAACCCCTTGGACCTGCCGCTCGACTGATCGACGATCAGCGTGGCGGACACAACCTCGCCGAGCTTCGAGAACGCCTCCCGCAGATCCTCCTCCACAGTGTTGTACGACAAATTTCCAACATACAGTTTCTTCGCCATGCTGCCTCCTCTGTGTCTTCAGGTTCGCGCCGACGGTCAATGCCGAGCAGCGCGTTACGTCTTCTCCGCGGAAACCCGCGTGGGTGTCCGCAAAATCGCATCGTTCACCAACTAAGCATGCAGTCGCTTTTTTCAGGGGAAAAGGAGAGAGCAGGGGGAGTCAGCGATCGATGATGAGGCGCGGACGGCATCTCGTTCCCAAACGACAGGGCTTGCCCCGTTGATGGTTTATATGCATAGTATACGTCTTTTACGGGCAATTGCAAGCTGAGATATTGGATTCATGAGCAGGCGATTAGACTAACACGAGTTCCTTGAGCAGGGAACATCAACCAAAACCAATAGCGGCCACAAAGCCAGTAGAAATTTCAGCATATATACAATTGGTTATCTAAAACCTCCTGGGAGGCAGGTCTTTTATTCGGGTTTATCCTTGGTATCGAAACAATCGATTCCGGTGCGCGGCAACGCTGGTTTCACACGTCCCCCCTGCCTCTCTCCCCTGAAAATACCCCGGCCGGTGTATTTCTTTATTCGCCCTTCCCTAGTATACTTTCCCCAGGAACGAAACAGGGCACCGGCGGCCGCACGCCGCCACCTAAGAAGGAGTCATCATGGAGCGCATCCGGTTCATTGAGCACAAAGGCAAGCAGATCCTGCACTTCGATTTCACCCATGCGCGGGCGAACGAGGTGATCCATATCCTCCGGGACATTCGCCCTTCCGTGTCCGGCCTTCTCTTTGACAATTCTCTTTTTCCTTGCTACAGTCCTTGCATGACGCCCATCTGCAATCCGGTGCAAGAGAAGGCATGACGCCGGAATAAACGGCGACACGAGTGGTGCGAAGGGGATGATCGCATGAACCTGAGAAGATCGATGTGCATCATGGCCGTCATGATCTGCATCCTGCATCCCGCGGCAGTGACCGCGGACTGGAAGAATTCCGGCGATCTCAAGGTCGCCGTCCTGGACCTCCTTTCGCGCGTCGAGAGCGAGAACATTGATGTCATAACCCTGACCGAGATGCTCCAGGCGGACCTGGCCGAGAAACAGGCCTTTCAGGTGGTCGAACGCGGCATGCTGAGCAAGATCCTGGGGGAGCAGAAGCTGGGCATGATGGGCTTGACCGAGAGAGAGGCATCGAAGATCGGCGCTCTGGCAGGCGCGCAGAAGATCATCACCGGATCGGTGTCCAAGATCGGGGACCGGTACGTGCTTCTGGTCAAGGGGATCGACACAGGGACCGGCGTTGTGGAACTGACCGACCAGGCGACGGCCCGGGACGTCAACGGCCTCGTGAACGCCATACCGCTCGTGGCGGAGCGGATCGTGCGCAAGGCGAAGGGCGAGAAGGTCGAGATCTCTTTTTCGCCGCCGCGGGAGGAAGCAACCGTCCTTGAAGAGCGTTTCATTGATAACCGCAACGGCTGGTCCATCGGGGATTGGGACGCGGCCGCCGCTGCGATAAAGGACCGGCAATACGTCATCGCCATGAAGACCCAGGCCCCCCTATTTTACTCGAAGATCGACGTGGCCCTGGACCCGGGGAAGAACTTCAGCGTCGAGGCAACGGTCGCCAAGCTGAGCGGGGACAACGGGGAATCCGCCTATTATGGGATCATCTTCGGCAAAGATTTTAGGAACATGTACGAGTATTCCGTGCATCCCAACGGGAGGTACATGATCCGCCGGCAGACGAACGGAGAGACGTCCTTTGTTCAGGCCTCCGCGGTCTCGGCGCACGTGAACCGCGGGAACACGGCGAACACCTTCAAGATCGTGAAAGAAGGGGACACGATCCAGTTCTTCCTGAACGGCCACGCGATGAACAAGGACCGTGCAGGCTCGCTGATCACGAATGTCAACCTCGTCGGCTACGAGGTCTGGAGGACCGCAGGGGAGAACATGAAGATCGCGGGGAAAGACATCATTGTCCGGCAAGCCGAGTAGCAAAGGAGCACGCACCCCTGCGCAAAACCGTACTCCTCCACCATCTTCCGGTTTCCGCCCTTTGCTGAAAGAAAAACCCGCAGCGTCATCTCCCCATCCCGCGGTTCCTGTTCAGGGTCTTTTCCCGGTAACGATGACCACCAGCCGGTCGGTCCCGGACTCCGCGCCCCAGACCTCGCCGCGCCGGCCGAGGAGCTGGCGTACGTTCGCGCCCCTGCGGTCACTGGGAAATCCGGTGAACGTCCCGGTCCCGGGATCGAACCGCATGATCGCGTTCGCGCCGAAGTCGGTCAGCCATACCGTGTCGTTCTCATCGACATACACGGCGTAGGCGCGCGGCGAGCGGCCCGGGAGCCTCCAGCTCCGCCATGCCCCGCTGTCCGGATCGTAGACGCTCACCTGTCCCGAGTTCCATTCGCTGACCCAGATCCGCCCCCGCGAATCAGGCCAGACACGCCGCGCTCCCTGGTCTTGCGTGGGCGGCTCGATGACCGACGCCCTGCCGGTCGACGTGTCGATCCGCGCGATATGGCTGCCTGCCAGGGATGCGTAATAGACCGCTCCGCCCGGCGCGGCTGAGATGCCGTAGGGACCCCGGCCCTGCGGGGCATCGAACACGTCCATGCGGCCGGTCTTCGGGTCAAGGCGGCCGTAAACGCCGTTCTGGCCCGTGAACCAGAGCAGGCCCTGCGCATCGAACACAGCAGTGTTGAGGTTCGCCCGGCCGCGGCCATCCGGCAGCGGGAATGCCTTGACCTCCCGGGTTGCGGGATCGACGCGGACGATGGCGTTCAGGCCGCTGTCGGTAATCCATGGAGCGCCATCCGGGCCGATGATGACGCCGTGCGGCGAGGATCCTTTCCCGAGCAATATGTGCTCTGCCCTGCCGGTCCGGGGGTCCAGCCTTCCCAGCGCTCCCATTCCCTGGGCTGTGTACCATACAGGTCCATCCGGCGCAGGCGCGACATCATGGGGATGTGCGCCGTCGGGGACAGGGTAGTACCTCACTTCCTGCGCATGCACGAAGCCGGCGCTTGCCAGTTGGAGCAGGACCGCAACAACGGACAAGAGACAAGAGGTGAATGATGTGAGCTGTATACCGGTTATCTGCACTGATCGCATTGTCAACACTCCTTCAGCAGAGCGCATCCTGAAACTGCATGACGGCCCTGCACAAGAAGAACATTGAAATCATTCTGCCATTCTTATACCACATAGTACCGCTTCCGGAGACACCAGTCACGTTGTTTGAAAGTGGTTTGTACCGTCAATTGCACAAGAGCTATAAGAGTTGACAGATGCATAAATTGCCACTATTATTAGTGATGCATCATTCCGGTTTGTCCGCCACATTATGTTGCGGCTAGTCTGAATAACTATAAAAAAAAAGGAGGTCATTCCATGCCAGAGATTTGTCCGATAGTTAACACAGAGCGGTTATTGCTCGCGACCGACGGCTCCGAGTACAGCGAAGGGGCGATCCGCGAAGCGATCACGATGGCGAAGCGGTGCTCGAGCAAGCTGACCGTTGTCTCGGTGATCGAAACGAACCCCGAGTTCGAATCCACGGCGCCGCAGGTCCTGGAGAAGATGGAGAAAGAGGTCCGCAGTCTCCTGAACAGCGTGCAGGCGCGGGCGAAACAGGAGGGCGTTGCCTGCGAGCTCGCGGTCCATGAGGGCGAGGATTCGTACAAGTACATTGTCGACGAGGCAGTGGCGCAGAAGAGCACGATGATCATCATGGGCCGGCGCGGCAGGAAGGGTTTGCGGCGGCTGGTGATGGGCAGCACCACATCGTGGACCATCGGCCACGCGCCCTGCAGCGTCCTCGTTGTGCCGCGGGCAGCGCAGGTGGCATTCAAGAGCGTCGTTGTCGCCACGGACGGGTCGCCGCACTCTGCAGCCGCAGCGTCCGAGGCCATCGGCATCGCGAAGCGCAACAGTGCCAGGCTCACGGTCATCGCCGTCGTGCCGGCTGACATCGCCATGCCCACGGACATCGACTTCGCGGCGATCCAGCGCGAGAAGCTCGCCGACCAAGAGATGCAGGCGGCGGAGAAGAACGCCAGGGCGGTGAAGGAGGCGGCGCAGCAGGCGGGCGTGGACGCCCAGGCATTCGTCATGAGCGGCAAGCCGGCCGATGCCATCATGGAGATCGCCAAGGACAAGGTCGCCGACCTGGTGGTTGTGGGCAGCCACGGCCGAACGGGCCTAGACCGGCTGCTGATGGGCAGCGTGGCCGAGCGGGTGATCGTGCTCTCGTCGTGCGCAGTACTGGTGGTGAAAGGGAAGAAATAGAACAGGGTCAGGGGTCCAGGATCCGGGGGCAGGAACGTTGCATTAGGCAATAAGGCTCATGCTGAACATTCTTATCATATCCGATGAAGCAAAGAATATCGCCTCCCTGTTCCGGTCCACGGGATTCACGCCGGACACGCGGGACGGGAAACAGGCGGGGGCAGCACCGCAGGGCGGCGACGAGGCGGACCAGTACGACATCGCGTTCCTCGACCTTGACACCGACAACTGGCAGGAGCGGCTCCTGGACACGCGCCACAGCATGCCGGTCATTGCCTTCTCACGGCCCGACCTCCATAAGGCAGTAGAGGCCCTCAAGCTGGGCGCGGGCGACTACCTGGAAAAGCCCCTGACCGCCGAGGTGGTCAGCGAGGTCGTCGGCAGGCACCAAAAGAGGATCCTGAGCAACAAGTACGGCTTCGACGAGATCATCGGCAACAGCCAGCCGATGCAGGAAGTCTTCGGGCTCATCAAGAAGGCCGCCGCCAGCGAGAGCAACGTGCTGATCACCGGCGAGAGCGGTACAGGCAAGGAGTTGATCGCCCGGGCCATCCACCGGTGGAGCCCCCGCAGTGAAAAGTCCTTCATGACCATCAACTGCACCGCCATTCCGGACACGCTGCTTGAGTCGGAGCTCTTTGGCTTTGAAAAAGGCTCGTTCACCGGCGCGGGGTACACCAAGAAGGGCCTCCTGGAGCAGGCGGACGGCGGTACGGTGTTCTTCGACGAGATAGGCGATGTGTCGCCCCTCTTCCAGACCAAGGTCCTGCGCGTCCTGCAGGAGGGCGAGATCATGCGCATCGGCGGCATGCGCCAGATCCGCGTCGATCTGCGCTTCATCACCGCCACCAGCCGCGACCTCAAGGCAGCGTGCCAGCGCAACCTGTTCCGTGAAGACCTGTTCTACCGGCTGAACGTGATCAACATCCACCTTCCGCCGCTGCGCGACCGGATGGAGGACGTGGCGCTCCTTGCGAAGCATTTCGTGCAGAAGCATGCACCGAAGCGGAAGGATGTCCTGATCAAATGCATCAGCGGCGAGGCACTGGGCCTGCTGCTGGACCACCCGTATCCGGGCAACGTGCGCGAGCTCGAGAACATCATAGAACGCTCCATTTCCTTCGCTAATACCTCGGAGATCCTTCCCGCGGACCTGCCGCCGGACCTCCGCCAGGCCCAGCCGTCGTCCAAAGGCCGCACTTCAGCGCAGCGGCTGAAGGACGCCATCCTCACCGTGGAAAAAGAAACTATCACCGCAGCGCTCCTCGAATCAGGCGGCAATGTCTCCCGCGCAGCCACCAGCCTCGGCATATACCGGCAGCAGCTCCAGAGAAAGATCAAGCAGCACAAGATCGCAGTATAATCCCACCCTCCGCAACATATCATTGCGTTTTGGCGCCAACAAAATCCCTTATTTATCATTATTGCATGCATCATTAAAATGCATCGTTTATTATTGTATTGTCTTTTAATTCATTTTTTCAATGTTTTATGTAATGGCATAAACATTGAAATATATAGATTACAGAACGAGAGCGGAGGGATGCCATGCAGAAACTCATCAAAGCCTTTGAAGACATCATGGTGGCAATCACATTCGCAGAAGCCGGCGAGTATGATGAGGCGCGCAAGATCACCAGCCAGGAACAGGAGCATGAAACAGCCACGGCGGTTGGTCCAGAGTTGAAGGCAGTAAGAAAAGCATAGGCAATTTTTTCGCAGATCGCGAAATGCTCGGGACTTATGTGCAAATCAATAAGCCCCGAATTTTTTAACCATAAAATAAGATTATAACGTTATAAAGAAATGAACTTATGTTGACAGAGAAAACAATAGACAGGGACAGTCAGCAAAAACTGTATGTCCAGATGTACTCGATCATCAAGGAAAAGATCGAGACTGGAGAGTGGCCCGCCGGCTCCCAGATACCGACCGAGGACGAGCTCTGCAGGGCCCACGTGGTGAGCAAGGCGCCCGTCAGGATGGCGATCACTGAACTGGTGAGGAACGGCTACCTGCGGAAACAGCAGGGCAAAGGCACCTTTGTCAGCTTGTCGCTTCCCGACCGCGGTATCACGATGAAGACAAAGCTGACGGAAGATATGTTCGGGGAGGGGGTGGTCGCGAGAAAAGAGGTCCTGGTGAAAGGCATCAAGGTTCCGCCGGAGGACGTGCGGAACTATCTGAAAGCAGAAGGAGATATTTACTATATTTTGTGCAAGCGTGTTGTGCAGGGTGATCCGGCCTATCTTGAGGAATCCTTTGTGCCCCTCGAGGTGGTCCCTGACATCGATGAGGTCGATGTCTGCCAGACGCCCTTCTACGAGATGATGCAGCAGAAGGCGGCGAAAAAGATCCAGAAGGTCGTTCAGATGATCGAGATCACCGAGATGACCAACGACGCCATGGTGATCCTCAAGAGCGGAAAAGGCGCGCCGATGCTGCTGCTGCACCGGCTGCTCGTGGGCACTGACGGCAGGCCCCTGGCCTATACCCGGCTCATGGGGGACGGGAAAAAATACAAACTGCAGACGGAAATGATCCAGATCGTATAAGCAAAAACATTACATTGGAGGGAGGTCTTTCGTATGGGTATCTTACGCAGCACCTATGAGTTTTTGAAACAGGCGTCCATCGCGCACGCCAAATGGGACTATGAGGTCTCGATGAGCATCATTCACAACCGGAAGAAGATGTGGATCCTGCTGCTTCTGCTGCTGCCGATCGTCGCGGTGTCGTTGGCCGACGCCGGGAGCATGCTGGGCGGCAAGACGGCTTACGCACCGGCGTTCTATTCGACCAGCATCTTCATGGTGTCGATCGCCATCGGGCTGGCCGCGGGACTGATCACCGGCTGCATTGGCGCGGGCGGCGGGTTCATCATCACCCCGGCGCTCATGGCCGCGGGGGTCAAGGGCATCTTGGCAGTGGGCACGGACGTGTTCCATATCTTCGCCAAGGCCATCATGGGCACCACGGTCCATAAGAAGCTGGGCAATGTCTCCACGAAGCTGGCCATGGCGTTCCTCGTGGGCTCCGGCGCCGGGACGTTCATCGGCGGCGCTATCAACCGGTTCCTCTACGATAAGGACCCGATCCTGTCCGAGGCGTTTATCAGCCTGGTGTACGCGGTCCTGCTCGGGTTCCTCGGGGTCTACGCGCTGATGGACTTCTGGAAGTCCCGCAAAGGCACGGCCGGCGGCGACGCGCACGGCGGACCTTCCGGCACTACCGACTTCGCGTTGAAGCTGCAGAAGATAAAGATCCCCCCGATGATCAGCTTCGATGAGGACTATGTCGAGGGCGGCAAGAAGATCTCAGGCGTGTTCGTTGCCATGGGCGGCGCGATCGTCGGCATCCTGGCGGCGATCATGGGCGTTGGCGGCGGATTCGTCACCTTCCCCATGTTCGTCTACACCTTCGGGGTTTCCACGGCAACCACGGTCGGCACGGACATCCTGCAGATCATCTTCACGGCAGGCCTTGCCTCGATCGCCCAGTATGCCATCTACGGCTATGTGTTCTACACCCTGGCCATGGGCATGCTGATCGGCTCGCTGATCGGCATCCAGGTCGGCGCGCTCACGACCAAGGTCGTGAAGGGCATCCATATCCGCGGCTTTTACGCTGTATC
>Ga0102851_10000065_pt1 | contig 40222 bp, 35 predicted proteins | sample Mud3Dept3metaG_FD_79558 | JGI IMG/M metagenome (GOLD analysis project Ga0102851, IMG submission 79558) | Freshwater wetland microbial communities from Ohio, USA, analyzing the effect of biotic and abiotic controls - Mud 3 Core 4 Depth 3... | ecosystem: Environmental > Aquatic > Freshwater >... | reverse complement strand
GTTCCCGTGCGAGCGCGCCGAGCGGACCGATCTGCGCGTCGAGCCGCTCCTGCTGCGCCACCCACACCGGCCCCGCGCTGTCGTTCCAGTACTGAACCATCTCCGCGTTCGACATCTCGTCCTCCTCGAACAATCTCGCCCCCCTGATAGCAATCTCCAGCGACGCGGGCGTCGCGGGGGCGGGACGTTCGTCCAGAACGTCCTCGGCGGACGGGCCGTCGCGGCTTCGCGTCGGCGCTTCGAGGCCGCCTGCGGATTGTTCTGGCCGAACGTCCCGCCCCCGCTCCTTGCCATCCGTTCCGGGACTTCCGTTCATGAACGAAGGATGGAAAGCCCAGCGCGGGCGGGGGACTCGGCCGAAACAATCCGCAGGCGGTCTGCCAACTCTCGCCGCGAAGCCTCTGGCCTCCGTCCGCCGAGGACGTTTCGGACGAGTCCACCGCCCGCGCGCCTCGCAGCCACGATCCAAAGCAGGCAGGGGTGCTAGTGCGCGAGCGGCCCGATCGGCGCGAGCAGCGCGAGCAGGGCGCCCACTGCGAGCATCGGGCCGAAGCCGAAGGGGGAGGCCAGACTGCGGCGCAGCAGCGCCCAGCCGATGCCGAAGACGAGCCCGACGGCCGACGCCGCCACGACCGTCTCGACGACGCCGACCGGACCCAGGAACGCGCCGATCATCGCGAGCAGCTTGACGTCGCCGAAACCCATCCCGGGAAACCAGGTCCAGTAATCGAGGGAACGCGGGCGCGGGAAATCTTCGCCCTCCTCGGGCCAGTGCTCGAAGCGGCGGCCGGCGACGGCGCACACCCGCGCGTGTACGAAGCCGACGATCCAGAGCATCCCGCCACCGAGCGCTGCGCCCGTCACCGCGTGCAGCCAGGCGGCCGGCGCCGGTGCGCCCTCGAAGACGCGCGCAGCGGGGACGAGCGTGAGGCCGAGCACCAGTCCGCCGAGCGAGATCTCGTCGGGAATGATGCGGTGGTCGAAGTCGATCGCAGCCGCCACCAGCAGCGCGGCGCCAAACGCCATCCACACCAACGCCATCGGCGTCGCGCCGAAGCGCTGGGCGACGAGGGCGAAGAGCGCGGCAGTCGCCGCCTCGACGAGCGGGTAACGCGCGGGGATCCGCGTGCCGCAATCGCGACAGCGTCCGCTCAGCCAGAGCCACGCGAATACCGGCACGTTGTGCCAGGGCCGGATCGCGTGGCCGCACGACGGACAGCGTGAGCCGGGACTCACGATCGACTCGCCGCGCGGCAGGCGGTGGATCACGACGTTGAGGAACGAACCCACGACGGCGCCGAAGACGGCGGCGAGCGCGACGAAGGCCCGGGGATCCACGCGCCGAGTCTACCGGAAGTCGCGCCGCTCGAAGATCCAGCTCGCCGCAATGAGCACGAGCGTCGCGTAGCCGGCGGCATAGAGCACCGGAAGCGCGACGTCGGACACCGCGATCGGGATGCCGCGCGCGGCGTGCATCGTGAGGTCGAAGGCGCCGAGATCGGGCAGCGCCCGGTAGAGCAGCTCGGTGGCGCGTTTCACGCTCTCGAGCGCCGACTGCGCGCCGAGGTTGCGGAGGTCGCGCGACAGATGGCCGATCACCCACAGCGCCGCGGTGAAGAGCGACGCCAGCATCGGGCTCGTGAACGCGGAGAAGAGCAGCGCAATCGCGACTACGACCGCGACTTCGGCGCCGACGAGCCCGAGTGCGGCCGCGTGGACCGAACCGATCGACGCGCCCGCCAGCCACGAGACGGCGACGAACCCGATCCCCATCACCGCGATCTGCAGCCACAGCGTGAGCAGCAGCCCGAGGTACTTGCCGAGCAGGAACTCGCTGCGCGAGATCGGCTTGCTCAAGATCGTGAAGATGGTGCGGCGGTCGACTTCGCGGTGGACGAGGCCGATACCGACGAAGATCGCGATCGCAACTGCGAACACGCGGATCGCGGCGAAGCCGACGTCTTGGAGGATGCGTTCGCTCTCGACATAGGAGAGCGTCGAAACCAGCACGCCCGTGCCGATCAGCGCCAGCGCAAAGAAGAGCAGCGTATAGAGCACGCGGTCGCGGATCGCCTCGCGAACGGTGTTCGTGGCGATCGCCAGGATGCGGTCGAGCGAGTTCATCGCCTGGCTCCCTGCTCGACGGTGGTGAGGAAGAGATCCTCGAGCGTGGCGCGGCGTGGCGTCACCGAGACGACGTGCGCTCCCGCGAGGAACGCCTCACCGATTACGTCGTCCACCAGCTTGTGCGGCAGCAGCACCTCGATGCGGTCGCCGACGCCGCGTACGCCGCTCTCGAAGCGTGTCTCGAGCGACTCCCAGAATGCCGGCGAGACGCCGTTCAGCACGATCTCCGCGCCGCGCTCGTCGTCGCCGAGCACGGCGTGCGGGTCGCCCTCGTAGCGCACTTCGCCCTGCACGATGATCGCGACGCGATGGCAGAGCATCTCCACGTCCGAGAGGATGTGCGTGTTCATGAACACCGTCTTGCCTTCGGACTGGAGCCGCACGATCAGGTCGCGGATCTCCTTGCGTCCGATCGGATCGAGGCCGCTCATCGGCTCGTCGAGGAACACCACCTTCGGGTCGTGCACCAGGGCCTGCGCGATGCCGATGCGCTGGAGCATGCCCTTCGAGTAGGTGCGCAACCGCGCCTCGGCTGCCTGCGCGAGCCCCACCCATTCGAGCAGCGTGTCGACGCGGCGTGTTCGGTCGCTTCGCGAGACGCCGCACACGCGCGCGTAGAAGCGCAGGAACTCGCGGCCACTGAGGTAATCGTAGAAGTACGGCGCCTCGGGCAGGAAGCCGATCTGGCGGCGGTACTCGGTTTCGCGCACGTCGTGGCCGAGCACGGTCGCGCGCCCGGCGTCGGCGCGGATCAAGCCCATCAGCACCTTCAGCGTGGTGGTCTTGCCGGCGCCGTTCGGTCCCACGAAGCCGAAGATCTCCCCCTCGCGAACCGAGAAGGAGACGCCGCTCAGCACGCGCTTGGCCCGCAGGCCGAATCCGCTGCGGTAGTCCTTCACGAGACCTTCGACGCTGACGACGGTGTCGCGATCGCTCACTGCCGGGACTCCTCGGGTTCGGCCAGCGGGTCGCGACCCGTCCACTTCTCGACTCGCTGGCGATCGACCGCCTGCATGTTGAGTCGGTACCGATGGGCGAGGTAAGAAGACTCGATCTGGCCGGTCTCCGGGTCGAGCACCCAGCCCCAGCCATGGAGTTCCGCCGGCAGCTGGCTCAGCACCGCGTCCCGGCCTTCCGCGAGATCCTCGACGCGCGCGATGTCGCGCCCATGGCGCTCCCGATACACCTCGCGTGCCTGATCGAGATAGCGGGCGCGCCGCTCCGTCTCGATCTCGTCGAGCGCCTTCTCGTACTCGGCACGCTTCCAGGGGTCGTCGGTCTCCTTCAGCAACTCGTCGAGGTAGGCCGCGGCGGCCTCGAGGCCGTCCTTCTCGGAGCGCAGGCGCGCGAGCAGGCGGCCCGCGTAGCGGGGCGCACCCGGAAGCTCGACGGCCGGCTCGAGCTCGCGCGCGGCGGCTTCCATGTCGCCGAGGTAGAAGAAGTGGTTGAAGCTGAGATAGAAGCGGTTGCGCCAGTCGTTCGGGTGATAGGCAACGCCGCGCTCGAGGATCCGGTTGGCAGCGCGCACCTGCTCGATGTCGTTCACGAGCCAGAGCGATGCGAAGCGGTACGGGTGATCGACGAAGGGATCCACTGCCACGACGGACTCGATCAAGCGCTGGATCACGGGCGCAGCGCCGATCAGGTCTGCCTTCTCGTGGCCGACCACCTGCAGGGCTTGCAGCCAGCGGTAGTCGCCGATCAGCGCGCCGAAGCCGAGCGTTGCAATGCGCGCCAGTTGGGGCTTCGGCACTTCCGGTGCGATCCGGTCGGCCGCTTCCGGCACGGGAATGCGCGCGTGCGCCACGAGCGTCGCGGCGAGTGCCGTAGCCATCAGGAGCAGACGGGTTGCCAGCGTTGCCACCGCGCCCTCATCGGCAGCAGCGCGGCGGCAGCTTTAGCGGGCGCGCCGCCCTAGTAGAGATCGCCCTGGTAGTTCACGGCGACCGCGTCCGTTCGCGTCTGACCTGTGACCGGATCGACCGGAAATCCGAGCGGGGGGAAGGCGCCGCTCGTCGACATGCCGCCCGCGGTGGAGGGGTGCACGTACATGATGAGGGCGACGCTCAGGTTGGCGTCGACGTCGCCGTAGCTCGTCGCGGTGAAGCAGTCGAGATCCGGGCAGGCCGCTGCGTCCACGTTCACTTCGTAATCGTAGAAGACGGCGCCCTCCGGGCGGAAACCGACGCGTTCGTAGGCGGTGTCGGCCGCGGCGGTCCAGAGGCGCTTGTCGGAACTCGGCACGCCAGCGGCGGGCTGCGGAGCTACCCCGACGTAGACCGAGTACTCGCTGAAGAAGGTCTTCTCGAGATTCGCGATCGAACCCAGATTCGCGAACGCTTCGGAGCGCTTCGAGCGATTCTGGTAAGTCTTGAATGCCGGGATCGCAATCGACGCGAGGATGCCGATGATCGCGACGCTGATCATGACTTCCATCAGAGTGAAGCCGCCGTTCCGGCCCGCGTGGCGCATGTCGTCTCCTTACTTCGGATGCGATGTGAAGATGAGAAGAGGGGGGCCGGGCTCCCGCCCGGCCCCCGAGTCGATTGCGCTAGAAAACGCTCTGACCCGAAACCGCGTCACACGGACCGACCGTCGTGAGCAGGCGGTTAAGCGGATCGGCGGGGTTCTCGACACCGGTCGCCGGGCAGCCGAGCAGACCGGCGATCGCGCCCGTCGAGTCCGAGAGCGGCTTGATGTAGCCCCAGGCCTGGAGGTTTCCGTCGCCGTCGATGTCCGCTTCGGCGTCGGCCGTGTACACCGTCAGCGCTGCGCCCGCGCCGCCGGCGTTCTGCGCGTCGATCGCGTAGTTGAAGTAGACCTCGCCTTCCGGGGCCCAGCCGAGCGTCTCGAAGCCCGTCGGAGCGCCCACGACCGGGAGCGGCCACAAGGCCTTCGTCGTTCCCGGAGGCGAGCCGGCCGCGTTCGGCAGAACCGCCGCCGCGACGTAGGTGCCGAACTCGGCCATGAAGCCCTCTTCGGCCGTGCGGATTGCGGCGAGGTTGGTCTTGCCCTCGCTCGACTTGGCGCGCAACTGGAAGCGCAGGAAGTTCGGAATGGCGATGGCCGCCAGGATGCCGATGATCGCAACCACGATCATGAGCTCGATCAGGGTGAAGCCGCCCTTGCGGCTGTGCAGAGACTTCATGACTACCGTCCTCTCGTTGAGCGCCGAGCCGAACCGCAACGGAGCACCTTGCTCGCATGGCCGGCGCCGACCTGCGTCGGCGTAGCGCTCGATTTCCCGATTCCGGGCGGACCAGAGAGCAACCGTCGTGCCAAGCGCCGTCTTGCTCACGCGTGGATCGGCAGGCGAGGCATCCGAGTTGAGGCCGCGGCGCACGAAACGATCGACGTTGCACAAGAGAGAGACAGGCAACGGATGTGCAGCGCGCGGCGCGCGCAGCGACGAAACACGGCGCGCCTCGCGACGGATTTCGTCACTCTGGCCGACTTCCCCGCCGGGTTGACACGTCTCCTGCGCGCTGGTTACGTTGCACCCGCCTTCCGGCTTCGCGCTCCCATCGTCTAGCGGCCTAGGACGTGGCCCTCTCAAGGCCGAAACACGGGTTCGATTCCCGTTGGGAGCACCACTCACCTTGGCAGAATTCGCCTTTGCGTTCATGGACTGCGAGTTCGGTGGGCTCGATCCCGAGCTGCACGACATCACCGAGATCGCCCTGATCCTGACGGACTACCGGCTCGCCGAATCGGTGTCGCACGAGTGGAAGGTGCGGGCGCGACCCGACCGCATCACCGCCGAAGCCGCCGAGATCCAGCACTACGACGCCGCCGTCTGGGAAGCCCAGGCCCTGCCGCTGCGCCAGGTTCTGACGGAACTCTCCGCGCTACTGCCCAAGGACAAGAAGGTGGTGCCCGCCGGGCAGAACGTGCGCATGGACGTGCTCTTCCTCGAGCGCGGCTACCGCTCGTGCGGAATCCCCTCTCCGTTCGACTACCACGTGATCGACCTCGCAACGCTCTACTACGCCTGGTCGCTGGTCGCGGGCGAGACGGTGCAGGCGCTCTCGCTGCGCCAGGCTGCGACGGCGGCGGGGCTCGTGCAGGGAGCGGTGCCGCACCGCGCGCTCGCCGATGCGCGACTCACGCTCGAGACGTTCCGCCACTACGTCGGCCGGCTGGCCCCGCGGCGCGCGCCCGAAGAGGCGCTCGCCGCCGTCGTCCAGCCGCTCTCCGGCTCGACGCGCTGACGCCACTTCTCGACCGCGTTCCAGTCGAAACGTGCGAGCCACGGCAACAGCCAGCGCGCAAGGAAGCCGCCCGGCCGCAACATCACGGCCGACGCGAAGTCGATCAGGATCGGCTGCTCGCGCGCGTCCACCAACACATTGCTGCGATGGCGGAGGTCGAGGTGCACGACGCCGCGTGCGTGCATTTCGCGCACGGCTGCAGCCAGGCGATCGATGAATCCCGGCGACAGCTCGGCGGCGAGTCGGCGCGACATGCGCCGCCCCGGCCGGTACTCGAGGGCAAAGGCGAGCGCGTCGATGCGCCCGAGCAGGTGCGGGACTGCGGGATGACCCGCGAGGATCCGGTACGCGCGGATTTCGCGACTCGTGATCCAGCGACCGATCGTGGCCCGCACCCACGCCGCGCGCGGCCCGAAGTCCTTCACCACGACCAGGCGGTCGCCCGCGTCGACGAGCAGTACATCGGGGTTGCGCGCGTTGCCGCGGTTCAAGACCTCGCGGGTGCGAGCGACGAGATTGCCGCGAACGAGTTCGAAGGTCGGCTCGGCCCGTTCCGTCACTCCGCAGACTCTAATCGAGTCCGGTGCTCAGCGGGGCGGCTTGGGATCGGGGAGCGGACGCCGGGGTCGGGCGCCGCCGCGCGGTGACGCAGGCGACACCGTCGCCTTGGCGTTCTCGCGGACCATGTCCCAGAGCCGCTGACGCAGTCGCTCCTTGAAGGCAGGGTCGGCGGGCATCGAGGAGTCGTCCGCCTCGAGGAAATCGGCGAACTCGGCCGGGTCGAATCCCTCGCTCGGATCGAGATCCCACACAGCGCTGCGGTGGAGTTGGCTGCCGGGCTGCATGTGGAAAACGACATCGGCGCCCACGGCGCCAGCCCCGGGCACGATCGACTCCGCCTCTACGGACGGCCGTTCGACCGCGCCGGGCGGCCAAGCAGCCGGGATCGGCGTGGGTCCAGCAGCCGTCGGCTCGGGACGTCCACGAGCGCGCCGCCGGCGCCGAACGAGCCTCCTGACACCCCTGGCAGTTTCGAGTTTCACCGGTTTCTCCGCAGGGGGTGTGAACGATCGTCGATCATGACGGTGCAACGGAAAGACACGCTCGAAGCTCCTCGCATGGCCGGGCTCGCCAACTCGGCCCCGCCATTGCGGTCCGGTCATCGGTCCGGTCATCCGGCCTTCCCCCAGATCGACGAAGCTCATGCGAACTTCGCAACCCGCGGGGGCAGGCGCGATCCGTCTATTAGGTGGGTCGATCAGACGGTCCGTGGCACAACGACCCAAAATCCCTTTGGATTCTGGGGCCGCTCGCCGCCGGACGGCGGCGCGATCTCATGACCCCGCTCGCCGCCGGACGGCGGCGAGCCGACGCATGATCTCGCGCCACCGCCGGGGACGGCGGCGCGCCAACACGGGTCAGGGGCGCCGGAGCCGCCTAGTTGCTGAGGAAGGCCTCGAGGCCGGGAGCGCCGTCGGCGAGAGCACGACGCATCCGGTAGAGGTTCGCCTTGATGGCGTCCTCCGATTTGCCGAGCGCCTCGGCGATCGCCCGGATCGGCTGCCGGCGCAGATGCTTCAGGTGGAAGATCCGCCGCTGCAGGGGCGTGAGCTGCTCCGAGATCACGGTGTCGCAACGCTCCAGCATGCGGCGGGCGTCGATGATCGAATCCGCCGGAGCCTGATCGGCTGCCAGCGTCTCCGCGTGGGAATCGTCGATCGACACGAGGCGTGGCCGCGCGCCGCGGAAGCGTCGATTCACCTTGTTGCGCGCGATCCCGAAGATCCAGACCAGCAGGCTCGAGTCGCCCCGATAGCTGGGCAGCGCCTGGAAGATCGTCTCGAACACTTCTTGTGTGACGTCCTCGGCCTCTGCCGTGTCGCCCAGTCGCTTCAGTGCGAACCGGAATACGCGGGGGAAGTAGCTCTCGTAGAGTTCGTCGAAGTGCTCTCGGCTGCCGGCGAGGATCTTCGCGACCAGCGCGCAATCGCGCGCCGAGGCGCCGCTCACCGTCGAGGTCGGCTCGCCGGAGTCCGACCTGGGCAGGGCGGCAACGAGGTGCCGCCGAATGAAAGGGGCTCGGCCGCTGCGCGCGGGAACAGGCCCGCGCGCGGCGGTACAAGATCGCGGAGGGGTATTGCTACGCAAGAATTCTCGCACTCCATGCCCGCCGAGGTCCTGTTGCCAGGCTCAACCGCGCGGCGCCCGGTCTCTCCGAGAAAAGGGGGGACCCGAAAGTCCCACCGGCAGACACAGCAACGCTCGTGCCAGAGGCTTCCCAAGTCGCATCGCGAAGCGGAAGCCCCGGTTCTCAAACAGAATATTGGCCCCAGGCCCAAGCTGGGATTCGCCTCCGGTCGAGGGACACCGAGGAGCATCGACTTGCCCATTGTGGGCAAACGAAGTGACTTTCTGCAATCTCAGGTCTCTGGAACGCGGTCGGAGGGCATGAACGAGACGAGTGCGCCGGGAAAACCCAAGCCCTACGCGTGACCCGGGATGATCCACCAGCGCCCTTCGCGGCGCTCCCAGCGATCCTCGCGCCGCAGCGAGGTGGCCCAGAAGCGCAGCGGCCGCCCATCCTCGCCCACGATCCGGACCTTCACCCGGGCGCGACCGGGCGCGTCGACGAGGAATTCCTCCACCTCGGTCTGGAGCGGCACACTGCGTTCGAAATCCGCCGTCGCGAGGTCGTCGGCCAGGTCCGCGTAGTAATCCGAGAAGGACTGTTCCGTTCCGAAATACTCGCGCAGCCCGGCGTCGCGAAAGGACGCGACGCTGTTGAAGCGGCGGCCCTCGAGTCGCCGGTAGAACTCGGTGGCGCGCGCGTAGAACTCCGCCACCTCTTTGGACTCCACCACCTCGACCTCGCTCGTGCGGGCGGGTCCCTCGCCGCCGCCGCCAATCGAGGGCAGCGAGATCGTCGGCATGTCCGGCATCGACGGCATCTTCAACCACGACGGGCGCGCGCACCCGCCCAGCGCGAGGAATCCCGCGAGGACGACGGCCGCCGCCAGATGAAGTCGGGCCCTCAGCGTCGCGGCCTCCGCGTGCCCCGCGTGGAGGCTGCGCGCTGGACTGCCGCTCGTGCCCGCTTGCGCGCGGGCCTGGCGGTTGCCGATTTCCGATGCTGCGCCTGGATTGCCGCCTGCGCGGCCGCGAGTCTCGCGACGGGTACCCGGAACGGAGAGCACGAGACGTAGTCGAGTCCGACTTCGTCGCAGAACATCACGCTCTTCGGGTCGCCGCCGTGCTCGCCGCAGATGCCCACTTTCAGATTGGGTCGCGTCTTCCGGCCGCGCTCGACGCCGATGCGGATCAACTGTCCGATCCCATCGCGGTCGATCGAGACGAAGGGATCGTCTTCCAGAATCCCGCTCTCCAGATAATCAGGCAGGAACTTCCCCGCGTCGTCGCGCGAAAGCGCATACGCCATCTGCGTCATGTCGTTGGTACCGAACGAGAAGAAATCGGCGTACTCCGCAAGCTCATCGGCGATCAGCGCAGCGCGCGGCACCTCGATCATCGTGCCGATGGCGACCTTCACCTTGGAGCCGGGATGCACGGCGAGCACCTTTGCGATCTCGTCTTCCACGAGCTTGCGGAGCCGCGCCAACTCCTTCACGTGCGAGACGAGCGGGATCATGATCTCGGGCCGCACCTTCACGCCCGACTCCGCCACCTGGCAGGCCGCCTCGGTGATCGCGCGCACCTGCATCCGGTAGATATCGGGGAAGGTGATCCCCAGCCGACAACCGCGATGGCCGAGCATCGGGTTGAACTCGCTGCGCTCTTCGATGCGGGCGCGCACCGCCGCGACGTCGTCGCCGAGCGCCTCGGCGACCTCGACGATGCCGGCTTCCTCATGCGGCAGGAATTCGTGGAGCGGCGGGTCGAGCAGCCGGATCGTGACCGGCAGGCTCTCCATCGCCTGGAAGATTCCGACGAAATCCCCGCGCTGCATCGGCAGCAGCTTGTCGAGCGCCCGGCCGCGCTGCACCTCGTCGGTCGCGAGGATCATCTCGCGCACGGCGAGGATGCGCGCCTCTTCGAAGAACATGTGCTCGGTGCGACAGAGCCCGATCCCCTGCGCGCCGAAGTCGCGCGCGACCTTGGCATCGTGAGGCGTGTCGGCGTTGGTGTGTACTTCGAGACGCCGCATGCCGTCGGCCCACTTCATCAGCTCGCCAAACTCGCCGCTCAGCTCGGGCGTCACGGTCGCGACCTCGCCGAGGATCACTTCGCCGGTCGAGCCGTCGATGGTGATCACGTCGCCGGCCCGCACCAGCTTGTCGCCGACGCGCAGCTCGCCGCGCGCGTAGGAGATCTGCAGCGTGCCGCAGCCGACCACGCAGCACTTGCCCATGCCGCGCGCCACCACCGCCGCATGCGACGTCATGCCGCCGCGCGCGGTTAGGATCCCCTCGGCCGCGTACATGCCGTGGATGTCCTCGGGAGAGGTTTCGATGCGCACCAGTACGACCTTCTCGTGCGCCTTGGCCTTCGCTTCGGCCTCGTCGGCGGAGAACACCACGGCGCCGCACGCGGCACCCGGCGATGCCGGCAGTCCCTTCGCGATCACATTCTTGGGCGCGTCGGGATCGAGTGTCGGGTGGAGCAACTGGTCGAGCAGCCGCGCGTCGACGCGCCCTACCGCGACTTCGCGCGAGATCAGCCGCTCGTGCGCCATCTCGACCGCGATCTTCACCGCCGCACGCACGGTTCGCTTGCCGGTGCGCGTCTGGAGCATCCAGAGCTTGTTCGCCTGGATCGTGAACTCGATGTCCTGCATGTCGCGGTAGTGCGACTCGAGCGTCTGCCGGATCCGTCGGAGCTGCTTGTAGACCTTCGGCATCTCCTCGTCCAGCGTCGGGAGATGGGCCTGGTCGGGGCTGCGGCTCTCCTTGTTGATCGGCTGGGGTGTGCGGATTCCCGCGACGACGTCCTCCCCCTGCGCGTTCGTCAGGTACTCGCCGTAGAAGACGTTGGCACCGGTCGCGGGGTCGCGCGTGAACGCGACGCCGGTGGCGCAGTCGTCACCCATGTTCCCGAACACCATCGCCTGCACGTTGACGGCGGTGCCCCAGTCGTCCGAGATCGCGTTCATCTTCCGGTAGGTGATCGCGCGCGGCGTCTTCCACGAGCGGAACACCGCTCCGATCGCGCCCCACAGCTGCTGCTGCGGATCCTGCGGGAAGGGCTTGCCGGTCTCCTCTTCGACGATGCGCAGGAACTCGCCCACCAGTTCGCGCCAGTCGTCGGCCTCGAGTTCCGTGTCGAGGTGCACGCCGCGACTCGCCTTCAGCGCTTCGAGGCGGTGCTCGAAGCGGTCGCGCGGCACGTCGAGCACGACGTCGCCGTACATCTGCACGAAACGCCGGTAGGAGTCGTACGCAAAGCGTGCGTCGGCGCGACGCGCGAGACCCAGGGCGGTGCGGTCATTGAGACCGAGGTTCAGCACCGTGTCCATCATGCCGGGCATCGAGACGCGTGCGCCCGAGCGCACCGAAACGAGCAGAGGCCGGTCGGGGTCGCCGAAGCGCGCTTGCATGATCCGCTCGACCTTGCCGAGCGCCTTGGTGATCTCCGGCGCGAGCGACTTCGGGATGCGGTTGCCGGCGGCCTGATACTCCGCGCATACCGCCGTCGAGATCGTGAAACCGGCGGGCACCGGCAGCCCGATGCGCGTCATCTCCGCGAGATTGGCGCCCTTCCCGCCCAGGATCTCCTTCATCGCGGCGTCGCCATCGGCCTTGCCATCGCCAAAGCTGAAGACGCGCCGGCCCGCGCGAGCACGCTTCGCAGTCTTGTGCGCGCTCACCGCGCCATCTCCAGTCGATCCTGCAAATACGCGCGGAGTCCGTCCACGGCGATCCTTTCCTGGGTCATCGAGTCCCGCTCGCGCACCGTCACCCGGGTGTCGGACTCGGACTCGAAATCGTACGTGACGCAGAATGGCGTACCGACTTCGTCCTGACGGCGATAGCGCCGTCCGATGTTGCCGGACTCGTCGTAGAACACGCTCCAGTGGCGTCGCAGTTCCCGGGCGATGCGCTGGGCCGGTTCTGCGAGTTTCTTCGCGAGCGGCAACACGGCAACCTTCACGGGCGCGACCGCGAGCGGCAGTCGCAGCAGCGTGCGCGTTTCCCCGTCGGGCAGCTTCTCTTCTTCGTACGCATTGGCCAGCAGTGCGAGACAGGTGCGATCGACGCCCACCGACGTCTCGATCACGCAGGGGTGGAAGCGCTCCTTCGTCTCCTCGTCGGTGACCGTGAGGTCCTTGCCCGAGAACTCGCTGTGACGGCGCAGGTCCCAGTCGCCGCGATCGTGGACGCCTTCGATCTCCTGCCAGCCGAACGGGAACAGGAACTCGATGTCGGCGGCCGCGTGGGCGTAGTGGGCCAGTTCGTCGGGACGATGCGGGCGCACGCGCAGCCGCGTTTCCTTCAATCCCAGCTCGTGGTGGAAGGCGAGCCGCTCGCCGAGCCAGTGTTCGAACCACTTCTTGCGCTCGGAGACGTGGCAGAAGAACTCCAGCTCGGCCTGTTCGAACTCGCGCGAGCGAAAGGTGAAGTTGCGCGGGTTGATTTCGTTGCGGAACGCCTTGCCGATCTGCGCAATGCCGAACGGAATCCGCTGGCGCGCGCTCTCGCGCACCCGCTTGAAGTCGAGGAAGATCGACTGGCAGGTCTCGGCGCGCAGGAACGCCGTCGCCGCCGCGTCCTCCTGGGCCCCGACGAAGGTCTTGAGCATCAGGTTGAAGTTGCGCGCGGGCGTCCAATCGTGCTCGGAGGTCCCTTGTCGCGCCGGGCACGGGCCGGCGTCGTCGAGTTGATCGGCGCGCATGCGCTTCTTGCACGCGCGGCAGTCGACGAGCGGGTCGCTGAAGTGCTCGACGTGGCCCGACGCTTCCCAGGTCCGCGGGTGGGCGATGATCGAGGAATCCAGTCCCTCGACGTCGTCGCGCCCGCGCACCACGCGCTGCCACCAGAGCGCCTTCAGGTTGTTCTTGAGTTCCACGCCGAGCGGCCCGTAGTCCCAGAATCCGTTGATGCCGCCGTAGATCTCGCTCGACTGCCAGATGAAGCCGCGCCGCGCACAGAGCGAGACGATGTCGTCCATCCGCGGCAAACCGGCGGTCGCGTCGTCCACGGCTTTGGCGTCCACGGCCATCGAGACTCCACGGGGCGCCGCGCGCCCCCCGAGCGAGGAGGCCATGATTGCGAGCCGCGTCGGGCGGGTCAACCCGATGCGCGCGCCGCATCCCCCGCCAGGACGCTCTCGAGAAAGCGCTCGCTTCGAATTTCGAAGCCGACGTGGAAACGCAGGAATCGCGACAACAGCGCCTGCGCCTCGGCGGTTGCCTGCGCACCGAGAGCGAGCCGGTCGAGCCGATCGAGCGGAAGTCGCAGGCCCTGTTCCAGCGCGCGCAGCGTACCGAGATGCACTGCGACGACACCCTCCGGCCCGGCCTCGCACGAACCACACAGCGGACCGCCCTCCGCGACGTGGAACGGCACGGCGCCCGAGCGCGCTGTCAGCTCAGAGACCTCGATGTCGCGACCACATCGCACGCAGCGGCGCAGCTCCGGCCGCAGACCCAGCGCCGCCAGCACCCGCAGTTCGAGGAGCGCGCGCAGGCGCGCATCGGGTTCGCGCGCCGCGACCGCGCGGATCGAGCCGAGCACCACTGCGTAGAGTTCGCGCGCGTCCGCGCCGCCCGATCCTTCCGGCGCCAGGCGATCGACCAGTTCGGCGAGGTAGCAGGCCAGCGCGAAGCGCGCGGGGCGTGTGCGCAGCAGGTCGAAGGCGTCGAGCAGTCGCGCCTGTTCGAGCCGTCCCATCGTGTTCGCGCGGCGCCGCTCGATGCGCACGTCGAGCAGGTTGAAGAGATCGAGCGTGCCCGCGAAGCGTCGCTTGCTGCGCTTGGCACCCTTCGCGATCACCGTGAGGCGCGAGGTCGCGGGCGTGAGGAGATGTGCGATGCGGTCGGATTCGCCGAAATCGACGGCGCGCAACACGAACGCCTGGGTCTCGAGCGTAGACAAGAACCCGAAGCTAGCCGCGCCGCTCCCGCCCGGATACGCTGCGCTCCACAATCCTCGAGGAGGGGGAGAAGATAAAGGCGTTTCTTGCTGGCTTCCAGATCGTGGCCACGCCGGAACCTGCCAGATGGCTCGGCGGAGTGGTTGCTTTTGGCGTTCCGGCGGTGGGCCGGCAAAGGACGCGGCGGGCGTAGCGATCAGGGGCCTTCGCGCGGGCTCTCCTCCACCGGGTGTGCGCCCTTCTCGATCGTCTCCTCCGCCAGCGCGCGGATGGCGTCGTGGCGATGGAGCAGCTCTTCGCGGTTTCGATTCCAACTGGTGGGTAGCAGCTGACGACCGGTGACCGTCCAGATCGCCAGCATCATCGCGAAGAGCGCGGCGGCGGTCGCGACGCCGCGTCTCAACCAGATCGCGACGCGACCGCGATGCCGGTCGTCGGGGTTCGCTTCGGGCAGCATGCGCGCGACGGTTTCATCGGGTGGGAGACCGAGCGCAGCCGCGACGGTCCGGACGAAGCCGCGCGCAAAGCCGTCGGGCTCGGCGTCGAAGACGCCCGCTTCGAGCCGCGCCAGCGCGCGGATCGGTATCCGCGTGGTCTCGGCGAGCTGCTCGAGCGTGATCCCACGCAGCACGCGCTGGCGCGCGAGAAACGCGCCGATCGGCTCGGCGCGCTCGCGCGACGCTAGTGCAGCGTCTTCAGGTACTCGGCGCTCCGCTTGCTCCATGGTCCATTCGGCCGCAGGTCGCTGGCCACCGTGAGGTGCCGAACGGCGCCTTTCTTGTCGCCGAGCGCGAGGAGCTGCTCGGCGAGCCGATAGCGCACCTCCGCTTCCGCGAGCGGGCTGGGTTTGCCCTCGAGCACGCGCTCGAAGTGCTGGATCGCTTCGGCACGATTTCCCCGTTCACCTTCGAGGATGCCGAGATTCAAGCGCGCGGGCCAGTAGTCCGGTCGATAGTCGACGGCCAGCGAGAGGTGCTGGTGCGCTTCGTCGAGACGACCGAGGCGGTACTCGGCCCAGCCGAGATTCGTGAGCGCGCGCCACGGCGACGGGAAGGTCGGGTCCGCCAGCATCTGATTCAGCAGCGGGACCGCCTCCTCGATGCGTTCGACCGAGATGTAGAACGCCGCCAGATTCAAGCGCGCCTCGTGGTAGTTGGGACGGATCTGGAGCGCGCGCAGCAGGTGCGCCTCGGTCTCGGCGTCGCGGCCCTGGCGCCGGTATGCCTCGGCGAGCGCGAACTGGATCTCCTCGTCCATCGGGTCGAAGCGCTCGGCGCTCAGCAGTTCGCCGACCGCTTCGGGCGGGCGGTCCTGTCGCAAGTGATCGATGGCGGTCTGATAGTGCACGCGCGCGCGCCGCTGCGGCTGGCTGAGTTCCGCACTGCCATCGAGCCGATCGCGTTGCGATGCGTTGCGCGACGACGGCGGACTCGCTGCCACGGATTTCGTTTCGGGCGACGGGGCCGTGGCACAGCCGAGCGCCGATCCGACTGCGAGTGCGGCGGCGAGCGCGCAGCGCGTGACGACTCGAAGCTTCGCAGTCATTTGGTACATGGTCCCCTCCTCGGAGGATCGCGTCGCGGGAAGTAGCGACTCGAATCGGATCGAATCAGAAGTCGGCGAGCAGGCGCACCAGCGGGTCCAGCTTCGGCCCTGCATCGGGATCGACGGCGCGCATTCGCACCGGACGCACGCGACCGAGCGTCGCGCCGCCACGCACGGCAGTGCCGGGCTTCGCGGGAACGGGCTGGCTCTCGCTCCGTGGCGCCGCTTCGACCGCTCCCTCCTGAACCGGCGGAGCGCCGCGAAACTTCGAGAGCAGCACGAGCGGCGCGGCCGGCACGGCTACCGCCGCGTGGTCGAGTTCATCTTCGAGCAGGATCTCGACCGGCTCCTCGGCGGCGCCTTCCAGCGCGGAGGTCGCGTGGGAATCGTCATCGGACACGTCCGGCGGCGCGAGGATCTCGTGCAGTCGCACGAGCGCGCGACGCAGCGTCTCGGGACGGCGGTCGACCAGCATCTCGTCGTCGAAGAGAAATCCCATGCTCTCGCCGAACGAGAGCGAGGCATCGAGTGCGACCGCCCACCCGCTGTCCTCGTCCAATTCGTCGCCCTCGAGTTCGTAGATGACCGACGCGCCGTTGCGCAGCGAGCGGATCACGATCGAGAAGCAGCGCGAAGCGCCTTGCGCGTGCACCACGATCGCCGCGCGCGCCGGGCCCGCGGGTAGCTCGGCGGTCGCGAGCACGGGTGCGTTCAGCGACATGCGCAGCGCGAGGAGGCGATCCTCGACGAGCAACAGCGGTCGACTCCGCGCGACGAACATGCCCCGCGTATCGGCGCCGCCGACGCGCAGCTTGAGGCTCGCGCGCTGGCAGGCGAGCCCCAGAAGCGCGCGTCCGTACGATGGGTTCCGGTTGGATCGTTTTCGCAGCAGCGCAGCCGTGCGCAGCCGACGCGGCCCGGGAACCAGGTGTCGCCGGGCGGACGGCTGGTCTCGCGCACGGATCGGGAGGGATGGCGAACTCGGGCCTTTCGGCCACAGAGTCCGCGGATACACTCAGACCTCCACGCGGAGGTCGAGTTGTCACAGTCGCAGGGGTCTGTCGTCGCGAGCCACAAGCCGCAGGAACGCCTCGAACGGGTCGCGATCCGCTTCGCAGGCGATTCCGGAGACGGTGTGCAGCTCACCGGCACCAAGTTCACCGAGTCGACCGCGCTGGCCGGCAACGACATCTCGACGTTCCCCGATTTCCCCGCCGAAATCCGCGCCCCGGCCGGCACCCTCGCCGGCGTATCGGGCTACCAGATCCACTTTTCCTCCGAGGACATTCGCACCCCTGCCGACCAGGCCGACGTGCTCGTCGCGTTCAACCCGGCCGCGCTGCGCGCTTCGCTCGCCGACTTGCGCCGCAGTGGCATGGTGATCATCAACACCGACGCGTTCACGGAAAAGAATCTCGAGCGCGCCGGGTATCAAGCCGACCCGCTGCCGGATGTGCGCGAGCGCTACCGGCTCGTCGAGATCCCGATGACGCGTCTCACCCTCGAGGCGGTGAAGGGTCTCTCGATCTCGCAACGCGAGGCGGGTCGCTCGAAGAACTTCTTTGCACTCGGCCTGATGTACTGGCTCTACGGCCGGCCGACCGAGGCCACCGTCGAGTGGATCAAAACGCGCTTCGACGGCGAGATTGGCGAGGCAAACTGCCGCGTGCTGATGGCCGGCTATCACTTTGGCGAGACCAGCGAACTCTTCCCGGTCTCCTTCTCGGTGCCCGGCGCCAAGATCCAGCCCGGCGTCTACCGCAACATCACCGGCAACACCGCCCTCGCACTCGGCTGTGTCGCAGCCAGCGTGTGCATGGAGCGACCGCTCGTGATGGGCGCCTATCCGATCACGCCCGCCACCGAAATCCTCCATGAGCTGGCCAAGCACCGCAACTTCGGCGTCAAGACCTTCCAGGCCGAGGACGAGATCGCAGCCGCGGCGGCCGCCGTGGGCGCATCCTTCGCGGGGATGCTCGGCCTCACCGTGACGAGTGGGCCGGGGCTGTTGCTCAAGCAGGAGACGATCAACCTCGCGTTCGTCGCAGAGCTGCCGCTGGTGATCGTGGACGTGCAGCGTGCGGGTCCCTCCACCGGGCTCCCGACCAAGGAGGAGCAGGCCGACCTGCTCTGTGCGCTCTACGGGCGCAACTCCGACAGCGTGCTTCCGATCCTCGCGCCTGCGACGCCAGGCGAATGTTTCTCGGTGATGCTCGAAGCGTTCCGAATCGCCGTCGACTACATGACGCCCGTGATCGTGCTCTCCGACTCGTATCTCGCGAACAGCGCCGAGCCGTGGCTGATTCCAGACGTCGACACGCTGCCGCGCCACCCGGTCCAGCTCCGCACCGAGGTCGAAGGCTTCATGCCCTATCTGCGCAACGCCGAGACGCTGGCGCGTCCCTGGGCGGTCCCGGGCACACCCGGCCTCGAGCACCGCATCGGCGGTCTCGAGAAGCAGGACGGTCGGGGCAACGTCTCGTACGTGCCCGAGAACCACCAGCGCATGACCGATCTGCGCCGCGAGAAGATCGCGCGCATCGTAGCTGGGATTGCGCCCGTCACGCCGTACGGAGCCGACACGGGCAAGTTGCTGGTGGTCGGCTGGGGCAGCACCCACGGCGCGATCACCTCGGCGGTCGACGAAGCGCGCGCCGCGGGACACGACGTCGCGAGCGTGCATCTGCGCCACCTGAATCCATTCGCGCCGAACCTCGGCGAGGTGCTGCGCCGCTTCGAGCACGTGTTGGTCGCCGAGCTGAACATGGGGCAGCTCTCGCGTCTGCTGCGCGCCGAGTTCCTGCTGCCCGTCGAGAGCCTCAACAAGGTGCAGGGTCAGCCGTTCAAGATCGCCGACGTGCGGGCTGGCATCGAGCGCATACTGGGAGTCGCATAAGTGGCCGAACCGATTGAAAAGCTCACGAAGAAAGATTTCGAATCCGACCAGGAAGTTCGCTGGTGTCCCGGTTGCGGCGACTACTCGGTGCTGGCCAACGTGCAGCGCGTGTTGCCCGAGCTGGGGATTCCGCGCGAGAACTTCGTGTTCGTCTCGGGAATCGGTTGCTCGAGCCGCTTCCCGTATTACATGAACACCTACGGCTTCCACACGATCCACGGCCGAGCGCCCGCGTTCGCGACGGGCATCAAGATCTCGCGCCCGGAGCTGTCCGTGTGGGTCCTGACGGGCGATGGCGACGGACTTTCGATCGGCGGCAATCACATGCTGCACGTACTGCGGCGCAACGTGAACCTGCAGATCCTGCTCTTCAACAACCGCATCTACGGCCTCACCAAGGGGCAGTTCTCGCCGACCTCGCGGATGGGGGTGCGCAACAAGTCGATCCCGATGGGCGTGATCGACAACCCGCTCGACCCGATCGCGTTCGCGCTCGGCGCCGGCGCCACCTTCGTCGCGCGTACCGTCGACGTCGACGCGAGCAGCATGCAGCACGTTCTGCGCCGCGCCTACGAGCACAAGGGCACTTCGTTCATCGAGATCCTCCAGAACTGCGTGGTCTACAACGACGGCGAATGGGCGGAGATCGAGGACAAGAAGACGCGCGTCGAAGCCGGTCTTCCGCTCGAGCACGGCAAACCCCTCGTGTGGGGCGCGCGCGGACGACGCCGCGGCATCCGCATCGAACACGGCGTCGCCCAGGTGATCGCGCTGCGCGACGACGAGGACCCCGTCGCGGCCGGCGTGACCGTGCACGACGAGAAGCTCGAGAGTCCCGGCTACGCCGCCGTGCTCGCGACGCTGGCACCCCCGACGTTCCCGATCCCCGTCGGCGTGCTGCGTGAGGTCGAGCGGCCCAGCTACGAAATGTTGCTCGAAGGGCAGGTCCACGATGCGATCGAGGCGCGCGGGCCCGGCGACCTCCGCAAGCTGCTGCACGGTTCCGACACCTGGACGATCAGCGGCTGACCTCGAGCGGACTGCTGCGGAACCGGCAATGAATCCGATGCGCTTGCGGCAGATCGCGCTGCTGGCACGCGATCTCGACCAGACGGTCGCCGATCTCTCCGCCGTGCTCGGGTTGGATGTCGCCTACCGCGATCCGGGCGTCGCCGTGTTCGGACTCGTCAATGCGGTGCTCCCGGTCGGCGACACCTTCCTCGAAGTCGTGTCGCCCGTGCGCGACGACGCCTCGGCCGCCCGGCTGCTAGCGCGGCGCAGCGGCGACACGGGCTACATGGTGATCGTCCAGGTCGACGATCTCGCCGCGGCGCGCGCGCGGATGCAGCGCGAACAGGTGCGCATCGTCTTCGAGCACGCGCACGCCGCCGGCCACACCGCGACGATCCACCTCCATCCGCGCGACGTGGGCGGCGCGATCTTGTCGCTCGACGAGTCGAAACCACCCGAGAGCTGGGATTGGGCCGGTCGCGAGTGGCAGCGTCACGTGCGCCGCGAGGTCGTCACGAAAATCGCCGGCGCGACGCTCGCGAGTGACGACGCAGCCGGCCTCGCCGCGCACTGGGGAGCGCTGCTCGACCGTCCCGCGTCGGCGCTCGGCGGCGGCGTCTTCGCGATCGCGCTCGACGCTGCGACGCTGCGCTTCCAGCCTGCGCGCGGGCGCGGCGAAGGCCTCGTGGGCGTCGAACTGGTCGAGGCGAGCCACGCCGCGCGCGAGCGCGCGCTCGCCACGGCGAAACAGCGCGGGCTGCGCGTCGAAGGCAATGCCTGCTGGATCGCGGGAACCGCGTTGCGACTCGTCGAGGCGCCTACGCCTTGATGCCGACATGGAGCAGAACCAATACGGCGTCGGCCTATTTGCGCAGCTCGGGACAGCGCTTGGCGAGCGTCTCGCCGATCTCCGCGGGCGACATCGCCACGCGCACGCCGGCTGCTTCGAGCGCGGCGATCTTGTCGCTGGCGCGGCCCTTGCCGCCGGCGATGATCGCGCCGGCGTGGCCCATGCGCTTGCCGGACGGCGCATTCTGGCCCGCGATGAAGGCGACCACGGGTTTCTTCATGTGCGCCTTCACGAACTCCGCCGCCGTCTCTTCCGCCGAGCCGCCGATCTCCCCGATCAGGACGACGGCCCGGGTCTGCGGATCGGCCTCGAAGAGCGCCAGCGCGTCGACGAAGTTGGTGCCGATGATCGGGTCGCCGCCGATGCCGACGCAGGTCGACTGGCCGATGCCGAGCCGCGAGAGCTGATCGACCGCTTCGTAGGTGAGCGTGCCCGAGCGCGAGATCACGCCCACCGGTCCCGGCCGGGTGATCTGCGCCGGCATGATGCCGATTCGACACTTCCCGGGCGTCACCACGCCGGGGCAGTTGGGGCCGAGCAGCCGCGTCCTGCCGCCGCGCAGCGCGCGCTTCGCGCGCAGCATGTCGAGCACCGGGATGCCCTCGGTGATGCAGACGACGAGATCGACTCCGGCGTCGGCGGCTTCGAGGATCGCGTCGGCCGCGCCGGGCGGCGGCACGAACACCACCGACGCGTTGGCGCCGGTCGTCTGCACCGCCTCGCGCATCGTGTCGAAGACCGGCATGCCGTCGATTTCGCTGCCGCCCTTGCCCGGTGCGACGCCGCCCACCACCTGGGTGTGATACGCGCGCGAGAGCCCGGCGTGGAAGCGTCCCATCTTGCCGAGACCCTGGATCAACAGCTTCGTTTTCTCGTCGCAGAGGATCGCCATGACTACGCCTTCGCTCCGCGGGCCGCGGCGACCGCGCGCTCGCCCGCCTCGCGAAAGGTCTCGGCGGGCGTGATGTCGAGACCGGACGACTCGAGGATCTTGCGCCCTTCTGCGGCGTTGGTTCCCTGCAGGCGCACCACCAGCGGCACGCGCACGCCGAGTTCCTTCGCGGCGGCGACGACCCCCTCGGCCACCAGGTCGCAACGCACGATGCCGCCGAAGATGTTGACCAGGATCGCCTTCACCTGCGGGTCTTCGAGGATCAGCCTGAAGGCCGCGGCGACGCGCTCCTGGTTGGTGCCTCCGCCGACGTCGAGGAAGTTCGCAGGCGCTCCGCCGGCGGCGCGCAGCATGTCGAGCGTCGCCATCGCGAGTCCAGCGCCGTTCACCAGACAGCCCACGTCGCCGTCGAGACCGACATAGGCGAGATCGAGTTCGCTGGCCTCGCGCTCGCGCGCGTCTTCTTCGTCGGCGTCGCGCAGCTCGCGCACGTCGGCGTGACGGAACAGTGCGTTGTCGTCGAAGTTGAGCTTGCAGTCGAGCGCGAGCAGATCGCCGCCCTGGGTCACGACCAGCGGGTTGATCTCGGCGAGCGAGGCGTCCTTCGCCACGAAGAGCCGGTAGAGCCCGCCGAGGAAGACCTCGAGCTTGGCGACCGACTCGGCGGGAAGCCCGAGCCCGAAGGCGATGCGCCGCACGTGGAACGACTGGAGTCCCGTTGCCGGATCGACGTGCACCGTGAGGATCTTCTCGGGCGCGCGCGATGCGACTTCCTCGATCTCCATGCCGCCTTCGGTCGAAGCGATGATCGCGAAGTCTTCGGCGGCGCGGTCGAGCACCACGGCCAGGTACAGCTCGCGCTCGATCTCGCAGCCCGCCTCGATCCACACCTTGCGCACCAGCTTGCCCTCGGCGCCGGTCTGGTGCGTGCGCAGCGTCATGCCGAGGATCTCGCTCGCGATGCGCTTCGCGTCGGCGGGCGACTTCGCCAGCTTGATGCCACCGGCCTTGCCGCGCCCCCCCGCGTGTACCTGCGCCTTTACCACGACGACCTTCGAATCGAGCTGGCGCGCGGCGCTCTCGGCCTCGGCCGGCGTCGTAGCGAGCCGACCCGGTGGCACCGGCACGCCGAAACCGCGCAACAGCTCCTTGGCCTGGTACTCGTGGACGTTCACAGCGCGATCTCGGCGACCAACTTGCGCACGTGATCCACCGAGGCGTCGAAGAGCTTGCGCTCGTCGGCGTCGAGTTCCAGTTCGAGGATCTTCTCGACACCGCCCGCGCCGAGGATGCACGGCACGCCGAGGTACAGGCCCTTCACGCCGTACTCGCCCTCGCAGAGGCAGGCGCAGGCGAGCACGCGCTTCTTGTCCTTCAGGATCGACTCGGCCATCTCGATCGCCGACGCGGCGGGCGAGACGAAAGCGGAGCCCGTCTTCAACAGGTTCACCACCTCGCCGCCCGCGTTCTTGGTGCGCAGGACGATCGCGTCGATCTTCGCCTGCGGCAGCAGCTTCGTCACCGGGATGCCGGCCACCGTGCAGTAGCGCGTGAGCGGCACCATCGTGTCGCCGTGCCCGCCGAGCACGAGCGCCGTCACGTCCTGCACCGAGACACCCAGCTCCCATGCCACGAAGGCGCGGAAACGCGCCGAGTCGAGCACGCCCGCCATGCCGACGACGCGGTTCTTCGGAAATCCCGATACCTGCTTGAAGGTGTAGACCATCGCGTCGAGCGGATTGGAGACGACGATCACGATGGCGCTCGGCGCGTGTTGTTTCACGCCTTCGGCCACCTGCTTCATGATCGCGAGGTTCGTCTTCAGCAGGTCGTCGCGCGACATGCCGGGCTTGCGCGCGAGACCCGCCGTGATGATGACGAGGTTCGCGCCGGCGATGCCCTGGTAGTCGTTCGCGCCGGCGACCTTCGCGTCGGCGCCGAAGAGCGGCGCGCCTTCCGCGATGTCGAGCGCCTTGCCCTGCGGCAGCCCTTCGACGACGTCGAAGAGCACGACGTCGCCGAGTTCGCGGTACGCGAGCTGTTCGGCGAGCACGCCGCCGATGTTGCCGCCGCCGATCAGTGCGATCTTCGCTCGAGCCATTTCATGTTCTCCGTTCGCCTTCGGCTCACTGCGCGCGGCGGCTGCGCCGCCACTTGCGGCCCACCCACCCCGGACGCGCTAGGCCATCTTCGCGATGACGGCGTCGCCAAAACCGCTGCAGCTGACCAGCGTGGCGCCTTCCATCAGGCGATGGAAGTCGTAGGTGACGGTCTTGGCTTCAATCGCACGCGAGATGCCGGTTTCGATCAACTTCGCCGCTTCGCCCCAGCCCAGGTGCTCGAGCATCATTACGCCCGAGAGCAGCACCGAGCTGGGATTCACCTTGTTCTGGTTGGCGTACTTGGGCGCCGTGCCGTGAGTCGCTTCGAAGATGCCGTGGCCGGTGAGATAGTTGATGTTCGCGCCGGGGGCGATGCCGATTCCCCCGACCTGCGCAGCGAGTGCGTCCGAGAGGAAGTCACCGTTCAGGTTCATCGTGGCGATCACGTCGAACTCGTCGGGACGCGTCAGCACCTGCTGCAAGGTGATGTCGGCGATCGAGTCCTTCACCAGCATCTGGCCCGCGGGCGGCTTGCCACCGCAATCGTCCCAGCCGATCGCGCGGCCGGCGTACTCGCGCTTGACGAGTTCGTAGCCCCAGTCCCGGAAGGCGCCTTCCGTGAACTTCATGATGTTGCCCTTGTGCACCATCGTGACGCTCTTGCGCTTCTTTGCGATCGCGAAGTCGATCGCCGCGCGCACGAGCCGTTCGGTGCCTTCGCGCGACACCGCCTTGATGCCGATGCCGCTGCTCGCCGGGAAGCGGATCTTCTTCGCGTCTTTCGGAAACTCCTTGGCGAGGAACGCGAGCAGCTTCACCGCCTCGGGCGAGCCCGCGGCCCACTCGACGCCGGCGTAGATGTGCTCGGTGTTCTCGCGGAAGATCACCATGTCGACCAGTTCGGGGCGCTTCACGGGAGACGGCACGCCGGTGTACCAGCGCACCGGGCGCAGGCACACGTAGAGATCGAGGGCCTGGCGCATCGCGACGTTCAGGCTGCGGATACCGCCGCCGATCGGCGTGGTGAGCGGTCCCTTGATGCCGACCCGATACGTGCGGAACGCTTCGAGAGTTCCCTCCGGCAACCACTCGCCGGTCTGCTTGTACGCCTTCTCGCCCGCCAGCACTTCCATCCACGCGATCTTGCGCTTGCCGGCGTACGCCTTCGCCACCGCAGCGTCGAAGACGCGCACCGAGGCGGCCCAGATGTCCGGACCGGTGCCGTCGCCCTCGATGAAGGGAAGGATTGGATGATCGGGGACGGCGAGAACGCCATTCGATCCCAGACTGATTTTCTGTCCGCCGGGGGGCGGAGTCGCGCGCCAAGTGGTCGTCATAGTGGCCGCGGATTTACAGGATTCGGCCGCGGGTCGCCAGCACGGCGGCATCGCGCTGCAGAAAATCGCACTGCAGGTTTGCGAGAGTCCGTTTCACGACCGAGGCGCCGCGAGCCACTCCTGCACCTGCTGGATCGGGATGTGTGCGGGACAAACCGTCTCGCAGGCGCGGCAGGCCGCGCACGGCGAGGCGATCGGCTCGGGAAGCTCCAGTCGCACCCAGTCGATCGCCATGCGCGCCGCCGCGATCACGGCGTCGCGCGGATCGATGCGCGGCGTTCCACCGCTGCGCGCGCACTCCGCCGAACACAAGCCGCACACGAGACACGCCTCCGCGGAAAGCGAGAGCGCGGCAATCTCGGCCCCGGGCAACCGAAAACCGTCGCCGGCGTAGTTGCGGAGGAAGATTCCGATGGGGTCGCCGCTCGCATTGCGACCGAGAGCGCGCCGCGCGGCGTGCGCGGCGCCCGTCCGCAGCTGCATCCACAGCGCGCGCAGGCTGCCGGTGCGCGAGAACTCGTGCGCGAAACCGCGGTAGCCCCTCAGCACGCCGCCGCCTCGATGCCCGCGCGACGTCCCGAGAGCAGCGCGACGCCGAGCCCCGTGCGATCGCGCGCGGGGTCGAAGGAGCCGAGCAGGTCGCCGGCCGCAAAACAGTTCGCGAAGCGAGGCAAACCGTCCGGGCCGAGCGGGCGCAGCCGCATGTCGGTGCGCACGCCGGTGCCGAAGAGCGGCTGCTCGCCCTCGTAGTCGCCCCGCACCAGTTGGTTCGCCGCGAGGCTGTCGACGCGGCGACCGGCGAGGTCGTGCAGCGGAAGACCCAGCAGCGGCTCGACGAGCTGACCGCCACGCTCGACGATCCCGCCGCCGACGAAGCGACCGGTCGCGAGCACGAGCGCGTCGCACGGAAGCATCGCCGTGTCGGCCGGACGACTCGGAGGACCAGGCTCTGCGAGCTGCACGCCGCGCACGCGGACGCCTTCGATCTCCACTCGCTCCACCCGGCCCGCGATCCGCTCGACGCCCGCACGCGAGAGCGCCGCGCCGAGCGCGCGATCGAGACGAAATCCGGCGAGCGACAACGCCGGCGCACCGACCAGCTCCGCCGCGCGACAGCCAGCCGTCGCTTCGAACCACGCTCGCGTACCGGCGGCAGGGTCGAGACCGAGCACGGGCGGAACGAGCAGCAGGCGGCCCTCTGCGCCGAGTGCGGCGACGGCGTCTTGCAGCGCGCCACGCGCCGCATCGGCGTCGAGGTTCCGTGCGAAGCGCGCGGGCTGCGCGGCATCGTCGCGCAGCGCTTCGGGCAGCGCGAGTCGCACGATCGAAAGCGCGCGCGATGCGAGGCCGACCGCCGCCATTTCCGCCGCGAGCGTGCGCAGCGCGCTGCGGACCTCGAAGCCGGGGAGTCCGGGCACGTCGACGAGCGCGATCTCCTCGGCGCCTTCCAGATCGCCCTCCCCCGCGCCGGAGAACGCGAGATCGGCGGCGCGCAAGGCGCCGTGCACGTCGGCCAGCCAGCGCGTCTGCGCGAGGCTGCCGTGCACGCGCAGCCCCGACGGCGCGAGCCAGGCGTCGAGCGCCGCGACGGCTTCCTTCACTTCTTCTTCGGGTCCGCGTTCTCGAAACAGCGTTGCGTAGGGGTGCGCGGGATTCGCGGCGGCGACGGCGTGCAAACGGACGATCGGCGCGAGCGGGTGACCCGATGCGGGATCGCGCAGCGGCAGCCCGCCGCGCCGCAGCGGCGACGCGGCGGCGACGTCGAGCGTTCCCCACGAGAGCGCCGTCGCGCCGGGCGCGGCACACACGAGCGTCACCTCGGCGCCGCGCGAGGCGAGCTCGAGCGCCGCGCTGCTGCCCGCGAGACCACCGCCGACGACGACGGCCTTCACGACGTGAAGCCCCGGCCGGCGAGGAAGCTGTGGCGGTGGATCTCCATCGCGGCGAGGTGCGAGCCGCCCAGGGCCGGCGCGACGGCGCGCCAACGCTCGTCCACGAAGGCACGCACCTCCTCGACGCAGCGGGCGGCCGACCAGTCGAGTGCATCGGCGAGCACGGCCACGGCGTTGCCTACGCAGCCGGCGCCCTGACACGCGCCGACGCCGAGCCGCACGCGCAGCGTGCAATCGGTGAGCCGGCGCACACCTTCGCGCGTGACCACGTGCCGCAGCTCCGCGTCGAGCACCGGCTCGCAGGCGCACACCACGCGCGGAGCCGTCGCGCCGTCCATCGGCAGATCGGTGTCGTGATCGGCCAGCACCTGAGACGTTCGCGTGCCGTGGCGGAAACCGAGCCGCACCACGGCGGCGACCGGCGTCCGGAAGCGTTTCGCGGTGGCGAGCACGTCGAGCGCGCCGTCGCCGCCGGGCAGCGGCGTCGTCGCGCTGCGACCGGGTTCGCGAACGCCGAGCGCGGTGCAAAGCCGATCCGCCGCGTCTTCGGCCATCAACCGATACGCGGCGAGCTTGCCGCCCGCGATCGTGAAGAGTCCCGGCGCGCCGTCGCGCGCGTGATCGACGACGACATAGTCGCGCGACAGCTCGTCTTCGTTCTTGCCGAAGCCCCACAAGGTGGGCCGCACACCCTGGATGGTGTGCGTCACACGATGCCGGCGGATCGACGGGATCGAGCGCTCCATCGCCTGCAGCACGTAGGCGACCTCGTCCTCGGTCGCCTCGAGGCGGTCGAGGTCGCCATAGAAGTCGTCGTCGGTGGTGCCCGCCATGCTGTTCTGCTCGTGCGGGAACGTGAACATGTCGCGACCGTCGACGCCGCGCGCGTAGACCGCCAGATTCGAGACGCGGCGCTCGAAGACGAGGTGGATGCCCTTGCCCGGGCGCAGCCGCACCTCGACACCAGCCAGTGCCGCGAGCTTCGGCACCCACGGCCCGCCCGCGTTCATGCAGACGTCGGCCTCGATCACGAACTCTTCGCCGTTGATGCGGTCGCGCATGCGGCCGCCGACGACGCGCCCGCCACCCGGCTCGCGCAGCCATTCGACCAACTCCGTGTGCGTGAGCACGACGGCGCCGCGTTCGGCGGCGTCGAGCGCGTTCGCAGCGGTGAGGCGCGCGGCGTCGACGCCCCACTCGTCGAGCGTGAAGGCGCACTCGAGGCGCGGTGAGAGCGCGGGCTCGAGGCGCAGTGCCTCGGCCCGCGAGAGCCGCGTGTGCGAGCGCCCGTTCTTGAAGGGCTGATACTGGTCGTACATCTCGAGGCCGATCTCGACCAGCTCGGGCCCGATCGGATCCTCGGGAAACACCGGCATCACGAACGGAATGCGGAAGATCAGGTGGGGCGCGATGCGCTGGATCGCGCCCGAATCGACGCACGAGTGCAGCGTGACATCGGGATCCTTCTGCAGGTAGCGCAGCCCGCCGTGGATCATGCCGGACGACGCCCACGACGTGCCCGAGCCGAACTCGCGGCGTTCGACGAGTGCGCAGCGCACGCCGCGCAGCGCGAGGTCGCGCGCGATCCCGGCTCCGTTGATGCCGCCCCCGACGACGAGGACGGGGACGCGGATGCACGGACTCACTGCTGCCGCAGCGCCTTCGCTTCGCGCCGCACGGCTTCGCGCTGGGCGGGAGAGAGCGTCGGGATCTCGAGGCGTTGGCCCGGATGGAGATGCGCCGGGTCGCGGATCTGATCGCGGTTGGCGCGATATAGGGCCGGCCACAGCGACGGATCGCCGAGCGTCAGGGCGGCGATCGTCGCGAGCGTGTCGCCGGCGCGTACGTCGTGGAAACCGGAAGGCATCGCCGCAATGGCCATCCACGCAAGCGCCGCGAGGAGACTCACGCGGAGACGGACGCTCATCGCGCGCGCTCCCCCGGAGCCGGCGGCGCCGGCGTGATGCGCAGGCGCAATTCTTCGAGCTGGCCCGGCTCGACCGCGGACGGTGCATCCATCAGCAGGTCCTGACCGCGCTGCGTCTTCGGGAACGCGATCACGTCGCGCAGGCTCTCGGCACCGGCGAGCAGCATCGCGATACGGTCGAGGCCGAACGCGAAACCGCCGTGCGGAGGCGCCCCGGTGTCGAGCGCGTTCAGCACGAAGCCGAAGCGCTCCTCCATCTCGCCCTTCGAGTAGCCGAGCAGTTCGAAGATCTTGCGCTGTACGTCGCTGCGGTGGTTGCGCAGGCTCCCGCTGCCCAGCTCGAGGCCGTTCATCACGACGTCGTAGTGCGTGCCGCGCATGCGCTCGGGATCGCTGTCGAAGAGCGCAATGTCCTCCTCGACCGGCGCGACGAAGGGCATGTGCATGAAGGTGAGCTTGCCGTGCTCATCGCGCTCGAAGACCGGGAAATTCAACACGAAGAGCGGCGCCCACGCGCGCGAGTCGACGCGGCCGAGCTGGCGGCCGAGGTCGGTGCGCAGCCGGCCGAGGATCGCGTGGGCCTTGGCGAACTCGTCGGCGGCAAAGAAGAGCAGCGAACCCGATCGCGCCTGGGTGCGTTCGGTGATGCCGGCGCGCTCGGCGTCCGAGAGGAACTTCGCGATCGGCGACTGCCACGAGCCGTCGGCACTGACGCGCACCCAGGCCAGGCCCTTCGCGCCGAGTTCCTTCTTCACGAACGACTCGAGGCGATCGATCTCGCCACGCGTCAGCGCGTCGGCGTCGTGGATCGGCAGGCACTTCACGACGCCGCCCTTCTGCACGGCGGCGCCGAAGGCACGGAACCCGGTGCTGCGGAACAGGTCGGTCAGCTCGACGAGCTCCAGCAGCACGCGCGTGTCGGGCTTGTCCGAGCCGTAACGCGCCATCGCGTCGGCGTAGGAGAGGCGCGCAAACGGCCGCTCGAGTTCGATCCCGCCCGCGTCGCGCCAGGCGCGGACGGTGACCTCTTCGAGTACGGCCAGCACTTCTTCGACGCCGACGAAGGACATCTCGAGGTCGATCTGCGTGAACTCGAGCTGGCGATCGGCGCGCAGGTCTTCGTCGCGGAAGCAGCGCGCGATCTGGAAGTAGCGCTCGAAGCCCGCGATCATCAGCAACTGCTTCATGATCTGCGGCGACTGCGGCAACGCGTAGAACTCGCCCGGCTGGAGGCGGCTCGGCACGAGGAAGTCGCGCGCGCCTTCGGGTGTCGCCCTGGCCAGGATCGGGGTCTCGATCTCGAGGAAATCCAGCTTGGAGAGTGTCGCGCGCGCCGACTGGTAGAGCGCGTGACGCACGCGCAGCGCGCGCTGCAACGGCGCGCGGCGCAGATCGTGGATGCGGTGGCGCAGGCGCACGATCTCGTCGGCGCCCGGATCCTCTTCGATCGGGAATGGCGGCGGCGTCGCGACGTTGAGGATGCGCAGCTCGCGCACCGCGACCTCGACCTCGCCGGTCGGGAGCTTCGGGTTCACCGTCTCGGGCGTGCGGCGCTCGACGTTGCCCCGCGCCAGGAGCACGAACTCGCTGCGCAGGTCGCCGGCGCGCGCGTGGGCGTCGGCCGCGACTTCGGGCCGGAACACCACCTGCACCAGGCCCTCGCGATCGCGCAGGTCGACGAAGATCACGCCACCGTGGTCGCGGCGAGACTGCACCCAGCCGGCCACCACCACTTCGCTCCCGACGAGATCAGCGCCGATCGCGCCGCAGGCGTGGGTGCGCCGCAGCGCGCCCATCTGATCGAGCGGGTGATCGAGGTGGCCGGCGCCCGGCCGGGCGCTGGACCGGACTCCGTCGGACAAGGCATCTCTCCTGTCGGGGGCCGGATCGGGAGCAGAGGTGAAAAGGCAAGTGAAATCGGCGAGTTGGTTAGCAACGCAGCGTGTGGGTGTCAAACCTGGATGGCGCCCGCGGCGACGAGCTACAGCTCCGTGGCGGAGCACAGGCGGTCGCGGCCGAGCGACTTCGCGCGGTACATGGCCTTGTCGGCCATGTCGATCAGCACCTCGGGCTCGCGCCCGTGCATCGGGAACGCCGCCACGCCGACGCTGACCGTGACCTGCAGCGACGCCGAGCCGCGCGTCTCGAAGTGGGCGCGTGCGACGGCGGCGCGGATGCGCTCGGCGATCTGGATCCCGCTCTCGAGGCTGGTGTCCACGAGCAGGATCGTGAACTCATCACCGCCGTAGCGGGCCAGCGTGTCGACCTGCCGGATGCACGTGCCGAACACCTCTGCGAGTCGGCGCAGCGTGCGCGATCCGACCAGATGGCCGTGTTGGTCGTTCACCAGCTTGAAGCGATCGATGTCGAGGAAGAGCAGCGCGAGTTGGGTGCCATAGCGTTCGGCGCGACGAATCTCGTGGTCGAGCGCGGTGAAGAGGTAGCGGGCGTTGTAGGCGCCGGTGACGTCGTCGACGAAGGCGCGCTCCTTCGCCTGGTGGTAACACTCGGCGTTCTGGATCGCGGCCTGCGCGTGCGCCGCGACGAGCCGCGCGATCTCGAGATCCTTGTCGCCGAGGCGGCGATCCGACTCCGGCAGCAGCAGCACGCCGCCTTCCGACGCGCGCCCGTGGATCGGCACGGCCAGCATGCGTCCGGGCTGAACCCCTGCGGCGCGCACCATTTCGAGCAGCGGTCCGCCCTCGAGCACGATGGGGAGTGGCACTGCCTCGACATCGATCGGCTTCTCGCCGAGCAGCGCCGCACGCAGGCTCTCGGCTTCGGGCTCCTGCCAACCGCGCAGCACCACGTCGTCGGTACCGAGATTGGCGGCGCGATGGAAGATCGCGAGTCCCTGCGCGCGATCGAGTCTCGCGAGGAGCACGTCGAGCGCAATGGTGTGGATCTCTGCAGGCTCGAGCGACGCGGCGAGTGGGCGGCACTCCTCGACGGTCGCGAGCAGGTCGCGCAGGTGCGCGTTCTCGGCCTGGATGCGGCGGCGGTCGAGTGTACGCCGCACGACCAGCGCGAGTTCATCGCCGTGCACGGGCTTGTTGAGATAGTCCGCCGCGCCCATGCGCAGCGCCTGGATTGCGCTGTCCACCGAGGCGTGCGCGGTGATCAGGATGACGTCGGTGTCGGGGTACTCGGCGCGCACACGCGAGAGCAGCTCGATGCCGGAAAGCCCGGGCAGATGGAGATCGGTGAGCACCAGGTCGACGGGTACGCGGCGCAGCGCCACGAGTGCGTCTTCCGCGCTTCCGGCGGTCTCGACCTGGGCGACATCGCCGATCGCATCGAGCGCAACCTCGCGATCGAAGCGGGTGTCGTCGACGATCAGGACACGCGGACGCGAGCTGCCCTCATCCATGCGCTCCCTCGCGCCCTCCAGTCACGGTCCCTGGCGTGAAAAAGCCCCTCCGGCCCCGTGCTGACGAAGCTTCGCCTTCGAGTTGCCAGGCGCCCTCAGGCCCGCCATCGGCGCTCCGTCGCCCGACCTTGAGATCTGCCTCCGTGTTCCGGCGGAGGGGACCCTCGGCACCGGCGAGACTGCGACCCGACAGCCTGACGGCGCGCAGACGCTCGGTCGGGTCCCGTTCTCCCGTTCGTCAGCCGCCGGCGGCCGAGCGGTGTTCCGCCGGCGGCAGCACGGACTTCCAGTTTTGTCCGGAGTCATCGGTGTGAAGCACGTTGCCGCGTTCCCCCACGATGTAGCCGCTCTTGCCACCCGGTGCGAACCAGATGTCGCGCATGAAGGTGAAGATGTTCGGGAATCCCTTCTTCGGCGCGATCCACGTTTCGCCCCGATCGCTCGACACCCGGACGAAGCCCTTCTCGCCGACCGCGATGACCTTTCCGTTCACCGGGAAGAGCGAGAAGATCGCCTGCTTCCGGCCGGTGTCCCGGTACACCCAATTATGTCCTCCGTCGTGGGACACGAGCACGACGCCGCCGAGACCCGCGATGTAACCCTCGTTCGGGTCGGCGAAGCGCACCGAGAACAGGTACGGGTTCTGCGCGATCGTGACGGCGATGCCCGGCTCGTCGGCTTTGCGGCCCGCGAGATAGCGGCGCAGGAACTCGGGGTCGCTGTCCAGGAAGTCCTCATAATCCCACGGCGGCGAGCCGCGCTTGCGGATCCGGTCGGAAAGCAGACCCGCTTCCTCGAGCACGGCCGATATGGCTTGCTGGCGCGCCTCGAGGATCTCGAAGAGCGGGGTGGGATCGTCCTCTTTGCCAAATGCCGCAAGCTCCGCGGCGCTCGCCACCGGTTCGATCGCGACGTTCAGGTGCGGCAGATCGATGATCTTCTTGGCGAACTCTCGCAGCGACTCGGCGTGCTCCTTGGTGATCTCGATCTCGTTGTAGCCGAGGCGAATCGGCGGCACCGAGATGTCCTGCTGGATCGCCGCGCGTTCCCAGGTCTGCCCCGCGTTGTCGCTGTGGAAGATGTAGCCGAACTCGCCGATGATCCAGCAGTTCTTGCCATTGGGGAGGCAGTAGATGTCGGTGAGGCCGACGTCCTCATAGACCTTCTCGCCGTTGCGGACCTTGTCCTGCTCGGGCGGCGAGAGCCAGACGAACTGCGGGTGCAACTGGTCGATGGTGAGCGAACGATCCTGCCAGCTCTTGCCCCCGTCGTCGGTGAAGAGCCGACCGCCCCACTCGCCAACGGCCCACGCCGTATTCGCGTCGAGCGCCTGAACGGCGAACAAGTGGGTGTCCTCCGCCACCTTGTTGTTGGGCTGCCGCGTCCAGGTGAGTCCGCCGTCTTCCGTCCGCAGAATCATGCCCGACTGGCCGACCGCCCAGCCTCGCTTGGCATCCGCCATCGACACGCCGTACAGGATCTGGCGCGTCCCCGTTTCGCCCTTCTTCCAGGTATTGCCCGCGTCGTCGCTGACATAGACCGCACCCCAGTAGCCGACCGCGACGACCTTCTCGGGCGTGGGAGCGGAGACCGCGAAGAGATCATCGTAGATCGTGATTTCCCCCGTCGGTAGATCGGGCGTGAAGTTGATCTCGTGGCATCCGACTGCAACGAAGGCGGATGCCGAAAGACCCGCGAGTGCCAGCGCGGACCGGATCGCGCATCGACTCGCTCGGGGGGACGACTTCATGGACTACCTCCGGCCCGGCGAGGGCCCCGCTCGAAAGCTCGCAACCTGCAACTGCGCAGCTCTACATTTCGCCATCGGACACAGTGCCGTCGGACATGGCGCCATTGGACATAGCGCAATCGGACGCAGCCCGACCTCCGGAGCCGACGGTCCGGGGATTCCCTCTCTAAACTAGGCAGCGATGCGTTGTCAAGAACGCGACCTCGTTGGCGTCCATCGCGCGGCCGTTCGCCGCCGCGACGAGGCGTCGGTTCCGACCCCTTGAAGGACGTGGCGCCCCTGGACTCCGACGTGCAGGTCACCGGATCCGGACCCCGGGAATCGACGCTGCCGGCGCGCGCGCAGAGCGGCAGAGTGCGCGTTCCGCCGCGATTCTGGCTGCGGGCCATCGGCTTGCCCCAGGCGCTGCGGCTGTCCGTCTGTTTCGCCGCGATTGCGCTTCGAGAAGCGCTGGGCCGCCCGTTCGACGCCTTCGCCGGGAGCGAGGGGAAAGCGCAGCGACGCGTGGGGCGGCGCAGCGCCGCGGCGCAGCGCGTCGCGCGCACGCTCGGGGATCTCAAGGGACCCTTCGCGAAGGCGGGCCAGTTCGCTTCGCTCCGCTACGACGTGCTCGCGCCCGAAGTGCGCGCGGCCTTTGCGACGCTGCAGGACCGCGTCGCACCGCGACCGCTCGCCGAGATCACGGCGGTCGTGGAGGCGGAGCTGGGCGTCCCGCTCGCCGCGCGTTTCGCGGAGTTCGAGGCCACGCCGCTCGGCACCGCGTCGGTCGCACAGGTGCACCGCGCGCGGCTCCTCGGCGGCGAAGCGGTCGCGGTGAAGGTGCAGTTCCCCTGGCTCGCGTACTCGCTGCGCGCCGACCTCGCGCTCGCGCGTCTGCTGCTGCGCGCGCTCGGTGGACGCAAGGCGTCGCCGACCCGCGCACGGCTCTTCGATGAGTTCGCCGCGAGTCTCGCCGAGGAACTCGACTTCGAACGCGAGGCGCGCGTCGCCGGCGAGATCGCCGCGAACCTGGCCGGCGACCCGCAGGTGGTGGTGCCGACCATCCACCGCGAGCTGTCGACGCGCCGCGTGCTGGTGATGAGTTATCTGCCGGCGATCCCGTTTGCGGATCGCGCGACGCTCGCGCAGCGCGGCGTGCCGGTGCGCGATGTGCTCGCCACGCTCGCGCGCGCCTATGCCAAGCAGGTCTTCGTCGACGGCCTCTTCCACGCCGATCCCCACCCCGGCAACCTGTTCGTGATCGACGAACCCGACGCCAGCGCAAGCCCGCGCGTGCTCTTCATCGACTTCGGACTCTCGAAACACCTCGACCCGACGCTGCGCCGCGAGCTGCGCCTCGGCATCCACGCGCTGCTGCGTCGCGACGTCGAGGGCTTCGTCGACGGCATGCAGCGCATGGGCATGATCGCGCCGGGAGCCCGCGACGGTGTGCGCGACGCGGTCGCCGCGATGTTCGAGCGGATCCGCGGCGAAGGACAGCTGCTGGGGTTCGGCGGCGCGCAGGTCCTGGCGCTGAAGGACCAGGCCAAGCGCCTGCTCGAAGAAACGCCCGGCCTCCAGTTGCCGAACCAGTTGCTGCTCTACGCGAAGACGATGTCCTACCTGTTCGCGCTCGGCGATCAGCTGGCTGCGGGCGTCGACATCATGCGCATCAGCGCCCCCTACCTGCTGCGCTTCCTCGCCGAACGCGAGTAGGAGTCTTGGGGCAGGCTCCCAGCTACTTCGCGCGCGGAACCAGACGCCCGCCGACGATGCGGATGAAGCCGGTCGCGTCGGACTGGCGGTACTCGGTCGCGGAGTCCTCGAACGTCACGGTCGACTCGGAATAGAGCGACACCGGCGAGCGGCGGCCGGTCACGGTCGCGCTGCCCTTGTAGAGCTTCACGCGCGCCTCGCCCGTGACGTTCTCCTGCGACTGGTCGATGGCCGCGCGCAGGAAGCGCATCTCGGGCGCGAACCAGAAGCCGTTGTAGATCAGCTCGGCGAAGCGCGGCGAGAGGCGATCGCGTTCGTGCATCACCTCGCGGTCGAGCGTGAGCGACTCGACGGCGCGGTGGGCAACGTGGAGCACGGTGCCACCCGGAGTCTCGTAGACGCCGCGCGATTTCATCCCGACGAAGCGGTTCTCGACGAGATCCACCCGACCGACGCCGTGCGCGCCCGCGATCTTGTTCAGGCGGTCGAGCAACGCGAAGGGCCCGAGCCGCTCGCCGTCGACCGAGATCGGAATGCCCTTCTCGAAGCCGATCAGCACCTCGACGGGCTGGTTCGGGGCATCCTGCGGCGACCGCGTCCAGATGAACATGTCGTCCGTCGGTGCGCGCCAGGGATCCTCGAGGATCCCGCCCTCGTAGGAGATGTGCATCGCGTTGCGGTCCATCGAGTACGGCTTGGCCTTGGTCGCGGTGATCGGGATGCCGTGCTTCTCGGCGTAGCCGATGCAGTCGGTGCGCGAGCGCAGCTCCCATTCTCGCCAGGGTGCGATCACGCCGAGTTCCGGTGCGAGCGCGCGGTAGGTCAGCTCGAAGCGGACCTGGTCGTTGCCCTTGCCGGTGGCGCCGTGCGCGACCGCGTCGCAACCCGTCGCGCGCGCCACGTCGATCTGGTGTTTCGCGATCAGCGGACGCGCGAGCGACGTGCCGAGGAGATACGAGCCCTCATAGACGGCGCAGCCCTGGATCGCGGGGAACACGTAGTCGCGTACGAACTCTTCGCGCGCGTCCACCACCACACAGTCGGCGGCGCCCGTCGCCTTGGCCTTGTCGGGCAGCCCCGACAGTTCCTCTTCCTGCCCGATGTCCGCGCAGTACGCGACCACTTCGCAGTCGTAGTGCTCGATCAGCCACTTGAGGATCACCGACGTGTCGAGACCGCCGCTGTAGGCGAGGCAAACGCGGCGCACCGGGGAGTGGGTAGCCATGGGCAGTCCTCCGGTGGCCCAGTCTAACCGAGCACCCCCGCCCCGCCGCGTGTTGAGTTGGCGACGTGAGTTGGGGACGTTCCTGGAGTCGACCAAGTCAACGAACCAGGAACGTCCCCAAGTCAACGCGTCCCCAAAGCAACGGCTAGTCCTTGAACTGGATCTCGTAGAGTTCGTTGTCGTCGATGATCTTCTGGATCTCGTCGTCCGAGAGCGTGCCGGTGGCGTTCACCGTGATCGACTGCTCGCGGCCGGTCGCGAGATCGCGCGCTGAGACGGCCACGATGCCGTTGGTGTCGATGTCGAACGACACCTCGACCTCCGGCTCGCCCTTGCGCGCCTCGCGGACGCCCGAGAGGATGAACTCGCCGAGCAGGTCGTTCTCCTCTGCGACGTCGCTCTCGCCCTGGAGCACGCGGATCTTCACCGCCGTCTGGTTGTCGCGCGTCGTGGTGAAGACGTGCGCGCGGCGCACCGGCAGCGTCGTGTTGCGCTCGATCAACTTGGCGAAGTGACCGCCGTAGGTCGCGATGCCGAGCGAGAGCGGCGTCACGTCGAGCAGCAGCAGCTTCTGCTCGTCCGAGAGCAGTGCCTCCGCCTGGATCGCGGCGCCGATCGCCACGACCTCGTCCGGGTTCACGCCCTTGTGCGGGCGCTTGCCGAAGAACTCCGCCACCCGCTCCTGCACGAGCGGCATGCGCGTCTGTCCGCCGACCAGGATCACCTGATCGACCTGCGGCGGGGTCAGCCCCGCGTCGCTCAGGCACCGCTTCACGGTCTCCATCGTGCGATCGACGATGTCGCCCACCAGCTGTTCGAGCTTCTCGCGCGCCAGCACCACCGACAGGTGGCGCGGCCCGTTCGCGTCAGACGCGATGAAGGGAAGGTTCACCTCGGTCTGCAAGCTCTGCGAGAGATCGCACTTCGCCTTCTCCGCGGCGTCCTTGAGCCGCTGGAGCGCCATCGGCTCGGAGCGCAGGTCGATGCCCTCCGCCGCTTCGAAGTGTTCGAGCAGCTGGTTCACGACGCGGCGGTCGAAGTCCTCGCCACCGAGGAACGTGTCGCCGGCGGTCGCGAGCACTTCGAGCACACCGTCGCTCATCTCGAGGATCGACACGTCGAAGGTGCCGCCTCCGAGGTCGTAGATCAGCACTGTCTCGTCGCTGGGCTTGCGGCCGAAACCGTATGCGAGCGCCGCGGCGGTGGGTTCGTTGATGATGCGCAGCACTTCGAGCCCGGCGATCTTGCCGGCGTCCTTGGTGCACTGGCGCTGGGCGTCGTTGAAGTGGGCGGGCACCGTGATCACGGCTTCGCGCACCGGCTCGCCGAGGTGTTCCTGGGCGACTCGCTTCATCTCGCGCAGGATGATGCCCGCGATCTCGGGGCAGGTGAAGACCTTCTCGCCGAGTTTGATGCGGGGATCCTGGTTCGGACCCTCGATGATCTCGTAGGGCGCGAGTTCGCGTGCATGGCCGACTTCTTCCGAGTCGAAGCGGCGGCCGATCAGGCGCTTGCTGGCGTAAACGGTGTTGCGCGCGTTGGTGATCGCCTGACGCTTTGCGAGGTGGCCGACGAGCCGCTTGCCGTCGTCCGCGAGTGCGAACATCGACGGCGTCGTCTTGTAACCGCCCGTGTTCGAGATCACGACCGGTTGGCCGTTGTCCACCACCGCGACGCACGAATTCGTGGTCCCGAGGTCGATGCCGATCACACGACTCATCGCTTCCCCCCCAGCCAGCGCAACGCCCGGCCGCCGAACGCGCGCAGTTCGGCGCGCGCTTCTTCGTCCTTTGGATCGATCGCGACGGCGGTTTCGAGCTCACGACGCGCGTTCGCCTCGAGTCCCGCCGCCTTGTAGACCTGTCCCAACACGCGGTGGTGAGCCGCGTTCGTCCCGTCGAGCTCGACGGCCGCCATCGCCCATTCCTTCGCCTGGTGCAGATCGCCGCCCGTGGCCCACGCGAGCCGAGCCGCGCGATGCAGCAGTTCCGCGTCGTGGGGCCGGTACTCGAGCGCCTCCCCGAAGGCGCGCAATGCGGTCGGGAAGTCGCGCAGCTCCAGCGCACTCTCGCCCTCGCGCAGGAGCTGCTTTGCGCGCTCCTCGTGCGCTTTGCGCTGCACCTCGCCGAAGCGCTCCTTGTAGCTCTCGTTCCACGGATCGAAGGCGATCGCGAGACGCACGCCGCCAGCGGCTTCCAACCAGCGCTCCGCGGCGAACGACGCCATGGCCGCCTCGAACAGGCGTTTGGCGCGTGCGCGGCGATCGCGCACGATGCGCGAGTGCAGCGAGAAGACGTGCGGGCGGCGCGTGCGCGGCGGCGCCGCGACACGACTCCGCTCGGCCTCGGCTTGCGCATCGGCCGACACTTCGGGTGCCGCGGCGCTCGCCGCTTCGGGCGCGACGTTCGCTGCCGCGGGCACGTTGCCCCCCGCGGCCGCCAGCGAGCGCTCGATCTCGGCGCGCGCCATCGGGTCGGCGAGCAGTTCGTACGCCTCGACGATCTTCCCGAAGATGCGCTCGAGGCGTTTGCCGAACGGGCCGACGTTGCGCCGGAAGAAGCGATCCGGGTGCAGTTCCTTCGACAGCGCGAAGTACGCCTTGCGCAGCACCTTGCGATCGGCGTCGGCCGCGACGCCGAGGATCTCGTGGTACGGCCGGTCCAACCTCGCCTCGAACTCGAAAATGCGTTGTTGCACGTCGACCGGGATCTCGAGACTCGGGTCGATGTCGTCCGACAGCGCCACGAACGCAGCTCCATAGGGCTCACTCGGCGGCGGCGGTGCCGGGCGCGGGGGTGGCGCGGGTGTGACACGTCCGTTGCCGGAGTTCAGCACGACGACGCCTTCGGCCAGCCAGCGCTCGAGGCAACGGTCGACTTCGCCGGGAGCGATGCCGCCGATCGCGCGGAGATGTACCCACGAGGTCGCGCCGTCGATGCGCGAGAGCAGATAGCCCTCGGCCGGCGTGAGAACGAGGCGCGTGGGATCCACGTCGGGCCCGAGCCGCGGGACTCCCTCGATCGTCGCCGCCGTATTGCCTTGAAGACGCATGTCCCCCATCCCCGGTCGCGACTTGCCGGTCAGACCCGTCAGGGCCTCGCACCCTCATCGGTCCGCCGGACGCAAAGCTGAGTCGCGACGCCGGATGGGCGCCCCTGAACGCACGATGCCGGACCACCGCCCCCCCCTGGGGCCGCAAGAAGCGCCGCCTCTATCCGAGGAGAGAGAGGAGAGGTGCCGGGCGTCAGGTTATTTCTTGTCAGGTTATTGAGCGACTCGGCCGGTCTCCCCGCCGATGCATCGAATAACCTGACAAGAAATAACCTGACGCCCGGCACCGGCTATC
>Ga0102851_10000064_pt1 | contig 40321 bp, 36 predicted proteins | sample Mud3Dept3metaG_FD_79558 | JGI IMG/M metagenome (GOLD analysis project Ga0102851, IMG submission 79558) | Freshwater wetland microbial communities from Ohio, USA, analyzing the effect of biotic and abiotic controls - Mud 3 Core 4 Depth 3... | ecosystem: Environmental > Aquatic > Freshwater >... | reverse complement strand
GTTGCCGAGCAGCAGGTTCTCGTAGATATTGGGATAGAGCTCCAGGAGCTTCGCCACGCCGTCCTCTTTCAGCACGGTAAGGGGAGTTGCCATGGTCTTGGCGTCCATGGCCATGATGTTCGCTACGGGCTGAGTGAAGGTGGTCATCGCCTTGGGAAAGCTGATCAGGATCAGCGCCCGGCCGATGAGCGCCGGGTTGAACACATTGTAGCCCAGGCCGCCGAAGAGCTGCTTGGTGATCGCGATGGCCGCGAAGGTGCCGATGGCGGGGATGTGGAGCGGGATGTTCGCCGGGCAGTTCATGGCGATCAGGAGGCCCGTCAGGAAGGCGCTGCCATCGGCGATTGTGACCTCCTTCTTCAGCATCTTCTGGATCGCCGCTTCGGTCAGGACCGCGGTCAGGACCGAGACAACAATGACCAGGAGCGCGGGCAGGCCGAAGTAGTAGACCGACATGAGCGTTGCCGGCAGGAGCGCAGCGTTCACGGTCCACATGATCTTGGCCGTGCTCTCCTCGGCGCGCATGTGCGGCCCGATCGAGACGATCAGCTCGGGATGTGCTTTTGGCTGTTCTTTGGGGGCTGCTTCCATAATTAGGGGATCCTCGTCAGTGGTTTATGGTGCGATCGCATCGTAGGCGTGGGTTCACCCGCCCCTCCTACCAGAGCGGTTCAATTCTTTTTCTTCGCCAGCTCGCGCTTCGCCCGCTTGACCCACTGGACCATCGGCCGGTTGGCCGGGCAAACGAAGGTGCAGGAACCGCATTCAAAGCAGTCCATCAGGTTGTAGTCCTTCGCGTCCTCATAGTGGCCCTTCTCGATGAAAAGGCCGAGGAGCGACGGCTGGAGCATCATCGGGCAGGCGTCGATGCACCGCGCGCAGCGGATGCAGGGGCCGTAGGACTTTGTGCTCACCTCGGCCTTCGGGAGGATCAGGATGCCCGACGTTCCCTTGATGACCGGGACTTCCATATTATACTGGCTCATGCCCATCATGGGACCGCCGGCGATCACCTTGGCGGCGTCGTCGGTCAGGCCTCCCGCCTCCTCGATGAGCTGGGAGAAAGGCGTCCCGATGCGCGCCAGGAAGTTCTTGGGTTCTTTCACGCCCCTGCCGGTAACGGTCACATACCGCTCGATGAGCGGCCTGCCGTACCGCACGGCATCATAGATCGCCGCGGCGGTCCCGACGTTCTGGACCACCACGCCTACGTCCATGGGCAGCCCGCCCGCCGGCACGGTACGGTTCGCGATCGCCTTGATCAGCATCTTCTCCGCGCCCTGGGGGTACTTGACCTGCACAGCGAAGACCTCGACCTCCGGGGAACTCGTGGCGGCCTTTTTCATGGCCTCCACGGCGTCAGGCTTGTTCGCCTCGATGCCGATATAGCCTTTCTTCACATTCAGGATCCGCATGAGGATCTTGAGGCCTTCGACGATCTCGGTGGACTTCTCCACCATGAGCCGGTGGTCCGAGGTAAGGTAGGGTTCGCACTCTGCGCCGTTCAGGATGATGACGTCGATGGGCTTTTCCTTGGGCGGGGAAAGCTTGACATGCGTCGGAAAGGTCGCGCCGCCCATGCCGACGATGCCTGCTTCGGACACCATTTTCTTGAGCTCATCGGGCGAGAGCTGCAGGTAGTCCTTCGTCTCCCTGATCCCGGCGACCCATTCGTCCTTGCCGTCGCTCTCGATGACCACGGCGGTCATGTCCGTCCCCATCGAGTGCGGGAAGTTCCCGATGGCGGTCACCTTGCCGGACACGGTGGCGTGGACCGGCGCCGACACGAAACCGCCGCTCTCGCCGATCTTCTCCCCCTTCTTGACCTCCTGGCCGATGACGACGAGGGGTTTCGTGGGGGCTCCGATATGCTGGCTTAAAGGGATGACGACTCGTTTGGGAAGTGCGGCTGTTACGGTTTGTTTGTGGGAGGTAAGCTCTTTGTTGCCTGCGGGATGCACGCCGCCGCTGAAGGTGGCGCTGGTCTTAACGCTTGTTGCTTCCATTCGTCCGCACCTCGATCCGGGGGGAATTTATATGGGAAAGTAAAACGGAAACGTTGTTAAAAAGACCGCCGAATTTATAACAGATGTTACGAAAAGTGTCAAGTTAATTTTGACCGTATCGATTTTGGAATCTGATGGAGGGGAATGAGAAGACCCGGAGCACCGTTGTTCCGGCGCTCCGGGCGATGACATGTGCGTCAACTGGCATTGAGCCTATGCGACCTGCACCACTTCCTTGACCTCGGGCAGCTGCTGTTTCAGGAACTTCTCCACGCCCATCTTGAGCGTCATCGTGGACATGGGGCAGCCCCCGCAGGCGCCTTTCAACCGGACTTTCACCACCCCCGTGTCGTCGAAGCTGACGAGCTCGATGTCCCCGCCGTCCCGCTGGAGCGCCGGGCGGACCTGTTTGAGCGCGTCTTCAAGCTGTTCTTTTGTCATGCTGAAAAACCTCCTCGATTGAGATCTAGTATAGAGCGTTGCGCATATCTGGTTCAATTATACACCGAAACGGTCCTGTTTCAAATAATTTTTTCGGCAGCCTGCCTGCCGGCAGGCGTGTCGCCAGCTGAGTTGCACGCTAGTTCGCTTGACAGCCAGTCGCAGTACGACCTATAATGCATGCGTGATGAACATCCTTATCATCGGCCTCGGAGGTTTTGTCGGCGCTGTCTCCCGGTACGGCCTGGCCCTCTGGATCGGCCAGCGCTGGGGGCGCGTCTTCCCGCTCGGCACGTTCGTGGTCAACGTGAGTGGCAGCTTTCTCATCGGGCTTCTCATGACCCTTCTGGCCGAGCGGTTTACCGGGAATCCCCACTGGCGGCTCCTGCTCGTAGTCGGGTTCCTGGGCGCCTACACCACCTTCTCCACCTTCGAGTACGAGACCGGCGCCCTGATGAAGGACGGCGAGTGGTTCTTCGCCATGCTGAACATCATCCTCAGCGTGGTCGCGGGGTTCATCGCGTTGAAGCTGGGAGAGATGATCGCAAAGACCCTGTAGCCGACAAGCCTGCAAGCTGACCGGCGAATAAGCTGCCCGAAATTCCTGGAGGTGCCATGATCAAGACCGGACCGGCAAAGAAGCTTACTATCTATATTGATGAATCCGAGAGGGTCCACGGCAAGCCCCTGTACGAGGTCCTGCTGGAGATCTTCTATAAACGGAAGATCTCGGGCGCCAGCGTGTTCCGCGGCATCGAAGGCTACGGAAGCGACCGCGTGTTCCACACCGCCAAGATCCTCGAGCTCTCCACGACCCTTCCGGTGAAGATCGAGGTCGTGGACATCCTGGAAAAGATCGACGCCGTCCTGCTGGAGATCACGCCGATGGTGCACAAGGGGCTCATCGAGGTGAGCGACACGACCGTGATCAAGTGCGGGACAGCGGGGAAATAAGGCGCGAACATGCGTTGCTTGTTCTGCGATCGATGTGCCCCGGAAAACACCAGGGCGATCCGGCAATCCTGAACCGCCCTGGATCGTGGATAGAAGTATGTCCGGCAAGAACACTGAATTCCATCACCGTCCTTTTGACAAGCTGAAAAAACAGCTCGAACGCAGGCAGTCCGAACCCGCTCCTTCTCCCCCCCTTCCGGAAGCAGCCCCCCCCACCGAAGAAGCGCTGTTCGAGGACGCCATGACCGATGTCCGGGAGATCGCCGCGTTCCGGGTCCTCCCCTGCGCGAAAGCGTCCAAACGGGCGGCGCCGTCACGGAAGAACCATGATCCTGATGACGACGCCCTGGACATTCTCAGGCAGATCGCCGGGGGAAGCCATCCGATCAATCTTTCGGACACGCAGGAATACATCGAGTGGACCAATGCCGACATCGCCGGCGAGGTGACCGGGAAGCTGCATACCGGCCATTTCTCGGTGCAGGGGTACATCGACCTGCACGGCTATACCGGAGACGAGGTCAACGAGCAACTGGACGGGTTCCTGGCCGAGGCGTTCAGAAAGGACTGGCGCTGCGTCAAGATCATCCACGGACGGGGGTTGCGCTCGGTCAAGGGGCCGGTGCTGAAGGACGCGGTCATCAAGAGGCTGGCGGGCCGCTACCGGAAGCGGATCACCGCCTTCGTGACCGCCCGTCAGTGCGACGGCGGGTTGGGGGCATTGTATGTGCTTCTGCGGAAGAAATGATCTGTATCAAGAAGACTTCAGCGCAAAGGAATTAAGACAAGGAAGAAGGCGAACGGCTGGCTGTCGATTGAAACACAGATCAGCATTTCACACAGCCAGCGTATAGGTTACGTACAGAAGAAGCATGATCCCGTCGTGTAACTCCGGGTCTGTGGCGACGTTTCACCGACCTTTTGTTTTATTGCCTCATCTCTTTGTCTCCCTGTCTCCGCGTCAATCTATTCTTTCCACCCCTTTGCACCGATGAGCGGCACGAACACACAGGGAATGCTCGTTTTCGTGACGATGCCTGAGGCTGATTTGACGACCTTCATGAGGACCTGGGAGTACCGTTCGCCAACGGGGATCACCAGCCTGCCGCCGTCCCCCAGCTGCTCCACCAGGGTATCGGGAACATCGGGGGCCGCCGCGGTGACGATGATGGCGTCGAAGGGCGACATCTCCTTCCAGCCGTAGGTCCCGTCGTATACCTTCATGGCCACGTTCTTGTAGCCAAGCCGGTCCAGCGTCAGCCGGGCCTTGTCGGCGAGGGTCTTCACCCGTTCGATGGTGAAGACCTTGCCGCACAGCTCGGCCAGCACCGCGGCCTGATAGCCCGATCCCGTCCCGACCTCGAGCACCCGCTCATCGCCCTTGAGTTCCAGGAGCTCGGTCATGAGCGCGACGATGTAGGGCTGGGAGATGGTCTGGCCCTCCCCGATGGGCATGGCGTGGTCGCCGTAGGCCTGGGCCCGCAGGGCCTCGGGCATGAACTCGTGGCGCGGCACTTTGCCCATGACGGCGAGGACCCGGGGGTCCGTGACGCCGCGTGAGGCGATCTGCTCCTCCACCATGCGAGAGCGTTCTTTTTCGAAATTGATCATGTTCGGATTCTGCTTGCGCGCTTGCCGGCCTATAACACCTGCAGGCGTTATTTCATTTCTTCGTGCTTCACGGGCTGCTCATAGGAAAGCTTCTCGACAGACTTGAGAGCATCAAAGGCGGCGTAGTCGGTAAGGTCCAGGTGCAGGGGCGTGATGGAGACCATGCCCCGGTCGATGGCGTCGAAGTCCGTTCCCGGCTGATGCTCCCACTCCGGCTCCCCTCCCCCGATCCAGTAATACTTCTTTCCGCGCGGATCGATCCGTTCCACGGTCATCTGGTGGTAGATCCGCTTCCCGAGACGGGTGAGCGTCGTCCCCTTCATCTCCGAGACCAGGCAGTTCGGCACATTCACGTTCAGGAGCGTCCCTTTGGGAAGACCCTGCGCAAAGACCATGCGGGCGACCTGCAGGCCGACCTCGGCTGCTTCGGCGAACCGGAAGTTCTCACGGGCCGAGAGCGAAATGGAGAAGGAGGGAACGCCAAGGATAAGGGCCTCGATGGCGCCGGCGACCGTTCCGGAATAGGTCACGTCATCGCCCATGTTCGGGCCCTTGTTGATGCCCGAGACCACGAGTCTCGGCGTTTCTTTCAAGAGGCCCTTGACCGCGATGTTCACGCAGTCCGTGGGCGTCCCGTTCACGCTGTAGACGCCGTCCTTCAGCAGCTCGATGAGCAGGGGCCGGTGCAGCGTCATGGAATGGCCCGCTGCGCTCCGCTCCCGGTCCGGCGCCACGATGACCACTTCGTCGAGGGCCTTCAGGCGCTTTGCGATAAGCTGGATACCGGGTGAATAGACTCCGTCGTCATTGGTCACGAGGATCATAGTTCTTGTTTCTCCTCAGCAGCATTCCTTTCTTCACCCGCACTCCTTCGTTGAAGCTCCCTGCAGCAAGCTGCAGGGAATCTTCGATCCTCAAGGAAGGTATAATGTATTCTAATCGCCCGCTGACCCCGCAGCAAGACTTCGGCGAGCGCAGTCGAGCCGCTACGGGGTTAGCGCTCGCTCCTGGATTCAACGTAAATAAAAAATGGCCCGGAGGATATCCGGGCCTTGCTCATAATGGTCGGGGCGAGCCGATTTGAACGGCCGACCACTCGCACCCCAAGCGAGTACGCTACCAGGCTGCGCCACGCCCCGATAAACCCAAACCGAATTCAATCAATGTTCGCGAGAAAGATGATCCGGAGAACCAGGAATGGGCGATGCTGAACTTGCCATTCACCCGCCCCTTCACGGCTTTGTCGGCCGATCTATTTCAGCAGCTCCAATATCTCCCTGATCTCTTTTTTCGCCGTCTCAAGGACGGAATCCGCATCCTGACGTCCTCTGCCCTTCAGTTTCTTCCGGGCGCCGGATATGGTATAGCCGCTCTGGTACAGCAGCTGCTTGACCTGCAGGATATTGTCCAGGTCCTTCTTCGTGTAAAGCCGCTGGCCTGACTTCCTTTTTTCCGGCCGGAGGTGGGGGAACTCAGTCTCCCAGTACCGCAGCACATAGGGTTCCAGCCCCGTGATGCTGCTCACTTCCCCGATCCGGTAGAACAGCTTACTCGGCTGCCGCTGCGGGGGTTGCTGATGCGGAGGCTGTAGACTCAATGACATGTTCCTTGAATATCATGCTCGGCCGGAAGCTTACGACGCTGCGCGGCGTGATCTCGATCTCCTGGCCTGTCTTGGGATTTCTCCCCTTCCGCGACCGTTTTTGTCTCACCACGAAGTTCCCGAAGCCCGAGAGCTTCACGGTATCGCCCTGCTTCAGCGTCTGCTTGATCGTATCCAGGATCATCTCGACCAGTTCTTCGGCATCCTGCTTCGGCAGGCCCACTTTATCAAAAACGTCTGAGATGATATCAGCCTTGGTCATTCCGCACCTCCCGAACGATCGATACTATAGTGGATAACTGTTTCAAAGTCAAGGGTAATTTGCGCCGCCCCGGAGGCTCCGGCGTCCCTTGCCGGCGAAGAATTATCTTGCCTTGGATGTCGAATTATTATACTATCATTCTGCTGTTTGGACAATCCTGCCGCACGGAGGGGAACACAATGCCGGACCTGGTCACCGTTTCAAGCGTCGAAAAGCTCGAAGACCTGAAGACCACTATCAACACGCTCTTCGAACAGGGCAAGTTCGCCGAGATCATCCAATCCATCGGCATGCACTCGATCCTGATGGAACCCGAACACATGATCAGCGACCAGGACCATCTTTACCATCTGGTGCTGAACCTGATCAAGAAGAAGATCAACAAGGAGGACCCCAAGCGCTACTCATCCTGGATCACCGCCTTCCCCGCCCTCCTCAACCGGATCGTGGAAGAAAAACTGATCGTGACCGACGCGGCTTCGCTCTACGGGCTCGCCTCGCGCACCGAGTCCTTCGGCCCCTTCTCGTCCCTCGACGAGTTCTACTTCTGGGCACTCGACGACCGTCGACTGACCCTCGACCAGATCGTTACATACATTCAGAAAACGGTGGAGATGCATCGGTAGGGTAACGTAAAGTACAACGTACAGAGTTCCAACGTGCAACGTTGACAGCTGAAGGTCAGCCTGTCAGCTCGCAGACTTGGAAACTGATGTATTCTGCCTGCCAGCAGTAATCGTCCCTCCCCTCATAGATGCACCTGCGCCATCACGTCCTCGACCGAGATCTCACCCATGCACCGCACCCCGTCATCGCACTCGCGCCGGAAACAGGGTGAACAGGAAATCCCCGCCCGCACAACCACGTGGCCGGGCCCGTAAGGGCCCGTACGCCAGGGCGCCGTGGGCCCGAAGAGCGCCACCACCCTGCCGCCTGCCGCAGCCGCAAGATGCATGGGCCCCGTGTCCGTGGTGATGAAGAGGTCCGCCAGCGCAGCCAGCGCAGCCAGTTCCCTGAGCGTTGTTTCTCCCGCCCAGTCTGTTGCCTGCTGACGCATCATCGTCCGGATCCGCCCGGTCACCGCCCGGTCGCCCGGGCTCCCCGTCAGCACCACCACCGCATTCCGTTCGAGGACAAGACGGTCGGCGAGCTGCGCGAACTTTTCCTCCTGCCACAACTTGGTTTTCCACCGGGCCATGGGATTGAGGACCACGATCTTCCTGCCTTTCGCTGCTATCCCCCGCAGCCGCTCCCGCATGACCGTGAGCTCTTGCCCGATGGGCAGCGTGCAGACCGGCAGCGGATCCACGGCGCCCAGGTAGCGGGCCACGTCCAGGTAGCGCTCCAGCGCGTGCTTTTCGATATCGTAGGCGGGAAGGCGTTCGTTCAGAAAAAGGTGGGACAGCTCGCGCGTCCCGGCAAAGCCGATCTTGCGCTCTGCGCGGGCAAGGCCGATGACGACGCCGCTCTTGAGCAAACCCTGGAGGTCGACGGCGATATCATATTGCCTGCTGCGCAGTTCGCCGATGAACCCGATGATGCCCCTGAGCCCGCGCAGGAAGGTCGATGGCCGCCGGAGCATGCGCAGCCACTCTTTCCTGCGTGATACCAGCAGCGCATGGATCAGTGGATGCCCCTCGAGGATGTCCGACGCCGCTTCCTCGACGGCCCAGTCTATCTCGCTCTGGGGAAAGGTCCTCTTGATGGCCTCGAGCGCAGGCAGCGCCTGGACCACGTCGCCGATGGCAGACAGTTTCACGATGAGTATCCGCATGGTTCGTGAGGGCAATCATAATCCATCGGGTCTGTTCCGTCAACACCGAAAGCGCTGCGGGTGCGGACTCGGGGCATTTCCGGCCCGAACTCCCCGCCCAATCTTGTTCTTTCCCGTGGATTGTGGTACAAAGGTGCTATGAACGTATACGCATCCCTTGCGCTCATCGCGCTCTTCCTTGCGGTCACCACTGCGCGCAATGCGGTCTGGGCCGATGATGGCCGGCTTTGGAAGGACATTATCGAGAAATCTCCCCGCAAGGCCCGCGCCTACAACGAGTACGGCCTCCATGTCCTTGATGCCGGCGATCTTGACCGGGCGCTGAGGCTGCTCGGCAAGTCTCTGGAACTCGACCGTTACCAGCCTCAGATCGATATCAATATTGGCCTGGCCTACGAAAAGATGAACCGGATAGAGAAGGCCATCGACGCCCATGAACGGGCCATCTTCATCCAGCCGGACGACCCTACTGCGTACTACAATCTGGGGGTGCTGTATTACCAGAAGCTCAAGGACCGCGAAAAGGCGCTTAACTATTTTCTGAAGGCCCGGGAACTCAACCCGATGGAGCCCGATGTCCATCGGTTCCTGGGCAGTATATATCGCGAGCAGGGAGACCTTGGCCGGTCGGCCGAGGAGATGGCACTTTACGAACGCCTGAAGCATCGCTGACTGCGAGCGATCGATGCGGTATTGTCCTTTTGGGGAACTGATTCAGGGAGGAAGAACGTTCAGCTGATCTGGGGAGAGGTATCGCCTGGGGCAAAGGAGCAGCCTTCGCAAGTAAAGGTGCCTTGGGAAATGAGCTCCTTGCGGCGAATATCACAGAGATGGCTGCTTACCTGGTCGGAGAAGAGCCTGCAGAAGATCGTCCGTCCGGCTTCGCGGTCGCCCGAATCGGAAAAGATGTTTTTGTTGCTGTCTAATTTCATGTTATTGTAATTAAATGCAATTCCAATGCCATACATGCCGTATAGAGTTGCCTCGTAAAAGATATTCTTTCTATTTTATCCGCTGATGGTGTCCGCTCGTAATGAACAACTGGCTTAATACAATGGAAAAATGGCGGTTTCCTGTTCTATCGAGAGAGTGTTTCCGGGAGATTATCACACTACTCATACATCCGTTCGGCGCTGCGGCTCATGATCATTGATAGTTCAATGAGTAAATATGCTCACTTCCATGCTCACATTCGCTCGAATCAAACGCTGACCTGTGCCCTTGGCATACAGCGTCCGGAATTGAGGTTCCCGTTGCCCTTGACAGCCTTTCTCCTTGCATTTTAACCTGCTTTTGCTACAATTTTTTCAGTACACGCGGCTCTCGAAACAAGGCAAGCTTTTTCGCGGCCTGCCTGCCGATGGATCCATGGAGGTAACACGCATGGCAATGAAGAAGAAGTCCGGGACCAAGGTCAAGGCCCGCAAGCCGGCGAAGAAAAAAGCAGTCGGAAAGAAGACCGCGACGAAAAAGACCACCGCGAAAAAGCCGGCAGGAAAAAAAGTGGTGATAAAAAAATCTGCTGGACCCTCGGCCAGGAAGTCCGCGGTAAACAAGAAGGCCGTGAGGAACACCAAACCTGCATCGGACAGGATCCCCGCCAAGGAACCGGCCATCGTGCAGCCGGGACCGCCTCCGGGCAGCATTCCTCCTGTGGAAGAACCTTCCCATTACGAGGAGGCCGTAGGCATCGTGACCCACTTTTACAGCCACCTCGGTGTTGCGGTGGTACAGGTGAACAAGGGGTCCTTGAAGACCGGCGATACGATCCATATCACCGGTCACTCCACGGATTTCACACAGGTTATCGCATCCATGGAGTACGAACATCAGCACGTTGACCAGGCTGGTGCGGGCCAAAGCGTCGGTCTCAAGGTCGCCGATGACGCGCGGGAACACGATATCGTGTACCTGGTGAAGTAATCGAGTTCTTTGCGTATTCACGATTAATGGAATCGTGCCTTCTTGAGAAGAATTTGATCCTGAACTAAGGAGCTCCCATCCCCGCTATTCACGGCAACATATCCGGCCTCAAACCCGCCGAGACGAAGACGCTCGAGCGGCTCTACCGCAGGAAGATGCCCCCTGATGCGGTCATCACGCCCGAGGCTGCACGCGCTCTGACCGAGATTTCGGCAGAGATCGGCAGGCAGGTGGGTCTTATCATCGACCGCTCGGGAAGCGTTCGGGACGTACTGGTCGGCTCGAACCATGATATCCTCATCCCCGACCTTTCGGAGCACCGGCTTGGGGCCAAACGCCTGCGGGGCGTCCGGTTCATTCACACCCACCTCAAGGAACAGCCCCTGAACCAGGAAGATCTTACCGACCTGGCGCTCCTCCGGCTCGACCTGATCGCCGCCCTCGTGGCCCGGCAGGACGGGCTGCCGGGAAGCATCTCCATCGCTCACCTTCTCCCTCCCAATCCCGAGGAGAAGCTCTACGAGGTCCTGCCTCCCCAGCCCGTGCATGGTCTGTTCCTCGATGCCCTGGACCTCGTCTCGACGCTTGAACGCGAGATGGAGCGGCTCCAGAAGGCCGTGGAGGTTGCCCGGAAGGACCGCGCCATCCTCGTGAGCGTGTCCAAGGCTGCCAGGACGGAGCAAGAGGAGTCGATCGAGGAATTGAAGGAGCTCGCCCGGTCCGACAGCATCCATGTCCTCGATGCGGTCATCCAGCGGCCCCATGACATCAACCCCCGCTACCTGCTCGGCGAAGGCAAGCTCAAGGAATTGATCATCCGCTCCCAGCAGCTCGGCGCGGACCTTATCGTCTTCAACCAGGACCTCACACCGGCGCAGGTCAAGGCCATCGGCGACATCACCGAGATGCGGGTCATCGACCGTACCCAGCTCATTCTGGATATCTTTGCCCGCAGGGCCCACAGCGGCGATGGAAAGGTGCAGGTGGAGCTTGCCCAGCTCAAGTACCGGCTCCCCCGCCTTTCGGAGCGGTCCACTGCCCTCTCACGCCTCACCGGCGGCATCGGCGGCAGGGGCCCGGGAGAAACGAGGCTCGAGGTCGACATGCGCCGCGCGCGGGACAAGATCCGGAGGCTGGAGAAACAGCTCGTCGCCCTCGGGAAGGCCCGCGATCAGCGCCGTGAGCGCCGGGTCAGCAGCGCCGTCCCCATCGTGTCGATCGCGGGGTACACCAACGCGGGCAAATCATCCCTCTTTAACTCGTTGACGAAGGCCGACGTGAAGACCGAGGACCTGCTCTTCGCCACCCTCGACACGGCCACCCGCCGTCTCCGCTTTCCCCGGGAGCGCGAAGTGGTCATCACCGACACCGTTGGGTTCATCCGTGACCTGCCGAAGGACCTCCTCGGCGCGTTCCGGGCAACGCTGGACGAGATGCAGGACGCGGACCTGATCCTGCACGTGGTTGATATCAGCAATCCGCGGTTTGAACAGCAGATGGCGTCGGTGGACAAGATCCTGAACGAGATCGGGCTGGACAATATCCCGCGCCTCATGGTGTTCAACAAGGTGGACCTGGTGAGCCCTCTCTGGGCAAAGGCGATCGCGAGCCGGTTCAACGGTGTGGTCTGCTCAGCCATACGTCAGGAAACGCTCGGCAGTTTGTTGAAGGAGATCGAGGAACGGGTGTGGCGGGAGGGAAATCAGAGGATAACGAAAGTACAACAGGACCCCATGGGTCACTGATATACAATGTGCGTTTCTTCACCATTGTCCTGCGTTATCCCCATCAGCATTTTTCCTGATGAAATTCTCTGTCAGCGTGCCGAATCAACGTTGTGGGGTCAGTGCTGTCTTTCGGATAAACTGCGTTTTCCAGTCCGACCACGATCTTCCCGACTGACCGCATCCCGATATCCCGCACAGGAAGGAAGGCCGCGAGTTTTCGAATGTTCTCGGCAACACCGCGTGCGCCATCCCGGGCGTTTCAGGAAACAAAGCCATGAACTGCTCCTCAAGATTACGAACGATCAGGTCGGTTTTTCTCAGCTTTTTTGCGATCTCCGCCATCCGATAGGAAAATGCTTTCTATCTGCATTGACCGGCGGGGAGCTAACCACCGGGCAACATGCAGCATCAAAGATGACAAGGAAATACGTTGTTTCGTATGCGAGGCCCGGTTCAGCTCCACGGCAACGACTTCAGAGAGATAGAGACCACCAGGATCCGCACTTGTTGTTTCACCGAGGTCTCTCCTTTTCTCAAGCTCAGCGAACCGTGTTCCGTCCGCCCTCTTTTGCCCGGTAGAGTGCGCTGTCTGCATGCTGCAGCAACGCAGAGCCGTCGCGACCATCCTCGGGAAACACGGCAATCCCCATGCTGACCGTGATCATTCCATGCGGCTGAGTTTCCCGCCCGGGAAATGGATGGTCGGCAATTTTCTTACGGATGTTCTCGGCGACGGCAAAGGCATTTTCCCTCGATGTCTCGGGGAGGATGAGTACGAATTCCTCTCCGCCGTAGCGCGCTACGATATCCGACTTTCGGAGAGCACCTTTAAGCAACTTCGCCAGCGCGATGAGAACGGTATCGCCTGCAGGATGTCCGTGGGTGTCGTTATACTGCTTAAAGAAATCCACATCAAGAAAGACCAGAGAAAACTTTTTTCCATGGCGCTCGGACCGGGGGATTTCCTGTGCGAGGTTTTCCTGAAAATAGCGGTGGTTGTATAAGTCCGTGAGTCCATCACGTATCGAGAGGTCCTTGAGGGTCGAGTTGGCACGCTCAAGCTCCTCATTTTGCCGCTTCAGTTTTTTTACCAGGTTTTTGTTCTCCACCGTAAGCCGGATCTTATCAAGTGCCCGGCGCGCCACCGACGATATCAGCGCAATGTCCTCGAAAGGCTTGGCAAGATAGTCGTACGCCCCGGCTTGAATGGCGGTGACCGCCGTGTCCAGCGCGGCATGACTGGTCATGATGATGACCTGGGTATCGGGGCTGAGCCGCTTGATCTCCTTCAGGAGGTCCATTCCGCTCATCTTTCCCATCCTTATATCGGTGATGACCAGCCAACAAGGTGCTTTTTTGAAGGTCGCCAGCGCTTCTTCGCCGCTCGCCGCCAGCGTCACCTCATGGCCGTCCATGCTCAACACCTGCTGGAGAACTGACCGCAGGCTCTCATCATCGTCAGCGACAAGGATGCGCATCGGTGGTTGCGATGTATTCATACTGATCATAGTTCCCCTCTCCTCCCTTGTTAGAAGGCCTGTTCTGTTCTCAGTTTACGGCATTTCTCCCCCCTTTCTGAGCTTGCACAAGAGCCCCGCCGGCGTATGCCAGCAGGGCCGCCCCCGTCGTGCCGTCCTGAGGACAGGAGGCCACGCCGATACTGACGGTAATCAGTCCCTGTGATTGTGATGCCCGATTCGGGAACGGGTTGGCAGCAAGATATGCCTTGATTTTTTCAGCAGCTCGATCGGCCTTTTCCTTCTCGGTCTCCGGAAGAAGAATGAAGAACTTGTCGCCGCCGTCACGGGCGATGATATCCGCCTTCCTGAACCCCTGTACGAGAATTGTTGCAAGCATGACGAGGATTTTATCGCCCTCCTCGGATCCATTGGCTTTATTGTATTCTGCCAAATGATCCACCTGTATATAAAGGAGGGAAAAGGTTCTTTTGAAGCGGATCGATCGGGCTGTCTCCCGCTTGAGAAATTCCATAAAGAATCTCGGGTTGTACACTTCCGTGAGGGCGTCATGAACGGACAGCTCATTGAGAATCGCATTGGCCCTCTTGAGCTCTTCATTCCTTTGCCCGAGTTGCTTCATGAGGATACTATTTTCATCCATTAGCCGGATCTTTTCTATAGCACGATTCGCGACCGTGGAGATGAGCTCGATGTCTTCGAACGGTTTGAGGAGGTAGTCGTACGCGCCAGCCCGCAAGGCGGAGATCGCATTGTCCGCCGTAGCATCGCTGGTCATGATGATGGCCTGGGTGTCCGGGCTGTGCTTTTTGATAAGCTGGACCAGTTCGATGCCGCTCATTCCTTCCATCCTGATGTCGGAAAAGACCAGGGGGAAGGGGCGTTCCTGAAACATATCGTATGCCTGCTCCGCGCTCGATGCTGTCGTCACGTCATGACCGTTGGCGATAAGTACCTCGGATACGACTTGCCGCAGGCTTGCATCATCGTCCACAACCAGTGTCCGAACGCTCTTTTTGTCCGTTACCATAATCGGGTTCCTCACTTTATCGGTATTTTATCACGACAGACGGTCATTTCGCCCCTTGGGCCTGATTGTTCGAAGCCGATGGCGCATGGGGTGACGTTGCGGCCGGTAGTGATATGATAAACGCCGCCCCTTTCCCAGGGGTGCTTTCAATACGGACCTCTCCCTTGTGGTCCTTGATGATCCCATAACTTACCGAAAGGCCGAGACCGGTGCCTTTTCCCGCTGGTTTTGTGGTAAAGAATGGTTCGAATATCTTTGCCTGGATCTCCTTGGGGATGCCCGGTCCCGTGTCCGTGACCCGCAGCTCTACTTGTTCGGCATTCAGCAAACGCGTCGACAACGTAACCGTGCCCGGCTTGCCCTCCATCGCCTGCTGTGCGTTGATCATGAGGTTCATGAGCACCTGCTGAAGCTGATTCGCGTTGCCGACGATCTGGGGCAGACCGTGTACAAGCTCTCTCTTGAGCTTTATCTGATTGATCCCCAGCTGGTGATCGACGATTGCAGCGGATTCCGTCGCAACCGTGTTGAGGTCGATCTTCATGAATGACACCTTCTCCTGCCTCGCGAACCGCAACAGGTTTTCGGTGATCGACTTGCTCCGCCTCGCCTCTTTTTCGATCATCTCAAGGTTCTTGTACATCGGGTCGTCCTTCGCGACCTTCCGCAGCAGCAGTTGAGCAAGCCCGATGATGCCGGCAAGCGGGTTTTTTACTTCGTGCGCGATCCCCGCGCCCAGCTGACCGAAGGCGGCCATTTTCTCGGACTGGACAAGGGCGGCCTGTGACGCCTTGAGATCACGGTCGCGGGTATCGAGCCCCTCCGCCATCTGGTTGAACGCATGGGACATATCTCCGATCTCATCCCGAGCGGACGTCTGGACACGGACATCGAAGCGACCCTTGCCCACCTCGTTCGCTGCCTTGGACAATCGCTCGATCGGCCGCGTGATCAGCCGCGACCAGAGAAGGCTGATGACCGCCGAAATGACGAGCAGGATCAGCGCCACCAGAACCAGGTTATTCAGCAACGCCCGTGCCGTCAGGTACGCTGCGCTTTTCGGGATCTGCGCCCCGGCGAGCAGACCGCTGAACTCCACCCGTGCGAACCCGCCCACCATCGGCACACGGTCCTGATCATACTCAAGGGTCGTCCCGAGCGTGTTCATGACGTTCAGGCCCTTGAGATCCGGGATCCATGACGCCTGAGCATGCTGGATCACCTTCCGGGGATCGCTATGGGCCAAGAGCTGGCCGCGCGCATTGATCACAAAAGTCTCGAACACCTTTGAGCGGCCGGCCAAACGTTGAAGGCTGTCCAGGCGTATAACCGCCGACGCAACTGCAGGCAGCCCCCTTTCCGTCCCCCGGACAGCAATCGCCACGGTCAGGCAGGGCAGTTTTTCCGAGGGCGTGGAATTTTCAATGTACACGGTTCCCGCTTGAATGCTATCCAGGGGAAGCGGGTTCTTGCTTCGATAGGCCGAGAGATCATTGATCGACAACCCGAGCTTCTCCAGCGTATCTGCATCATATACCGTTGCCTGTTCCACGCCGCCCACGAAGAGCGTGACCGCCACGAAGTCCGGAAAGTCCTCGAACAGGCGCTTGATCATCTCGGTCTTCTGGTCCTTCTCCAGTTGCGCATCGTTCATCACCCTGGCGAAGACCCCGAGCTTTTCGCTGTAGCCGACCAGCAGGGAGCGGGCCTCCTGGGCCGAATGCATCGCGATCACCGACGTCAGGTCGCGGATATACGCGGATTTGTCGGTGTGAAACAGGCTCGCCATGGTATACGTTATGATGCTGACGACGCCGGTGATGACGAAGAGCAGCGAGATCAGTATCTTGAACCGTAGGGGGAACCGCATCTTCTTGAGCATATCCGACTCCTGTTCTCGGCTAGAATTTGCCGTACACCGTGGACGAGCGATACGCCACGTTGCCTACCGTATCAACTGCCTCGACGACGATAATATTGGTCCCCCGTTCAAGCGCCACTGCATGCCTGAATTCTCCTCCCGCGCTTGTCAGGACCTCCTTGCCATTGATGAACACCCGGGCACCCGGATCGGTCTGTCCGCTGAATTCACAGGATTTCCGGGCAACTTTTTTCGGCGGACCATTGACGACCAGGAGCGGAGGATTTTGCTTCTGCTCCAGATGTACCGGCAAAGGAAGGGAGAAGGGTCCCTCGCTCCTGTCCATCAGCGTGCTGACCCGCCAGTAGTAGGTCCCGTGCTTCAGCGACCCGTGCATGAATTCGGCGCCGGAGATCTGCTCATCGAGAACGACATCCTGGAATGCCTGGTCCCGAGCCAGCACAAAATGGTACTGGGTCGCACCGGGGAACGATTTCCAGGTGAAGACGATCCGTGGTGAAAGCATGCGGTAGAGGAACCGGTCGGACGCTGCGGGTGCGATGAGTTCGGGCCGGGGCGGCAGGGGCTTTGTGAGGGAAAGAGACTGGTCGAGCTTCGCCGTAACGGCGCTGTTCTCCTCCACCCGCACCGTCTTGTCTCCGGCAAGGACGTCCACAACCCCCTGATAGACCGCAATGGTAGATGACTTGTCGGGGTTTATCGTAACCTTGAACTCGGCATCGCCACCGTTCTGCTGCCTCTGGATCACGGCAACGGCGCCCGGCGTGGTGATTTCCATCTGCCGCGGCTCCCGCCCGGACCCCGAAATCCTTCCCCGCAGATCACCGTCCACCATGAGAATCAGGCTTTTTCTTTCGGGCGTCCGCACGTCCGGTGTCTGGCTTTTGATGACGACCAGTGAGTTCGAGCCCATGTTCAGGTAACTCTGGTCGCCGAAATCAAGATATGCAGAAGACCGTTGGAACGTCTGGACGGCATCTCGGTCATAGAGCTGCATCCCCCCCTGGGCATCCGACCAGGCGATCTCATTGCCGCGTTTTCGCTTCACCGTATTATGGGCCGTCGTCAGCACGGCGGCTGGCTGATCCCGGCCCTGTTCACGCTGAAATTCAGTCATCATCGCATTGGCCCAGTCAGCAGGAAAGACCGACCGTTCCCGGTTCACGATCTCGCCGATGCCCGTGCCGGACGGGAACAGAGCATTCAGGAGCAGCAAGAACACGGTAAAAAAGATCAGCACGAGGACTACCGTAAGCACCGCTTCAAGACTGCGAAGGGCGAGGGTTTTCAGGTGCTCTGTCTTGATGGACGTGACGAAACGATTCATGCTTCTCCGTGAACCCGTACAGCGCTGCGAAAAGATCCACACGTGACCGAGATGTGCCTTTCGATATTATACTCTAAAATAGAATAGAGCACGGTTATAGCTCCCTGTCTGGTCATTCGGCACAGGCATCTCCGCTCGTCTAATACTTTCCCTGCAGCCTGACGAACCAGCCGCGGACCGAATAATTGTTATTCGAGAACTCATTATCGGAAAAATCGGTAAAATTATACCCCACGCCGAAGCGGATGAATTTCGAAGGCTTCCACATGAGTTCCATGAGCCACCCCTCGCGCTGGTCGTCCGCTTCGCGCTGGGCCAGGATGCGATATTCCGTCCCCAGATCGATCATCTTCCAGAGATTGAGGTTCAGGCGAGTGATGACCAGGGACGTATGGGTCGTCACCTCCGGCATGGTGGCCGATTCCTCGGTCTTGATCTTGTACGCCCCTTTCTCCACCCATTCCACGGAGCGGTTGACCTGGAGCGACCATTCGAGCGAGGTCACCTGGGAAAGCCCGGCGGTTATTTCGGTCTGGCCCGGGCTGAGCGGCCGTTGATCCAGCAGCCAGGTGTACCGTGCAAGGGCGTTGAACCGGTCGTTCTCCACCGGCCGGTACGCAAGCCCGATGCTCCGTTCATCGAGCTTCGCCTCGATCGTGTCGTGGATGAGATCGCGGGTGATGCTGTAGCGGTACTTGCCTATGAGCGTCACGTCGGGGTTCACCTTTACGTCGACCTGGTTGACGGTGAGGTATTGCATCCGCTTCTGGGCACCGGTCTCGTGACGCATCTCATCGCGCGTGGAGAACTTCACCCCGGCGGGATGAAGGATTGAAAGACCGGCGGCAAGCGATGACCTGCTGGTATCTCCCGACAGGGCGTGCAGGCTGGCTTCTTCGCCCGCGAGAAGGAAGGTCACTCCTTTCGTGAGGTCCCACTGTCGCTGTGCACCGACGAGGGAAATGGCCCTGTTGCCCTGCTCCCCGTCAGAATGCTCCCACTGGTATTCAGAATAGACCTTACTGGTCGGAGCGAACTGATATTGCGTGCCGAACACGGTCGCTGTGGTCTGGCCAGCGCTGTCGTCGGTAAGCCGCTCCGTAACATATATGTTCGATTTCCCTTCTTTCAGGATCAGCCCGACCTGGGCTGAATCGCCGAGTGTGCCCTTCATGCCGCTTGCCTCCAGGGACAAGGACGGGAGGATGCGGTATTTGATGCCCAGCGTTGTCTGGTCGTTCTCCGGCCCGCTCATTGTCTCCTGGCGCTGCGCGTACAGCGACAGGCTCTCCAGAGGCGTTACGGTGAGCCTGACGGCCCCGAGACCCGAGTCGTTCAGCACCGTCCCTGCCGGGTCCCAGGACTTGATCGACTGATATTCAGCGGCAAATTCCCACCACTCCTTCTTGTGCGCATACTGGACCGCCCCCGTGTCCGACCGCTGTGCGGCGCCTGCGGCAAGCATGTCGACCTGCTCACGGTCATACCGGGCCAGGAGCTTGTCTTCAGGCGTCATCTGGACTTTCGCGTTCACGCCGCTCTTCTCGGTCCCTTGTTCGGTAATATTGCCGTTGGAGAGAAAACCGTTTTCGAGCTTCTTGATGTAGCCGCCGGCCTGGTACCGGTCCGGCGCGCCGAACAGCTCGCCGATATCCAGTTCGGCTGCGACCTTCCACGCCTTGCCTTCCTGGAGACCGGCGGGCGTGACCTCTGTGTACGTGAGGCCGCCGTCCGTGCTCACATTGGTCATGGCATCCGTGCCCGTACTCTCTGCGTACTCGCCCAGGACCTTCGTGTTCTTACCCAGACGGACCTCGGTGTCCAGGGCCTTCAGTTCATACTGCCCCGTCCCCAGTTCGTCCTTGAGGTAGGTGCTGCCGATCGACACGTGGTCGCCGACCTGCTGCCGGACGCGCCCGCCGGCTGCGGTCTTCTCGAAGAAATCCGTGCGGACCTCATAGTTCACCTGGATCGAGACCGGGTTCCCCGGCAACATCGCCTGATTGATCAAGGAGCTGTCCTGGGCGACGCTCGAGATCGGCCGGTTGAAGAGAATGCGGCCCTCCGGATACTTCACGGTATAATCCACGTTCTGCTGCTGCGGGATGCGGGCCACGAGCAATCCCGTATTCTTGTCCCGCACCACCAAGGTGACCTGTTCGCTCCCTTCGATGACATCGCGGTGGCTGAGGTAGTACAGTGAGCCGCCGGTCGCCAGCAGCTCATCCTGGACATGGGCCTGGGACACGTTCGCGCCGAACACGATGATCTCGGTATCCGCCTTTCCATACTTGCTCCGTGATACCGATTGATATGCGGCCCGTGCCCCGTACAGCGTCGCCTGATACCGCGCCAGTTCCGTATCGGTAAGGGCAATCGGATAATTGCCGACCAGGAGATGGAACTCGTCGCTGTCCACGGCGAGGTAGAATTTCCCCTGGCTTTGCGCGTCGTAGACGATCGTGCTGGAGTCTCCGTACACGGGATAGAGCTTGTCCGGATCGAGGTTCGTGAGCAGCCGGTCCTGCCCGGCGCTGTCGAGATTCTTGAACATCTTGTTGTAGTCATTGGTCCCGGTGTCCAACGCCGAGGTGATCAGGTATTTTCCTGCGACGGTGCCTTTGAAGTAGTATGCGACGCGTCCCTCCGAGTAGTACTCCGTCGATTTGTTCATGCCGGCCCCTTCGAGGTACCCCTTGCCGCTCATCCGTCCGACGACGCCGTCGGCAAAGGCAAGGAAGAACAGCGGCGGATCCGCCGGGGTGAACTCCCGCTCGATCACACCCTCATACCCTTCGGGGTCCGCGACCCGTACCACAACATGGTTCGTCCCTTTTTCGAGCTTTACGGTATGGGCGAACTGCCCGTCAGGCTGGACCGTAACCCCCTGGCCGTTGACCTGGATCGTATTCTCCCTGTCGGTCAGACCGGAAATCGTAAGCAGGTTGTCCTTGAAGGGCGCGCCTGGCCGCGGGAATTTGACAACAAGGTTCGGGATCGGCTTCACTGCAACCACAAGCCCTCCCTTGTCATCGCGGCCCGTTACCGTGATCACGAGATTGGCTGCGCGGGTGTATCCCGACGGGTTCCGCACCAGGATCCCGTACGTGTTGTTGCCCAACTTCAGATTGAGCTGGCTCCGGAAGGTTCCGTCGGGGTCGATGGCGAGCGGTTTTCCGTCCAGCTCAACGGCGTTTCCTGCTTCGGTCCTGCCGAGAACCTCATATTCCACCGTCGTTTCTCCCGGCGATACCTGCTGGCCCGGCGGGAGGGCGCTGACCCGGTACTGTTCGTTCATCTCTCCGTATGCCAGAACGAATTCACCCTTCGGCCGGATGATCTCAAGGCCCGGAATGGTCATCGTCGTTTTGACCGATCCGCCCCGCGCGTTTGCCATCTCGATCTCGATCTGACCCCGGGCATCCGGTTCAACCTGGGTGGAAAATCTCCCCAGCGGGTCGAGCTGCAGGGAAGATCCGCTGATCGTGACAACGGGCTCGGCCCGGTATTCATCGAGCAGTTTTGCACGGTCGATCTCGTGGACCTCTCCCTTGATCTCGACGCGGCGATTGAGCGTCCGTCCTTCGGCATTCCTGTTGTCCGCCATCGGTCTGGCCGAACCATACCACCGCACGGTGAACCGGTCTCTGGGGAGCCTCTCCACGGTGACGAGATGGGCCAGCGCCGCTTCCGCCCTCTTCTTCGAAAGTTCAAGGTTCTTCTTGTCGGTCCCGACCGTGTCGGTGTGTCCTTCGATGACGATCTTCTCCTTCGGGAATTTTCTCAGGATCTCCGCGGCCTTCGCAAGCGTCGTCTTTGCCTCTTCGCTGAGCTCGTCAGACCCGGTTTTGAATGCGCTGCCGCTCAAACGGACCGCGATCGCCGAGGTCTGGTTCACGCCGAACAGGACGCGGGGGCCGGTCGCCCTGCTCCCGTCAGCGTACTGGACGACGAACTGATACTGGTAGATACTCCCGCCCTTGACCAGTTCCTTTTGTTCGGTCAGGCCGTCCCACAGCAGCGTCTCGGGCGGCGCTCCCGTGCCCCGCAGCATACGGACGACGGTCCCCTGGGCGTCGAATACGGCAAGGTGCCATGTCTCCACCTGCCGCCGCTCCGCGAGCGCTACGGTGAACCTGACCGGCAGGTCCAGCTTGCCGTTGTTGATTTCCACCACTTCATTCAGGCCTTCGACGGCCATGCGGACGTCTGCGGTCGGCAGCGTTGTCGTCTCGCCGTTGATCAGGACCATCAGCGTCTCGGCGCTCCCGATGAGCTGGAGTGGTTTTTTCCGGCCCTCGCTTTTCAGGGATATGCCCAGTTCTTTGGCCCGGCCGATACGTTCCGTGCCCCCGGGTGCGATCACGCCGAAATTCGCCTTCACGAGGATGCCGGGTGTGACCGTAACGACCATGGTCTCATCCGTCGTCGCAACGGCTTCGCTCGATATGCTGGAGAGGTTGATTTTCACAAGCCGGTGGCCCGGAGTCACGGCCGGGAAATGATACCGTCCGTGTTCGTCGGTGAGCACATAGGTCCCGTTGTCCAGGACGACCATGGCTCCCGGCACGCCCGGCTCATCCTTGTCCTGCCAGCCGTTTCGGTTGTTGTCCTCGAACACTTTCCCGATGATCGTCCCGAGGTCCATGAGCGGGTCGAGGGTTACCGCGACCTTGGCCTCGTCCGCATTCGAAATGAAGCATTGTTCGCAGACATCCTTGGCAACCGCAGTATTGACATAGTCCCGCGGCGCGGCACCGGAACCGATCACGAGCCGGTAGATGAGGGTGAGGTATCCCTGCTCGCCCGGATCGGCCTTGCCGTTCCCGTTGGTATCGATGAGTGCGGGTACAGTCCCAATAGTGAAGATCAACGGACGGTTGCCTGCGGGATCGCTCAGGACCGTTCCATTCAGCCTGGCGCTGCCTTTCATGTATTTGAAGTCCGGAGGAATGCGGTCGCTCACCTGCACCGCGGTCACGTTCTGCGTTGTTTTGTTCCTGATCTCGATCACATAGGTGACCGCATCGCCCACGACGGCTTCTATTTTGTTCGCGCTCTTGTGCAGGTCGAGCACCTGTCCCTGGGTGAAGGCGACCTGGGGTTGCATGGTGAGCACGACGCCGTCGGTGATATCCGTAGCGATAATGCTGCTTATGCCGATAGTGAGAGAGCTGATGCTGCCCGTGGCTATGCCGTTAGCGTCGGTGACCGCTGCCGGCTGGGTAAGCGTGTCACCTGCGCCGCGGCTCGAGGAGAGGGTCACGGTCTTGTTGGGGACGGGCAGGTTGTTCACATCGCGCAGGGTCACCGTGATCGTGCTCAGGGCGACTCCATCGGCATTCACGATGGGCGGGCTCGCAGTTACCGTGGACCGGTTCGGATCGGCCGATGATGAGTTCTGTACGGTCACGGTCATGCTGTTCGCATCAGCCGCGTTTCCGTTGGCATTTCCCGCAAGAGCAAGTTGCGGCAAGGATCCGCCAAGGACAGCGGCAAAGGCCGCGCTGCCTAGTGCCCCGGGCGCATCTGCCGTGAACGTCACCCTGATCTCGGTCAGGGAGGTAATGATCTTTGTTCCCAGCGTAACGGTCAACACCTGGCCGGCGGTCGTTGCGCAGTACTGGCCGGCGCCCGGTGCGGGGCAGTTCAAGGACTGCGCCAGTCCACCGGCTGATAGGTTGGTTATGGAAAGATTAGCATATCCTGCAGGCGCGGTGATCTCGACACTGTTTACGCCGCTATCACCCGGGTTGATCGTGGGAAGGATATCGCAGCCGAAGGTATTGCCGGCCGAGCCCGCAGCTACTGCTTGGGGATTGATCTCGGCGACAGCGGACGTGACGGAGTTTGCGGCGCGGGTCAAGGTTACGGTTGCATTCGTGACAAGCAAGGGACTCCCCCCGATGGTGCCGGTTGCCGTGTTCTGGATCGCGTGGGCGGGCGTCCCAAAAGGCATGCCGCTCAGCGTCAGGATCCAGAGCACTGCAGTAAGCATCCTCAGGGCAGAACGGCGCCATAAGCCTTCCTGCCGGGAAGGCTGCTTCCGCCTCGAAAACGCCCTATGGATGACCGCAAAGACCATGATCAATTCACCGTAGCCCTGAACCGTATGGCACGCAGGGTATTGCCGGAAACATTCAACGTCTGGTTCGCCTGAACTGCAATGGCGCCGACCGTCAACCGGTCCAGCCCCGCCAGGCCGCCGCTATCCGTTATCGAGGCAAGATCATCCGGTGCACCCCGAAGATCTGACAGGGAAGACCACGCGCCTGCCCAGATCGCAGCGTCATTGGATCCCGAGGGGACAACGGCGGTTTCCATGCTGTTTGTCAGATAGGTAAAGGCGGATTCGTCCAACTGGTCGGTAATTTGTATATCGTTGGCGGGATACGCGGTGGTGTTGTCGACATACAGAACAAAAGAGATCGTCTGACCGGGCGTTACCGTAGCGCCTGTTGCCAGAACGGCGCCGGCAAGATCGCGGGCCTGCTTGACCAGGGCCAGTTGAACGCTGTTTACCGTCACCGGTCCGGAGGGAACGAGGGCAACACCTCCCCCTCCCGGATACGTGGCCTCATTGGTCGCGGCGAGAACCGCGAAAGGCCAGGCCAGCACCAATGCCAGAATGCATATGGCTCTGGAAAGTAATCTCACAGAGATATCCTTTGTCCGTCAGCGTGCTTCCTCACGGTCGACCATTCGGTCGGCCGTCCTCCGGCCAACCGCGCGACGCTGCGTTAAACAGCACAGCCGCCGCGCTGCGCCTGGGCAGTCGCGGGCTCATCTCACTGAACGGACCATACAGCATAAGAACAGACCGTTACTGCTTCGTTGCCTGGAACTCGAGCGCAAAGGTCCTGCGGGCATTGACGTTCAGTGATGCGTTCAGCTGGGCCGGGATAGCTCCGACCGCGATATTGCTTCCTGATATCGAAGCATAGCGCCCGGCTGTGGCATCCACTGCGTCGGTCTCAAGAGTGCCCGCAGTATCGACCGCGGTGTAGATCTGCGCGCTCGTGGCCGTGTCCAATTGCGTGGCGTCATACTTGAGTGAGTTCGCGACGTACGTGAACCCCGTGGCCGAAGTGTCCAGCGCGTCCTGGAAACGGACATCGCTCAGTTGGACGTCGGTGGCGTTCTTCACGAAAATGACGAACTTGAGCTGGGTGCCCGCTGCTACCGTAGCCGTCACGGCGCTGCTATTGCACGAGGCATCGGCCGGAGCGCTTGCGAGACACACGCCGGCTGTTGTCCATACTTGCTTCACGAGCTGCAAGGCAGCTGAATTCACGGTCACGTTCCCGGATGCGGCAAGGGCCACGCCGCCGCCGCCCGGGTCCGTGGCCGTGTTCGTGGCCGCAATGGCGGCCGTTCCCCAGGCTGACAGAATGAACACCAGACCCAGGGCCATGACATATTGCTTTGCATTGATTCTCATGGTGCTTCCTCCTTTTATGCACGGTTACGGGTTGAGCGTCACCGCGAACCGGAATGCAGCCCGATGCGGGTTCGTTACCTTGTTCAATTCCGCGGACGCAGCTACAGTGAGCGCAGCGTTTGCTAACTGTCCAATCGTCACCCGATTGGCCGCTGTGACGTTCCAGTCAAGCTGGTCTGCGTCCACCCCTGCGGTCAAGGCATTCCACGTCAGCGCGTTCCACGTGGCTGAGCCAGCCCAGGAAGCGATGTTCGCCGCGGTCATATCGATGCCCGGCGCAGCCACCGTGTTCAGGATCTGGAATGTCGCAGGGTCTACGGTGAAGTTGCCCGCTCCCGTAGCAATTGCGTCGATAATACGCACATCGTTGAGCGCGATGTCCGTGGTGTTGTCCACGTACAGCACGAAGTAGAACTTGGTGTTCGCCGGCAGGCTCACGGGAGACGTGAGCAGAGTGCCGTTCAAGAGACGCGCCTCTTTCACGATGCTCAAGGCCTGGGGGTTGATCGTGACGATATTCGACGAGGTAAGGCTAACGCCGCCGCCGGTCGGGTCCGTGGCCTGGTTCGTGGCCGCCATGACGGCCGTTCCCCAGGCTGACAGAATGAACGCCAGACCCAGGGCCATGGCATATTGTTTTGCATTGGTTCTCATTGTGCTTCCTCCTTAGAATTTGAAATCCGCTTTGTTTTTCCACTTCAAATCGCGTTTGTACCTTAGTGCAGAAAAGCTATCCCTTTCGCCTCCTTTCCCGATCTATTTCACCTTCACTTGATACCGAAAAGCGAAGGTCGTGTTCGCATTGACATTCAGGACCGCGTTGGCCTGGCCCGATGCGGCCCCCACCGTTATCCTGTCCACGGCATCGAAACGCTCAGGTGATCCCATGGGACTGCATCCTTCCCGTTCTCTTTGAGTACAGCGAGAAACGCCTCTACGACACGTGGATCGAACTGGCTCCCTGCGTGTGCTTTCAGTTCCTTTATCGCGTATTCTTTTCCCGGCGCCTTTCGGTAAGGCCGGTCCGAAGTCATGGCGTCGAACGAATCCATCACCGACACGATTCGTGCTTCCATGGGTATTGCATCTCCCGATATACCGTAGGGATAACCCCTCCCGTCGAGCCGCTCGTGGTGCGCCAGAATAATGGGCGCTACGGACGAGAGAAAGGCGACTTTTTTTACGATCGTCGCCCCCAGGAGCGGATGTTTTTTAATTTCCTCGAATTCCTCCGGTGTCAGTTTCCCGGGCTTTTGGAGGACCTGTTCCCGGACGCCGATCTTGCCGATATCGTGAAGCACCGAGGCGTAGCGCACTATATCCTTTGCCTCTTCATCGAGACCCAGGCAATCCGAAACCCCCATTGCATACTGGATGAGCCGGCCGCTGTGCTGTCCGGTCGTGGCGTCCTTCGCTTCCAACGCCTCGGCGAGCGCCGAGATCGCCTCCAAGTTTGTTTCTTTGAGCTGTTCGAACATGCGGGCATTTTCAATTGCAATTGCCGCCTGACTGGCAAGGGTACTTACGAATTCGAGATCAGCCGTGGTAAAAACACCTTTGCCCTCTTTGTTGTTGATGTTGATAACGCCTATGATTTTTTTCTGAAACTGGATCGGGACGCTGAGCAGGAGCGGGGCTGAAATGAAGGAGTTGGTATCATACCCCCTGCAGTCCCGGCCATTTCTATATCGAGCGTCCTGCTCTATGTCCTCAACAAGAAGCGCCTTGCCTTCCTTGGCAACCCATCCCGCTATGCCTGCTCCTAAGGGAACGCGGACGGTTTGCGCAATCCGCTCATCCAATCCCACGGAGGCCTCGATCACAAGCTCATTCGTTGCCCTGTTCAGGAGCATCAGGGAGACCCTCTTTGCCTTCAATTCCTCGGCGATAAGCCGCATGGTAAACACAAGGAGTTCTTTAATGTTCAGGATGGAATGCATCGCCCGTCCGGAACTGTTGAGCGAGGTCAGTCGTTTTACATGGGACTCCAGGTTTGCTGACCTTGCCTTGAGTTCCTGATGCAGGCGTGCGTTTTCTTCCATGATCTGCCGCTTCTCGATCGCTTTTCCGACTACGTGGGACACAACTCCCAGGTCGTCGAAGGGCTTGAACAGGTAATCGGAGGACCCCAGCCTGAGGGCATCCACTGCCGTTTCTATCGAGGCATTGCTGGTCATGATGATCACGTCGGTCTTTGGATAGAGGGACTTGATCTCGCGCAGCAGCTCAATGCCGTGCGCGTCCGGCAGCATAAGATCGAGCATCACGAGATGACAGGGCCGGACATGAAGGGTATCAAGCATGTCTTTGCCGTTCGACACCGTGGTGGCTGTGTAGCCGTCCTCGTGCAACAGTTCGCTCAATAGTTGTGTGATGGATTCATCATCATCCACCACCAATATTTCATGTTCCCTGCCCATGTCCGCTCCTTTCATACGCTTTTCTGTATGGTTCAATTCCATCACTTGATCTTTACATTGAACCGCAGTGCAAAGGCGGTATGCGCGTTGATCGTCAGGCTTCCATTGGCCTGGCCCGATACGGCCCCTACCGTAATCCTGTCCACTCCCGCCGGGGCGCCTGTATCCTGGGCCGAGCCCGCATCCCCGTCCACGGCGTCGGATAGAGCGGTGCCGGTGCCCGGATCTGTTGCGTCGAAGAGCTGCTTGTCCGTGGCCGTGTCCGCTGGCGGCGATGCGGCAAGCGTCCGGACCAGACTTCCGCTTACATAATCAAACCCGGTCTGATCGAGAAGGTCGTTGATCCTGACATCCGTCACCTGGCCCGCGGTGGTGTTCTTTACATAGATCAGAAACACGAGGGTCGCTCCGGCCGGCGCTGACACCGGCGAGCCGAGGGGAGCGGACCCGTTCAGGTTCCAGGTCTGTTTGACGATGGCCAGGGTTGGTAGTGTGCAAGTATAGTTGGCGCCGAACTCGGAGGTGTTGTTGCCGGCGTCGGTGGCCGTGCCCGTGATCCTGTCGCCGACATTCAGACCCTTGCCCGTAACGTCGAGGGAACCGCTGAAATTGCCGTTGGCATCGGCGGTCAGGAATCCCAGATAGGTCTGCCCCTCTCCATAGCCGGTGGGGTCGTTGTCGGCCTTGAAGAGCTCCACCCGGGCGTTGGCAAAAGTTGCCTGGTTCGGAGCGCTTCCCACATAACCCGACACGGTCAGCGTCGTCCCGGAGAGCGAAGCCAAGGTGGACACGGGAAAGTCCATGAGCAGGTTCGGCTGCCCTGCTGTCTTGGTTCCATTATTGGCGGTCACGCCGTTGGCGCCCAAATCGATCCCAAGACCGCTGCCGGTGGCATTGGTATTGGAATAGATCGAGTTCCCGAGAATGGCGTTGCCGGTGCTGGCGCCCTGCACCATCACGCCCCCGGCCGTGCTGCCCGAGATGAGATTGCCGGCATTGGCCGCGGTGCCGCCCACGGTGTTGTTGCTCGCTCCGCCCGTGATGTTGACCCCATAGCCGCCGCCCAACGCGAGCGTACCGGAGGCGTCCGTACCTAGGAAGTTGCCCTGGACCACGTTGCCCGTCGCAGTGGCCGTATTGAGGTCGACGGCGTCGAAAGTATTCCCGGAGATGACGTTCCCCGCGCCGGCCGCCGTCCCCCCGATCGTGTTGTTGGCCGTGGAGACGTAGACGCCGCCCGCATTGGCGACCGCGGCAGTGCCCGCCGCGTTGAGCCCGATGTAGTTGCCTTGGACCACGTTTCCGGTGGCGCCTGCGTTGCCGATCAAGACCCCGTAGCTGCCGCCTGGGGTGTGGCCTGAGATGACGTTGCGCGAGGCCGCGGTCGTGCCGCCGATGGTATTTCCCGCAGCGCCGTCGATCATGACCCCATGGTTGCCGTTCCCGGCCCCGGCGGTGCCGCCGGCGTTCGTGCCGATGTAGTTGCCCGCGATGACGTTGTTGGCGCTGGCGACATACACGCCATAGCTGCCGAAGCGGTTGATGACCAGGCCGCGGATGGCGCTGCCGGCGCTCCCGATGCTGAGGCTGAGGCCCCTGGTGGCCCCGCCGGCTCCCGTCCCGTTCAATTCGATGATCGGGACACTGCCCCAGCCAGGTTGTTTCTGAGCGTCGAGGACCATCACCGTGGAAATGGCGGGCAGTGCCGACGTAGGGCTGATGGTCGCGACGCCGCCGGTAAAGTAATTGTTGGAGGCTCTCAACCCCGAAGCGGCCGTCCCGTTGCTGATCATGAAAACGGCATTCTCTTTTGCGGCGACCAGCCCTGACTGAGCAAGGGACGCATCACCGGTCAGGGTGTTGGCGTTGGTGATAAACTGCCTCAGACTCCCCTGACCGGTGTTATTGATGTTGACAATGGTGTCGAAATTAAAGCCGAAATCCATTCCCGTGATGCTGGAGGATTCGAGCGTCACATTGGTGATCGACTGGGCCGTGCCGCTGCAGCCGCCGCCCGTGAATACGCCGGTGGTCGTGTTCATCGTGCAGCCAGCCGCGCCGTTGCCCGCGTCAGCAACCGCTGGGTTCTGACCGCCGACGTAGTCCGTTACTGCCACGGCTGAGCCGCTCGATGCATTGGTGCGGTAGGTCTGCACCGGCAACAATCCGGCCACGTAGCCGGTGCGGGACGACGTGACCGTGGCGTTGACCACGCGGACCGTATAATTACCTGCAGCAATGCCGGAGAAGGTATAGGTGCCTGCAGCGTTGGTCGTGGTGAAGGTGACATAGGTGCCGGCGTTGTTGTACAGTTCGACCCGGGCCCCGGAGCGGACCACGCCGGAGGAGGCGGCCTGGTCCCGGCCTGCCCCGCCGCCGTAGTTCACGTCCTCGAACACGATGCCGCTGAGCGCACCCACGACGATGAAGTTGGGGCCGAATTCGGATGTGTTGTTCGTTGTGTCGGTGGCGGTCCCGGTGATCCTGTCGCCGCCGACCAGGCCCTTGCCCGAGACGTCGATGGACCCGCTGAAGTTGCCGTTGGCGACGGAAGTGGTGAGGAAGCCGAGGTAGGTCGGTCCCTCGCCATAGCCGCTGGCGTCGTTGTCGCTCTTGAAGATCTCGACACGGCTGTTGGCGAACGCCGCCTGGCCCGCAGCGCTTCCCACGTAACCGGCTACGGTCAACGTGGTGCCGCCCAGGGAGGCCGACGTGAAGACCGGGAAGTCCATGCCTGTGTTCGGGAGCGTGCCGGCCTTGGTGCCGTTGTTCAACGTCACGCCGTTGGCGACCAGGTCGATGCCCAGGGCGCCGTTGCTGAAGATGCTGTTGCCCAGGACCGCGTAGCCCGAGGTGCCGTTACCAGTGATGCTCACGCCGATGGTGGTGTTGTAGGCGATCACGTTGCCGGTGCCGGCGGCGGTGCCGCCGATGGTGTTGTTGGCCGCGCCCATCTCGGCATACACGCCCACCGCGTTGGGAACGCCTGCGTCTCCTGCGACATTGGTGCCGATATAGTTGCCGATGACGACGTTGAAGTCGGTATTGTTTTGCGTAAAGCGGATGCCTTCTCCGCCGTTGCCCGAGATGACGTTGCGATGAGCCGCGGTCGTGCCGCCGATGGTGTTGTTGGCCGACCCGCCAATGATGGCGATGCCCTGGTTGGCGTTGGGCACTGCCGCTGTGCCTGCGGCGTTCAGCCCGATCAGGTTGCCCTGGACTAGGTTGCCGGTGGAGACCGCATCCAGCTGGACGCCGTCGACCGTGTTGCCCGAAATGAGGTTGCCGTCGTTGGCGCCGGTGCCGCCGATCAGGTTGCCCGTACTCGCCCTGACGTATATGCCGACCAAGTCGCCGTCGACGCTATTGCCATCCGCCGAGGTGCCGAGGTAGTTGCCCGCGAACGTATTGTTGTCGGAGTCCACATAGATGCCCCTCTGGGCAAAGCCGCGGACGATCAGGCCGCGTATGGTGCTGCCGGAGCCACCCACAGCCAGCTCCAGACCGTTCACATTGCCGGCGCCGGCGCCGTTCAGATCGACGACCGGCTTATTCGTCCAGCCGGGCTGGAGCTGCGCATTCAACACCATCGGCGTCGTGAGGACCGTGAGCGCCGACGCCGGGCTGATCGTCGCCACGCCGCCGGCAAAGTAGTTGTTCGCCGCCCGGAGGCCTGCCGCCGCCGTGCCGTTGCTGATCATGAAGACGGCGTTCTCCTTGCCGGCCACCAGCCCCGACTGGGACAATGACGCGTCGCCGCCCAGGGTGTTGGCGTTGGTGATGAACTGCCGCAGGCTCCCCTGGCCGCTGTCGTTCTTGTTGACGATGCTGTCGAAATTGAATCCGAAGTCCACTCCCGTCACGCTGGCGCCGCTTAGGGTTACCGGCGCGAAGGCATGGGCTGTCCCCGAGCCACTCCCGGAGAAGACGCCCGTCGTGGTGTTCAGGACCCAGCCTGCAGCAGCGTTGCCTGCGTCCGCAACCGCCGGATTCTGGCCTCCTACGTAGTTGGTCACATCCACGGCCGTGCCCGTGGATGCGTCGGTCCGGTAGGTAAGGACGGAACGGAGAGCAGTGGTGCCCCCCCGAGAGGAAGCGAAGGTTCCGGAGCTGACCACGCGGATCGCATAGCTTCCGGCAGTGACGCTGGCAAAGGTATAGAGCCCAGAGGTGTTCGTAGTAGTCGAGATGATGAACGCGCCCGTGCTCGAGTTGAACAATTCGACGCGGGCGTTCGGCCGGGCTGAGCCGCCGTTGGCGGAAGCCGTGGCCCAGTTACGGCCCGCCCCACCGCCGTAGTTCACGTCCTCGAAGACGGTGCCGGAAATGTTCACGCCGGTAACGCCGTCAGTACGGATCGATACGGCGCCGATCTCCCATTGACTTGAAGCACCGCACGTGCCGGTCATGATCACAGACGCCGCGCCGGGCTCTGATGTTGAACCTCCCAGCATAGTGACATTGCTGGCCGACCATTGTGATGTTTGCCCCGCTCCAACGATGTTTGCCGTTGTATTTTTCCAATACTGAGCATCGATTACCAGTTCGCCGGCCGCGCTCGCCGCTGTGACAGAGGCTGTCAAGCCGGTGCCGGTTGCGCTGACAAAGGCGCCGGTAGGCGTGGTCTGGTGCACGCCATTGAAGGTGGTGGCGCCGCCCGCTGCGGGGGTGCTGCCGGAGAAGCTTGCCACCACGTTTGCCGTGCCCACCGTGGGATTAATCAGGCGCCAGATCTCGATTGCGTGATTACCCGTGCCTCGTCCGACCTGCGTCAGGGCAACGCCGCCGTAGGTAACGCCGGTAACATTAGCGCCAAGGCCATCAATGGCAAGTTCTACAAACAAGACGCGATTGGTGCCGGCGGCCACAGTATGCGACCAGGTCAGGCTTGTGGCGTTTAGGGTTTGGGCGGATGAGATAGTGCCATTGGCGGTGATGGCGGCGCTTGCGCTGGAACCGGAGAAAAGCACCGTACCGAGGATCAGTGCAATCAGGCCATGGGATGTACTATTCCGTTTACTCTGCATTATGTTTCCCCCGACAAATCTCCGTATCAAACTGACCTGTCTCCACTTGTGGTGTGAACCGAATTTCATTCGCATGCTGAATAAATCAATATAATTAGCTATATTATAGACTATTTTTAATTGTTTTACTAATTTTTCTAGTTTTTTAATATATCGTTTTCCCTTCTTGCGTCGTGAAAAAGGTTCGAATATTCTTTCCCGGATCTCTATTAAGCAATTGCATTGCCACATCAAGTGCATTGAAATTACAGGGTATTTTTTACGGGTACGATTGAGGAAGCGGACAACCTGTCATGGAGAATGACAAGTTGTCCTTGAATCCAGGAGCGAGCGCATTCCCAGAAGTTTGCTGCGGGGTTAGCGAGCGATGAGGATAAACATACAACCCTGAGGATCGAAGATTCCCTGCAGCCTGCTGCAGGGAGTTTCAAGAGGTCTTAGAGGGGAAGGGTTATGGGGAACGTGGCGCCCTGTCCGGGGTCTGAACTGACCTCGATGGTGCCTTGGTGATTGGCAATGATCCGGTGGGCGATGGAGAGACCGAGTCCGGTGCCGAGGGAAGCGTGACAGGACATCATCACCACTGCCAAATCGGGATAGTCCCTCTTGACATGCTTCAGAAATTGAAGGCCGTCGATTCCGGGAAGGACCATATCGACGGGGGCGATATCCATGGCACCGCTTCGCAGGACAGATAGGCCATCTTCCGCGGTTGGAGCCATCGATAGCAGCATTATTGAGGAAAGTTGAGGAGCGGGTTTGGCAGGAGGGTGAATAGAAGAAGGATAAAGGTTTAAGGTTTCTCCAAAGCTCAAGACCTACTTCATGTCCTTGCGGGAAACATGCTCTTCATTCCTTTCTTCGTTTTCTTCGTGTCCTTCGTGGTGAAAGAACTATTTTTAATGCTCATCTTTCGTCATTTCCCTCCGATCGAGAGTTCTTTGATGCGGAGGGTCGGGCTGCCGATCCTGCCGGAAAAGCGCAGGTCGCTGCAGACGGCATCCACGTTCTTCATGAGGTCAAGGATGTTCCCCGCAATGGTGATCTCCCTCACCGGATAGGCTTTCTTTCCCTGTTCGATCCAGAATCCCGTGGCGCCCACGGAAAAATCGCCCGAGATCGGGTTCGCCGTGTGCGCGCCCATGATCTCGGTGACCAGGAGCCCCCGCGGTGTCGAGGCAATGAGTTCCTCGGGCGAGACCGGGCCCGGGGCGATATAGAGGTTCGTGACGCCCACTCCCGGGACACCCTTGAAGCCGCCCCGGACGCCGTTCCCCGTTGACTCAGTGCGGTCCTGGTTCGCCGTGCGGGCGTTGTGCAGGAACAGCGCGAGCACGCCCCGGTCGATGACCGTCTTCTTCCTGGCAGGCACCAGCTCGTCGTCAGACGGGGCGCTCCCCAGCCCGCCTTCCAGCAGGCCGTCATCGTATATCGTGATCAGCGGCGACACTACTTCCGAACCCAGCCTGCCGCTGAAGAGCGACTTCTTTTTCTGGACGTTCTCTGCGGAGAAACCGCTCGCGATGATGGAGAGGACCTCTTCCGCGACACTTGCCTCAAGTACCACCGGGGCCTTTACCGAATCGATGCGGCAGGCGCCGAGCAGGTCCAGGGCCTTCCGCGCGGCCTTTCGGCCCGTCTCCTCGATGTCCAGCTTGCCGTAGTACCGCTTCACGTCGTATTCCCACCCTGCCTGGGACTCCCCCTTCTCCTCGGCGACCACCTCAATGCTCGCCGACGCGACCGTCCCCCGGTAGGATATCGATGCCCCGTGGCTGTTCGCGATCAGGGTCTCCGCCCGGGAAAAACCGGCCGACGCCTTGCGGATGCGACGGACCCGCGGGTCCGCGGCATAGGCTTCGCGCTCCATGGCCATGACGCGGCCGATCTGCTCCTGCTCCGAAAGCGCGACGATGGACGGATCGAAGATGTTCACGGTCTGATAGGGTGATGAAGGTCGTGCGGGAATGATCGCGAAGGGATCGGGCTCGGTGTTCCGGGCCCCGCTTACCGCTGATCGGGCAAGCTCCCGGAGGGACGGCTCCGTGAGGTCCGTGGTGTAGGAAAAGCCTGTCCGGCCGTTGACCAGCACGCGAAGCCCGACGCCGATGTCCCGGGCGCGTTCGAAGGCATCGACCTTCTGGTCCTTGACCTCGATGGTTGTGGACGTTGAACTACGGAGGAAGACCTCGGCAGCGTCTGCCTTGAGGTCCCTGGACAGGGAAAGGATCTTGTCTGCGGTCCGATCATCCATGCTCTGCTCCCGGCGTCCCTTGCCCCGCCCTGAAGGGGCCTTCATCGCGCGTGGTTCGCGACGGTTATTCGAAATAGCTGGCCGAGGCCGAGTCCGATTCCCAGACCGTGACGCTGGCTACCTCGATGTTGTCGTCGTTGAGCTTCTTCGCCAGCGTGTCATAGATCCACTTGGCGAGGTTCTCCGATGACGGATTGATCTGCGTGAACGGGAAGATGTCGTTCAGGAAGGTGTGTTCGAGCTGGTCCAGCACGTCGCGGAGGGCCTTTTTGAGGTCGTGGAAGTCGATCGCCAGCCCCTGCTCGTTCAGCCGTTCCGCGGTGACGGCCACCGTCACCCGCCAGTTGTGGCCGTGGAGGTTCTCGCACTTGCCCTTGTAGCCCCGGAGCTGGTGCGCCGCCGCGAACTTGGATTCAACCATCAATTCATACATGGCGGTGATAATAAGTCAGCGATGGGGAAAAGTCAACAGTGAAAAGGAACGGGTCGCATTTTTTGCTGGATAATTGGGGGATTTTTCGCTATTCTACCGGTCATGAAACAGCTCAACAAGGTGTCCCTGTTCAAAGACCTGTCCGCCGCGGAGTTCAAGGAGCTCGAGCCCTATCTCTCCACGTCCACCTACCGGAAGAAGGAGACCATTTTCTCCGAAGGCGAACCGCCGGAGTGGTTCTACCTCGTCCTCACCGGCAAGGTGAAGATCACCAAGCTCTCGCACGAAGGCAAGGAGATCATCCTGGAGGTCATATCGCCCACCGACATCTTCGGGGGCGTTGCCGTCATCAAGGGGTTCCCCTACCCGGCCAACGCCGTTGCCATGGAGGACTCGGAGGTGCTGAAGATATCCCGCAAGAACCTCATGCGGCTCGTCGACCGGTTCCCCAACCTCATGTACTGCATGGCGATGCAGATGGGCGAACGCATGAAAAGCTCCTACGATTCCCTCAAGAACATCGCCCTCGAGCGGGTGGAGGCGCGGATCGCGGCGCTGCTCCTCAAGCTCGCCGGCAAGGTCGGCATCGACACGAAGGAAGGCACGATGATCGACATGCGCCTCACCAAACAGGACGTGGCGGATATGGTGGGCACCACGGTGGAGACCTCCATCCGCACCTTCAGCAAGTTCAAGAAGCAGGACCTTGTCACCGAGGTGGACGGCAAGATCGTCATCAAGGACAGGGAAAGCCTCGCCGCCTTCTCCTCGTGACCTAGCCGGGCTGTTCGACCGGCGGCATGAGGGTCTTCAGCATGTTGTAGAAGAACAGCAGGATCGAGACCATCTCCAGCGCCCCGGCGAGCACGGTGGCTGCGACCAGGGTGTCAGACGGACGGTAGACGTTGAGCGTGTAGAACACGAGCATCGCCACCAGCCCGATGTTGGCGATCCAGAACTGGGCCTCTCCCAGCTTCTTGCTGTACATCTGCCGTCCCATGAACTTCGGCAGGATGTGATACCCCACGCCGTAGATCATCATGGACACCCAGCCCAGCATGTTCAGATGAGAGTGCACGAATTTGAGGGACATGGCCTTCTCACTGCCCAGCATGGCGATCCCCACCAGCGCCGCCACCCCGAGATACACGATGCTCATGATGATGAACCTGCGAACAAAATTGTCCATTGCGGACCTCCTTGGTCAGTATTGAACGCAAGTATACCAGATGGCCGAACGGCCTGCTATGACCTTTGTCATAACCCTTGAACCTGCCACGCTTGAATCCAGGAGCGAGCGCATTCCCCGCAGCTTGCTGCGGGGTTAGCGAGCGATTAGAATAAACATTCAACCCTGAGGATCGAAGATTCCCTGCAGCTTGCTGCAGGGAGCCTCAATTTTCAATCCTATTATATGATGTACGTCATACCATTCCCCGCAGGATCTGGTAGGATAGGACCATATCGAGCTCAAGGAGGATGCCATGCTTGCAGAAAAAAAGAAGGTGACCAAGGATACCCTGATCGGAGACGCCATTAAGAACGTGCCTGGAGCAAAGGCCGTCATAGAGAAATACTTCGGCAACGGATGCTTCACCTGCCCGGGGATCAATGTGGAATCGATCTCCTTCGGCGCCATGATGCACAATCTCGATCCGGACAAGGTCGTCGCCGAGATCAATGCAGCCCAGGAGGGATAACATGGCAACGCCTGAACTGAAGTGCTTCATCTGCGGCTCCGAGGACACGGAAAAGACCTATCTCCCTTGCTACCACGAAGGCAAGGAAAAGATCGTCTGCACCCGCTGCCTGCCCATGCTCATTCACGGCGCCCACTAGCACGGGCCTTCTTCACTGCCTGCACCCCGGCCATGCCTGTATCCGCCGGGGTCTTTCTTTATCTCCTTGTTGTAAAAAGTATGGAAATCGAGCGGCGATATTGGTAGACTGACCGCATGAAGAACGAACTTGCCATCGTACTCGTGAGCGGCGGCATGGACAGCTGTGTAACGGCCGCCGTCGCCGGCCAGGACCACCGCCTGGCGTTCCTGCACGTTAACTACGGACAGAGGACCGAAGCGCGCGAGCTCCGGGCGTTCAACGAGCTTGCGGACGTCTACAAGGCGGAAAGGCGTCTCAGCGTGAGCATCGAGCACCTGAGGGTCATCGGCGGATCGAGCCTTACCGACACGGGTATTCCCATCCCTGAAGCGGATTCTTCCCGTTCCGCAATCCGCATTCCGCAATCCGCAATTCCTTCGACCTATGTCCCGTTCCGGAACGCCCATCTGCTTGCGATCGCCGTTTCCTGGGCGGAGGTCATCGGCGCGAAAAAGATCTTCATCGGCGCCGTCGAAGAGGACAGCTCCGGCTATCCCGACTGCCGCGAGGTCTTCTACCAGGCCTTCAACAGAGTGATCGAGACCGGAACGAGGCCGGAGACGCGGGTCGGGATCGTCACGCCCCTTATCCATATGAAGAAGTCGGAGATCGTAAGAAAAGGCGCCGCGCTCGGAGCGCCGTTCGAGCTTACCTGGAGCTGCTACCAGAACAGCGAAAAGGCCTGCGGACGGTGCGAGAGCTGCGCGCTGCGTTTGAAAGGGTTCCGGGAGGCGGGAGCGAAGGACCCGATCCCCTATGAGGAGCGGGCCCCGGGATCCTGATCAGAAGGTATACACAAAGCTGGTCACCAGCAGCATGACGGTCAGCAGGATAAGCACGGCCACGGTGAACCAGGTGATCACATTCATCCGCTTCGTATTCACGAACTCGCCCATGATCGACGCGTCGTTGACCAGCCGCAGCATGATGATCAGCACGGCCGGCAGGAGCATGCCGTTGATGGTCTGCGACAGGAACATGATCTTGATGAGCGGCGCGTTCGGAAGCATGATCACCCCCGCCCCGATAACGATGAACGCCGTATAGAACCCCAGGAACTGCGGCGCCTCCCGGAACGTCTTGTTGATCCCCGATTCCCACCCGAAGGCCTCGGAAAGCCCATAGGCCGTTGCCAGCGGAAGCACGAACGCCGCGAGGAAGGACGCGTTCAGCAGGCCGACGGCGAACAGATGGGAAGCGAAATCGCCGGCGAGGGGCCGGAGCGCCTGTGCTGCGTTCTCCGCGGAATCGACGACCACGCCCGACGGGTGCAGGATGGTCCCGGTGCTGAGCACGATGAAAAAGGCGATGAAGACGGTCATGAAGGAGCCGGCGTAGACGTCGAACTTGGCATACCGGTACTCGTCGATTCTGACCCCCTTGTCCACCACGGCCGACTGCAGGTAGAACTGCATGTAGGGCGTGATCGTCGTCCCGACCATCGTGATGAAGAGCAGGAAGTAGTCCTTGTCGAGCCGGATGTGCGGGACCGCGATCTGCCTGGCCACTTCCCGCCACGGAGGATTCGACAGGACGCCCGAGAACACATAGGTGAGATAGATCAGGCTGATGACGATCAGGAACCGCTCGACCTGTTTGAAATTTCCCTTCACCACCACGAACCAGACGACGAATGCCGATACCGGAACGGAGACGTTCTTGTGCACGCCGAAGAGCTCCATGCTCGCCGCGATCCCGGCGAACTCGGCGATGATGACGGTGACATTCGCGAAAACGAACAGCGCCATAATGGCAAGCGTCACGCGGATGCCGAACTGTTCCCGGACCAGGTCGCCGAACCCCTTGCCGGTCACGACCCCCATCCTGGCGGACATCTCCTGGATCACGGCCAGGGCGAACAGCATCAGCACCAGCGCCCACAGGAGCCCGTATCCCTCCCGCGCGCCCATGATGGAATAGGTGGCGATGCCGCCGGCATCATTGCCCGCGTTGCCCGCGATGAACCCCGGCCCGATCACGGAAAGGACCGCGAGGAAGCGGTTGTTCACGAACGAGCTCTTGATGCGCTCAACTAGTCTCACGGATCGACCTCAGCGGCAGCGGCCACACATTGACGTTGGTGAGGAGTACGGACAGCGGGCAGCGGACGCGGAACCGCACTGGACCGGCCGGGCTACAGTTTCCTTCTTCTTTTCCGCGACGCCGTGGGAAGGAGAAAGTCCACAACGTCATCCACCGTCACGATCCCGCGCAGCACCATGTTCTCGTCGACAACGGGAGCGGCAAGCAGGTTGTACTTCGAGATGAACTCGGCCACATCTTTCTCCCCGGTCTCCAGGGGGAGCGTCTTGACCGGCGACCTCATGATGTCCCTGATCAAGGTCTCCGGCCTGGCGAGGATCAGGTCCTTCAGCGTCACCACGCCCATCAAACGCTCGTTATCGTCGAGGATATACAGATAGTAGACGGTCTCGACGTCGGGGGCCTCGAGCCGGAGCTCCCGGATGGCGTCCTCAACGGTCATGTCCGGCGGGAACGCCAGGAATTCGGTGGTCATGAGGCCGCCCGCCGTGTCCTCTTCGTGCTCGAGCAGTTCCCGGACATCCTCCGCTTCCTCCTTTTCCATGAGGCCGATGAGTTCCCTGGCCTTGTTCTCAGGCAGGTCGCCGAGCACGTCCGCGGCCTCGTCGGGCGGCATCTGTTCGAGGATATCCGAGGCCTTTTCCTTGGACATGTCGTCGATGATGTCCGCCTGCACGCTGGGTTCCAGCTCGTGGAGGGCCTCGGCCGCGGTCTCCACGTCGAGGGTCCCGAAGATCGCCGTCCGCTCCTTCTGCGATACCTCGCTGATGATCTCCGCGAGGTCGGCCGGGTGCAGCTTGGATG
>Ga0102851_10000063_pt1 | contig 40349 bp, 89 predicted proteins | sample Mud3Dept3metaG_FD_79558 | JGI IMG/M metagenome (GOLD analysis project Ga0102851, IMG submission 79558) | Freshwater wetland microbial communities from Ohio, USA, analyzing the effect of biotic and abiotic controls - Mud 3 Core 4 Depth 3... | ecosystem: Environmental > Aquatic > Freshwater >... | reverse complement strand
GGTGCTATGGGTACAGCTATGAATGAACCACTTTTGAAGGGGGATGTTGTTGCTAATTTCTATGGGTTTCCTAGAAAATTTAGGATAGAAACTAAAGTAGGTTATGGAGGTGACACACAACTAACAGTAAAAAAGGAGTGGATTAATAAGATTATTGAAGAGGCTAATGAGACTTATTCTTATCCTGTAGTAGCGTGCAAATTCTCAGGTGCTAGGAAATCTGATGGGGTTCAGTATTTTATAATTTTAGATTTTAACACGTTTTGTGATATAATTAATTATGCTAATAATCTAAAAAAGGAGCTAGATTTACTGTATGAAAAGCTAGAAAAAGAAGATGAATGACTTAACTGTATGGGATTCTATAAAAAGAATATACAAGGAGAATTTTAATATACCTGATGCTGTCATTGAGTATTACTCTACTTTTGAAATACTGAAGAAATGCATATCAGGTTATAGTAATTTAAGAATCTCATACGGTATGAAGGATGATCTAAAGTATATTAAGGAAGTGCTGTTCTATAGTTTAGGGTTTGAAGGTTGGGAAGTAGACCTTGACTTCTCACCAATAGCGGTGTATAATAGGTGTAACAATAACTATGAGAGGTATAGACAGGACATTCTGATGATAAGCAGTATAACACCAGATTCAGCTATAGAGATTTCATACTTATTGTGTAGAAGATATAAGGAGATAGAAAGGGAAATAAACAAATATGTCGTATAAGATTGAGTTACCTGATGTTGATGAGATGTTTAAATTAGTGGATAAGATTACAGATTTGAGTTATAGAAAATCTATGTTAGAATTGGAGATAACATTTGAAGAGTCTAGAATAGTAAAATTAGCATCATCAGATTCATCCTATTATCAAGGTGGTAAACCACCATCTGTAGCGTTTATTAATTCTACATGGAAGAACACTGGTTTTAATAATGAGTTGAAACCTAAGCGTGAAGAATTAGCTAAGGTATCCGCTGATTTGGAAAGTGCCAGATTGAAATTCCAATTATACAAAGAACTGGTTGGTCTGTATAGGACTCAATCAGCAAATGAAAGAAGTGCTGTAGTCTAAATGTCCTGGTATGTGCGTAGGTTGTTACTGGATAGAGATAGTATCCGAAGTTCTATAGTCACCAATTATGGGGTCTTGGATAACTGTACCTATGATGTTAGTACAGATGATCTAGATTGGATAGATAATTTTGCTTATCAAATCTACAGTTTTGATTCTGATGTGTACAACGATCTAATGATAGTGGAAACTAAGATTAAAGAACTAACAGATTGTGGTATGATATCTAAAGATGAGCTAAACATACTTGATCAGGTAATGTCCGGTAAGAGTATTGCACAAGTAGTCAGGTCTGAAGGTGTAGTAAGACTTACAATAAGTAGGAAGTTCAATGATGTTTGTTCTAGGATAGCCTTTCATTTAGGAGGCATATTTACTGATGATGGGTATTTGTACTATATGGCTAATAAATATCACCTTCATAAAGAGCAGATATCCAAACTAAAAAATATTATGAGCGAGGAAAAATGAGTATAGTTGATGAAGTATTAAAATCAAAAAAACTAAAAGAAGAATTAAGATGTGTACACAGGCATACTATTGATGAACACCCAGTTTGTTTTGCTAGAGGTAGAATCAAGTGGCCCGATGACAAGACCTTTTCTAAAATTACTGGAGAGGCTTGGTATGATTATCCTGGTTATAGGATAGCTTATGCTGATATTGAAGTTGATAATTTGAACGCTGATTTCGGGACTGTATTGTGCTGGTGTATAAAGCAGAAGGATGGTGACATTGTATCTAGTATTATAACTAAAGAGGAGTTGTTCAATGGTACTGGTGATTACAGGGTAATTAAAGAGTTTATTGATGAGATTTCTAAATATAAGATTGTTGTAGGTTACTATAGCTCACGTTTTGATATACCGTTTATGAGGAGTAAAGCTTTATACTACGATTTGGACTTCCCTGCTTACGGGGACTTGTTCCAATGGGATATGTACTTTACAGTCAGGGATAAGCTAGCCTTATCTAGGAACTCACTTGATAATGTATGTAGTTATTTGGGCATAGAAGGTAAGACTCCTCTGGATAAGGATGTGTGGAGAAAGGCTAAATATGGGGATAAAGAATCTATAGATTTGGTCTTGACACACTGCGAATATGATGTTATAATTACTGAGAAGTTACATAACAGATTAGAGTTTATTAGAAAATGGGTAAAATCATCTATTTAGAAAGGATACAGATATGGAAGAACTAATAAAAGACGACATTGTAGGTTATTCAGTGGTGACAGATACTAGGTGTACTAAGGGTAAAGATGGTTATTGGATAGTTGAACAGACCTTAACTCAAAGCCGTACCAAGGATGGTGAAGACTGGGAGACTAAGAAGATCAGTATGAAGGCTACAGATAAGAATTTGGAGAGGGCATCTGATATCACAGCAATGTCCATCCTGTTGTATCTAGAAAGGATAGATGGCGATCTGTTTAATGAACAGAAGGAAGATGAAATTCCAGAAGGGAAAGGAGGTTATATACAATGAGTGATGATATGAGGACAAGCCCTACTCCTAAGAAATCTAAAGTAGATGGAGAAATGAGTTTTCCAAAAGCTATTGAACTGGTTATTGTTGGTAAAAAGTTTACCAGGACTGAGTGGAAAAGCAATGAAATCTACATGTACTTAGATAACGGAGATTTAAAGATCAAGCTTGAAGACGGAGATCACTTCTTCCGTATCAGAGAAGTGGATATGGTAGCTACAGATTGGGTAGTGGTGTAATGAATAATATCCAAGTGTTTAAGTTGGATGACTTAGAAACTATAATTATAAAGAAGAATAAAGGTAGCAAATTCTTTGTCACCACTTCTGATTCCTTTATTATATCTACATTCAACTTTTACGCACTATTAAAATTTATGCTATTCAGAGGTTTAATTTCCCCCAAAGTTTTAGAAGGATTATTGAGTGAGTATAGAGAGGAATGATTATGCAAGCAACTGGACAAGTTAAGTCAGTAACCATGTGGGAAGAGGCATACCCATCTAAATCTGTTATCGTATTACTATCGGGTAAGGCTGGTGTGGGTAAGACGTATATAGCTGATAAGCTTATAAGTTTATTTAAAAAGTCTGGTTACATAGCTCACATTAGAAGTTTTGCTGATGGCATAAAAGATTGTGCAATTGATTACTTCAATTGGGATTCTGAAAAGAATAAAAGAGGCAGAAAACTTTTACAAAATATCGGTAATATTGGTAGAGAATATGATAAAGATGTTTGGGTAAAAAGGTTAGTAAGAGCGTTTGAAGATAATATTTATTTGTATGATGTGTATGTAGTTGATGACTGGCGCTTTGAGAATGAAAGAGATTATCTTGAAAAACTCAATGACTTTTACATCATAGCGGTTAGAGTAGAGTCTAATATCAGAGGGGGTTTACAAGGAGACTTAGCAGAAGATGTCTCCGAAAACTCTTTACCTGAAGATTTAACTTATTATGATTTTATTGTAGAAAATAATGAAGAAGATTTAACCGAATCTTTAAAGTTGATTATAAATTATATTGACAAAATGGAGGTCAAAGATGGATGAGATGTTACTCAATGGCGGTTTGGCTATGCTTATTTTGGAGATTGTGAAGTGGGTTATTCGTTACGTTAAGAAAGACCCAAACTACAACTTCCCAACAATCTTTTATGGTGTAGCTATTCCTGTCCTGAATATATTGGTTATACCTTTGCTAGCCCTATTAGGTGTACAGTCTGTATCCTTACCTACTGATTGGGTAGGTTGGATTCGTTCGGCTATGCTGGTAGGGGTTAGCTCTTTAGTATCCCTGTTATTCTATGGCGGCGGGTACAAGAAACTCAAAGATTACAATACTGCTCTGAAAGATGCCAAAGCCTTAGAAGAGGGGGAAGGATAACATGTGCGGTTGCCCGATCTGTCAAGGTGATTATTTTTCTGTAGATAAAGATGTATGTGATAAACATGCTGATACCTGGATAGTTACTGTTTGTGCTTATTGTAATAGACCTGTATTCAGTACTGAATCAGGGATATGTACCTATCACGCCAGGATGGGACAATCTAATCATGGTTCTAATAAAGATAAAAGAGCACCTCTCAGAAGGTATGGGTTAGAAAATTGACCCTTGACAGATCGGCACCTCTATACTATACTAAGTATAGAAAGGACATGTTATGAGAATAGGCTTAGATGATTTTGTAGAACAGAATTATATCGGAGATTGGGTACTTGATGATAACGTGCATGTGGATAGAGACACTATGCTGGATGAGCTAAAGCTTATTGCTGAACTACCAGAGGAGTTCTCAATCAACTTGTATGACGCTATGCTAAAAGCTAACCTCTATGGTATAGAGACTGATACTATAGAGAGACTTATTAGGAAGTCATTTCACCTAGCTAAGTTAGAAAAAGAGTATAGTGATATCTGTAAAAGATGCGAGAAGTTTATAAAATGAAATGTGATAACTGTAATTCTTGTCTTGGAATTTATAATCTGGAGATAGAGGGTCTGAATAGACTTTATTGGTATTGTAGTTTATGCAATAAGGTTTATAAGCTAAACTATGGTAAGAAGTATGAAATTATTGTTGAACCAGAGAGAAAAGAAATTACAGACAAAATCCTAATAAAGATAAAGGAGATGAAGTATGGCTAAATTCAACCTGTCGAAACTTTACCACGCGTTACGTAGAGAAAGTCATCGTCGTAGAGATGAAAAGGTTATTGATAGAAGAACTGTTGAATCTATTCCTGAAGAACTGGTTGAAGATAAAAAAGTTAAAAAAGAAAAGAAGACCAGATAATGTCTAAGAATGCTGATATTCTTGAAAGCTTAATCGAAGAGGATTTCGGTCTTCAAACTAAAGATGGCTCACGTTGGGGCAAATCTGAAGAACATTCATCCCTGGTATTAGATAAAGATAAAGGGATTTTTTATTGGAATGCTCAGGGGATTGTAGGAGACCCATTGGTTTATCTAACTCAGGTTAGAAAGCTGAGCTTTTTAGACGCTAGAGAATATCTAAAGAGATTCGATTATCAAGGTACTTATGTTTACACTATTCAAACTAAGAAAGAGGATGTAGTTGTATACCCAAAGTTGGTGGATGTATTCTATGAGCAGGGTCTTGATAAGAGAGATTATTTTTATAGGAGAGGTTTAAAAGATTCTACCATTGACAGATTTCAACTAGGCTGGTATAATGATTATAATATGGTTCCGTTTTTTGATAATGGTGCGTTCAGGAATTTTCAAATGAGGCAGGATAATCCCAGTAAACGAATCAAGGGGTTTTACCGTAATATTGGGCCTCTGATGTTCAATCCTGATGTACTCAAAACTACAGATGATGTTTATTATGTGGAAGGGCCAGTTGATGCTATGATCTTAGTACAGAATGGTTTACCAGCTATCTCTACTAATTGTGGAGGAGGTTACTTACCTGAATGGTATAGTAAATTTATCAAACAGAAAAAGATTAACATTGTGTTTGATAATGATGATGCTGGTAGAAAAGAGGCTAAAAAATTAGCTAAATTCTTAGGTGTAAACAGGTGTAAGATTTATACCTTTGAAGATTCTGGAGAGCCTGGGTATGACCCTGTAGATTATTTCAGGGATAATGATGATGTAGATAGTTTTGTAGAACTAATAACTAATGGGAGTAAATATGTTTTTGAATTACCTGGACAAGACGGTAGAAGAGGCGGCAGAGGCAATAGTGAATCTACTGGTAAGTTTAGATGATGAAGAGAGAAAAGAAGTGATTAAGGATATACTTGAAGGATTGGTTAGGAGAAATATATTGAGGAAAGAGATGGACTTAAATCCATTATCTAGAGGAGATTTAGATGACTGAGCTAAAGGTTGCTTATCTGACTGAGACTGCTAGGATGCCTACCAGAAAAAATTCTACTGATGCGGGTTTAGATTTGTATGCAGACTTATTAAACTATACATCTATAGCCAGGGTTAGTATTCACCCTAATGAGTTTTATGTAGTTCATACTGGAATTACTGTTGAAATTCCAGATGGTTATTTTGGGTGGATTACTAATAAAAGTAAAAATAATTTTCTAATTGGTGGTGGGATTGTTGACCAAGGCTATCAGGGAGAATTGTTAGTAAAGGTTATCAATCCTCTAAAAGTAACGGTTACTATTCACCATCATGATGCAGTTGCACAATTATTAATAATCCCAGTAAACTATGTAGATGTGTATTTAGTAGGACTAGATGAGATTCATCAGAAAGCTACAGACAGAGGTGTAAGTGGAGGCATAGCCTATCAGGTGTAGTATGGAAATAAGTTGTGTGTTTGGTTTCCTTAGAATAGTTGTTCCAATATCTTTAGTATTTATAGCCGGTATGCTGTATGAAAGACGAAAGAGAAAAGATGGGAACAGTAACTTATAAACATCAAGATGCTATCCATAAAACTAGAGGTAGTATCCCTTTAGCTGGTAATGCTTATGTGTATAAAGTTACTAAACTATTGTGGCCTCGGGAAGTTGAAGACTTTTTATGTAAGGTTTTAATAGGTAAAACCTTACATGTATGTTGTGGTAAAAGTAAGTTAGGTAGTATTAGATTAGATTTGTATGAAGAAGATGTGGATGTAAAAGGAGATATGACTAGATTGCCATTTGCTAATGAGAGTTTTGATACTGTACTTATTGACCCGCCCTATAATTCTAAGTTACAGATAATGCATGATATGTTATCTGAGTTATGCAGGGTAGCTAATAAAAGGATTATATTTCAACATTGGTTCTCCCCCGTAGATAAGCATGGTAGGTATAGAAAGAACCATAGGTTTACTCTTACAGATTTGTATAACTGGATGCCTAAAACTTATTTTGGTAGGATGCAAATCATCTCTATCTTCGATAAGGAGACAATGTGAAACTGGCGGTAGTAGGTTCTAGAATTTTTGACGATTCTTTTTATGATGAGGTTAAGGATAAATTAGATTTTATAATAGCTAAATATCATGTGAATGTTATAGTATCTGGTGGTGCTAAAGGTATTGATACTCTAGCTGATAAGTATGCAAATGAAATGCGTTTAAGTAAGATTATATTCCCTGCTCAATGGCAGGTTTATGGAAGGTCTGCTGGTGTAGTAAGGAATAAGGAGATTGTAGATTATTGTGATTTATTAGTAGCTTTTTGGGATGGTAAATCCTCAGGTACTAAGAACAGCATTGATTTAGCTAAAGAACAAGATAAGTTACTAAAGGTATATATTTTAAAGGGTAAGTTTAATCACGCACCTATAAGAATGGAGATATAAAAATGGATTGGGTATTGTCTTTTACAGTAGTATTAACAATGTATTTGTTAGGGAGAAAGAATAAATGGGGTTGGGTAGTTAGTGCTTTGAATAGTATCCTATGGATTTATTACGCTATAAGCATCAAACAGTACGGGTTAATTCCTTCATCGGTTATCCTAGGTGCTAATGCAGTTATCAGCGGTTATCAATGGTTTAAAGATGATTTAAAGCCTAAGTATAATCCTTTAGATGATGAATATAAAACTTTAGATTATTTATAAAAGGAGAAAGAAATGAAAAGGTTAGGGTTTGATATTGATGGAGTGTTATATCCGTGGCATCAGCATATATATGATTATTTATGGATGGAAGGTAAAGTAGATGTAACTTATACTTATTTTTGGATGAATTATTTATCTTTTCAACATTTGATCAAGCCTTTGTTAGAGGATAAGTATTTCTATCAGGTTGGAGAACCTTATAAGGGTGCAGTAGAAACTGTATGGAGATATGCTAAGGATTACTCCATTGCTTATATAACTCAAAGACCTAAAATTACGGAAGTTATTACTAGAAGATGGTTAAGTCTATGGGAGTTTCCTAATACTAGTAGCACTCTTGTTCTAAATGATAAAGCAGAATACATTGCTTATCATAACTTTGATTATTATGTTGAGGATAGAGCGGAGTATATCCATAAAATTTATGACTATACTCAAGTTATCGGGGTTAGACAGCCTTGGAATGAGGATTATTTCTTAGATTCTCTTACTAAGAAGATATTATGGATTAATGATATTTCAGAATTACCTAAAGTATTGGAGATATAAAAATGGATACTCATGATGAGTATATAGAATTTATAATAAAAGAACAAGCTGATCAGATAAAGAAACAGATTGAAGATGGTATGATCTATGGAAAGAAGGTTAACATGGATAACATTAATCATTTAATGGTAGCCAGTTATCTTATTGGAAGTGCACAAGGTCATATGTTAACTTGTACTGCATACGATGATGTTTTTGAGAGGTTAAAAAATGGTATTACCTAAACTTATTGTAGATTTAACTAATGATTGGAAGAAGAAACATTGGGCTAAATGTTTGTGGTGCGGAGAAACTGTTTATGGTGAAGCTGGAGATACTGGTGTATGTAAATGTGGTTTAAAGTATGAAATAATTAAAGGTGTTATTACATTTGTAGATGATGAAGAGTGTTCATATGATTGTGAGTGATAGTGAATTAGGTAGTATAAAATATATTGCAAGTGCTAGACACAATTTACATCTTGGACAATCTAGTAGCAGACCTCTTAGTGAAAACTATGAACTTATCGGTCTACTAGGAGAGTTTGCTTTTTATAAAGAATTTGGTACAAAACCAGATTGGTCATTGAAATCTACGGGAGATGGTAGAATAGATTTCCATGTTGGGAATATTACTATAGATGTAAAAACTGCATTAAAACCATACAACCTGCTTAGAGAGGTTTATAAAAAACATGCTGATATTTTAGTGTTAGCATCTGTTTCTAAAGATTTTAAACAAGTTAATTTACTTGGTTGGGAGTATGATTCTGAGATGATCAAACAACCTATTAAAGATTTTGGGTATGGTGTTATAAATTATTATAAGCCTGCTGATAGTCTTAGAGATATAGAAGAATTAAAAATATTATTAGGAGTTAACAATGTTGAGTGATAAAGCTCAGAAAATTTTCAATATGAAGTACACCGCATTTCCTGGAGAAACCTGGGAACAGGCTTGTTGGAGGGTAGCATCTTATATAGCTAGTGCTGAAGAGACTGAAGAAAATAAAGAAAAGTATACAAAGCAATTCTTTGAGTTGATTTATAATTTAGTATTTATACCAGGAGGTAGAATTTTAGCTAATGCAGGTACTAATATTAAAAACTTAAACAATTGTTTTGTACTCCCAATAGAGGATTCAAGACAGTCTATCTATCAGACTCTAAAAGATGCATCTGAGATTTTTGCATGGGGAGGTGGTATCGGGTATAACTTTTCTAAGCTTAGACCAGAAGGTGCTGAGGTAAAGACTACCGGAGGTAAAGCTTCAGGTCCTCTTAGTTTTATGTCTTTATTTGACCAGACTGGTGAGGTTATTTCCCAAGCATCCAGACGGGGTGCTCAAATGGGTATGCTTAGTATTAATCATAAAGATATAGAGAAGTTTATTAACTACAAATCCACTCCAAATTCTCGGAATAAAAGATTGTTAGAAGAATACAAAAGAAATTTGGAGTTAAATGGTCTAGATAAGAAAGGTACTAAATATTTCCATGTACTAGAAAAAACTCTACAAGATGATCAGTTATCTCACTTCAATATCTCTGTAGTTATAGATGATGAGTATATGAAAGGTGAGGATAAAAATTTATTAAAACAAATCGCTGATATGGCTTGGACTAGTGGAGACCCGGGAGTTTTCTTCTATGACAGGGCTAATGAAGATAATTTAGTACCATATCTAGGTAATTTAGAGACTACTAATCCTTGTATTACCGGGGATACTAAAATATTAACTGTTTATGATGGACCTCGTACAATTAAAGAATTAGCAGATGAAGATTATGATGTTTTAGTTTATACCTGGAATCCTGAGACAAAATTACCTGGAGTATCCGTTATGGAGAGACCCAGGTTAACTAGAACAAATGTTAATGTTTTAGAGGTTGAGTTTGATTCTGGATTAAAAGTAAAATGTACTCCAGATCATAATTTCTATTCTTTTAGAGGCTATAAAATTAAAGCTAAGGATTTAAAAGTTGGGCAATCAATTCGTGCCTTTTCAGGTGGTGTTCATGTTGATAAGCATATCCGTGCACACGGTTGGGTGAATGGTAAAGCTAAACATCAGTATACAGCTAGGATGGTATGGGAACACTTCAATGAGAAGATAGAAGGTGGTTTAATCCTGCATCATAAGGATTTAAACCCTGTAAATAACAGATTAGAGAACTTAGAACTAGTTACTATAGAAGAACATAACCAAATTCATGGTAGAAACAGAATTAGGAATCATAAAGTAGTCTCTATCAGAGAATTGGAAGAAAAATACGATGTTTACAATGGTACAGTATTGGGTACACATACTTACATAATTGCTGATGATAAACCAGTAGCAGGTGATTTTTCAGGTATAGTTTCAGCTAATTGTGGAGAGGTACCTCTACTTCCTTATGAACCTTGCTGTTTAGGGTCTTTAAATCTGTATTCCTTTGTTAAAGATGAGAAAATTGACTTTGAATTCTTAGAATATGCAGTTAGAACTGCTATCAGGTTCTTAGACAATGTACAAACCCTATCTTATACCCCAGTAGAGAAAATAAATGAGTGGTCTAGTGGTTTAAGGAGATTAGGCTTAGGAGTTATGGGATTAGCTGATCTTTTAGCTGAATTAGAAGTACCATATAACTCTGATGACTCTAAAGGCTTATCTAATTACCTAAGTTGGTTTATAACCTTCTTTTCTTGGTTAGAATCTATAAATTTAGGTATTGAAAGAGGCGCATTTCCTATGTATGACCCAGAAAAGGTCAATTTAAGCCATATTGAGAGGGTTTTACACTCTAGGTATAATAAATCAGGCAGGTTTAATTTTGAAGAAATAAAAAATGCCGGTTTAAGGAACGTTTCAGTAACTTCTATCGCTCCAACCGGCACTATCGCACTTTTAGCAGGTGTAAACTCAGGCATAGAACCATTCTTTGCCCTCTCCTATAGGAGAAACATAACAGAGGGTATAGGAAACACTGCTAAAGATTATATTACGGAATTGAATCCGATTTTATTTAGAAAATTAGAGAAGTATGGGTTTTCAGAATCTGAGATTGATGAAATTAAATCTCATGTTGAAAAATTTGGGTCATTAAATGGGCTGGAAAAAATTCCAGAAAAACTAAAACGCATTTTTAGTATTTCTCACGAAATTTCTCCTTATGATCATGTCGATATGCAATCTTCTTGGCAAGAATTTATATCCAACGCAGTAAGCAAGACTATAAACTGTCCTCAGGATACTACACCTGAAGAAATCTTTAGAATATTTAATTATATGTGGCAATCAGGATTGAAGGGTGGTACAATCTATAGAGATAAGTCAAAGACTTTCCAGATTTTAAATCTACCAAATTCTAACGGGGAAATTTAAAACAAAAAATCCCCCTGAGCCGAAACTCAGGGGGATTATTATTTAAAAACTATTTAATTATTTAAAGATTATTTTCTATAATTGTCATAGCAAAACGAATTCCTATAGCAACACCTCTATCAAGTTCAGTTTTACCAGTGGAATGTATATAAAACTCTTTTGCTAATAATCTTAATATTTTTTTCTTTAATCTAATTTGTTCATCTCTTAAACGAGAACCTTCATAACCTTGTTCATCCGTGTTCATTATTTAATTCCCATTCTGATTTTCTATGTTTTAAATATTTTCTAGCACACTTATCAGTACAAAACCATAAATCACGTTTACCTAATTCTAGATAAAATTTATCCCAAACTAAAGCGATAAGCTCGCTATCTGATAAACCAATAGTCTCTGGATTTCTTTTAAATTCCCAATAGATTTTATCATGTAAACCATCCCAGTCACTATTGCCGGGAATATTATAATCCATATTATTATTTAATACAATAATAACTGCTGGATAACCACCTTCATCACTTCCACAATATGCACATTCATACATTGACATTATTTAATTCCTTCATTTCTTGAACAATTCTTAAATTAAGAATCAAAATACAATTTGTAAACCTTTCTACTACAGTATAAATATGTTTAGTACTATATTTATATTTATAATACCTAGTCTCTAGTCTAGGAACAGGATTAGAAGTAAATCTATCTACTTGTACTATAAAATAATCTTTATAAGGTAGGGTTCTTACTCCGGTAATTTTCTTTTTCATTTCTTTTCTTCTAAACTATAGTAATAATCATTTATATCATCCATGATATATGGAAATTGTCCAAAAGAACTAGAGTAAGGACTGCTATACAAAATTCTTTTTAAAATATCATACTCTTCTTTATTAAGTTCCTTATAGTCTATGTCATCATATTTAAAATCTTCAAATCCCTCATTGGTTCCAAAATACCATTCACGTTTTTCTTTAAAAAACTCAGGATTTTCATCTTTCATTTTTAAATATGTAGTATTTTTTTCTTCATCCAATAACATAAATCCTACTACATCAAATTCATCAGCCCAATCTTTTTCTAAAATTAATATTCCGTACGACATTTTATTCTCCTTTATTTTTCTTTGTAATTTTATTTAAAGCATTTTTAATTAGAAAATCCTCTGCTCTATCAATAATAGTCTTTAAAGAAGATTCAGGATAAATAATATTAGGAAATTTATAGTTATTATTATATAATTTTATACCCGATTCTAATAAACTAGTTAAAACAATTACATCATGAATTACAGATGCATCTCCAGTAATTGCCGATAATTTTTCTAGCAGGTTTTCAACAACTTTATCATAATTCATTTTTATCTTTATCTTTTTTAACTAAACCAAAAGAGTAAATTAAAATATATTCACTAACAAATGTTAGGAGAAATGGTATAGCCTCTCTCATAAAAACTAAAATTTCTATATCATCTTTATATTTATCTAAAATTGGCTTAATAGCCTCTTCCAATTCATAAGAAATATTTTTAGCCTCTTGAGTCATAGCACCGTATTTATTATGAAATCTATCCATTTTAAATTTCCTTTTTCTGCGGGGGAAAAATATAATTCTACCACAAGGGTTTAAATACTTTCTATACCATATTCTTCATATTTGGTTTTAGGTAAACGCTTAAAATCATCTTCATAAAATATATCTGTTCTACCCTTAGATTTAAATGGGAGATCAGTTTGTATTTTTACAAAACCTCCTTCATAATTTTCTATAACATGTGATAAAGCCGGCCCATATTCTAAATAATAAGTTTTAGGAGTAATAAAATCCCCAACCTTAAACTTTCCTTTATCTACTTTTATATATTCTAGTGTACGAATTGGGCCGTATACCATTGTATTAGCATTATTAGGTGTTTTAATTATAAAACAATTATTCTTTTTAATACTAATCAGTTCTCCAGTATGTTGGATATGATAATAATTATAATATGAACGCCCCCTTCTTATACAATTCTCATTAGTTACTACAGTACCTTTTTTAATTTTACAATAACTATCCCAATTTAAATTCATAAAAATTTCTGTTTGAGTTAGATGATTATTATTTGTATTAAGATAGATATTAATCTTATCTATATCATCTAGTAAAATTAAATTATTAATAGATAAATTTATTTCTGCTAAACTTCTATAACCTCTATTCCTATTATTACAATCCAGAATAAATTCTACTAAACTACCATCCGGTCTTTTAAAATAAAAATCAGCATTTATATAACCTTCTGGTTTTGATGCCATCCTTAATATATGATGTAATATATAATACATAAAAGGTCTACATGGTTCATTAATTTTATCAGAAATTTTTACCGTAAAAACTGGACATTTATACTCAAGTACATCTTCTATATCTTTTGGTTTATCATTTAATATAATTTCTGTAAATGTCTTACCCCAATAATTATGTTGACTTTTTGTATGTACAAAGATAGATTTATTTTCTACTATTTCATATTTTATGTTTTTAAAGATAGAGTTTAATTCATCAATAAGTTCTTCAATCCATACTGGCATAGCAGGAAAAGCAAAATAATAATTTAAATCTTTTTTATATATATTATGTTTAAATCCAGAATAACATGTAACTAAATTACTATGTACCCTTGTAAAAGGTCTTACTGGAAATATACGCCAATCCTTAATAAAATTATCTGGACTCTCAGAGAACAACGATAAAGTTTCAGGAACCATATTTATCCTCCTAAAGTCCCTTTATTTTTATCTTCCAATAAAATTTCAATAAGTTCTTCATCAAATTTAGTATCTCCAGTCATTTTATTTTTCTCCTTTTTTATCATCAGTTTTAGTTATATCTTTTGTTTCATAACAACATACAGTACACCTAAAGCCAACAATTGCACTAGAATTAGATTTTCTCATAGGATTAAATACACGCATATTTTTTCCATAAGTTTTATCTTGAAACTCATGGGGTTTACAATTAGGACATAGTTTTATCATTTTTCTCCTCATATAAAGAAAGTGGTTCAGTTTTAAATGTGAAAGTTCTTCCAATATATTCACGATATGATGGATATTTTAGTATCTTAACTTTAACTCTATTGTAAGGTAATACTTCTTCAACTACTCCCTTTTCTAAATGTACGTTAGAGATAGAATATTCAAATGTTTTATTTGTTCCACAAATAAAATCTCCTACTTTAAAATCTCCTTTTACTTCAGCTCCAGATTCTATTAAAATTCTAGACATAATTTCTGTTTGTCTTTTATCTACAAAATTACTTTTATCAAAAGCTTTATTAACTAATTCATAATCATCTAATAACATGAATTCTTTTAAAGTTATTTCACCTTCTACTAAACTCCTGTAACCGGGATTTTTGTTATTTAAACCTAGAACTAAACTTAATGAGTCATCTTTTTTAGGATGTTCTGGTGTAGTGTAATCTAAAAACCCTTCAGAGAAACTTAACAATCTTAGAAAATGATGTAAGAAATATCTTAAATAATATTTAGATTCTTTAGAATACTCATTACTAAACTCTATAGTAAATAATACTTGTTTAACTGCATGGTTTACTTTATTATCTACAGGTTTTTCTGATGCAAATGATTCCCCCCAATTATTTGTATAAATATATACATTCCTTTCTGATAATACTTTATACTTTATATTTTTGAATTTCCTATTAAATTTATTTATTACTCTAGTATACCAAACAGGTATAGAGTGAAATGAGAATATAAAGTTTTCAGCATTTTTATATTCAGAGTTATTAAAATAAATTCCATAACATTCTTTATAACTAACTGAATTATTAATTAAATCATGGTTTGCATTATCCCAAATTACTATTCTATTAACTAAATTAGAATTACTACAGCCTATAGAGTATGTGCCTTTAAAAGTTAAAGACATTTAATTATCCTCATCATCAAATTCTTCACCATCCTCTATAAAATCTTCATCGTGTAATTCTTCATCATTATTTGTGAAATCATCTTCTACTAATTCATGAACATTTATATTTGTTCTTCTATTAATTTCCTCTCTAGCTCGTTCCATTCTTTCAAGAACTTCTGGATTAAGTCTAATAGTCCAATCAGAAGTAGAAGTAGTAGAAGAATAATTAGAAGTAGTAGAAGAAGTATTAGCATCTTGTTTTACTTGTTTATTTTTTTCTTCAACTATTAATTTAAGTAATTTATCTCTATCTAAAACCCATAATGCAATAGTTTCAAAAAATCTTAGTCCTAATTCACCCCCCATAAATTCAGGATGAAATTGTACTGAATAAATATTAGAACTCTCAGACGATTCTATAATATTCTCAAAACTAGAAGTAGCATTTAAATTTTTCCCGTTATATATTACTCCTTGATGATGCATAGAATTAACTTTATTATCTCCTACAATATATTTAGTTAAAGAATTAGAAGAATGATATCTTAAATTATGACCTCCTCTATGTGGAGGATACCCACAAAATAAAATATCTTGAACTAATCTACCTCCTAATTTAGCATTAATTAATTGATGTCCTCTACAAACTCCTAACATTTTCTTTCCAAAATGACTTGCCTCATCAAAAATCTCTGATTCTATATCATCTCTGTTATTATTATAACTTGAGTACATATTTTCTTCATAATACATCCTAGGATTAATATCTTCCCCTCCCGGAAATATAATTAGATCATATTTTTTAACATCTCTTGAATCATTAATAAGTTCTAGATTGGGAATATAATCTTTAAATGCATAAAAGAACGCATTATAAGCAATCCCAGCATTTAATTTATCTAACATACTACCTCCAGAATTTCTTTAGAAAGTTTTTGATCTGTATGAATAATAGCTTCAATTGTTTGGGGTAGAAATTCTTTAATAACTTTTACCCCGTCTTTAGGATTTAATAAATAGGACACAGCTTTTTCCGATAAAGAAAACATTTCATCAATATTTTCTTCAGGTAAGGATAACCATGAATTTGATGGTGTTCTATATTCAATTCCTTTTTCACCATTTTTATAAATTTGTTGGCGAAACCTCCCCGGTCTTCCATAAGTTAATGATCTTAATTTTTCCATTTCTGGATATAAAGAATTTAATACTACATAATTTCCTAGAAAAATTGCTAAAAGTTGGATAGATGGTCTTGGATATTCATATAAATCTTCTACTCCAGAAATATGAAAATGTCCTCCACCATATCTTAATAAATGTGTAGCTACATCAATTGTTTGACATTTATATTCTGTATCAATTGCATCATAATCAGTATCACAACCAAAAATAAATCCCTGATAAATCTTTTCGTTATTTAATTTATCCATATAAATTTCAGGACTGATACCTACTACTGGTTTTTTCTGTAGACTTAATTTTAATCCATTCCAACTAAGTTTTCCAAGAAAAGAATCTAAACAGTCTAAAGAATTGTGTACAATATTGTACATATCTTTAGCTTTTGTAACTGGATTTTTAACTGTTAATTCCCAAGCCACTCCATCCATCATCCAAGTAAATTCTTTTTCGTCAATATAAATAGGATGCTTAACATCAGGAAAAACTGCTTTAATTTCCCCACACTCTTCTAAAAGTGCTGGAGAAATTACACATTCCCTACCATTTAAATCTACTGTAGAAAATACTTCTGGGTCAGTTCCAAATTTTAAATTCATTTTTTCTCCTTATTTTACTGTCATCTTTGCAACAATAGTTTTTAATTCCCTCATAGTTTCTCCGGGAAATCTTTCTGTAGTACCATGTTCTTTACAATATATTCCATTACTTGTGGAGGGACTTACCATAGTTTTAATTGGAAAACTTTTTCCACAATACATACAAACTCCTAAAATAGCATTTAAATCTTCAATAGTTTCTTTACAATTTGAACAATAAAAAACTGTTTTTCCTGTCTCATCAACTTGAATAATAGAACCTGTTCTTATCTTTAAAGAATTTCTGGTAATTCCAAAAGAAGTTACAATCTTAAAAAGTGAAGAGACATCTAAATAAACACTATCTCCACATTTTGCATGTAAAAAGTATGTCATTAGTTTACTCCCAGCCATTTATTCATCCTCGCTAACATAATATGAAATTCCTACACCTTCTTTTATTCCAATTAATTCCGTAATTTCACCCAATCTTTTTCCTAAATTAACTCCATCAAATATCTTTGTGTTATCTATATAAAAAGTTAATTTACCTCTCAATGCAAAAATATTTATGATATCTGAAAGTTTATCTTGATGCACATCAATATCTACATACCTACCTATGACAGCAAAATTAACTTGTTTATTTTTAATTATCTCACTTAACAAAAAATTCTTTACTGGTGTAATCTTGTTGTCTACAGGTTCCATATAATTATCCAATAATATATAAATATTATCATCTTCAACCTCTTCTTCTTTTTCAGTATTTAATTTTTTAATTTTATTTTCAGCAATAGTCTTGTAAACAGAATCAGTTAGTTTAGTTAACCTTTCTTTATTAGGATCATCTATAACAGTTTTTCTTCTAAAGGAAATATCGAATTCATCTAATTTTGTATAAGTTTCTAATGTTGTAGGAAAACCATCTAAAGAATTTCCTAAATAAAAAGCTAAAGATGTACCAAAATTTGTAGCATCACCTGTCGGTTCTAGAAGTCCTTGTGTAGTATATGCAAAATGTGCTAATGATTTTATTACTGAATTTGAAAAATTCGCCACAAATAATTTTCTGTCTACTCCTCCAGCAGCTTTAAAAGTTAAACTTACTCCTAAAAGTTCTCTATTTACTTCAGGATCAAAAGATGCGTAGGTAGAAGAAACTTCTTTATTGGCAGTCAAATCATAAACTACTTTAGAATTTACAAAGTCAAATAAAATTAGTTTCTCATCTATAAAATTATTATCTAAAAACGCTTTAATAATATCTTCATCAGATTCTTTTAATGTTTGGGCTTGTTTTTCTTCAGGAAAATACGAAGTGATAAAAAGACCATCGGTATTCTCCCTTCTAGTTATATTTATCAGACAAACGTTCTCAGGACGTTCTTTAAAATAATATAAAACTTTTCCTTTTATAGCATATGGATAAGTAAATTCGTCTAAATGTTTTCTAAACATAGTTCTGTCTACTATTCTAAGCATAATTCCCTTCCTTTAGATGTAATTTTTATTAGCCCAAGATAAATTAATCCCGGCTCAACTTCAGATAAAATTAAGTTCTTATCTAATCCAGTTCCACTGGAAATAACATTTAAACTAGCATGACCACCAATTCTTTTCAAAAAGTCTAGATAAATTTCGTCGTGCCTGTTTAATCCTCCATTTTTTATTTGTAGTACATTATCTAATATTGTTATATAATCTTTATCAGAATTTATCCTATAGTTCTTAATTATGTAGTTAATCCTAGTACAAGTTATTTTTATTATCCTAGGGTTTCTCTTGCACCTTCTAGAAATTTCTAGAATAAAACTATTAGGTAAAGTAGGATTATTTAGATATCTCTGAGTTATATAATATAATTCATCATCTGTATAAGGTTCAAAAATAAATGGTATGCATCTATTTATTAGAGGTTCTTTTAGAGAACCACTTTCATTACTTGCTAGAAAAAAAGTATATTCACCAGAATCTAAATATTGGTATAAAGGTTCGGGGGTTTTCAACGTATGCATTTCATCTATAAAATGAAAACGCCTATTTTTTATAACTTCCATATTAATATTTCCTTCTTCATTAGGAACATAATAATATGAATTAGATAACCCCAAACGATTTAAACAAATTAATCCTAGTGTTGTTTTACCAAATCCACTTGGCGCCCTCAATAAAATATTAAAATTATTTCCTCTCTCTATGTCTGCTAACAGATACTTTAATTCCGTAATAATAGTATTTTGACCTATAAATTCCATTCATGTTACCTCTAATGATATATTTTCTAACAAAAAATCTGTATAAAGTTCGGCGGTATGCTCATTTAATCCGGGAGCAGAATTCGCCTCAAAAATAAAATATTGTTTTTTAGATTTATCCCATCCTATATCTAAAGCATAAAATCCAAAATCTATAACATTTGCTCTGAATACATCATTTAAAGAATTAACTAAAGATTGTAGTTTAGGATATTTATCCAATTCTTTCAAAGAAAAATGACAGGTTTCATTATTTCTTATTGGAAATTCTGTAGGTTCTATCTGTTCTTTTCTAAATATTCTTACAATATTATCATCAAGAACATGTACTCTTAATTCAAATTCTGTAGGAATATATTTAGTCCAGAACCTACCAATCCAATTTTTCCTAAATTCTTCTTCATCTTTACATAAAATAATTCCTCTACCTCCAGATAAACTTAAAGATTGTCTAATTAATACTGGAAATTCTTTAACTGCTTTTGGGTCTCTAGAATATTCAGGTGTGTATAAACCAGCATCTAAAAGTAATTTAGAAAATGCTAGTTTACTTGCACATTTCTGAATAAACTCTGGACTATTTAAACCAGTTTCTGATTTAAAATTTCCAAAACTATTACCATATCTGATAGATGGGGTTTCTTTACGCTTTAATAAAATCTCAGGATGAGAAGTTAATCTTACTTTTTCTCCAGTTTTTTCTACAATTAAATCCTTTAAGATTCTACCAGATGGAAAAGAATAACTACTGCACAAAATGTTTATCATTACCTCTCCTTATATCTCTAAGTTTTGTTATATCATTTTCTAACAAGTAAGGAAATTGTATACCATGAATGTTATGAAATTCTAAATCACGATAAATACTATTAGAGATTAATTTACCCCATTCCTTTACAACATTTTTTCCAGACATCCATGTTTTAATTCTTGGGACAAAATATTCCATAAAAAGTTGTAAGTCATCTTTTTCACAAGAAAGTAAAGGTTTACCGATAGTAAGTTGTAATAATTCATCTAAATATCTTACACTAATCTTCCAATTTAAACAAAGATTGTAAATATCTTGAAATAATTGATCTTTTTTATCCAACTCTTTACTTTTGTTATTTACATTGAAACCCCTCGCTACGGTTTCAGTTTCCCAAGCATTATTAAATCTTGATGGAGCAGAAACTATAACTTTTTTAGTTTCTACCAGAGAACCCATTTCAACAATATCATTGGTTTTCTTATTGTATTTAAAGATTGTATTGGATTTTAATTCATCTATTTTATCATCCCAATCAACATTTACTCCCTTTAAAAGCATAAGATTTCTAAATAAGAGAAAAGCATCACTTAAATCTTCCTTATTAGTATTTATAATAAAACCAATATTCTTTCCTCCTATTGATACATATTTTTTATGAAGTTGTGCTGTATCACCCCTAGCAATGTAAAATTCTTTAGTAACTTTACTGTAAATTAGAAATGCAAATTTTCCAGTAAACTCTGCATAAGCTTTTTCTAATGCATCAGTTAAAGAAATATCATCAGTATAAAAACTATCTAACACACTGAGAAATATCTCTGAATCAATTAAATTTTTATAATCATTTTTATAAAATTTAGAATCCGTCCTTAATTCTAGAGTACCATTATGAGCTAAAACTAGTTTATCAGTCTCAAATGGATGAGATTTTTCTCTATCAATAGTTTTAACTCCATTAGTAAAAGTAGCCTTTCTTACATGAGACATTAAAGGCTCTTTATCTAGTTTCCCAATAAAAGTTCCTAAATTTGTACAATTACTTGGTGCTACACCAGTTTTTTTAATTCCATTACATTCACTAAAATAACCAAAACCATCCTTATGATCTTTTATAGTATTTATAAAACTCTGAACAATTAAATAATTAGAATTAAAAACAGGACTTCCAAGATTTATAAAAGTTAATTGACACATTATTTAAAAGCCCTCATAACTTCCTCACTAATTTTATTTAAAAAACCTATTTCTTGATCTAATCTTTGTAAATGAATTAATAAATCTGGGTGAGCACCTTCCCAATTAACTCTACGAGGATTTAATTGTTCTCTAATTACATTTGCTAGTTCTCCTACCATCATATTAACATTAAATGCAAATAAAAATTTAGGATCATTTATCATTTAAGCTTCTCCTCTTAAGACATGAATATCTACATATTTAGGCTTGAAAATTAAATTAGGATCAATTAATACTGGAGAATAGTTTCCACTACTCCAATAATCTCTTAATTCTCTACGAATATGAGTATGAACATATTTTCTTGGTAAGGCTGGAATTTCAGAGATATTTATGATATGATGCAAAGTTTTTCTACAACCATCATCTAAACCTGAAAGTTCTGAGAAATAATCTAGAGATTGTCTGATAATATTTTTATTTAAATCTAGACTATAGATAGAATTTTCATGCAATAAATCTTCATCTGCTAAAGTATTATAAGAAGATTTAATTGAATGATTAACAAATGCTTTACATAGAGAAAGTGCTGAGTAGATAAATTCAGGATTTAAAGTTTTATTAAATACTCTAAATTCTAATGTACCTTTGTACTCCCCTAATTGGTACATAGGATATAAATTTAACCAAGAATATCTTACAGGATTATATCTCCCACCATGATTTTCTAAATCTCCATATCTTTGCCAAAATTCTTGTACGGTAGAAGATTTTAAAACATCATAAATATTATAAACTTGAGTATAACCACCTCTATAATGTTGTACACATGGAGGTCCAAATTTAGTTATTGGACGACAATAAATAGAATCATTTTTAATTCCTCTAAATTCATACCCCATACTTCCTACAACAAAAAATAAAGATTCTAAATACTTACCCAATCTTAGAATAGATTTTAAAATTCTAAGGTTAGGATTAGGTAAAGAAAAATGAAAATGTATACCAGTCCTTTCTGATGTAGAAGTTTCTCCTAATTCAATTAACTTATTTGTTAGAGATTTAATTATAGGTAAAGAATTATTTATATCAGAATCTAAAATTCCAGAGACCAATTCAGTACCTACTACTGCTTTATTAAACTGGATAATATTAAAAATCTTATCATTTTGAGAATTCTCTAAAACTAATCCTCCAGAAACTATTTTATCTGTCTCACAAGACGCATCATGAGTAGTTCTAAAATTCATTAAACCTACTTCTTGTGGGAGACAACAATCCAACTCAAATTCTATTCCAAAAGTTTCTCCTATTTGTATAGGAGTATTTCCTTCTAAAATTCTAGGCATATTTTATTTATTAATCCTTTCTCTCATCAAAAATTTTTATTCGACCACAAGGAATTAAAACTTTATTTCCCCCTAAACTACATTTCCCCCATTTGAAATATAGCTTATTTCCTTCCATATAAAATTGTATCCTCAAAATCTTTTAGTAAATCCTCCAAGGGCTTTTCAACCATTTCTAATTCATAGCTTACAGAGAATACTTCCCCTTCAATTTCTCTTTCAATAATTAAAGTACGTTCAGTAATTGTAATTTTATATTCTAATTTAGTATGCATTTTATCCTTCCATCATATCATAATATTTATAAACAGCATTATTAAATTCATCCCTATAAAGTGAGTCGTATAATTCTGTTTTCTTATATGAAATAATATCTTCTCCTATAGTTTTAATTAAAAGATTTTTTATTTTATTAAACTTATTTACATCATCCATCATTTCAATTATTATTACACAAATACTTTCATCTAAGAAATACTGTAATAAAATGTTTTCATCAATGAGACCAACCGCTATTTCTAGGTTAGTCATTAATTCTTCCATGTCACTAAATTCATCTTTTAAATCTTGAAGATGAAATCCTAAAGTTAAATCATATCTAATTGGCATATTAACTCCTATAGTATATTATTTTCTTCTAAAATTTTGTTTGATTTTAAATAATATGGAGACCTAGTATTAATTACTACAATTTTTTTTACAGTACTCCAATCAAATTCCCATCTTGGTGCGTTAGGATTTAAATTTATCCCGTCTTCTGTTATAGTTATTTCATCCCAAGAATGGAAAAGAACACATATATCTCCACTTATCATTTCTACAATTAATTCTGCTACAATTTCTGGACTAACTTTTTTAGGCATATTAACTCCTATTAAATTTTCGTACAAACCAAGATAAAAACTATACTAAGGATTAAATCAAGAAGTAAACAACCCATTAAATGTCCCTCAAATTTAGAGGGAGAATCCCTTCTAGAAAAAAATAATAAATATGCTGATGTGAATATAAACATTTTTTATCTCCTTAAATTAGATAGAATTCTTGAGAGATAAAATTAAATCTCTCACGTAAATAACCTCTAAAATCTTCACAGTATTCCCATAAATTATCTAAAGTACCATAAAGTTTATAGTTATCTATTTTTATATATAAATGACCGTGTTCTATTCTAGTTTCATAGTTATATTTTTCAGCAAAATCTTTACCGTATTCCTCCAGTTTTGTTATATCAAAAGAATCATCAACAAAATATACAGCCTCGACATCTTCATAAAATTTATCTATAATTATCTTCATTTTATTCATTAGCCCAATTAAATTCTGATGCACAATTTAAACATAAAATATTTGTTCCCCATACATCATAACCCATAACAATTAGAGGTCCATTATTACAAACTCTACATTTTTCAAAATGTATTTTTCCTATATCCTCCATTGGAGATTCCCATTCTTTATCAAATCTTTTCCTCCATCTATAAATTACTTTTTGTGTATATTCATCTACACTTCCAGAATGAAAAAGTTTGGTAGTTTTTAATATTCTCTTGTTTCCATCATCAAAAACTATTGCTGGAATCCACCAATATCTATTACCAATTACTTCCATTTTACTTCCCGGTCTCATTTTATTTTCTCCTTTCTGATTTAAAATTTAATTCCCAAATTGATAGAGACTAGATTTCTCTAGTCTCTACGGATTTAGTAATTAAATTAGTGTGCCCATTTTACTGCGAAAATTGGTACACTACTTCCCTTTGCTTTAGGAAATACTTCAAAGAATTTATTCCAGATACTGGTTCTCTGATATCTATTAAAATATTCTCCACCATATACTTTAAATAAATTATCTAAAGCGTACTTTTTTCCAAAATGTCTATTGGGTACATCATTTTCATTACACTTAGAATAAGCAATTAAAGTATTTAATTCTATACCATCCTGAAAAATCTTAAGGCTTACTTTTGTGCAGAAATGTCCTCGCCGCATAAAGTGATAGAATTTAAGTCTGTATACGTGGGTTTCAGTTTTTACTGTAAACATTTTATTTAATCTCCAATTCTTTGTATGGGAATTCTTCTGGTTTAAACCAATAGTTATTATATTTAACTAGACAACCATTTAATATATCCCAATGGTGTTCTAATGTTGAAATTTCCTCTAAATTTTTACAAGCAAAATATTCAAAACCATTACCTATAAAAACTAAAGTAGCGGGTAAAACTATTGTTATTATTATTGTTGCTAACAAAATAAAGACCATAACTATTTTAATAGTTTTAATTATATCATCGTCCATTTTATTTCTCCTTTTCTATGGTTCAAAAACTTCTTCAATCTCTGGATTAAAATTAAGTCCACAACGGGTACACATTACCCTATATTCTTTTTCTGTTAAAGATTCAATATATTCTAGTACAGTTTGTTTTTGTTTATCAACCATTTCTTTATATGTATATAAATCTCCTTCAAACGAACCTATTTTAATTGATGGAATATAATTAGGTGGTGTAGATTTAACCAAAACCATTTTAAATTTATGACCAAACAATTTTCCCATTAAACCTTTACATTCATCCATTTTCTATTCCTTTTTAAAAGTCCTAGTTAAATCTATAAACAGAAGTGCCCCAAGAACTACCGCTGATAATAATAAAACATAGTTACAAAGAGATTCATCAACTCCAACTGCTATTCCTATTTTACATAGGAGAAGTATGACTACAAATTGAAAAAAATAATTATCCATTTTTATTTTCCTCATCTCTATCCGCATTTCCCATAACTATTCCTATTACGGCACCAAAAGTATAATAAACCATTGTAGTTTCAAAAGATATTGGTTCCAAGAGATTACAAATATAATAAGATAAAAATAAACCTGCTATTACTATTAAAGCATAGAAAAATTTACGCATCTTTATTTAATCTCCTCTTAGATTTTCAGATTTAAAAACATCTGGATGAGTATTATAAAGTTCATGAGAAACTGATTCAACAAACTTAGCAAATTTAATAAAATATTCTGGGGTAAAATACATTTCATCCCCATCTAGAATAACTGCTACTTTAGGATAAGCAAAATACACCTTAATTTTTATATTATCTATTTCAGTAGACTGGAACGTTTCCTCTGATAAAAATTTCTTAAAGTATTTTTCAGTCATCTTTTACATCCTTTTTCCAAAATTTTAAAAAATGGTGCCTGCATTTCTGTCTTTTCAATAACTTCTCTAATCTCTTCTCATACTCTAGCCTTGTTTTTTCATCGGTCTCCATCCTAATTAGATTTTCTAATTCTTTTTTAGTTAGAGGCTCCATCAAACCACTCTTTAATCCTTCCAAAATAATAAGATTTTAAATGACTGGGCAATTTATCCGCCCAAAATTTTAAATTCGCATGGATTCTATTACTGAATGGTAGACACAAATCCCTCTCAATCTGTGTCCTAATATAATTAATATTATCTTCTTCTGTAGGAGTATCTCTTAATAAAATTGAGGACATTTAACTCTCCAATCCAAAATGTTTTTTAGCCCAAGAAGTTTCTAAAATATATCTATCCCCTTTTGGGGGATATGCAAATACAGTTACTTTAGGACAATTTTTACATTTGTATACTTTTATTTGTGTTCCTTTCTCAAATTCATTTCCACTAGTAGAAAAAACTTGTGTTTCCCAAACATGTCCAAACAAACACATTTTTAATTGTGTGTTCATTTTAATATCACCATTTAAAGTAGCAATCTTTATAAATTACATGGTAACTAAAATTCTTTTTAAATAAAAATCTATACAATCTAATAACTTTATCCTCTAAAGGAATGGCTAATTTACCTTCCAATTTATCCGTAAATTCATCTGAATACCCATAAAAAGTATACACATATTTTCCTACCCAAAGGTGGTACAGTCCTTTAATTTCAAACTTTATGTGGCGCCAGCTTAGAAAATATTTAATATTTCTAATTAAAAAGTACCAATAAACTTTATTAATATCTTCTAAAACATCTAATAAAGGATCATACATATTTTCATAAGAAAATCCTTTTCCTCTTTTTCCACAAAAGAAATTTCCATTACTACATATTTGTATACCAAGAGAATCTTTAGCAATAGCAAATCTTATAGGAAATCTATAAAATTCTATTACCTCAAACTCTCCAGTATCGTGGATATCATACTTTATTTTCATCTCTTACTCCTTTTTCTAGTAAATAAATTTCTGTCATAGCCTCATTAAAATCTTTAAAGTTTCCAGTTAGTTTTTTATCTCTTGCAATAATATTTTTTGTTACTCTTTCCATACTCCTCCGAAATAATTCCAAATTGAGTAAATTTACTTTCTGGACTTGGGGGGTTTTCAAAGATTTTCCCACGGTTTTCTTCCTTATAAGCATTTATTAATGCTTTTAATATGATTAAACAAATCACAATTATAATTATCCCTTGAAATATATTCATCTTATTTAGTCCTCATTCCTTACTTCTACATCAATATCTACACTTATTACATCTTTATTTACATCTATTTTACTTTTAGGAAATTTATTTTTTAAAGCTAAATACATTTTTCCTATTGCCTCATCCTTATTTTCAGCAGTACATCCTATTATACCATACTGTACAGTATCAAATTCAATTGTAGTATATGATGAAAAAAATCTTCTCATTTAGATTACTCCAAAAAACTTAAGAACATAAACTACTATAGCAACTGTAATAGAAAATTCTGCTGTAAACAATCCTAAAACTCCTGCCCAGAAAAATGGAATAGTTTTTGATAGAAAAGTATCTAACAAATAATTAACTGCTATTCCTCCTATAAAGAAATTAATTAGTAGAACTAAAATCCAACATCCACATTTAAGTACCGGTTCTAGATTATCATCAGTATTCATTTTATTTATCCTCTATTTAGTTACTATAAAAATATTAGGCATAAAAGGTCTAGGATTATTTTTAATATTAATACTTTCAATATCTTGAATAGGAATTCTAATAGTCATATTATTATTATCCTCTTCTTCATCATATGTTGCTATTAAAAAATTATCTATAACTTCTAGTTTAGTTAAGTATGCCTCTATCTCAATATTTCTTATGGTTAAAAATAATTGATATATCCAATCATCTCTCAACTTACTTATTTTATTTTTTACTATGTTTTCATGCATTTTACATATCCCTATACTGCATATGTTGGTGGTCTTTTTCGCAAACTTTCATTTTTTTAATAATAGGTTTTCCAGTAATTTTATCATACTTAACGATATATTCTATTTCTATTATTTTTCCTCCGCATTCATAGCAATATTTAGCTGGTTTAAAAATATCTAATATACCCATTTTATTTCCTACTTCCTAGCATATGGAGATTTAATAAACTTATCATCTTCTATAACAAATTTAAATGTTTTAGGAGAATCATTTGTTTCATGAACATAGTCAGAAATTTCATTACTCCAAAATAACATTCCACTATAATTAAATGTTCTAATATGAGACATTAATCCAGTAGTACATTTTAATTTCTTATCAATTCCTTTAAAAAACTTTTTCATTTCATCCCATAATTCACTAGTTTCTTCATCTTGAATAGGAAAAAATCCAAAATCATTCTCACCAAATTTAACTACTCTGAATGTGTATTCCATTTTATTTCCTCAATTTACCTAATAGAAAATCTACTAACATAAGAATAGCTACACCAAATAATATTCCTACAGTTCCTCCAATAACGGCGGCTAATAAAAGTTCCATTTTATTTTCTCCTAATAAGATGCATGAATATACATTAAAAGTTTACCGGGAATATTTGGAAAATTAATTTCCCACTTTCTTTTAGCATTCTCAATATCTAAAATTAAAGGAATACAAATATCTTGTGGACGTTCATATGGTTCACTTCCAATAAAAGCTTTAAATCCAATACATTGAGAATTAGTAACCACTTCTCTATCTCCACTATTAAATTCTTCTTCTATTTCATTGTAAAGATAATCTTTCCAATCATCATCAGATATTTTATATCCCTTTTTAAATATCATGAAATCATAATTAAATTCATTCATCCATCTAAAACTTTGTTTCTTATAAGGTTTTCCTGTTACCTCATTATATCTAGTTATTTCAGTAGGAATATTCCCTAATTCATCTAGTAAACCATTCTTTTTACTCATTCTAGTTTTTTTATCTATACTAGAATAAATTTCAATTCCATAACAAATTCCACATCCAATATCTAGTCCCATTTTACTCCTCCTCAGTAACAATCTTTCCATTTTTAATAAAGAAAAAATCTTTTTCTAAATAAGATTCTACAAAAAAGATAGTTGTCTCAGAACCATATGAAAATTCTATTTCATGATGTAGAACATCAACAGATATACTAACATCTTCTAATTCAAATGCTTTATATGATTCATAAAATAATGGGAATAATATAGAAATAATTTTATGATACGCATCCTCTCTTTCTATATTAACCCAAACTAAAAGAACATCACCATTATTGTTATTATTATTTGTTACTTTGTAAAACATTTTTATTCTCCTCTTATTTCTCTTGCTCTTTCAGAACTTAATTTAAGTCTTAGAGTTTCTAATTTTTCTGCATATTCTTTACACAATCCTCTATAAAGATTTGTTGGATTTTCTGCACCAGCCTCCAAGTAAGAAACTATATTTTTTAGAAGTTTTAATTCTTCTCTAGATAACATTTTTATTTCCTCTTAATTATTAGAAATGATAGTAAAGTTGTAAATAAGTCGATTATATTTCTCTCTGTTATACACGTTTGTAATCACTAATAATCCAGAAAATTCTCTCTTATTAAAATTATCTAAAGCATCTAATGTATTTTCTGCATTAACCCTACAAAGAGACTTCTTTTTATTATTTATATATTCTATAATAAATTTAGCCATGTTCTGTTTTATCCTCCTACAAGACGAAGATATAAGTATCCTAATCCAAGTAAAGCTATTATTGTAAAAAAATATATAACTACTAAGTAGAATTCTTCTCTCATTTTATTATCTCCTAGAAATTTTTTTAACTAAAAGATACCCTCCACATACCAACCAAAATATTATAAATAATCCTACTAATACAATAGGGTAATTAATAAGAGTCCATGCAAATAATATTCCAAGTAAAACTACTGATAAGGCAACAAAAATAACAGCAATTCCTTCTTCAAATTCTTCTTTCATTTTAGTATTCCTCCAGTAGGGTTTTCAACTACTTTCCCAAAAATCTTTAACAAGTTTTTCAATATATTTTTTAAAATCTATCTCATCATCTGATAATAAAATAGAAACATCAAAATTTTCAACTACATAAATAATAGTAGCTAACCTAACTTGTTCAAGGTATTTTTTAACTTTTTCAGGAGTAATATCTCCCTCATCAATAAGATAAATATCCTCAGCAACAAAATCCATAAATTTATCCAGTATTTCTTTATTCATATTTCTCCAGTATTCCAACTAAGTTTCCCCGTGTGGAAAAAAGTTTCCGCCACAAGGAATTAATAAAATAAGTACAAAAATTGTGGGATTTTTTTGAGGCTAAGTTTCCCCCTTGCCTCCTAAAGCAATACCATTAATTAAATCTACTTGTAAAGTATCTTTACTATAACCATTTTCTTCTAATAACTTTAAGATTAAGTTCCAAAAGATATTTACTGAACTTATGCTTGGGGGTCGCACATTCGTAAAATCTTTTCCTACTTTATGAATATCATTTCTATATTCTGCCCTCCCTCTACAAATTAACAGATAGATAGTATTTAAATCAAAAGTCTCTGTCTCTGACACAATTTTTATATTATTAGTATTCATTTTAAAACCTCATATACTTTATAGAATAAAATGCAACAAAATACTATAGCAAAAAACATATATGTAATATAGGATATTTTTATTGCCATACAAATAATAGATATATCCTCATCATCTACTTTATCTAACAGTTTATGAAATAAATTTCTTAACATTTTATTTCCTCTCCTCAGGATGTGAACAAAATAAACAAAAATCATGTGCAGAATCTTCTTTATCATCATATACACAAAATTTAAATAAAGATTTTTCGCACTCCCAAGTTCCTATGTAGAATCTATTCCTATTTAGTTTATAATTAGAGTGTATATAATCAAACCCAAACAAATCATACAATTTAAAAGAGTTTTCAAGACTTGCTAAACACACTACATAACTATCTTTCCTTATTAATTCTTGTGCCATTTCTGGAATTTCTTTACCAGAAATTATTTCATAAACTGTTGCATAGCAGTTTATATGATTTCCAACTTGTGTTATTAATTCAAATCTGTTTGGCATTTTATTTTCTCCTTTTTATATAAAAAAAAACTAGCGCCCTCATCGGGAGTCGAACCCAAATCTAAGGCTTAGAAGTCCCTTGTTTTTTCCGTTAAACTATGAGGGCTATTTAAATTTAATATCCTTTTCTCCCTAAAAGTTTAGTTTCCATAGAAGTTTCTTCAAGACTAATCTCATGCCGAACAGTATTTAATTGGCCTCTTAAAAGTTTAATCCTCCTTCTTAAAGCTTTTTCTTCCTCACGGAATAATAATATCGCACAAACATCCTGTGAGATATTAGGATTAATTAATCCCATTTCCAAAAGTTTCTTGGTGGATTTTCTCCTAGGTTTTCTTTCTTTAACGCAAGCCGCATAAGCTATAACATACTCATTCTTAGAATTATTGGTAGACATTTTATTTTCTCCTTTTCTAAAATCTTATTATATGGACACATTACTGCACATAAACAATTTTAAGTTTTTATGTGCAGTTTATCTGTTCACATAAATCCTCTTTTCTCTGATTAGGGGATTTCAACTATTCCCCTAAATAATAATACTTACTAGTAGGAAAACCTCTTCGGTTTTCCTCCATGAATTCTCTTAAAGTTTTCTCCTCATCGTTAAAAACATTTAGTACAACTTTACCAGAAAACCTACTGATAATCTTAATTCCAGTAGGAATTCTATCAAGACTGGTTTCAACAATTTCTTCTGTCATTTTATTTTCTCCTTTAGATTCATAAAGTAAATTCCAGCTATAAATCCCCCAACAAAAGTTAAAACTAAATAGAAAAATAAACTTGGAGGCATTATAATACCCCCTTTGAACGTTCTGCATAAATATAAAATATTTTTTCCTGAACCTCCCTAGCTTTTAATATAGCACCTGTCGCTGTCCTGAAAGAAAATCTTTTCAGGATTACCCAATCATTTTTCTTGGGATTAAAAATACGAGGAAAATATTCCTTGTACAATGTTGAGGGATTTTTCACCCTCACGTAACTATCCTCATTTTTAATATTCATCTTAATTCTCCTTAATTCTGAATTATTGAAAAAGCCGACATTATTTTATCAATTCCCATGCATAATCCCTCCTCATAGATTTCTTCTATAAAACAAAAACAATTTTCCTGACCCTGAAAACAAATATCATGGGTAGAAAAAACCGGAATACTTCCCAAAATACCATGCTCTGTTTCAAATTGCAGATATTGAGAATTTTTCCCGTTAATTTTTATGGGTAATAATTCTGGAATATTCATATTAATTTTCCTCCTTATCTAAAATATCAAAAAAATCACTTATGTCTTTACAAGATACCCAGCCAAAACTTTTTAGAATAGTAGCAAAAGCATCTGCTATTTTTCTATCCTCAAAGTAAAGAACATTGTAGGAATAAATTACTTCTCTAAATCTTCCTAGAGTAATAACTTTTCCAAATTCTATAATATCCCAAAAATATTTCTTTGGAAATACTATTTCAAATCTAGGAGAAATAGTCCCTCTCTCCTCATGCACAAACAGACAAAAATATTTCTTGTTCATTTTAAAACCACTCCTTATAAATTTTCCCCTCGAATTCTATTTCAAATCCGTTAGTAATGCACAAATTTCGTGCAATAATATCTGCACTAAAGTTACTATCACAGTATCTACGAATAGTTAAATAATTTATTCGTAGATTTCCCCTTGATATTTGTGAAAAAACCACATCGTTAAATGATTTATCACAACCATCAAAATTGGGTATTGCAATAATTCTTTTCTTTTTCCCAAACATAATTATCCTCCTAAAAACTTAAGTAAATACTTTATGCGGTTTTCAACAATGCTTAGAAAAGATTTTCTAAGAGTTTGGGTACAATCATTACCCCAAACATAATAACAAAAATAATTAAAGCGCATCCAATAGATCGTAACATTTTACTCTCCTTTTGGTTTTCTTTCTGTTACTATAGATGAAATTAATCGAACGTGTTTTTTCTTCTTTGCATCAAAAATATAATGCCAAACTTCTTCTTCTTCACTACCTAGAAAATATTCAGAATATTCTGGATATCTTTTCTTACATAATCCCGGAAAACAACAAATTATTCTAATTCTTTCCGTATCTTTGAAAGAATTAATATAACTAAAAATTTCATCAAAAGAAAGTAATTCCCCGTTATCTTCACCATGAGAAAGAATAACAGTATCTACATTACTGGTAAATACTGGAAATATATCCGGTTTTTGAGTCTTTTTATTCCAGACAGTTTTTTCAACTGTTTTCCAAGTTTTCGATGGAATTTCTACATCCATAAGAATTTTATTGGTTAGAATTTCCTCCCCGTCTATAAATATTAATCTTCTCTTAGTGAAATCATCATCCCATTTTATTTCTTTTAAACACCACATGATATCACCTCCAGAAAAAACTTAGTCAATGGGCGCCTGAAAATTGGGGTTCGACCACAAGGTTTTTTTTATTTTATTTTATTTTCTTGTGGTTTTTGTCATTAAACAAAAATATCCCAAGTTAATGGGGTACTTTGGTTTGATAACAAATGTGCCGGTTCCGGTTATATTATCAGAGATACTACCTTGATTGGTTTCCAATATTTATTAAGGATAAGACATTCTTTTTTGCTAAACAAATAAATTAATCCTGAATCCTCTACCATTTCATATTCCTTGCTACCGTATTTGCAAATAGATTTTTCTCCATAGTCGTATACCAATTCGCATTCTATTGACCAAAAAAGTTTACTATTTTTAATTTCCTCTGGAGACTTTCCGTTTCTGGTAGAAGAAAACTTTTTACAATAAGTGTTATCTTTTTCTTTACCAAAATCAGAAAAACTTCTTAATCCTACACCTCTTACCGATAAAAGAGAAGTAGAACGAAATAAAACTTTTCCATCAGAATTTCTCCTAAAGTTTTGTAATTCTAGTTTAGTACTATCCCTTAAGTTTGCTACAATCTCAGCACAAACTCTGCAAAGCGGAATTTTATTTATTTTATATTCCGCCAATTCTTCGGGGTGGTTTTGACACCTCTGGATAAAAATTTTCTTAATCATGTTATATCTCCATAAATTCTAGGTATCGCTAAGATGCCGTTTTCAACCGGCACCGGCTAAAAATTTTTCAAAACTTTCTTATTTTGTCCTCCAATTCCCGAAATTTTTTAATCTCTACTTATTTTATCTTTTTTATTTATTTTATCTTTTTTATTTTAAAAAAGATTTAAAATTTATTTTTAAAAATTTAATTTTTGCAAAAGATATAACAGGCAATATGTCCTATAGCATACAGGCTATATGCTCCTCAAAAGAGGAGCAATTGACATAAATCATAGCATATAGAAAAGGTATAAACGATAGAGAACAAACTCGCTTATAAACTCGCTTAAATCACCTCTCTTTTGAAAGATTAGAGTTAGATTAATGTCCCCTCTTTTACCCTATGCAATAGGCGTTAATGGTAAAATTTACCTTGTCGGGCGATAGTGTATCGCCCCTCCGGTCTAGCAGGACTAGGATTGTACCTTAGCAGGACAAAACACAAAACTGAATAACTAAGCGGTAAATAGTCTCTCGCTTGGCATGCCGAAGTATAAGAGGGATAAAACCGTAAAGAGGGTAAGATTAGATGATTAGATTGTAGAATGTTCAGACTAGTTTCATTCTATTCTTATAACAATAAACTAGAATACCCCTCGAAAGGATATTGAAATGTCTCCAAATGATGCTCAGAATACCGCTCAGAATACTGCTACTTCTGAGGTTGTAATCGAGAAAAAGGTATTTTCTCTCACCGATCTATTGAATGGAAAAGGCAATAAACTTGCTCTTGGACAAGCCATTCAAAAAATCTTTTCTTCAGGATACGATAGCAAGTATATCGCCCCGGCTGGTAAGTTCGTTGCTGATTTTTTTGCTGATATGACCGGGGAAGATAAAACACCAGAGGTCCGGGCTAAATGGCTTAATGCTCAGATTTCGCTTATCACTTCTACCCGGCATAGTGGTAAGGGATATCAGGACAATATCACCCTCCCTATGATCGATCTAGTTGAGGTTTGTAAAGAGATGATTATCTTAGCGGGGATTGTCTCACATGTAGACGGTTTATTCAAGCTTGCTGGTAATGAGAGCGCCCCTCCCGCTTTTGAAGATTTCGATTAATCCATAGCAAAAGAGAGAGAGGAAAATAAAAAATCCTCTCTCTCTTTTTATAACGATACTCGATAGAAAATAAATAAGATATAAAAAATCTTTTTTTTATTTTATTTTAGAATTAAAATTAATTTCCTATAGTGAGGTTATAAGACTAAATTTGTCATATTTCCACAAAGTTTAAAAAATAAATTTACTGCAAATTTGCGAAAAATAAAAATATTTTTATCCCCCCCCCTCGCTATAAAAAGGCGAGGGATTTTTTTTGCCTACGGGCGCATGTATACCCTACAGACTGGAGAACCTATTTCTAAACCTGTTATCGGACTGGAGAACCTATTTTCAATACCTATATCGGTATATATAAAGTTGATATTGGTAAAGTTTAGATTTCAAATTTTGATTTTACGTTAGACTTGTTTTTTAATTCTATTATCGGTGTTAAATAAAAAAAGAGTTTCTTTTTTATGGGAACTCTTCTCTTAATCAGTAAAGTCTTTATCTACTATATACTTATATATACTATTACTTATTATTCTTTTTATGTTTTCTTTATCTTTTTTAGATGAATATCTAAATTTCTCTCTTAACTCTATATGTATGGTATGTATTTTATTTTGTTCCATTGTTTTTGTGTTTAATGCAGGTAATCTTAATTCAAAGGATTTTACTGTGCCTGTTGGTAAGAATAGTATTCCTTTATTAGTTTTTGGTATTTCTTGTACTATAAAAGCGTATATCCAGTCTATTTCTTTTCTTTTTTGTAGTTGGCGTTGTTCTTCGTAGATATATAAGCCAAATTTGGTCAACTTAGTGGTGTTATTGTTTCCTGAGGATATCTCTATTGGTAGAACTGATTTTTTGCCTGATCCGTGGATTTCTACCAATAATATTGCATTTTCTTTGAATATTTCGTTATAATATTCTGTATTTGTGTATTTATTAGGGTCTAGATTTAGCTCTCTATTTTTTATTATTAGTTTAGTTTGTATGCCTAACTCACTACATAACAGGTAAATATCTTCTGCTAACTCTCCAGTACCTATATCACCTAACCTCTCTACTGTATTATTACAAATTATAGGGTATCTTTTATTTGTAGAATGAGGTGCGCCAATTATTACTTCAGGATTAGTACTACCTGCTACATATAGATAATCTTTTCTTCTTGAATCAAACATTACGGTTTTAAGTCACCTATCAGTGTGATTATTTCATCTTTCTGAGCTTCCAGAGTAACTAGATCAGGTAACTCTTGTATTGCTATTAGTGAGTTTATAAGGTTTCTTTTACCTGTTAGATATTTCTTTATGTAAAATATAGTTTCAGGAGGACTTGGTGATATACTAGGACTTACACTGATTGATATACTTGGGCTTATTGATGCACTGGGACTCTCACTTGGACTTATGGATGGAGAGAGACTTGCACTTGGCGATACTGATGGACTTAGGCTTGGAGAGATTGAGGGACTTACTGTTGGGCTTATTGAAGGACTAATACTAGGAGATTTAGATGGAGACTCACTTGGAGATAATGAAGGACTGATTGATGGACTTAGTGAAGGAGAAACACTAGGAGACAGTGAAGGAGAAATTGACGCTGATGGACTTTCACTTGGACTTATACTCGGACTGATTGATGGTGATATTGATGCACTAGGAGATACACTAGGAGAAATACTAGGGCTTAATGATGGTGAGTATGAAGGACTGATACTCGGACTTATCGAAGGAGAATAGCTCGGACTTATTGAGGGTGATAAGCTAGGAGATATACTAGGGGATACTGAAGGTGATAATGATGGGGAAATACTCGCTGAGGGGGATACGCTCGGAGAGATTGAAGGACTGATACTTGGGCTTAGTGACGGGGATATGCTTGGACTAAGCGATGGAGATATTGATGCTGATGGAGATACTGAAGGACTGATACTTGGGGATAATGATGGGGATAGTGAAGGAGAAATACTTGGAGAAAGTGACGGGCTTATACTTGGGCTTAGTGAAGGTGAAATTGATGGTGAGAAAGATGTAGGTGGTTTACTTGGTGAGAATGAAGGACTTATAGATGGTGATAGACTTGCTGAAGGACTTTCTGATGGTGAGATAGATGGGCTAAGCGATGGGGAAATTGACGGGCTTAGTGACGGAGATAAGCTAGGACTGATGCTAGGACTGAGAGAAGGTGAGATTGATGCACTAGGAGACTCAGACGGGCTTAGGCTTGGGCTTATCGAAGGACTTAAGCTTGGTGAGATACTCGGTGATAACGAAGGGGATAAACTAGGAGATAACGAAGGACTTAATGATGCTGAAGGACTCTCTGAAGGAGAAATACTGGGAGATAACGAAGGACTTAAGGATGGCGAAATACTGGGACTTAGCGATGGCGAAATACTCGGACTGATACTTGGAGATATACTAGCCGATGGACTCTCACTAGGAGATATACTCGGACTGATACTTGGAGAAAGTGATGGAGATAATGATGGGCTTAAGCTAGGTGATAAGCTGGGACTTATCGAAGGAGATATAGATGCTGAAGGACTTTCAGACGGGCTTATCGAAGGAGATATTGAAGGAGATATACTCGGAGATAAGCTGGGTGAAATACTCGGAGATATACTTGGACTTTCACTTGGGGAGATACTAGCAGAAGGACTCTCACTCGGAGAGATAGATGGTGATTCACTTGGAGAAATTGATGGAGAGAATGAAGTAGGTGGTTTACTGGGAGAGAACGATGGGCTAATACTCGGAGAGATAGACGCACTCGGACTCTCTGATGGGCTGATAGATGGGCTTTCAGAAGGGCTTAAACTCGGACTTATTGATGGACTAATGCTGGGAGATATACTCGGTGATATACTTGGAGAAATACTCGGGGATAAGCTCGGACTTTCTGAGGGAGATATAGATGCCGATGGGCTCTCTGAGGGGGAAATCGAAGGTGAAATTGACGGGGAAATAGATGCAGACGGGGACTCTGAAGGAGATATACTCGGAGAAACTGAAGGAGAGAAGCTGGGACTTATTGAAGGCGAGATTGACGGACTTATACTTGGAGATATACTCGGACTTAGACTTGGTGATTCAGATGGAGATATACTTTCAGATGGACTTTCTGAAGGTGATATCGAAGGAGAAATTGACGGACTGAATGATGGAGATATTGAAGGAGATAGTGAAGGACTTAGACTTGGGCTAAACGATGGTGATATACTTGCGGATGGAGATTCCGAAGGTGATATCGAAGGAGAGATTGATGGACTTTCTGATGGACTTAAACTTGGTGATAAGCTCGGTGAAATTGATGGCGATAAGCTAGGTGAAATGCTAGCAGAGGGGCTTTCCGAAGGTGATATCGAAGGACTAATGCTAGGTGATAGTGAGGGTGATATTGAAGGGCTTTCACTTGGGCTTAAGCTTGGGGAAATACTCGGGGAGATACTAGCTGATGGAGACTCAGATGGGGATATTGATGGTGATATCGAAGGAGAAATCGAAGGACTTAGTGATGGAGATTCAGATGGGCTGAAACTCATTCCAACAGCTACTACGATATCCTGTACACATAGCTCTTCTCCAGCACTTGGAGATGGTGAAATGCTAGGAGATTCACTCGGAGATAACGAGGGGCTTAGGCTGGGGGAAATAGATGCAGATGGTGATTCGCTAGGGCTTAGTGATGGAGAAATACTAGGTGAAATAGATGCAGATGGGCTCTCTGACGGGCTAATGCTAGGTGAAATAGATGGGGATATAGATGGGCTGATGCTTGGGGATTCAGATGGTGAAATAGACGGACTTAATGACGGGCTAATACTTGGAGAGATGGATGGACTTATTGATGGGCTTTCCCATTCCAAGATAAGATCATCCAGTAAGAATGCAATACTTGGAGATATGCTTGGTGAATAGCTGGGACTGGCTGATGGGCTTATTGATGGAGAAATAGATGGACTTATTGATGGGGAAATTGACGGACTTAGACTTGGGCTTAGCGACGGGCTTAAACTTGGAGAAATAGACGGTGATATACTAGCAGACGGCGATTCTGAAGGTGAGATACTGGGCGAAATGCTTGGTGAGATAGAAGGAGATAAAGACGGTGAAATTGAAGGGCTTAAGCTAGGACTTAGACTTGGACTTAGGCTGGGGGATAATGATGGAGAAATACTAGCTGAAGGGGATTCAGAAGGACTTATACTAGGGGAAATTGACGGTGATAAACTAGGACTTAAGGATGGACTTATACTGGGAGAAAAAGATGGACTAGTAGTAGGAGATATAGATGGAGAAATACTAGGACTTATTGAAGGTGAAATTGACGGAGACAGGCTTGGGGAAAAAGATGGGCTGGTAGTAGGTGAAATAGACGGGGAAATAGATGGGCTGAAAGAAGATTTTAAAGCCTCATAGAATGCTATAACAATAGCACCATAGTCATCACTGGTTGTTTCAGACCAAGTGATAGCTTGAGCACCAGTACCTACTTTACCATAACGTTGTGCAGCACTACCGTAAGTAGCAATATCCTCTTCATATAGAGATGTACCAGTTCTTGCTGTAGGAGCAAATGAGTTATCTCCAGTAGCTACAACAGCATAAGCTATTGTCGGTGTATTAACAGCAGTATAAGAGACAGTAGGATTAGCACCAGTTGTTGCATTAACGCCTGAGGAATCTTTTACACATGTACTCCCAGCAGCAGCATTTACACTGGCTACATATACCCACATAGTCAATCCACCAGCGTTGGGGACAGATACTGAATATGCTGACCCTACTGGTGGGGATAGCATATACCACATCTCTACAGTTGTCTCTGTTACGCCTTGATTTGACTCGTTTCTTGTAAGCCCCACATTGTTATAGGTTGGGTCTCCGCCAGTCCTCGCAGTAGTTCCAGCATAGCAGATCATCACTACTAAAGCTTCAGCATTTGCTCCACAGGTGTAGTCTGCTGATATAGTAGTAGCAGTGCTTGTTTCTAATGCAGTAGCAGGTATTCTAGCATTGGTGTCATGAGTAAGAGCCATTAGGAATTCTCCACCCTTACTTGGATATAACCAAGTGAATTGAATGCTACAGTATAATCATTCCATG